>VFQN01002278.1_pt1 | contig 30114 bp, 49 predicted proteins | sample 3512371 | NCBI WGS metagenome assembly VFQN01 (sample SAMN10412370, study PRJNA504923) | tailings metagenome | isolation source: Replicate 2 from Balatoc abandoned mine | place: Philippines: Itogon, Benguet | collected 2017-08-28 | reverse complement strand
GCCAGGGGCATCGTCTGGACACTTAACAGCTACCCCATGCTTGGCGCCCTGGGCCCACAACCGCAACTGGCTAACGCAGCACTCCTAGCTGCCTTCTGCGCCGGGACGTCCGTGTGCGCCACACTAATACTGATGTTGTCAGCCCCACGGAGGAGACGGTGTTCGCCTCGTGCGGCGTGGACCGGTCCATACGCGTGTGGGACACGCGCGAGCGCGGCCGGCCCATGCTCACGGCGGCGGGCGCGCACGACGCCGACGTCAACGTCATCTCGTGGAACGGCGGCGTGTCGTACATGCTCGCCAGCGGCGCCGACGACGGCGGGCTGCGGATCTGGGACCTGCGGACCTTCGCGTCGGCGCCGGCGGCGGGCGGTGCGGAGGGCGCGGGCGCGTCGGGTCCGGCGCACGTGGCGCAGTTCAACTTCCACCGCAGCCACGTGTGCAGCGTGGAGTGGTGCCCGTACGAGGGGTCCATGCTGGCGTCGTGCGCGGGGGACAACCAGCTGGCGGTGAGTTGGGGTTGAGGCGAGGGGACTGGGGTGAGGGGACTGGGGCGGGGCGTGGAGGCGGTGGCGCGCAGCAGGAGGGGTGAGGTGGATGCGGGAGTCGTGTGCGGGCCGGCCAGCGGCGGGTGGGCAGTGGGAGTGAGGGGCCATGGGTGGAGGGGGTGCGGGATGGAAGGCGGGTGCGAACGGCGGGGATGGGGCTCGTGCTGGCGGAATGGGTTGGGGGTGTGGCGTACGCGAACCTGCTGGCGGTTGGTGGGCTGGGGGCTTTGTCACCAGTGCGGGTGGAACGACTGAAGTTGGTCGGGTGGTGACTGGGGGACAGGGGGTTGGGGGGGGGGGTGAGGCAGCGGGGTATACGTGTCGGGAGTTAGGATGGCCGCTTGGATTGAGGCACTTGGCACAATGCAGAGACTCTGTGGTGTATGGAGGGGCAGTAGTGGAATTCTGCGGGGTAGGGCGGGCCGCGGGTCATTCGTAGCATGAGACAGAGGGTGGGGTGCCGCTACCAGAGTTACCGGCACCCTGGACCATACCTGGGTATGGTGCCTGTCGCACGACCCGCAGCTACAGCACGCGGCCTTGTAGCAGCGGCCGTCACTCTCATGCGTCAGTTCCCGTACAGCTCTGGATGTGGGGGGCGGGACTAAAGCGTATTGCGGGAACGGCCCTGTGCATGCAGGTGTGGGGCCTGGCGCTGGAGCACGGCCGCTTCAACCGCCAATACAACAATACGCGAACGTCTCAATTATCACGGTGTCCCAAGTGTCTCACTTTTCAATGAGTACGCACCCTGCCCGAACGGCCCTCCACATGCAGGTGTGGGGCCTGGCCCTGGAGCACGGCCGCGTTAACCCTCAACACATTGAGACATCCGTACACAAGCGGCTATCTCAACCACTCATCCAAAGGTTCCGATTGATTTTTGAGTATACCCTGTCCTAACGGCCCTGTGCATGCAGGTGTGGGACCTGGCCCTGGAGCGCGACCCGGAGGAGGAGGCGGCGCTGGCACCCGAGGGCAACGCGGCGGCGCCGGAGGACCTCCCCGCGCAGCTGCTGTTCCTGCACGCGGGGCAGCACGACCTCAAGGAGCTGCACTGGCACGCGCAGGTCCCGGGCATGATCCTGTCCACGGCCGGGGACGGCTTCAACCTGTTCAAATCGTCCAACATGTAGGGGGCCGTCCTTGCAGGCCTTTGAGGCCCCGGCTCGTAGTGGGTCGTTGCACTTGCGGAGGGGAGAACCCTCGCCGTGTAACACTGACTGGCTGACAGACTGACATGTAGGGGGCGGAGGACAGCAGGGCCACATACAATATATGCCCAAAGGGGTAGGGCAGGAGGTGTGCGCTCCGAGGGGGTGGTGGTGAGATGGTAGGCGTGGTGAATTGGGGTTTGAGGCTTGTGGAGGAGCAGGGAGGCGGATGCTGCGGGGCGCTGGGGCAGGTGTGTGACAGCTTTAGGAAGCCGGAGTGTCGCTGGGGAGCAAGGGTAGGCGGGATGCACCGGTCCGGTGTTGTGAAGGTAGCTTGCGGGCGGGTGCTGGTTGACTAGTGGAGGGATGTGGAGCACCGCCAGGGGGCTAGCTCGTGCGGCCGTTGGTCTCAGCCTCGGGTGCCAGGTGCTGTGCAGCTGGGGAGGCGAGGAACAGTGCCGTCGAAGGTGTCGAGGTGCCAGCGGGTACGCGTGTAACACGAGAAACCGTGTTAGGCGTCAGGCGCCAGAGGGTGCAGGTCACAGGGCAGCCGCTGGTGGGACAACCCCTGCTTTTCCTTGCTGGTGCAGTACGGAACCCAACTTTCCAACAAGTCTTTGGAAGCTCTCTTTATCTTACGGACAGGCTGTATTCGCTGGCCACTTACCACACTTGCAACAAACGCAGGCAACAGAAAGCGCAGCCTCAAGCCTTACAGCACGCAACAACTCACGGCCTCAGGCGTACCGGCCCATGCAACTCGCGGTCTCGGGTGTACCGGCCCATGCAACTGCCCTCGCTTCACCCGATACCGGTACCTGATTTGTCACCTGCTGTTTCTACTCCAACACGCCACCATACAACAATCCGCACAGGTTGACATTCAGGCATGACCACGGGAGTTGCCTGGGCGCCGCCGCATCCTGACGCGTCTGATCCAACGCCTTGGCACGACAAACCTCTGGACGGGGGTGCTGCTCCATGTGGAGCCCATCCAAAGAGGAGCGAAAGGCAGCACAAGTAAAGCCGCTAGCCGCCTCGCAACCGGCAGACACCACCGGCATCCAGCCTAGCACCAAACAGCAGCGGCTTGACGAAGGGGAGCGGGACACTGGTGGGCAGCCACCTGCGACCCTTGCCGTAAGCCCACCCACACCCGTACTTTGCAGTGTACGCAGTACCCATGTCCACCGGTGCACAAAGACATGTTCCACCTTCAGTGCTGACAGCCACGACATCCCCTCCTTGCGACGACACCAAACACACTGCGTTCTCCTTCCGCCGCTGCGTCGCTCTTTTTGCGCGTGCCGTATCGCGGCTCCAGAGGTCATGGGCCCGCAACAGGCTAAGCCACACCACCATACTGCAGCATAGGCCCAGTGTTGGGTCAACGGGTCCGTTGGGTAATACCCGACACCAAGCGCGCGCCGGCGGCTAGCAACAGCAAGTGCCGTCGGTGCCAATTACAGGTAGCTTCGCCCTTGCAGTGTGCCCTTGCATGCCACACTCGTAACACCAACAAACCATAGTGCAACAGTGCTCCGCCCCCCACTCACAGCTGGGCCTGCGTGGGGCCCCGCGTCCTTACGCACACACACTTAAACACGTTCCCGAGTCCGTTACTTGCCTGTGTGCACCCGACACAGCGTAACGAACACACGCAGAATCTCGCCCAAGCCGACAAGACGAACCGCATTAACATGCACGACATGAATGCACGAATGGTCGAGCTGCCCCCAGGACCACCGCAGTACGCACAACGCCCCACCAGCCAACCCCGCCACTACCCGACAGGCGCCCATCCCCTCCCATAGCCCATAGACGCCCACCCCAGTCCACCGCAACCTCCTACTACGCACCACAAGCTGCACTCACGCCTTTCCCACCCATGCGCCCGCTTGTACACCGAGCGCAGAGCAATCCTGACCACAGCCCCTTGACCCCCAGTAGCTCTGATCCTGACCTTGCCAAGCCAGGGCACAAGGCACCAAACCCAGGCGACACCTGCAGCCACCCGTCGCATGCTCCAGCGGCGCACCACCCCCACCCGCATGCGTCCTTGCCATGCGCCGCTCAGCCCATGTTGCTGCTGCCAGTGCTCATGTCGGACACGCGTCGGCCCACCGCCTCTGGGGCCACTGCAGTCAGACCCGCGCCTCCTCGTCCGTGAGCCGCCAGCGACGCATGCGCCGCCGCCATCACCCGCGCGTTCAAGTCCTCGGCCGTGTGGCCAGCGGACGCCCCCGCCTGGCCCTGGCCCTGCTCGTGTGCTAGCCCCTGCTCCTGCCTCAGCCGCAACAGCAGCTGCTGCTGTTGCTGCTGCTGTAGGATTGCCAGCAGGTCCGGGCTCGGGCCGGATCCGCCGGCGCCCGCCTGCTGCCTCATCACTTGCTGCAGGAGCGCCTGGACCTGCTGCTGCTGCTGCTGCTGCTGCTGTTGCTGCTGCTGCTGGTTGCGGTTGTGGGCCTCGGACATGAGCTTTTGCCACGCGGCAGCGCCCTGCTGCGCCGCCCCTGCCTCCCCAGTCGCGCCAGCCGCCGCGCTACCCTGCTGCAAGCCCAGCACCTGCGGCAGAGCCGGCAGCTGGACACCTGCCGAGGCCGCACGCGCAAGCAGCTGCTGAGCCCTAAGCGCCTCCTGCTGCTGCTGCTGCAACTGCAGCTGCTGCTGTTGCAACTGCAGCAGTTGCAACCGCTGTACCATGGCGTCCACCGGCTCGCTGCGGTGCCTTTGGAGCTCTGCAGCAAGCTGCTGCTCCTGTTGCTGCTCCTGCCGCTGTTGGGAGGAGCCCTGCCCCAGCGCGTGCCCGGGGACGGCGGCTGGCCGGCCGCTATCACTAATGGCCCGGCCTAGCTGGCCCCCTTGCGTGGCGGAGCCCTGCAGCTGCGCCTGGGCTTGCGCTTGAGCATGGGCCCGCAGCTTCGCTTGTTGGTGCTGCTGCAGGATTGCTGCGTGCTCCTTGCTAAGGCCCTGAGGCTGCTGCATTCCCAGCTGCAGCAGCTGCTGCTGCACGGCGGCCTGCTGCTGCTGCTGCTGTTGCACCAGCGCCAGCTGCTGCAAGATCTGTGCCCCCTGCTGCTGCTTCTGCGGGTCCTGCCCCGCAACCATCATGAGCGCCGCGTGCTGCAGGCCCTGCAGACCCTGCGCAGGTGAAGACACGGCGGGTTAAGCTGTGAAGACATGGCGGCACGGCTTTGGTTCAAAACGGGCCAAAATGTGCTGACATAACAGCATACATGCTCATTACGGTGCCTTCGCCCTGGACAACCAGTATGCTAAGTGCCGGGCCTCAGCACCAGCATACCTACCATGCAGCCCCAAATGGAAACGCCCATCGGCCCGCGTGCCGAGCATGCACTTTACCGTATGGTTGCCACTAGCACGAGGCCCCTACAAGGCCACAACACTCACCTGCAGACCGGCAGCACCCCCCTCGCCACCAGGCGTCGCAGCCGCCGCCGGAGCTGCGCCGACGGGCGACAAGCCGCCGCCCGCCGCCCCCGGGCTCCTGCCGCCCCTGTCCCCATCCCCAACACGGCCTGCCCCTCCCTCCACCTGCTGCACGGCCGCCGGGTTGACGCTGAGGCCGATGGACTGCGCGATCGCGGCCGCGCGCAGCGCCGCCGGGCTGAGGCTCGAGCCGCCGCCCGCCTGTTGCCGCCCCCGACCCTGCGCATGCCCCTGGCCGCCGCCGCCGCTGCCATTGCCGTACGCCTCCGCAGCGCCACCACCACCGCCGCCAGCCAGCGTGCTGGCCACACGCGCCGCGTGGCTTGCGTCCTGCAGCTGCGCCCCGCCAAGCGCAGCGGCGGCGAGGCCGGCGTGGCTCCCGCTGGACCAGCCGGGCGGCAGCAGCGCAGCCTCACTCAGGCCGCTGCTGCGGCCGCTGAGGGTGCCGTACAGCTCCTGCAGGTCGCCGCTGGCGGCGGAGCTGAAGGAGGCGCCGCCGCCGGCGGCGGCGAAGGGCGCGCCGTGGCGGCCGCCGCCGCCGCTGGGTCCGTGCCCGTGACTGCCCTGGCGCTGTGGGGGCCCGCCGCGCAGCGCGAGGAGCTGGGGCGGCATGGGCGTGGGCGGTGGCGGCTGCACGCCTGCAGGGGCACGAGACAGCAGGGCGGGAGTAGCAGTGAGGGCTTAGGCAGCTCGTGCTGAGCGGACGTGGAGGAAAGGAGAAGCGAAAAATGCTAGGATGCAACGAGTCGGGGTGTGGTCTAGGGAGGTGCGGTATGCTGGGGAGCTGCGTGCGTGTGTCAAGGGCCTCACCAAAGGCGGCGATGATGTCGGTGATGCGGCGCGAGAAGTTCTCTGCGGCCTCCAGGTGGCGCAGCTCGCGGCGGGGCCGCCCGCGCCCGCGGTCAAAGTACCTGCGCGCGCAACCCGGACACAAAGTTCTACCTTACCCACGCCAACACGCTCGCTTTCCCACATGCAACGGTGCCGTCCTTGTGATCTGCGCACGCTCTATCGGGAGTACCGATTCCGGTAGTTGCTACTCGTCAGGAGGTAGTGCAGTACAGTTTCTAAAAAACGCTAGAAGGAGACGTGATGCGGCCCACCCGAAGTCCTTGACCATGGCGTCCATGGCCCCGCGCAGCTCGCCGCCCGCCGCCCGCCCCACACGCTTCTCGAACACGCTCTGCCAATGGCGGCTGAGCACCTCCAGCAGGTCGGACCCTGACCAGGGGGGCGGCCTGGGGACGGGAGGGCGGGGCAGGTGGATGGTCCGTACTGTGACACCGGCAGCAGCATGAACAGGTGCTATCGTGGCAACCGCTGGCTCCCTCTCCAGCGCGCCAGCAGCAGTACATAGCAGGGGAGGCAGAAAACGGACAGCAGGCACCCTCTACCACACGTACGGTGCACAGTGCCGTCGCCGTGGCACCCCGCCCCGGCATTGTCCTTAACCCACGCGCACCTGATGACCACGCCCGTCCACAGCTCCTCGTAGTCGCCCACCAGCACGTCCCGCACCACGGGCGCCAGCGCCACCGTCAGCCGCCGCAGCTCGCACAGCAGCACCCACACCAGCGGGTCGTGCTGCTGCGCCGCCGGGCTGTCCAGCGGCAGGGAGGAGGCTTCACCGTCCCCGCCGCCGCCCCCGCTGGGACCAAGCCCCATGTCGAACGTGCCGACAAGGCCGTCTAGAGATGCGTCACCGCCGGCGGCGGCGGCGGGGCCGGTGGCGGCGGCGCCGGGGTCCGAGGTGCGGACCTGGAAGGGCCCTGCGTCGTCGCTTGTGTCGGGCGCTGGGCCGTGGGCGCCGCCGGCCTGTCAGGGATTGGCATAGGGCAGGTAGCGCCCCAGATCATTTGTGCGCCGTGCCAGTCAGGCTGAACAACCGTGAAAGACCGGGCAAACGCAGCAGCTTGGCATGTGCAGTGTGTGTGACGGTGAAGGCAGCCAGTCGGGGTACCGGTGACAAAACCGGCGGCTGCCAAAGCCCCTCGCTCACCGGCGCGGGTGGGATGTCCCCCACCCCGCTGATGCCCGGGGCTGTGAGGGCAGACACCAAGTATGCATCCAGCTGTCGTGCAGGGCCCGCACCCCTTACCGGCGCGGGTGGGATGTCCCCCGGCGCCCCGCTGATGCCCGCCGCCGCCGCCCCCGGGTCGCACAGCCGCAGCAGCTCCTGCAGCTGGGCCGCCTCGGGCTCGGCGGGCAGCTGGTGAGTGGTGGCGGCCGCCACGCCGTTCATGCGTGCCTGGCGGTTGCGGAAGGGCAACGACGACGTGATGCAAGCTGGAACGTAAGGTCGGCAAGATAGTGGTTGGGCAACGCATAGAGGCAAGCTACAACGTTGTTTTGCTCTTCCCAGCCACTGTATTCCCACCGCTGTTCCCGCCCCATCTGTACGCAAAGCCCGATGGCACCTGCTGGTGGGGACGTGCCCGGAACGCTGCAACCCCTGCGCTGCTTCCAGTCCTCAAGCGGCTTGCGGCCCTTACGTAAGCCCCAAGTACAGTTACAACACAACCCCACCTTGACGCACAGACCGTTGTCGTTGGTCAGCAGCGCCACGCGGTAGGTGCGGCCGGTGAGCAGTGTGCGGGACTGCAGCTCGGCCTGGGGCCAGGGCACGGGGCGAGGAATGGGCACGGACGGTACCTCAGAAGAACCACCGCACATGTACGCGCTGCATGCTAACGGCGAGGCTTCGGGGGGCCCAGGCAGTGGGGTTTGGAGTAGCGGCGCACATGGCGACCCAACTTGCAGAGTGCATCACGGATGCATGTGATGCTTGTAATGCTGACACGCATCAAGGCCAGGCCAGGCCCGCTGCCGCACCTGCAGGTGCAGGGCGCACTGCAGGATCCGGTCGTCGTTGGAGATGGAGCCGGAGGCTGCGAGAAGGCACGGCGATCGCATGCACGGGGTACAAAACGGCATGTTAGGGGCAAGCTGGGGACCGGGCACGGGTAACTGCGTGGCGGCCGCGCGACACGCAGTGTGCGTGAGGGGGTTACGAGAAGGCCTGCGACATAAACAGGTGCAAATGCCACATGCCATTGAATTCCGGCAGTCGCCCAGCTGCAGTGCTTGGACGCACGCGTGACCCACTTCGCCACGTGCGTGATACGAAACATGTATCGTGCACGGCAGCCCTTGCTAACACCGTGCACGCTGGCAACGGCGACGCGGCACCACCCACCAAGGGGGATCGCGGCGGCTGGGTGGCAGCTCGCCTCGCGGAACTGCTGCAGCGTCTGCCCTGTGAAGAAGCCGTCACCTCCCGCCGCCCCTCCTGCTCCCCCTGCTGCTGCTGCCCCCGCCTCCCCCACGGGTCCCTCCATAGAGGCCGCCAGCATGGACAGCGCGGAGCGGGCCATGGCCGCCACGGGCTTGTCGCCGCCGCCTGTAAGTACGGACGGCGACACACTGTAGGGTGAATCTCTATGAGGGTTGTGTGCCGGTTTGCGGTTCCTCGTTTTCCGGCCGGGTGCTTGTGGAACATCGCCACCAACGGCTTCCCGCAAACGCCTGCATTTACTCCACCATAACCCTAAGCTGCACGCTGTGCTTTGTGGATTAAGGCTCGGGGCCCACCAGCGCAAGCCCCCCTGCGCTCCCTAGGCCCTCTTATCAGCTAACACCACATGGGACCAGAGAGGCCACGCAGGCACCGCTGCCGGGCGTCAGTACACGTGCCGCCCATCCGCGCCCCAGTCGCCCCTTACCCGTCCACGTTTCCAGCTCCAAGCCTCCCTTCCTCCTTATCCTGCCGTACCCAGCACCCACCTGCGCCCCCGGCTCCCCCTTTCAACCCATCCAGCTCCGCCACCACCGTCCACGGCACCACCGCCACGCAGTGCAGCGGCTTGGACGCGCCACCGCCGCCGCCGTCCGCCCCCGCCGCCGCCAGCAGCCCCCTGGGCGCGTACCGCCGCCGCAGGCTGTTCAGCAGCGCCACGCCGTCCGGCCGCAGCAGCACATTGGTGTCCACCACAACATACAAATTGGGTCGGTGCAGGGCCGCCAGAAGCATGTCGGCGTCGATGGAAACAGGGCCGCCAACACCAGCAGCAGCTGCTGCTGCCGCTGCTGTGACCGCTGCCGCCATTGCCGCCTCCACCGTGGCGTCGATGTCCATGGGCGTGGGCAGGTGCAGCGGGTCGGTGGCGTGCAGCAGCCGCTCCTCGGCGGGCGTGAGGCCGGTGATGGTTCCGGAGCCGGTTCCGGAGCCGGTTCCTGGCGCTCCAGGGAACGCCGGGGCGTGGTCCACCTCCATGGCAATCACGTGCTCCAGCGCCTGCGGGGGAGGTAAAACAGTAGGCCGTACCGTACGGTGTAGATTACCCAAGACGGACCGACCGCATGTTGCATGGCGGGGAGTGCGGGAGGGCATTTTGGGGACCGCTATGACAGGGACCTGGGAGGCGCGGCCGTCCGTAGCACGGCAAATTGGCGCAGCCGTGCCCTTTAGTACCTGCGACCCGACGAAAATTGAAGTAGTGGCAGCTTGATGCAAGGAACCCCAAACCGAGCCAGTAGCTGCCGTACGCACCTCGATGAACTCAGGCGCCCGCCGCAGCTCCCAGATGGTGTCGTACAGCTCCAGGTCTGACATTAGGACGTCGGGGTCGGGCACCAGCGGTACGGGCCTGCGAGGACGGCGGCGGGCGGGCGGGCGGGCGGGCGGGCGGGCGGGTAGGTGTGGCGGTGGCCGGCGGCCAACGTACAGGTGGACATAAAGCGGGCACGGAGACAAGTATGAGGTTGGGGGTCAATGTAAAGAGGTTTGGGCGCTGCAAGTGCTGCGGGCACCTGCTTCCACCATGCGCCCGGACGGCTGTGGAGCAAGTGATGCAGGCACGGAAGTGCGCACGGTGGTAAAAGTGCAATTCCTGGACATGCAAGCAGGTGAGGAGTGCAACCCACAAGAAGGCAAAGGTGTTCGCGCAGGGACGCGTAACTCGCGCACCAGCAGGACGTGCCTCGAGTACTCCGCTGCAAATCGTATGCACGGTAATTTGTATGCACGCTCGCCTGCAGCCTGTTGCGTTGGATATGCCCGCACCCACCAAGGCATTGGCCCGTAGCCCCCAGCCCGCTGCTGCTGCTCCTGCTGCTGCTGCAGCTTCTCCAGCAGCTCGAAGTGTGTGCTAACAAGCCACAGCGGGGCCCACACGCCGCTGGGGCTGTGCTGCACCAGGTACTCCTTGGGCAGCTGCCCCTTGGACATCCACGCGGACAACACGCGCGCAGAGAAGGGCCCCTCCCGCTTTCCCTGGGGTTCGCACCAAAGCGATAATGAATTGCAATGAAGTGCTGATTGGTGGATGATGGGTTCCGCAGCTGCCCGCGATCAAATGCAACGGCAGCATGGGCGTAGCGTTCGGGCAGTGCAGAGCACTGTAATCGGGGGCGAGCCACCAGCAAAGGCGTGCAAACCTATGGGCGAAGGCAAGGTGCTGTGTCGTTGCGGGGTCGGCAAGTGATGCCAACTTACCGCTGGACTGACGTAGTGCCAGCACTTGGCAGCGCGGTCTGTGGTGGTGCCTTGTTGCTCTGCGGTGACACACACACACACGCGCGTCAAGTTCGCAACTCGGGTCAAGGGGCATGTGTCGAAACACCCGCAGCAAACAAAATGTGATGAGGAAACATGCGGCCAGGCACTATTGTATGTGCACATATGACACAGGAATGGCATGCCAGGGTGGCGTCGCCAGGCACCTAGGGTTTTGCCAGCTCCCCGCAGTTCACCTGCTGGCGCCAGGCGGCAAATAATGGCGTACAGAGCAGACGCCTGTGGGACACGAGGCCCATCGAGGACGAGCCTGCGGCCGCGTTCCCCGTCCACGGACTTGTCGCTGGGGGCCTGAGTTGCAAGGGGCGAGGCAGGGTGTTGCAACGCTGCGGTGCAGCACGCTGGCTGCAGGGTTACGAGGCACATGCAGTTTTTGGCGTATGCCACATTTGAGCATAGTAACTATGGCAACAATTCTTTCGGCTGGCTCTCGTGAAGCCGATGACCTTGACGGCCGAGGCGGGAACCCTGAAACAGCGAGGCGCGGAGACGCACCATAATGTTGGCTCCTGCCGACAATAGTAAGAACTCTTTATCTGGTCCGAGGACTGATCGCGCCTACAAGTCCAACCCAAAAAAAGTCGCTTCAGAGCTTTCGGTGACCGGTCAGCCAGCTCCAGGCGCATCCTGCCACGCCGATTAGATCTGACCGCTTTGCATGGCACATATATGTCGCTTGGAGATGCCATTGTAGCGGTGTCGCCGCGCGAACCCAAGCTAAGCAGACAGCAGCTTGGCAGCAGCTGTGCCGGCCCACAAGTACCAAAGCTCCTAACAGCCTGTTCTATACATAGTAGCGTGCATACAAGGGTAGTGTCTAGCGCCTGGCTCCCGGTAATGGCAGTCTGCCCGCGCCTGCTTGGACCCACACGGGCTGGCACGCACAAGAACCACCTGCAACCACCAACGATACAACAGCGCCGTCTTGTCGTGCTTCACGCGCGAAACGCCATGGCGCCACGGCGACATAAGGGCCCACTGCAGGTTATGCAGATGGTGATGCAAACCTTTTATGGCGGCAGTGCCGACCGGCAAGCCTTTGCTGCCCGTTTCAGGCAGTCTCACCATGCAGGGGGGCAGCTGGGTGGCTGAGGGGTGGGCTGCCGTAAGGCCCCTGGGGAAGGAAGGCACACGACGACACGAGGTCCGTGCCGGGGGATCACCGCCCCTAGTGCCACACTACCATTAAGTACGGAAGGCATATACAGGCCTTACTGGTGACCCGGCCAAGCCACTTGCTGCTCAGGCTCTCTGCCAGAGACACCTGTGCTCTGAAGGCGCTGGCATTAGGTCGCTAGGTGCGTAGGGGGTGAAGCAGTGGCATTGAGTAGATACCGTATGATGACACCGTAGCATGTAGGCGGTGGACCTGGGTTGGTTAAGATGTTAGCGCCTCATGCAGGGCCCGTACCGCCGTACGGTACCGAGATCCTGGCACGCAGCACGGGCTCCAACCCACACGTGCAGGCTCCCGTGCACACGTGGTACACGGATAATAATAATGGGGGTAGGGGGCGGTATCTGATGGTCATGGACAAGCCCCTACGGCCGCGCAGCTGCGCGGGTCCGATCAGGGCAGGCGTGCGCAGGCGTGACATTTCCCGTCACAGATGGGCCAGTAGCCTGCTCCTAAGCCGGCAAGCCACCCTCATGGTCGCAAGTTATCATGTGCCGCTTGCCATGAAAGCAGCATGCAAGGGCTATTGCGGCGCACTTCTGGAAACCGGCTGACTAAGCTGCTAATCAGGAAGACAGTCACCCATCCAGAGAGCAGAGGAGGTCCCGTTGGGGCACAGGCCAGGGCAAGCTCGATCAGGCGCCTGCGCTTTGTGTCGCTTGCGGCTTTTGCAGTTACATCCTTGCTTCCTTGGCAGGCACCGAAGGGACACAACAAGACGGCGGTTGGCAGCTCAGCCCCCCTGCTTTTGTTACCACCGCACCTTTGCGCACAGAGCATGCAGAGGCTCAAGACACCACATGTCGCCCTTTAGACGGCCCCAGATATGTATGATGTACGGCACAAGTAATCGGTTGCCTGGCAAACTGCGGGCAGACATGCAACATGACCATTGGCAAACCCCACCAAGCTCTAACCCCATGCCACAGTGCTAAGCCCACGCGCCTACAGGTCACAACACAGTGCAAAAGAACAGGTGGACGGCTTTACAGCTGCCAAAGAGATTAACAGCAGTTTTCCTCAATAGTCAGTACCCAGTGCCCGATGTTAGGTCTCGCCCCTTCAGTGCTGAAGTCGACCGGCAGGTCCTGTCACATGTCTGTTATGCGCCTATCCCATGTTATGCGCCTATCCCATACAACAACTCCCGTGGTCCATCTCTGATACTGGCCAGTCTAAACCATCCATGCCATCTCTGCACATGTGCATAGCCATCCTGCGAAAACACCCTCAAGAGCGCTGAGCGCCTGCCATCATCATGCACGTGTGTGCCCAAGGACCATGCCATCGTCCACCCCACAGCCTACAGGTCCTGATCTGAACTGCATCGCTACACAGCCTATAGGCTCGGATAACGCAAACATGAGACATCTCCCTACCTCAGTGCTTAACCACCAATCCCACAAACATGACATCACCGTGCAGCAAATTCCGACTGCCCCGCAGCTGACTTGCCTGCTCCCAAACACCTGCACGGACAACCCTGCCAGCCCCCTGCCTACACGGCAGCCGCAGCAACCTGCTTACAACCGTGAGCCCTGTATACGCGGCCTGACCGTGCTCCATTGCATCAACACCAACATGCCTTTTACCAAAGCGTGGTATAGCTGATTTTGCACGCACATGGAATCACCTAGCGTCGCCTTGCCATCTAATGACGCACGCGCAACCCGCGCCACACCTTCCATCACAACCCTGGACCTATAGTTCTCTCACGAATCACCCGACCTTCGCTTACTCACAGCAGGTCCTGCATGTAGTACCCCCGCCGGCGTATGTTCATCTGCCCGCCGCTGCCGCCGCCCCTCCAGCTGCAGTCCCAATGTTGCTGCTGCTGCCGCAGCACACCACCCTGCACACCAACTAGTCCTGGCGCCCCTGCCCCCTGCAGCATCTGGCCCACAGCCACGCCTGCCAGCTCGCCCCCGCGCGCAACCACACCACACCCCAGCCGCGGTGTGCCAGACAGCACCACGCCACTGCTCGCCCGGTGGGGCCCGGCCGCGCTGTGCTGCGGCAGCTGCAGGCCACCACCGCAGCCGCTGCTGCCTCGGCCGTTGGTGGAGCTCCGCAGCAGCAAGCCGTCCAGGTCGCGTTGCGCCCGCGGGGGCGGGAGGCACAGGGGGTCCCGGGAGGACAGCGCGCGGGAGGGCCTGGCGGTCAAGGCCGCGGGCGCCGCTGCTGCAATGCCCAGCTCGTGCATGAGGCGGTGCAGCTCGAGGCCGGCGGAAGCGAGCCAGGCAGGGGCGGGGTGCTGCTGGGCGGCGGTGTCCTGCTTGCCCCCGCAGGCCAATAGGGCGGCGGCGTCGCGTGCGGCGGGCAGGGACGCGGCGGAGGGGAGGCCGGCGGAGGCCGCGGCTGCAGCGGCCATATCGGCGAAGGGACTGGCCGTGGGCGCGGGGGCGGCTAGCCGGGGCTTCTTGTCGGCATGGCTGAAGGCTGCGGACTCGCAGGCGCTGGCGGGGTTCACGGCGGCCGGGTTCCCGAGCTGTCTGCAGACGGCTGGCAGCGCCGTGCTGTGCACGGACGGTATGGCGTTGTGGAGGAAGCTGCCAGAGTGCTCCCCGTCGACCGCGGGGCCGCTGCGGATGGTGATGCCCGAGTCCCAGTTCATCCCCGCGTCGCAGGTGCAGGCCCGGGGGCCCGTGGGGCCCACGGGGTCTGGCTGCATGTAGGTTGGCTTGTCGTCAGCGGATGACGTGGAGGGTAGTGTGCGGCTGGCCGCGCGCGCCATGTGCCGGCGCTTGTTGGCGCGCTCTGCCGCTGGCTCGGGCACGTCCGAGTCCGCGTTGAAGGCTGCAACACCGCCCAACAGGGCCCCCGGAACGTCGCTGTGGGGGTTGAGGTCCAGGCCCACAGCACTGGATGACGCAGGCACTTTGTTGGGGGGCTGTCCAACGTCCTCGTCGCGATCGTCATCCTGCAGCAGGGCCGCAGCAGAGCGTTTAGGTGAGGGGTAGTGCGTGCAAAGGCTGGAGGCAGCCCGTCTGGGTCAGCGGCGTGGAGGCAGTAGGTAACCGGTGGTTTCTCATGCCACCATTCGCGTTGGGCCGTCACGCCACCAAATTCTTCAACCTTGCTCCCAATGCCCCGCCACCCCACCCCACCCGTGGAACAGGGAACTGGTGCAGCAGTGGGAACGCAGTGAGACCTGTAGCCAGTCTGGATCTGTGTCGCGTCGTGCTTGGTACAGTGGGCTTGCTGCACTTCACGGATTTCTGGCTCGAACGCACAAGCCCCTTGCAACCAGTCTGCCTCGCACCTCTGCCTCCTCTGCGTCTTCGTCCTCCTCCTCCTCGTCCCACGACCGGTTGCCATGGCCTGATGTTCCATGCATTGAGCGTCGGCACTTCATCCGATTCGCGTGGCGTTGGGTCTCCGCGTAGCTGACCATGTCCCGTCCCCAGACGCTGACCGCATTTTCTGCATGCCATCTGCATTGTGACGACACAGTTGCATATTTGCTCCACCTTCTTAGTATGGTGGCTTGGCGTTGTTTGTGCCCTGTACTGCCCGACAGCCCTATCGTCACCCCTCACCGGGCTATGTTTTTGCTGCTCGGCCGGTGACCCGCGCGGGCATACTCAGCATGCCACCTGCATGCAGAAATTAAGGCGCGCGAGGCGTCGGCGCTGGGCGCTGAGGCAAGAATTGCAACAGGGAGCCACACGGCGACTGCTGATGTCCAAAGCCGCTATGTTGCAATTTGGACTTGCCACTGATTGAACTCTTGCCAGAATCCAGGAGGAAAGCGACGGATGGGGCCCCTAGAGCCACCCTCCGGACGCGACATATCGACCGACTGCTTTCTACCAAAAAAAGGCTTACTACATGAATGTTGGCGGTCTGAACTGCAGCAGATTATGACATCATGTCAGCGAGTGTGCGACGTACGCATGGTGCTTTGGTGGCGTTTTCAGACTTTTTTCGTCCTACAACCTTACGCCTGTAACATGATTTGCATGAGGTATGTGAAATATAAAAGAAGATAAAGTCTTCTGTGTTTCATGCGCAGCAGTGCCATACCGCCCTTAACTCGATCCAGTACACAACGGTTGGTCCATTCCTGGCAAGCCGCGTGGTGTGCGTGTCACAAACAACAAGCAGCTCTACCAGTAGATAGGGGTACAACTGCAGGAGAACGTCCTGTTGATTTGAGACGATTCAGGGCTATCTGCCCGCGTGCGTGCATGAAAGGACAACGAGGGTTGCTGCAGAAGGCGATTAAGCAGCACCTGGCAGCACCTGCGTCACCGTATCCTGAGCTGCTCCTCCTGAACGTCCCAACAGTCCAGCATGCAATAGACAACATTTTGGTCCCTCTCTGGACAAGCGGTTAGGTTACCCAGGGTTACCGCAGCATGAACAAAGCTCTGCTGGCCACGTGTTGCGCGAGCAGCTGCGCGCAGTAGCGGTAGGCAGTAGCTGCTACGGAGCTTCTGTTCCTTGCTGCGATTCCACAGTTATGCCAGTCTTGCCTCCTGTTCGTTCACCCTGACCGAACATGCCGCCATATGGCCCCGCGGCCCCTACCATGTACGTCCATCAACCCAGCCGTCCGACATTGAAGCGTGAGGCCTCCCTTGACAACCCCGTTGTGCCCCGTGTCCAGTCCAGTCCACTCCTAACCCACTGCATGTGTGTCGCCACTCCACTATTGCGCACGCACAACTGCTTTCGCTGCAGTGTTTCGTGCTTCGGCAAGGACCAGAAGGCGCGATGAGCTGCACTAAGTCCGCGCTGTGTCCCCAGCGCCGTGGTCCCTGCCACGCAGCATGTGCTGCAGCGTAATTGCATGTGCGCGCACAAGTGCATGCGCACGACGCACGGATAAATCCTCTCACACCCGATGAGCCGATGTCCTGCTGCTACGTAGCACTGCCGCTGATGGGTACTCAGTGCGTGCTGCTCGAGTGCTTGTGAAAGTGTGCTTGCCGTAAGACGTACGTCACACAGGGAGCGGAGAAAATATTTTGGCAGCTTACAGGCGGCAGCCAATGAGAGCCACCCCAACCCGAGCAAGCAACCCCGCTCCAGTCCCCACCAACCGCCCTGGTTGCCTCGCAGTGCCGTACGCAGCCGCTGCCGCCGGGCCGCCGGGCGCCGTACATCATCCGTACCGCCGCATGAGCAGGCTGGGGTCCAGCACCTGCGTGGGGGCGGGACCGGGACCTTTGTGGGGACGAGACTAGGCTGAGGTACAGCTAGCGAGAACTTGGGCTGGGCCCAATTATGGGGGCTGTGCAGTCTTTGGAGCTGATGGCTCCTACCTGCTCCTACCGTACGGTGATAGGGTTGCGAAACCGCGTGTCCCCAATGACCGGCCCGCTGTTCGGGCTGGGACGGGGCCGGGTTCTGGACGGGGACCAATTCTGTGGTGTCTACGTACCTGCGTGTTGTCCCCGAATGTGGCCAGCGAGGGCTTGCTGCCCAGCAGCCGCTGCACGAAGCGCCGGATGTCGTCCTGCGTCACCGCCTCCAGCATCTCAACGTACGTGCGCCCGCTGATTCTGTGCGGGCAGGAGGCAAATGGAACGCATGTTAATGGGGCGAACCACCAGCAGTACTAAGGCGCCTTGAGGCCCCAGGGGGCATCTGAAGGCCCCAAAGAATGCTGTACACAGGGCGAGGCAGCCGTCAAAGGCTCAGGCCCCGAGGATCAGGATGCACGATGAGCGCTACGGCCCTGATCACGCTGTACCTCCAGAGACGCACGGCGTGCTGATTCGCACGTGTGCCAAGTGTACGACAGCCGGCGCACGCACCTCCTGCCGTACGTGAGGTACTGCCGCCCGATGTCCTCCGCGCTGGTCGCCTTGCTCTCCAGCGCGTTGCAGATGACCGACACGGCCGCGCGCTTGGCCCGCTCCAGCTCCACCCGGTTGGTGCCGCTGCACGCCGCGCAGGGCAGGAGGCACAGTGCACAAGGGAGTAATAACGGTGTGCCCAGACCTTGCAACCTTGGCCCCCGGCGCCACGGCCGGTTGGGGTCTCATCTCACAGCCCCGGCACACTGGACGAGCCACACCCTTTTCTTGTGATGCCCGCATCTGCCCATACACGCTTGCAGTTTTCAGCGCGCAGCCTCCAATGTGGTCGATGCTCACTGAAACCCGCCACGCTCTGGCATCGCTTCCCCTGCCATTTGCATTGTCCCTGGTCCGTTATCCCAGTCCCGCACGCCCGCACGCCCACACCGCGCTGCTCACTTCTCCACGGCCTCCAGCTCGCTGCACATGACGTGCAGCATGTCGTGCACGTGATGCGGGTCGCACGAGGCCTGGGCGGGTAGGGGGCCAAGAGAGCACGGTGGCGGTGGGGGGCAGACGGAGAGATGAGTGGACATGGGCGGTAGCTTGCAACTACCAGAGTGGCTTGGCTGCACTACACGAACGATGACCTGAAAGAGTGCCAGCAAATAGCGGTCTTGCAAACGGATACCAAGTCTGAGCCGCGTACGGGTGCAGGTTGCACACGCCCCTGATTGCGGTCGTTTCGCGTTCGACTGTACAACCTTGCGCGCTGCTGGGCGCCAGCTGGGCAAACACTGTCACGCCTTACGCAACCACCAGCACACCTTCACAGCAGCCCCGCCCTGTGCCTTCACAACCCCTGCCGCTGCCCTTGTCACGGATGTCAGCCCCCTGCCGCTGCCACCCACTCGCTTACCCTGCACCTGCCACTACCCCGCCAGCAGCCCACCTGTATCCCGACCATGCCGCTCTCGTTGAAGGTGGTGTTGAAGGAGGCGCACGAGTGCACCCACGCGTACTTGTTGAGCACGCGCGTGTACAGCCGGCTGTGCATGCCCTTGCCCGGCCCGCCGCTGGAGAAGCTGTTGCCCCCGCCCAGCAGGTAGTTGAGCACCGTCATCACCACCGCGCCGTGCACGTCGCGCCAGCCGCCGCGGTACTCAAACGCCAGCAGCAGGTTGGCCTGGAGGTAAAAAGGAGTCAAGGGTGTTGAGGGTTTACCAACAGTAGGACGGCCTGGAGGGGAGCAGGATATCAGGATCGCAGGACGCAGGGCACCCGAGCGCCAGAAGGAGGTCAGGAAGCCAAGAGGGAGTGAGGGTGGGGACTTGAGTAGCTGCCTAGCGCTACCGCAGCAAGACCTTAGCCCATCATGCCCCTTCGGCACAGTAATGGCTCGTAGTCCCCTGTCGTGCATGCTATCAGGTCTAGTATGGCTTCTTGGGACCACCCCGCCAGCCAGGTGGGAACAAACGGATTGTCTCTAGCGAGGATACACGCTGTACTTCATGTACGGCACTCAACGCACCTGCGGGTAGCTCCCTGGCAGCTGCACCGTGCCACCTGCAGCAGGCCAAACAGTGGCAGTCCAGATGGTACTCATTGAGGCGTCTGTGAGGCCGGTAGCACTACTCACGCACTTGTCCTGCCCCGCTACCCTGTCCCAACATCGCCCGCCACGTGCCATACCCACAACCCAGTCACCTCCGTTGCCGCCCTCCTCCTTGCTTTCCAGCCATCGTCCTCCCTTCCGTCTACAATCCCCGTCTTCAGCTGCCGCCCTCCCGTCCTCGCGCCCTCTGCGTTTCCGCGCCACCTCCGACCACCACCCAGCCCCCATGCCTCCCTGCTGCCACCCCTCACCCCCAACAACCGCCCCCGGCCCCATCACCTACCCATCCAGCCTGCAGCCCCCTAACCCTAACCCTCAGCCACACCACCCGCCACCCGCCTCCCCCACTCACCCACGTACTCGGGCTTGGGCTCCGGCAGGTGCTGTGCGGTCGGCAGGTGCTCCAGCATGGGCCGCGCCAGCCGCACCAGCTCGCCGTGCTCCACGCCCGACGCCGCCAGCACCATGTGCGGCGCCAGGAAGGTGCGCGCCACGAAGCCGCGCAGCGCGTCGGGTGTGAGGGCGGCCATGGCCTCTGGGTCGGGGATGAGCGGGTTGCCGTACGGCCCGCGGTAGGCGGCGCGCGTCAGGAACTGCGGCGGGCGGGCGGGCGGGTCGGTTGGGGCGGCGGCAAGGCACTGCCGGCAGGAAGCACAGAGCTCATCGCGGTTGTAGTGGGTTGGGTAGCAGTCCATCCAGAGCTGCGGCTTCCCCAAAGAGCGCTGAGCACAGCGGCATGAAGCTGAAGCCGCGCTAGACAGGCGTGTTCATGCCCGCCTCCGTCGTGCATGCAGAGTGCCTGAATACTTTTTATTGGTTGTGTCCTGCCCACCTCTGTCATGAGCGTGGCGTGAATGTCCTTGCCGCCCAGCAGCATGGCCAGCCGCGCCTTCTGGTCCTCCACCTCGGCCGCCTCGAACGCGGGATTGAGCACGCAGTCCAGCAGCAGCTCCAGCGCGGCGGGGAAGCCCGTCTTCAGGCAGTCGATCGTGTACGACATCTGTACGGCAGCGGGGCGGGGCAAGCGGGCGGCGGGCGGCCAAGGATGGGGTGGGCAACCTGGGCTTACGCAAGCGAAGATGTGCTGGTGCCCGTGCCCACAGGCTAGGGCACGTGGGCGCTTAGCAGTAGCAACGCAGAGCAGTGCAGGTGGAGCTGAGCTAAGATGGTCATCTGGGTGTTTTACATACCGGTACATGAGGAGTTTCCTGGGTGTTGATGATCCTGCACCACCCCGTGTGGTTCATGGCGCAACGGACAGCCTGGAACACCCTCCAACGGAGCACCCCGTCCGGTCCCCGGCATAGTGCTCTGCTCCCCACCTGCTCCCGCGACGCGTTAGCCACAATGGTGTTGCCGAACTTCTCCACCTGCATGAAGAGACAAGGCAGAGGTGAGCCAAAGCACTGCTTGGTTACAGCTTGCGGTCCTCGCGCAGCCATCAGGCACGTGCACCCATTCGGTGCCCGATACCGGTAGGGGCCCTCAGGCCCACCCTCCGCCCCCGTCAGCGCCATCACCCTCATACTGATGCTGATGCAGCCAGAGGTGTTACATGAGACAGTATGGCCGGACTGCTCCGGACGTGACGCACCTCCTGCATGATCCGCAGTGTGGGCCTGTGGGTTGTGGCTTTGAACCCCAGGCACTCCAGTAACGCGCTGGAACCTGCAGCAGCAGCAGCACCAGCACCAACAGCTAGAGTTGCGTCCCACCACCCGTCAACAAGCAAACGCAAAGGCAGGAGTCATAGCACGTGTGAAGTTCAGCCCTCGGCACATCACACGTTTGGAAAGGGCAGGTGCATCGGACGTCGTCCTGGGCCTTGACCTGCCGGGCCGCCGTTGAATGAGCGCAATACATTGCATTCACAGCACTGGATCCCTGGCCCCTGTCTGTAGTTCAGATATCAGAAACGCAATACCGCATCCCTCCCCGTAGCATGCTAGCCTGTGTACTGACCACAGAGTCCACGTTTGCATCCTGGGGGACGTGGGGGGACGACACCGTCCCCCCAACCCCACGCTACACCACCACCATGACTGTGTAGCAGTCTACAACTGCATTCATCCCTGCCAACACTGTACACGGCACATGCATGCCCATGCATGGGCAGCACGCTGATCCCCATTCAAAGGCTGTCCCTGGTTCGCATGCAGCCACCCACCCGAGTCGCTGGCCGTCTCGTATATGCTGCCTGAGTTGACGTACATCCCCAGGCTAGCGGTGGGACCCTGCAGAGATACCCACACGGTAAGCGGTTGCCCTGCTACCAGAGCGTGACTACACAGCAGCACGCCTGTAATGCGGTCATGTGTTCCAGCGTTTCCCCCGTGTACAGCACTGGGAGGAGGCTACTGCAACCAGCAACGCTGCCCTGGCGTGCAGGCTCAGACTGGAGGTATCGCAGCAGCCTCACCGGCGAGGCTTCGCTGATGACACGCACGCCATTAGATAGTACCGTGACCTCCGTTGGGGGAGGCTGTAGCGGGCGGGGGCTGGGGCGCTCAGGCTCCACGCCAGGGAGCGGTTGTGACAGGGGTGTCACAATGCGCGACGGCCGGCCACTCCCCTGGCCCAGCCACCCCATGAACTCGCGCGCGCTACCGCTGCTGCTGCTTGCTGCATCGCCTCCAGCTGCCGTTGCGAAGCCGTCCGCGCCGAGCCAAAGTCCCGATTGAGATGAGTGTTGCGATCGAATCAGTCCTCCTATCCTCGCAGCTGCCCGCCGAAGACCCATCCTTTCCGAAAGCACTATCTCAATATTTTGTATACAAGTGACCGGAATTGTGGGAGATCAACGGAAGTAGGACGCTGACCCAAAACGCACTGCCGACAAGGCTGCACTGTCGTCGCGAGGCTCAGCGCAACAAAGTGCAACCTGTGTCGCGTGTCTAGGCGCTAAAATATGTGCGATGCAGCAAGGACGCAAGTGGTAGGGTAGGGCCACTGTACGGCTTGTCGGTGCGCCGGGAGGCACGTGTGGAACTGTTCCAGGCTGTCGCAGGGCTATCGCGCCAGATCGAAACTTGAGGAAGCCCTGAAGCGTAGGAAAGCCTCTTATACGGCCAGATGGCATGCTGCCTGCTGCCACGACTGGATAAGGGGCCCTAAGTGCACTGATCGTCTGACGAGCAGGAACTGGTGGTGGCATGCTGCCATACCCCAGAGCAGTCGCAGCTCTGTGCCAATACCGGTACCCACTGCATCCTGATGATCATGTCAGGATACGGATATTGGGCTCACGACCCGGTTGCCAGGGGGAATATCCTGGCCCACACTGATGCCTGAACTGGTGTGCACCAAGGTGTGCACCCACACAGCCACCCTTGCCATCACCGTTCAGCCTGCGCGCACACCGCCACCCACGGCCACGGGCGTGAAGGCTGTCACATGTTCATTGCATTCCCATGCCTAGCATTGGTCATGCCGCTACGAATACCGTTTGCATGGGGCCAGAGCTGTGCTGCCGTGCGCAGCCCTACGCACTTCAATTCGCCCGGGGTGCACAGCTTGCTTGGTGGAAACTGGTGGAAGGCTCTGAGGGCATTTCTACAATTGTGCAGGCGTCATGAGGGAGGGTCAGGACTTTGCCTACATGTGGCTTAACGTACGTGGCATGACCCCAAGAGGCTCTGGGCCTCTGGCACGAGGTCCCAGCATGGGGCATTTGGATGCAGCTGCGTCGATGCCGTGGTGATTATAGCGATTGCGCCTGAAGGACTTGGCATATCACCTTTTGCCGAGGATACGCTGTATACATAGTACGCGCTGCATACGCTGTAGACTTGCGCGCCGGAAAGCACGTTCGCGAAGCGCATTAGTTAAGGCTGTGACTTGACACCAGCAGGAACTTCACATTCTCTAGAAACAAGCACGCTATACCGTTGCTCTACCTTACAAGGCATCCTTGCGCCCTTCGCTCGGTGGTTAGGGAACCAACAAGTAGACCGCCGCGCCTTTGACTACCCACCGCACACACGGACACAGCCGCGGTCAGCACAAATGATCGAGGTGGTGCTGAACGACCGTCTTGGAAAGAAGGTGGGTGCATGTGTTGTCTGGCTGCTGCACACGAATACGGTGCGGTTGGGGCCGCACCCCTCCCCTCCCTCGTCCCCGTGCCTCCGTTCTCTCCACATGAGCCTGCCTGGCACGCATCCACTGCTGGGTCACTTGCTTGACAAACATTGAGTATCTAGCACGGCATGGCATTTGATACTGTACATACGCCTGTCCATAAGGCCGCACCGCAATTTCCAAGGGCTTTAGAAGCACTGTCGTACAGGGGTATGGCACACAGCAGTCCTGATTTAGCTCACGTGGGGCTCGCACGTTTGGGGGATCCCCTCTCACAACAGTGCGGCAAGGTTGGTCCTAGGCCTCGTCTCTTCCTCATGTATGTATGCCTAGGCCAACGCAGACCCCATATGGTTCCCGTTCATGTTGTCCCATCCGGCCCAACCGAGCCGTGCACGCCCGTGCACTGTGCACGTGTAGAGATGCTGGTGCGGGAATCGGGATGCAGAACCCGTACACAGACTAAATCAGTAGTATCACTGTGCACGTGTGCAGGTGCGCGTCAAGTGCAACGAGGACGACACCATCGGGGACCTCAAGAAGCTGGTGGCGGCGCAGACAGGCACGCGGCCTGAGAAGATCCGCATCCAGAAGTGGTACACCATCTACAAGGTATGCGCCGTATGTAGAACCCTGTGGTGCGCACCGGACGCCCACACAGCCTAGCCCATGCTGGGACCAATGCTGACGGGGCACTTGAAGTGGGAGGCACTTGCGGCACGCCACCAGGGTGCTGCATTGTCCAAACAACCTAGAGGGGATTGGTTAGTGCTCAATCCGCATGGAAGGACCGGAAGAAGAGCGTTGGGCAATGCTGGGTGCATGGGGACAGTGTTGCACAGCCCTGCATGCCATTGTCCCTTTGTCGCCACGTGATGCTCTCTCCCGTGTCGCATTCTGTTGCGCAGGACCACATTACATTGGCTGACTACGAGATCCACGACGGGATGGGCCTGGAGCTGTACTACAACTGATCGATCAGGCTGGGAGGCGGAACGGTGCCGGAGCAACAGCATGTCGCGGACGAGGAGCAGCAAGAGGAGGAGGCAGCACAGGCAACAGAGGCAGCACTGATGGGGATGATTGTGTGCTACAGCCTACAAATGCCGGAGTGGTAGCGTGTGGGGTCACAGAGCGTGGCGGCGGAGGTGCCCGACAGCCTGCGCACCGGCAGGAGGTGCACGGGCGGGCGGGTGCCACTGGTCCTGCCGTCGCAGGACGGCCGTTCCATCGGAGGAGCACGGTGTGCGGAATCCTGCGTGGTTATACCACTGGGGCGCTACGTGGCGATAGAGCTGGCCGGGTGTTGGGCTGTTGGTGTACCGGCATCGTAATGCTCGTGCCCGCAGTCCGTTTGTGCAAAGGCAGCGCTGCGGAGCTGGGGATCCAACAGTTAGGAGCCAGCATACTCGCAAGCGGGTGTCGATGTGTGAGGAGCTCGTGTCGTCGTGTGTTACGGCATGCGGCGCATGTTTGCGGGGGCTTTAGCGTGCCATTTTCAAGGAGCAGCTCATACGGCTATTGGGTTTCGTGTCACCGTGTGTTTGGGTGCATGTCAAGGTCTGGTCAGGAGTGCACACCTATGCTTACGTCCTGCTCTCTTGATGAAGCGCACGTGTAATTAGAAGATGTCAAAGTGTACGCGTTCACGTGTCCGTACCAGGGGAGCCTGGGCTGAGTCTGGCCTGCATCGGGCACGCTTCTGCTCCCTTCCGGCCCTCAGTATGTGTCCTAGCCCCTGCCTGGCATGCGGCATCTCCTGTAGCAAGTCAGAAACATGAGTCATGACCTGCTTATGTCAGCATACCGTAGTTGCTGCTCGTTCCAGGGACTATAAGAGTCAGCGCATGGGTCAACGGCTCAGCCTGGATGCAGCTCGACTACGGTAACTCAGCTTGTAGGCCCCGTGCTTCCTTGCTGATCGGTACGACCAACACCAAGCAAGTGTGGTAGTACTTGCTGTAGCAATGCGCCTTCGTGCGTTCGTGGTCTTGTATGCCAGCGCGCACCCTTTCACTGCCCAGGCAGGCCCAGGCTACGGCTTCAGCGCCACAGGTCCCTGTGCACATCATTGTTACCGTACCAGTTTCTGCGGCCAAGCCGCTGTTGCGGAAGGGATGTCGTCATCATTTTGCACATTGCACGCTTATAAAGCACCAATCAGCTAGCAAGGGCCAAAGGTCCCGGCCACGTTGCCACACCGCACGAGTACACCAGTTGCGCGCAGTGTCACCAGCTCACCACCGCTTGCAAAATACCTCCGCTAGCCTGTGCTTTTATTCGTAACGTTTCAACCTACGACCTGACTTCATACCTCCCCAAATCTACAGTTGCACAAGGTACGGTAGGCGCGCGCTATCCCGTGCGTGTCCCAGCACGCCCCTGCGACTCACTGCGGTCGCGGTGCGCACTCTACAATGAGCAATAGCCCCATAGGCACACTCAGCATTGTGCTTAAATAAGTGCGTGTCCAATGCCCCTGTCCTTAACCTACCATTCGCCCGCTGCGTGTCTGTCCTGAAACTAAGAAACCCTCTACCCAACTCTTCTATTACCAACCGACCGGGCTGCGGAGAAGACAGTCAAATGCCTTAGCACTGCTCCACAGCACGCTGGTCATGCACAATTGATTCATTCACTTCCAGTGCCTACCTGTCTTGAGCGCATGACGCATGCACAACCGATGCCCTTGCTCTAGCAGTAACCTACCGACCAACTCATTGCTTGCACTTGCTGCCGTGCCCCCAACCGCAGTTGCCAGTGCTGCTAGCATGACTCCCCGCCCCTGGCCCAGTACAACTCCCTACACTACTCCACCTATTCACCCTTGCGCACACCGCCCAGGTGCCGCCTCTACGCCGATGTTGTCCCAGGGTCTCAGGGGAGCTCCTGAGGGTGGGCCCCCGCCTACGTCAGCGATAGGCTGAAGAGCTGCTCTCGCTTCCTCCTGAACGCCTGCGGGTCCTTGAGCGGCGAGGCCTTGCCCGCAATGACCTGGCCGTCCAGGAAGTTCTCAAGGTGGGCCATCTCCGTGCGGTGCAGCTGCTCCAGCTCCTGGTGTGCGGTAAGGGGAGGGGAAGGAGGCGAGGCGGGGGAAAGGGGACAGGTTGGAGGAACTGGTACCGTATGCGAGGCGGCATGACTGCGGCATGGCTGAGCCTGCTTGCAGGCGGTCGGATGCAGTGGCACATGCCAGGGTTGCAATCTAGCACGTGTACCGCACAAGTTGGTGCTGTTTGTTCGTACGAAAGTTGGGCAAAAACAATCGCAGGGGTCAAGGGTAGCGGGGTGCACAAGTGTACGTGTGTGCGGGCGTACAGACGGTACATGCGAACACCCTTGCCTTACCCCAGCGCAGTAGAACAGTTGCTTCGTAGCAGCACGCTAGCGCACGCAGTCCACCCCACCGTGTACAAACCAGCCATGCCCATGCCCATGCCCAACGAAGTACCCTCTTACGTTAACGATGTTCCTGAACCGCAGCGTCCTCCGCTCCGTCTCCGCCACGCGCTTGAGTTCCAGCTCGTCTCTCCCCTGGCGGGTCACCACGCGCCGACAGCAAGCAGGGCACGCAAGGCGTGTGAGGGGCAGGGCACGGCAGCACCAAGGCCACGTGCCACACAACATGCCTCACATGACTATGTACCGGTAACATAACAGCAGGACGACCTCCTGAAGCGCAGCAGCAGCACTGCAAGCACAGCACGGTCGCTTATGGACTTACGCCGCAGCCCTGCCCCTGCCCCTGCCCCCAGATGCCTGCCCCACCTTTGTCCCCCGCTGCATGAGGGCCTCGTACTCGGTTTGCTGCTTGGCCTGCAGCTTGGCGATCTTGAGCTTGGACTCCGCCTCCCACGACGCAATCGTGGTCTCCATCTCCGCCTGGTACAGCTCGTCGGCAACGCTCTTGACCTGAGGCGGGGGTGATGGCAGATGTGGAGGGAACATGGCGGTCTGGTGTTGGGCCCACTGCCAGAAACGGAATGGACTGGGACTCAGGAACCGGGCATATAATCTAGAGCAACAGAACACCACAGCTTTTGCGACGCTCCGAAAGGGTTTCTTCCACTGCAATAGTGTACGCGTGTGGGAACGGAATGCCGCTGGTCACAAGCGGATGCGAAGGCCCTGGGCCCGGGGCAGGGCCTCCCGCAGACCGCTTGAATGGGCCTAGTCTTTAATGCATCACTCTCGTCGCGCCCGCTGCTCGGCGCAGCTTCACAAGTACAGATGCAAATGGTAGCTCTTGACAACGCCTCACGGTGTGACATGGCTAGTTCCGCTCTTGCCACCCGCCAGGACCACCACCATCGTATCTCCAACCGGTGTCCCTTTATCCGAATGCCCCACATCCGCCCCACACACATGCTACCCTTCTTGCCGCCCGCACCTTCGTGGCCCTGCCGTACAGCTTGGCCTTGGCCAGCTTGTCCTGCACCTCCCTGTGCTGCAGGTAGTCCCTGGAGTGGCGCGGCTTGGAGGGCCGCTTGCGCTGCAGCTCCTCCACAAAGGAGGCCATCTGCGCCTGGTGGCACGCCTTGAGGTCGTCCGTAGCCTGAGGCAGGGGCAGCGGTAACAACAATAGCAACAAAAGCAGTACGGATAGGACGTAGGTTGGGTAGGAGATATCGCAGCAGAGCGCTGGCCTAAGTGGCAAGCCCGCTTTGTCTCTTACCGGGCCCAGCGCCATTACTACCATGTGCCAATGTCGGTTGCAAGGACAGGTGCCGCGCTGCTGCTGCCAAGACCGGCCCGAAGCGCCTTAAACACATGGCAAGCGTACCTCACCCCCACGAATGACCTGTTGTGCCTGTGAGCTATCAGCGAGGTGCATGAGCAACAATCTTGACGCACCTTGACGAGGCTCGCAGAATACTCCTTCATCCTCTGCTCCCAGATGATATGGAATTTAGCTGCCTCCTCTTCGTACACAACCTGGCGTAGAAGCAGAAACCGAAGGTTGAGAAGGCTAGGAGCTAGTGGGAGCACCAGCCAACATTTCAACGGGTGCACGCTGCGCAAGCAGCCTGCGAATGCATGCCCGCCGCCGTTGAGGAGCAGCATACCGGTATGGTGCTTGCTGCGCTTGGTACTGGGTGTATCAGTCTGTCCTCTTGCCACACATGGCTCATGTGCGCACCTGAAGCTCTTCAAGCTCCCGCATCTGGTTAGCAGCCATCTCCTGCCGTAACCGCTCAACCTGGACAGCAGCAGGGTGCAAGGGACCAAGGCATCTGGTTGGCTGCCAGGGGCCGGAAGCGCGGAACACATGCGAGCAGATGCCGCAGCCTGGCAGACGCCACTGCATGACAGCGTCCGGTGGATGGCTTCACCTGGTCCCATTGAGCCGCAGTGAGGCATGCGCGATGCCAACAAACACCCCTCGTGCTCAGCACCTCGACTCTGCTGTGCGCCCCTTCAATAACCCATGCGAAGCCGGCAAGCTGCTGGTTGTACGTGGCGCAGCGCATGCAGGCGTAGCTCTACTTACAGGAGAACTGGGCACTGCTGAACTGACTCTTAGCCTATACCACAGCCTGCTGCAGCTGGGTGACTTCCTTCGCTAGGAAAGGACGATGCTCGACACCTAGGTTCAGGTCCCACACGTTGTGCAGGCAGTGACCACCCTTTGCTGCCCAGACACACCTGGGCCGTGCGCAGGTCCGCCAGGCGCTTTGCTGCAACCCTGGCCTCCTGATACCGCCCCTCGTTCTCGCACCTAGAACGGAGGGTCAGGGTACGGCTGTTGTGACACTGCACGTCAACGAACGCCACCCCAATGCTGGCCGTGGGAGACCTCCGGACAACCCACCGCCGCCTGTGCTCCTCCAGTTTGGCCATGTACTGCAGCACGGCCTCGTCCACATGCATGTACCCAGTTTCGAGGTACTGCCGGTTCTTGGTGAGAATGCGGCGAAATGGCTTCTGCTGGCTGTCGTCCCCGAGCAACCGCTCGCTGCCCGAGGAGCGAAGTGCATCGTCCTTATACTGCGCTACGCTGCCACTTGCGCTCCTAGCTACACCCGGCAACGTCAACACGTCAGTCATGGTCGCCTATGCCTGCCCTACGTCCGATGCCGAATGTGTAATTAACACACTATTGCTAATAGGGATATTGGCCATGACTGCCTATCGTTCCCGCACAACTGCTCTAAGCTGCAAATAATGTTGAATCAGAACCCTTGAAGGGAAACAGTGCAATATCCAACATGTTGTAGTTGGTGTTCGACAGTGCGAAGTCCGTATCGTCTCCCATCGCTATTGAGCTGTTGACGGGGTGGATGGGATAGGGGCCCTGTGGCTTGGGCAGGCGTCCATGCAGGGAGGGGGGCCAGCCAGCTGCTGAGCTTTCCTCTGCCGCTGCTTGTATCCGATATGTGCTCGTACGAACTGTGGCCCGTACACAGCCCCGCCGTGCCCTAAACCCACCTAAACTAGGGGAACTCCCCAACAGGGGAGCTACCCTGCTCCCCCAGGCTCACTGGAGATCAACCACTGCTGTCATCCCCGAGGCTGATGTGCGGTGATACCCCCTCCTTTTATGTTCATAGGTTACCAGGGCACGGTAAGTTGTGATCTTGCAGATCTTGCCCCCATTATGACCTGTCCACAGGGGAGATGGGCATGACACCCTTGGCCTGGCCAGGTCTGGCAGCTACCGTAGTGGCACAAATTTAATTGTCATGCCCGGCGAGAGGCAATTAATTTGCGCTTTTGACAAGGGCCCCAGCTATTAATTTGCCGTTTTGACAGACACATGTAGCC
>VFQN01002277.1_pt1 | contig 30115 bp, 29 predicted proteins | sample 3512371 | NCBI WGS metagenome assembly VFQN01 (sample SAMN10412370, study PRJNA504923) | tailings metagenome | isolation source: Replicate 2 from Balatoc abandoned mine | place: Philippines: Itogon, Benguet | collected 2017-08-28 | reverse complement strand
GTGCAGGATGCGATGATCGTATCCCTCACACAGGAGAGACCCCCATGTTCCGCAAAACCATCCTCGGCCTCGCCGCTGGTGCCGCTCTCGTTACTGCCGCCTTGGCCCCGACCGCTGCATCCGCCCACTATTATGGCGGCTATGGCTACAAGTCGTATTACGCCCCGTCCTACAGCTACAGCTACAAGTGCTATGATTGTGGCTACCGCTCCTACGGCTATCGCTCGTATGGCTACAAGTCCTACGGCTACGGCTACCGCTCCTACGGCTACTGATCTCTCGATTGCGGGCTCACCTGTGTGATCCCGGCGCCCTCTCGGGCAGCCAGCCCGGTCTCCGCACGGAGGCCGGGTTTTTTGCGTTCTTGAACGCCGTCGAGTGCCGCGCACTCGGAGGGCTCCCTCCCCCCTTGCGGGGGAGGGTAGGGGAGGGGGTAAACTGCGACTCAGAATGCGCCGCCTATCCCCCTCCCGACGGCCTTCGGCCGTCGACCTCCCCCGCAAGGGGGAGGTGGTCCGAGTATGTGTCGGGCCTCAGTTTCCTCAATCTCACGGCTTCAATATCGCCTTGCCCATGATGCGGCGCGCGGCGATGTCCTTCAGGGCCTGAGCAGTATCGGCAAGCGGGTAGGCCGCATGCACATGCGCCGACAATTTTCCATCGGCGCACCATTGAACGATCTCGCTCATGTTGCGCGCTTCGGCCGCAGGATCGCGCGTTACGAAGGCGCCCCAATGCACGCCGACAATGTCGCAACCTTTCAGCAGCACGAGGTTGAGCGGGATCTTCGGGATCTCGCCCGCGGCGAAGCCGATCACCAGATATCGGCCCTCCCACGCCATCGAACGCAACGCGGGCTCGGCATATTTGTCGCCGACCGGATCATAGACGACATCGATTCCATGTTTTGCCGCCGATCCGCTTCAATTCGGCGCGCAGATCATCGGTGCCGTAATTGATGGTTTCGTCGGCGCCATGCTGTTTGGCGAACGCGCATTTTTCATCGGAGGATGCGCAAGCGATCACGCGCGCGCCCATGATCTTGCCGATCTCGATCGCGGCCAGGCCGGTGCCGCCGGCGGCGCCGAGCACCGCGAGCGTCTCGCCCGTTCGTAATTTCGCGCGATCCTTCAGCGCGTGAATCGTCGTGCCGTAGGTGACGGAGAGGCCGGCGGCGCGATCGAGGTCGAGCGTGTCCGGCACCTTCACCAGACGCTCTGCCTTCTGCACGACATACCCACGCGCGGCGCCATAGGACGCGAAGCTCATCACGCGGTCGCCGATCGTGAAGCCGGCGACGCCGGGGCCAACCGCATGCACTGTGCCGGCGAATTCCGCCGCGGGAGAGAATGGGAAGTCCGGCTTGATCTGATACTTCCCGGCAATCAGCAGCGTGTCGAAGAAATTGAGCGCGGCGGCCGCGATCTTGACGACAACCTCGCCTTCGCCGGCCTCGGGGTCCGGCAACTCGCGAAGTTCGAGATCGTCAGGGGTGCCGTACCGGCTGCAGATGATGGCTTTCATGTCCAGACCTTGAGATCCATGGCTGCGACGAATGTGCACAGCGGGCATAGATGTATCCCGATGCCATCACATCGCCGGTTTTCACTTATTATTGCAACCCGACACCTGTGCTACCCTGTCGCTGGCCACTCCGACACTTTCCAGGTTCTGCAATGCGGTTTCTGATGCGATCCAAGACACGATTACAGACGCGATTCTCTGCCATTCTACGTCTTCTCGGAGCTGCGACCGTTCTGTGTGCGGGCGCGACCGGGCCCGCGCACGCGCAATCGGCGGCCCAGCTTCTCGGTGAGTTTGGCTCATGGGGCGCGTATACGGCGACCCCGAACGGCCGGAAAGTCTGCTTTGCGCTGGCAAAGCCTTCCACCTCGGAGACGGTGCCGCCGGGCCGCCCGCGCGATCCGGCATGGCTGTTCGTATCGACCCGCCCCGCCGAGAAGGTCCGCGAGGAGGTGTCGGTGATTATCGGATATCCTTTCAAGTCCAATACCGATGCGGTGATCGAGGTCGGCTCGACCAATTTCGCCATGTACACGCAGAATGACGGCGCCTGGGTGAAGAATGCCGCCGAGGAGGCGAGGCTGGTCGATGCCATGCGCAAGGGTGCGGATGTCACGGTGAAAGGTGAATCCGGCCGGGGCACCAAAACGATCGACAAATTCTCGCTCAAGGGCGTGGCCCAGGCGCTCGATCGCGCCGCGCAGGAATGCCGGTAGGGATTAGGCAAGACTACTCATTTTGGGCTTTGTCTATCCACGGGTCATTGCCGGGCTTGACCCGGCAATCCATCATTGAGAAATGGCCTTTTGGGTATATATGCTCGCCAGCAAGCCGGGCGGGACGATCTATGTCGGCGTGGCCAGGAATCTATGAGCACCGAAACGGTTTAGTCGACGGCTTCACCAAGCGATACGGTGTGAAGCATCTGGTCTATTTCGAACAGTATGATGATCCGGCCACAGCCATTCAGCGTGAAAAGAATATCAAGCACTGGTCGCGCGAATGGGAGATCGAACTCATTGCTGCAGCCAACCCGGATTGGCGTGACCTCTATGATGAAATTGCATCCTGACGAAAAAAAGTGGATGCCCGGGTCAAGCCCGGGCATGACCGAGTAATGATGACCGCTGCCCCCGCCATAGCCCCACTCGAAAAGACCGCGCTCGAGGTCTATGTCGCGCCCGAGAAGCCCTCGCTCGTCGGCGCATCGCGCGCGCAGATCGCCGACATGCTGAGCGGCGTGGGCGTGTCCGAGCGCGAACGCAAGATGCGAGCGCAGCAGATCTGGCACTGGCTTTATGTGCGCGGTGCGCAGGATTTTTCGATGATGACCAGCATCTCCAAGGAGGTGCGCGGCCTGCTGGAGCAGCATTTCACGCTCGAACGACCCGAGGTCGTAACCGAGCAGGTCTCCGCCGACGGCACCCGCAAGTGGTTGCTGAAACTCGCGAGCGAAAATCCGGGCGAGCGGCCGCATCTGATCGAGACCGTGTATATCCCGGAGAGCGATCGCGGCACGCTCTGCGTCTCGAGCCAGGTCGGCTGCACGCTCAACTGTTCGTTCTGCCACACCGGCACGCAACGGCTGGTGCGCAATCTCACCGCGGGCGAGATCGTCGGCCAAATCATGGTCGCGCGCGACCGGCTCGGTGATTATCTCGGCCAGGCGCGCGCCACAGGTCCGGGTTTGCCGACCGAAGGCGAGCGCTGCGTCTCCAACATCGTGATGATGGGGATGGGCGAGCCGCTCTACAATTTCGAAAATGTGCGCGATGCGCTGCTCGTCACCATGGATGGCGACGGTCTGTCGCTGTCGAAGCGGCGCATCACACTCTCCACGTCCGGTGTGGTGCCATATATCGCGCGTACCGGCGCGGAGATCGGATGCTCGCTCGCCATCTCGCTGCATGCGGTGCGCGACGAGCTGCGCGATGTGCTGGTGCCGCTGAACCGTAAATATCCGATCAGGGACGTGCTGCAGGCGTGCCGCGACTATCCCGGCGCCTCGAATGCGCGGCGCATCACTTTCGAATATGTGATGCTGAAGGGTGTCAACGATTCGCTTGCCGAAGCGAAGGAACTGGTGCGGCTGCTCAAGGGCATTCCGGCCAAGATCAATCTGATCCCGTTCAATCCCTGGCCGGGTTCGCAGTACGAATGCTCCGACTGGGAGCAGATCGAGAAGTTCTCGGAAGTGGTATTCAACGCCGGTTATGCCTCGCCGGTGCGCACCCCGCGCGGGCGGGATATTCTCGCGGCCTGCGGCCAGCTCAAGAGCGAGACCGAAAAGCTTTCGGCGCGCGAACGCATGGCGCTGCGGGCCATGGCGATGACGGATTAGTTCCTTTCGTCACCTCCCCCTGAAAGGGGGAGGTCGATTGCCCGCGAGCAGCGCGGGCAATCGGGTGGGGGTTTTCCTTGGTTCAACGCAATTCTTGTGCAGACCCCCTCCCCAACCCTCCCCCTTTCAGGGGGAGGGAGTCGACAGAGCCGCGCGCCTCGCCGTAAACAAGCTTTCCAAGGGGCCGACGCATGTTCATCACCCGCTTCTTCGTCATCCTGTTCTCGCTGATCTTTGCGCTACTCGCCGCAGGGATCGCGTTGGCCATCGGCGTCATGGCGCCGGAACTCGTGACCATGAGTTCCGATCCGATCGAAAAGTTCGCGTTCTTCGCCATCGCATTTTTCGCGACGAGCTTCACCGGCGCCACCGCGTTCGTTCCGGCGGTCATTCTGATCGTGGTGGCCGAGGCGTTCGATATCCGCTCGATCTTCTACTACGCGATCGGCGGCGCGCTGATCGGAGCGGTCGCCTGGTACATGTCCGACATCTCGGTTCAACTCGAGAACACCACCGACCTGTCGCCAATGACCTACGGCCTGCAGCTCGTTGCGGCATCGGGCATCATCGGCGGCTTCGTCTACTGGCTCCTGGCGGGGCGAAAGGCGGGGCGCTGGAAGGATCCGTTCGCGGCGACGTGATCGCTTTGGAGTCGCTGTTCGCGATCAAGCTCATCTACACCGCCTTCATGGCGGTGCTGGTCCCTGTCTATCTCTATCGCTACGGACCCACCAACTTCCTGTATTTCTGCGATCTCGCGCTGCTGTTCACGCTTGCGGGTCTGTGGCTCGACGATCCGCTGCTGATCTCGATGTGCGCGGTTGGACTTTTGCTGCCGCAGACGCTGTGGGTGATCGATTACATCTTCAATCTGTTCGGGAAGAAGACGACGGGCCTTACCGACTACATGTTCGACCGCGATCGTTCGGTTTTCCTGCGCGGCCTCTCGCTGTTTCACGGCTGGCTGCCGTTTCTCCTCGTCTATCTGGTGTGGCGGATGGGCTATGACTCCCGCGCGTTCCTCGCGTGGACCATCGTGTCCTGCATCGTGCTGCCGATCTGCTATTTTCTGATGCCGAAGGCGCAGCCCGATCCGGGCCTTACGCCGGTGAACATCAATCTGGTCTGGGGCTTCGATGATCGCAAACCGCAGGGCTGGATGCCGCCCCATGCGTGGTTTGCGCTGCTGTTCTTCGGCCTGCCGATAGCGGTCTATTGGCCGACGCACCTGTTGTTGCGCTATCTGTTCAAGCCGGCCTGAACGGCGTGCGGCAGACCTGTCAGCGCAAGCCGAAAAACGCGCGTAGCCGCTCCGCCATGGCTTCCGGATTTTGCACCGGCATGATGTGCCCGGCCTTGATCGTATCGAACTGCGCATGCGGAATCTGTTGCGTGAGCAGGCGCACCTGATCGGGCGGGCGGAGCGCATCGTCCTCGCCGGCCAGGAGCAGGCAGGGCGCGCGCAACGCGGTAATCGACTCGCCGAGATCGCAGTCCGCGAAGGCCATGTTGGCGTGCCCATAGGCGATCGGATCGTTGGCGAGAAACGCGCCGCGATAGGCCGCGAAGCGCTGCGGATTTCTGGCGCGATAAAAGTCCGGATAGGAACGTGCGAGCGATGCGGCCTCGATTGCCTGCATGCCCTCGCGTGCGGCCAGCGCGCTGCGGTTGGCGAGATAGGCATGCTGGTCGGGCGCGACGCCAAGTGCGGCGCAGCACAGCGCAAGAGAAGCGACCGCCTCCGGATGCCGGTGCGCGAACGCGACCGCTATTGCCGAACCGGCCGCGAGCGCGATGATGTGAAAGGGTCCGGTGGCGCCGGACTGCGCGGCGATGCGTTCCAGATCGTCGACATGACGGTCGAGCGGGTAGGCCCGGTTGGGCTTTTCCGACAGGCCGCTGCCGCGCTGGTCGTAGCGGATCACGGTTGTTTCGTTGCCAAGGTATGGCAGCAGGTCGTCATAGCTTGCCAGCGAACCGCCAAGCTCATGGATCGCGATCAGAGTCTGCGATCCTGATCCGTCGCGGGTGAAGCAGAGTGACGGGCTGTCGCTCGTCCAGTGAAGACGCGGCATTGCGTGTCAGTTCGGCTTAATTCCCGCAGCCTTGGCGACCTTGCCCCACTTGTCGGTCTCGCTCTGGATGTAGGCGGCGAATTCCTCCGGCGTATTGCCGACGAGGATCGCGCCCTGCGGCGCGAGCTTGTCTTTCACCTCGGCGCTATTCAGCGCGTCGACCGCGGCCTTGTGCAGCTTCGCGATCACGCCGGGCGGCGTGGCGGCGGGCGCGACCATGCCGTACCAGTTTTCGGCCTGGATCTGCGGCAGGCCGACTTCGCCGGTCGTCGGCACATCCGGCAATGACGGCACGCGGACGGTGCTGCCCAGCGCGATCGGCTTCACCTTGCCGGCCTTCACCTGCGGCAGCAGTACCGGCAGGTCGAGAAACACCATGTGGACCTGATTGCCGATGATGTCGTTCACCGCGGGCGCCGCGCCCTTGTAGGGAACATGCACGATGTCGATGCCGGCCGCGCTCTTGAACAATTCGCCGGCGAGATGCGGCATCGAGCCAGGACCCGTCGAAGCGAAGTTGAGCGATCCCGGCTTCGCCTTGGCGAGCGCGAGAAGATCCTTCATCGAGGATGCCGGTACGTCGGTTGCGACCACGAGCAGTTCGGGCACCTTGGCGACCAGCGTGACCGGCTTCAGGTCTTTCAGCGCTTCGTAGGGCAGCTTCTCCTGCAGACTCTTCGAAATGGCGAGCGCGCCCGCGCTGGTGATCGCGATGGTGTGACCGTCCGGCTCCGCCTTCGCCACCGCGTCGGTGCCAAGCACCCCGCCCGCGCCGCCACGGTTGTCGATCACGACCGGCTGGCCCAGCAGTTCCGACATTTTCGCGCCGACCACGCGGGCGATGATGTCGTTCGGTCCGCCCGCCGGGAACGGCACAATCAGCTTGATGGGTTTGGTCGGGAAGTCCTGAGCCTGAGCGGGCAGGGCGAGGACAAAGAGAGCGGCAACGATCCGCAACACGGCGCGCATATTGGAAACTCCCGTACGCGCCTTGAGGCCGGCGCTTGCCGGCATCATGCATGGCAGATCATGTATTGACCAGTGCCGCATACGCGGATGCGCGCGGGCGCAATCGGCGAAGACGCGCCGGATCGTATCAGCCGAAGATCTTTTCGCCGGCGACCCAGGTCTCGGACACCTTGGATTTCATGATGTCGTCGGGCGCGACCTGGAACGGGTCCTGTTCCAGAATGACAAGATCGGCTTCCTTGCCTGGCTCGAGCGTTCCAATGCGGTCGCCCTGACCGATCTGCGCCGCGGCAGCGGACGTGACGGCCCTGAATGCCTCTTCGACGCTGATGGCCTGGTCCGGTCCGATGACGGAATTGTCGACCGTACAGCGCCTGGTAACGGCCGTCTGAACGAGACGCAGCGAACCCAGCGGCGAGCAGGGACCGTCGGTATGGAGCGTGAACGGAAGACCTTCCTTAAGGCAGGCGCCAGCCGGATCCATGAACGCGGTGCGCTCGGGACCGAAAAGCTGATCGCGATAGGCCGCGCCGTAGAGATAGACGTGATTCATCAGGAACGTCGGCTGGACGCCCAGCTTCTTCATCCGGACAAGCTGATCCGGTCGCGCCATGGTCGCGTGCTCGATGCGGTTCAGTCCGCTGGACGGATTGGCGCCGTACGCTGCCTCGATGGCGTTCAGGGCGTCGTCGATGGTAGCGTCGCCGTTGCAGTGGATTTGCACCGGCCAGCCCGCGGCCTTGACGGCGGCGACCATGCTCTTCAACTCCTGCGGCGGATAGTTCGGCGAGCCTTTCTGGTTTGTATTCAGATAGGCGATGGTCTGCGCACCGGTCTTTGTCTGGTTTGAACCGTCGCCGACGATCTTGATGCCGAATAGCGAAAAGCGTGAATTCGGAAACAGCGACGCCTTGGCGCCACGGCCCAGCGCCTTGTAGGCGTCGGCCCCCTGCATCTCGTTGTACATCAGGCTTGCGCTGAGTCTGCCGGTGCCGCGCGCGGTCAGTTTTACAAGTCCCTCGATCCACTCGGGCTGGATGGTGCCGGGCTCGTGCGTTGTCGTATTGCCCAGCTTGGCGCTAGACTTGAAGAAATCGGTCATCGCCTTCGCAAAGATCTGCGGCGTGATCTTCGGCAGCGCATGCACTACGAACTTCAGCATCGCGCTTTCTTCGTAGACAAGCCCGTTGAATTGACCGTCAGCCCCGCGTCCGAAATGACCGCCGCCCGGCAGCACGCCGACATTCTGCGGAATTTGAGCGATCTTGAAGGCCGCCGAATTGGCGGCGCCGTCATGCATGTTGATGTACCAGACGAAGATCGGCCGGTCCTTTGAAACTCCGTCGAGTTCGGCCATCGACAGATCGCCGCCCTGCAGCAGATTGTCGAAATTATATGCCGTGAGCCACTGACCGGCTGGAAGCTTTGCATCAAGCGCTTTCAGGCCCGCGATCAGGTCCGCGCGCGTGGGGTAGATCGAATACCCCACATCCGACAGCAACTCGGAAAACAGCGCGACGAAGCACGAATGCTGATGAGGGTCGACAAAACCGGGCAGCAATGTTCGCCCGTCGAGATTGATCACCTTGGTGTTGCCGGTCCGCAGGCCAGACACGTCGGATGCGGATCCGGCTGCGATGATCTGGCTGCCGCGCACGGCGAGCGCCTCAACGCGCTTTGCGCCGGTTGCCGCCATGGGGATGATGGTGCCGCCCTGGAAGATCAGGTCCGCGCCAGCCTGCGTTTGCGCGCGCGCATTGCCGGTGCCCAGTGTGAGGCCGGTCATCCCGGCCGCGGCGCCGGCCAGCGTCATGAACGTGCGTCGCGTTGGGCCCGCCGGCAAAGCCGTCTCCACGCGGGACGCCTGCCAGCCAGAGTAGAGATTTTTGTTAGTGAAAAGTTTCCCGACACAGACCTGGCACATACCGATGGTTTCCCACACCGAATTTCAGGATCGCGTAGGCGTGTTTATCGGCGCACCGTTTCGAAAACGTGCAACACGCTCTCAAATCTGGTGGCGAGGTTAAGGTTGTCTGACGCCCCGAACAGGCTCTCCCTGGATCGCGCGATCCGCGGAAGCGGCTTTCGCGTCGAGCATGGCCTCATAGCCAGCCGGAGTGACCGCGGGTTAGAAGTACCGGGAGAACTAGCTCGCCCGCGCGAGCAGGAGTCGCGCCGCGAACGCGCTCATCAGGCCGGCGAAGCTCCAGTCGAACGCACGCATTAGCCGCGGCGAGTTTCGCAAGGTTGCAGCAAAGCGCTCGGCGCCGAGGATCATGGGCGCGCAAACGGGCGGCGTGAGCAGCGCGTAAAGCAGCCCGAGCATCAGAAGCCGCATCGGCGCATCCGGGTCGGATGCGGACACGAATTGCGGCAGGAATGTCAGGAAGAACATCACGATTTTCGGGTTCAGCATATCGACGCTGAAACCCAACGCGAAGGCTCGGGTAAGGCTGGTGCGTACCGGCTTGCCGCGCTTGAGCGATAGTGATGATCCGTGTCGGATTGCCTGCACCGCGAGCCAGAGCAGATAGCCCGCGCCCGCGACTTTAATGATGGTGAAGGCGGTGGCGGAAGCAACGAGAAGCGCGGACAATCCGAATGCCGCCAGCATTGAGTGTACCAGCAACCCCGCCGTTGCGCCGAACATCGACGCAAAGCCGCGCGCGCGTCCGCCATTGATGGTCTGACCCAGAAACAGCGTCATGTCCGGGCCAGGCGTGACGATCAGCACCAGCGATGCCGCGATGAACGCGGCGAGTACGGCCGGTTCGGGAAGCATGCTCATGCAGCGCCGGCTTTCGCCGGTTGCAGATCCGCCTTGCCGCGGAAATACGGGATGACTTCCTTCGCGAACAGTTCGGTGCTCTTGGTGACCAGTTCATGCGGCAGCGTACCGAACTGCATGGTCGGCAACAGATAGCCGAAGCCGATCTGCGCCTGATATTGCTCGAGCTTTTCGCGCAGTGTCGCGGGACTGCCGCACAGGAAGATCGCCTTTTCCATCAGGTCGTCGATGGTCTGCACGCCGCCTGACAGCGTACGCTTGGCCGCGATCACGCCCTGCATCGAGGCGAGCGACAGATAGCCCGGCGGCAGCAGCATTTCCTGCGGCATGCGCAACAGCTTGTTGAAGAAGAATTCGATATGAGCTTTGGCCTCGCGCTTGGCGATCTCGTCGGTCTCCGCGCAATAGGTCGGGATCGCCCAGCCGACATTTTCGGGGCCCGCCTGCCAGCCCTGCTTTTCGGCGCTGTCGCGATACATCTGCATGTAGCGCGCAAGCGCCTGCACCGGCGAGAAGGTTTGCAGATAGGTGTATTTCCGCGACGGATGCGTCGCCCATTCGATGGTTTCGCGAGACCCTTGCGACGGGATCCAGACCGGCGGATGCGGCTGCTGGAAGGGGCGCGGCCACACATTCACGTAGTCGAAGTGATAATACTTGCCCTCGAACGCGAACGGTCCCGGCCGCGTCCATCCCTGGATAATGAGATCGTGCGCCTCGTGGAAGCGCGCATGCGACTCCGCGGGATTTGCTCCCCATGAGTGATATTCGGCGCCGATGCCGCGCACGAATCCTGCCACCAGTCGCCCGCCGGTGATGGTGTCGAGCATCGCGAATTCTTCGGCGACGGTGAGCGGGTTGTTCAGAAGCGGCAGCGCGCGGCCGAGCACGGCGATCTTGCAGTTCTTGGTGCGGCGGGCGAGTGCGCCGGCCATCACACCGGGGATCGGCATCATGCCATAGGCGTTGGAGTGATGCTCGTTCACGCACACGCCGTCGAAACCCATGGTGTCGGCGTATTCCAGCTCGTCGAGATAGCGGTTGTAAAGCTGGTGGCCGATCTTTGGATCGTAATAGGTGTTCGGCAGCGTCACCCAGGCCGAGTTGTGGCTCTTGTCGTAATCGGGATCAAGCGCCGCATACGGCATGAGGTGGAAGAAAAAGAATTTCATCGGTTCGCTTCCTCTATCACCGTCACCCTGAGGCGCGAGCGAAGCGAGCCTCGAAGGGCGACGGCCAATGTTGCATCATCTTGGCCGTGCATCCTTCGAGGGCGGCTGCGCCGCCACCTCAGGATGACGGGTTCAGTCCAGCCTCAGGTTCAATTCATCCCGATGAATTCCGTCATCAACGCGGCGAGCTCGTCCGCCTTCTCGATCTGCAGCGTGTGGCCTGCGTTTTTCAACACGTCGAGCCGCGATCCGGGAATAAGCGATTTGTAGGCCTCGCCGTAAGGAAGCGGGAACACCTTGTCGTCGTCGCCCCAGACGATCAGCGTCGGCACGGTGATCCGGTGCAGCCACTTCCGGAGGTCGGGATTATAGAGCCGCGGCTGCCAGCCGAGTTTGGCGGTGGCGAGCCGGTTCTTCATCTCCGTCATCAACTCGGTGTCGCTTGGCGCCTGCGCCAGCATCGCGTCGGCGAACTTCGGATCGTGGAAGATATTGCGGATGAAGTCCTCGCGCGACCACATGAAGATGTCGCCCTTGGCCACGCCCTTCACGTGGATGCCGGCGGCGCAGATCAGCGTCAGTGTCTTCAGGGCGGCCTGATTGCGAACCGCGATCTCGCTCGCGATCCAGCCGCCGAGCGAAACGCCGGCGAGATTGACGTGCGACAGCTTCAGCGCGTCGATCAGGTCGAGATAGAAATAGGCAAGGTCGCCCACGTTATCGAGCCAGTCCGGCGTGTCGGAGCCGCCAAAGCCGGGATGCTCCGGGACGATCAGGTCGAAGCGCTGCGACATTGTCTCGAAGAATGGCAGCCATGCCGATGCGCCGCGCGCACCATGCAGAAACAGCAGCGGTTCACGCGATGCCGACTCGCCGCCGCGCATGATGCGGATCTTGCAGCCAGCGACGGTTTCGAAGCTTTCACGGTATGACAAGGGCGACCTCCGGCAGTGGCTATCGTTAACGCGGCTGTGGCGCGGAGCCAAGTGGTGGGCAGCGGGGGAGATTTGCGTTATGGAATGCCCATCTCTATCTGCCGTTCGTATGCGGACGGACTACCGGAGCAACCCGTGGCCCTCGAGACCCCATTCACCCTCGCCGAACTCGCTGTCATTGTGAACGAGAGGGCGACGGCCAGCGCCGACGTGTCCTATACGCGCAAGCTGCTCGACCGCGGCGTCGAGCATTGCGCCAAGAAGCTCGGCGAGGAAGCGGTCGAGATGGCGCTTGCCGCCGTCGGCGACGATCGTAACAGGGTGATCGGCGAGGCCGCCGATCTGCTCTATCATCTGCTGGTGGTGTTGCAGGTGCGCGGCATCGCGCTCTCCGAGGTGGAGGCCGTGTTGCAGCAGCGGACCGGCCAGTCGGGTCTGGCGGAAAAGGCATCACGCGATCCATCGCTGCGATGATCGGGCGAGCCATCATGGAACAGCGGACCGAACCGGAAGTCTCGCCGTATCGCGCCTTCAGCCGCGCCGATTGGGCGGCATTGCGCGCCGATCACCCGATGACGCTATCGTCAGAAGAGGTGTCGACGCTGCGCTCGATGCATGACCGCCTCGACATGGAGGAGGTGCAGGAAATCTATCTGCCTCTGTCCCGCCTGCTCGCGATGTATGTCGCGGCGTCACAGCGGCTGTTCCGGGTGCAGCAGAACTTTCTCGGCACCGAGGATTCCAAGGTGCCCTACATTGTCGGCGTCGCAGGGTCGGTTGCGGTCGGCAAGTCCACGACCGCGCGCGTGCTGCAGGCGCTCTTGGCGCGCTGGCCGAACACACCGAAGGTCGATCTGGTGACCACCGACGGTTTTCTGTTGCCGAATGCGGTGCTCGAACGCGAAGGCCTGATGGAGAAGAAGGGCTTTCCGGAAAGCTATGACCTCCCGGAATTGCTGCATTTCCTGTCCGGGATCAAGGCGGGCCGGCGGCCGATGCGCGCGCCGATCTATTCGCACATCGTCTATGACGTTGTGCCGAATGAATGGATCGAAATCGACCGGCCGGACATCCTGATCGTCGAAGGGCTGAACGTGCTTCAGGCTGGACGCCTGCCAAAGGACGGCAAGGCCGTGCCCTTCGTCTCCGACTTTTTCGATTTCTCGGTCTATATCGATGCGGCGGAGGACGTGCTGGAGCGCTGGTATGTCGACCGTTTCCTGGCGCTGCGGCTGACCGCGTTCCGCGACCCGATGTCGTATTTCCATCGCTATTCGCGGCTGTCGGATTCGGAGGCGGTGGCGACCGCCAAGAGCATCTGGGACCGGATCAATCTCGTCAATCTGCGTGAAAACATCCTGCCGACGCGCCAGCGCGCCGACCTGATCCTGACCAAGAACCAGCACCACCTGATCGACGAAGTCGCGTTGCGGCGCTTGTGATCGGGTCATCGCCGGGCCGCCGCGAAGCGGCGTGGCCCGGTGATCCATCTTCTTGCGTGAGGATGGATTGCCGGGTCAGGCCCGGCAATGACTGCGCGGCTACGCCGCCTTCGCGATCGCCCGCATCTGGGCCAGCACCGCGGCGAGCTTCTCGCGATCGAGCGGCTTGGTCAGGAACGCATCCATGCCGGCGGCAAGGCACGCGTCGCGATGCTCGGGCAACGCATTGGCGGTGAGCGCGACAATCGGCGTGCGGCTGTCGGTTTTGGCTTCGATGGCGCGAATTCGCCGCGTCACTTCCAGTCCGTCGATGCCCGACATCCGCACGTCCATCAGGATCAGATCGAACGGCAAGCCGGCGCCATGCGCGGCAAAGAACGATTCCATCGCGGCGCGGCCATCGGCGACCACCTGCGGACGATGGCCAAGCTTTTGCAAAAGCGCACGGGTCAGCAGAGCGTTGATCTCGTTGTCCTCCGCAACCAGGATCGACAATCCATCGGCACGGGGTGTGCCGAAATTCGGCAGATCGTCCGCATCGCCGGCGAGCTGAGCGAAGCCGTCGCGGTCGATATTCAGCCGCTCGGCGAGAGAGGCGGCGCGGATCGGCTTAACCAGATAGCCGGTGAAACCGCGCGCCCTGAGATCGTCGAGTTCGGAACGCGCAGCGGGCGTGATGGTCACCAGCCGGCACGCGACGCCTTGCGTTGCTGCAAGCAAGATGTCGATGGCGGCGCTGCCGATCGCGTGATCGATCAGGACCGCATTCCATTCGCGCTCCGGCAACAGCGCCTGCGCCACGACATAGTTCGGTGCGACAGCGACGCGGGCGCCCCAGCGCGTCAGGCGGCGCGCCAGCAGGGCCGCCTCGATATGCGACGGCGCGACGATCAGGATCTCGCTGCCGGACAGATCCGGCGCCGTGACAGCACGGCTGTTGGCCACGTCCTCGCCCGAGGCCACGAGGGGCAACGTGACTTCGAACAGAGATCCTGCGCCCGGGGCGCTTTCGACGGCGATGCGGCCCTGCATGCCTTCGACGATACGCTTGACGATCGCAAGGCCGAGTCCGGAGCCGTCCGCCTGGCTTGCGCCGGCATCCGTCTGTTCGAATTCACGGAAAATCTTGTCGTGATCGGCCGGCGCGATACCGACGCCGGTGTCGCGCACTTTGAACGCGATCTCGCCGGGCCAGGCGCCCGGCTCGACAACGATGGCGACGCCGCCTTCGTTGGTGAACTTGATGGCGTTGCCGGCGAGGTTCAGCAGAACCTGCTTCAGCCGCGTTTCGTCGCCGATCACGGAGGCGGGCAAACGTTCATCGACATAGCTCGCGATCTCGAGGCCCTTGTCCTGCGCCCGCACCGCGAGCAGTTCGGTCAGATACTCGACCATGCCTACGAGAGCGAACGGGCGAGCCTCGAGGTCGAGGCGGCCGGCTTCGATCTTGGAGAAGTCGAGAATTTCCTCGATCAGCGCGAGCAAGGTGTCGCCTGATGTCTTCACCGCACGCACATAGGTCGCCTGTTCGGGGGTGAGCCGGGTGTCGAGCAGCAGATCAGCCATGCCGATGATGCCGTTCAGAGGCGTACGGATCTCGTGGCTGGCCATCGCGAGAAAACGCGACTTGGCGCGATTTGCGGTATCCGCCAGATCGCGCGCTTCGGCCAGCGCGTTCTCGGACATGACGCGGTCGGTCACATCGCGGCCAACGCTCTGGATTTCGGTCTCGCCAGTCTCGCTGCGGACCGCGCCGTCGCGCCACGCGATCCAGCGCGGGCCGTCGACGGTTGCAATCTGCTGATCGTGAACGCGGCTGCCATCGGGAAGGGTCGCAACGTCGCCCTGTTCGAGTACGGTGAATGCGAAGCGCGAGCCGTTCATGGTGTCGGCGGACTCGCCGGAAAGTGCGCAGAACGCTGCGTTGGCGAATGTGATCGCGCCGTGCGGGCCGCGGCGGCGCACGACGAGATCGCCCTGCATGTCGAGAAAGGCGCGCGCGCGCTCTTCGGCTTCCTGCAGTTTCCAGTTGCGATCGGACAGATCCTCGTTACGGGCCCGAAATCGCTTTGCGCGGGACCGCCACACGCGGTTGCGGTGAATGAGATAGGCCGTGAAGATGCAAAGGAGAGCGAAAAGCCCTGCGACGCCGACAGCGAACTTTTGCGGGTCGTAATCCGACGAATGCGTCGCGGAAAGGACGCCCACGCCGATCCAGAAGCCGACCAGGACCAGGAAGGCCATCCGCAGCACGCGGAGTCCCAAATAGAGAAGACCGCGGCGCTGCTTCGGATTCGAGTGCATGTCTGACGTCCCATTGGCCGTCCGTTTGACGGACAGCTCTTTCCCTGCCGCGAGGGTGGGTCAGGAGAGTTGCAATTGAATTGATGCCCGCGCACGCGCTTGCGGTGTCGTTAGCGGCGCGTCGCGGAAATGCTTACAATTTTACGGAATGTCCGACGGCAGCACGAGCGGGCGCGGCATGGTTAAGCGGCCCGCCGAATTTCGTAGCTGAGCGCGCGATATGACAAGGCTTCCGCAAGATGGACGCGGCCGACATGCTCGGCGCCGTCGAGATCGGCAAGCGTGCGCGCAACGCGCAGCACGCGATGATACCCGCGCGCCGAGAGCCGCATCGCATCGGAGGCATCGCGCAGCAATGCGAGGCCGGACTTGTCCGGTTGCGCGATCTGCTCCAGCAGACTGCCCGACGCCTGCGCATTGATGCGGACCTGCGGCGATCCGAGCGCCGCGTAACGCTGGCGCTGAATGTCGCGCGCCCGTGCCACGCGGGCTGCGACTTCGGCGGAGCCTTCGGCCGGGGGAGGAAGGATCAGATCGGCGGCCGTTACGGCCGGCACTTCGATGTGGAGATCGATACGGTCGAGAAGCGGGCCGGACAGGCGGCCCTGATAATCCGCGGCGCAGCGCACATTCATGCCGCGCTTGCAGATATAGCCGGGGTCGCTCGCATGTCCGCAGCGGCATGGATTCATCGCCGCCACCAGCATGAAACGCGCGGGGTAAGTGATGCGATGATTGGCGCGGGCGATCGAAACGTCGCCGGTCTCGAGCGGCTGACGCAGCGAGTCGAGCGCCTGACCGGAGAACTCGGCGAATTCATCGAGAAACAGCACGCCGTTATGGGCAAGCGACACCTCGCCGGGCCGCGCCCGCAGGCCGCCACCGACCAGCGCTGGCATCGATGCGGAATGATGCGGCGAGCGAAACGGACGCCGGTTGGTCAGCGATCCGCCTTCGATCTCGCCCGCGACCGACGCGATCATCGAGACTTCAAGCAGTTCCTCGGGTGAGAGCGGCGGAAGGATCGAAGGCAACCGCGCGGCGAGCATGGATTTCCCGGCGCCGGGAGGGCCGACAAGGAGCAGATTGTGCCCGCCCGCCGCCGCGACTTCGAGCGCGCGCTTGCCGCTCTCCTGCCCCTTGATGTCGGCGAGGTCGAGTTGCGGACCTTCGACCTCGCGGACCTTGGGCTGTGGCCGCGTCAGCACCTGCGTGCCCCGGAAATGATTGGCAAGCTGGATCAGCGACGACGCGGCGATGATCTCCATCTCCGGGCTGGCCCATGCCGCCTCGGCGCCGCAGGCCTTGGGGCAGATGAGCCCTTCGCCGCGCGCATTGGCCCCGATCGCTGCCGGCAAGACACCAGCCACTGCTGCGATCGAGCCGTCGAGCCCGAGTTCGCCAAGGACGGTGAAGCCGGCGACCGCGTCATGCGGGATCGCGCCGATCGCGGCCATCAGGCCGAGTGCGATCGGCAAATCGTAATGGCTGCCTTCCTTGGGCAGGTCGGCGGGCGCGAGATTGACGGTGATCCGGCGCGCCGGCAACGCGAGCCCTGACGCAATCAGCGCCGAGCGAACGCGTTCGCGCGCTTCCGACACGGCCTTGTCGGCAAGGCCGACGACCGCGAAGGCGGGCAGGCCGGGCGCGACCTGAACCTGCACGTCGACCGCGCGGGCCTCGATGCCCTGGAATGCAACTGTGGTGACGCGCTGAACCATCCGACCCATCGCCCCCAATCGGCTGTGCAAAACGGTAGCGGAGTCCGCAAACTTTGACAAGAACATTTGCAGAACAAAACGACTCACCCTACGATTTTCAACGGCACAGGAAGATGGAGTTGATCATGGTCGACCTGAAAGCACTGGCGTTGGAGCTTGCCTTCGCACGTCGCGCACGCCGCGAAGCCGAAATGGCCGGTTTCGATATCGAGCGGGTGATCGAACGCATGCAGGCGGGCCGCACGCTGCAGCAGATTGCGCTGGAGGAGTTGATGGCGGCTGATGCGCCTGCGCCTGCGGCGATCAGCGCCGCCGCCATTGATGCCGTGGAATACCGGCAGGCCGCTTAGGCTCAGTCGGATTTCACAGGCTTTGCGGCGGCATCCGCTGCGGCTGTTCGCGTGCGCAATTCTCCGACCAGCGCATCAAGGCTGTGCGCGAATTGGGCGAGTTCGAAGTTCTGCGGATCGTCGTGCTTGTTGCGAATGCCTTCGTCCAGCACGGAATGAAAGGCGGGGATCATCCAGAAGCCGGCCCTGCGGCTCGCCACCGTGTAGATCAGCGCAAGCGACTCGTACTGAGCCGGCGAAAAGCCAGGCGACGGCGCGAGAAAGTCGTTGCTGCGGCCATAGCCTTTCAGGGCGCGACGCGGCTGAATCAACTCGACATGCAGAAACAGCCCCTTCAGCGCGGGCCCGAAATTCTGTGCGGCCTCGAACTTGGTCGCGCGCCACGGCACTGTGAAATCGTGCGCAAGGAAGATCTTGCCGCTACGATTGATGAAGACATGCGCGCGCTCGATATCATTTGAGCATTCGTAGCGCGCGAGATTGTTGATCTTCGGGTCGTCGTCGATCGAGACAGGCCATGGCTGGCTCCGGTAGTTCGGCGTCGAAGTGTCATGAAACACGATGTAGGTCGCCGAGCGAGCGAGCGGGTCGTTGTCATGTGCATGCGACACGGGTTGCGCCAGCGTATCAACGAGGTCCTGCGTTGCGCCTCGGTCGCGCAGCAGCGCCGCGAGCGTATCGCGCGACGGCAGGTCGGCGGCGTTGCCGACGCGATGTGCCAGGGCATCCGGCAATGCATCGAGCGACGGGCCGAGGCGACCGACCGGCTGCACCGGATTGAGTAGACAGCGCGCCTGTTCGGCCGCATTGCCCGCGAAAGTCTGGGTGCCGTGATCGAACTTGCAGAAGCCCGCGGCCTGTTTCTCGTTCAGCACAACCGGCGGGCGCTTGGCGAACCGGCATTTCCCGGCTGACGAGAAGTCGCTTGCGGATGCGGCGGATGTCCATGTCATCGCCGCCGATGTCATCGCTGCGCAGGCCAGGAGAACGGCGTTCGTCCGCTTCGCTATCATCGGGTTATTGCTCGTCACACGCAGTCCACGCTAACGCAGGCGCCATCGCGAAGACAATCCGGCGGATGGATCAATCTTGCCGCACGACAACGCGTCGCACAGCACGCTGTCAACGCTTGCGCTTTTTCTCGATCGCGTCCCAGACCAAAGCCGCGATGTCCGGCCCGCCGATATTGCGGATGGCGCGGATGCCGGTCGGCGAGGTGACGTTGATCTCGGTGAGCCAGCCGTCGATCACGTCGATGCCGACGAATATGAGTCCGCGTTCCTTCAGCGCCGGTCCGAGCCTGCGGCATATCTCGCGCTCGCGCTCCGTCAGCTCGGTGTCTTTCGGCGAGCCGCCGCGCACCATGTTGGAGCGCAGATCGTCGGGCGCGGGCACGCGGTTCACAGCGCCGGCATATTCGCCATCGACCAGAATGATGCGCTTGTCGCCCTTCCGGACTTCAGGGAGGAAGGTCTGCACCATCCATTGCTCGCGGAAGGTGGTGGCGAACAGGTCGTACAGAGAGCCGAAATTCAGGTCGTCCCTGGTCAGCCGGAACACCGCAGCGCCGCCATTGCCGTAAAGCGGCTTCATCACGATATCGCCGTGCTCCTGGCGAAACGCCTTGATCTCGGCGAGGTCGCGCGTGATCAGGGTCGGCGGCATCAGGTCGGAGAATTCCATCACGAAGATTTTCTCCGGAGCATTTCGCACATGCGCCGGATCGTTGACGACGAGCGTCTTTGGGTGCACGCGCTCCAGCATGTGGGTCGTGGTGATATAGGCCATGTCGAATGGCGGGTCCTGCCGCAGCAGGATCACGTCGAATTCGGTCAGTTCGGTGCGCCTGGCCTCGCCGAGCGTGAAGTGATTGCCGTGCTCGTCGCGGACGTCGAGCGGCTGCACGGTCGCGAACACGCGGTCGCCACGCTGCGCGAGCTTGTCGGGCGTGTAATAGGACAGCCGGTGCCCGCGCGCCTTTGCCTCCAGCAGCAGGGCGAAGGTGGAATCTCCGCGAATATTGATCCGTTCGATGGGGTCCATCTGGACGGCGATGTTGAGGGGCATGGCGACGACTGACCTTCCGGATTGCAAGCCTCTTGCTTGCAAACGTGTGGTTAATAAATGCCTGCGATGTTCACAATCGTGATGACGTGACCGATCCGGGATCTGTTGCCGTGATATTCCCGACATTGACGATTGCGAGCCGCTTTTACGCGATATTCGCGCTTATCGCGACAGGCGCGATCGCTATAGCAGCCATCGCGATTGCGCTGGGCGGCGAGGTGCCCCGGCTGGACGGAGCGCGGGCCGCCATGGTCGTCGCCACCCTGGCGGGCGTGATCGCGCTTCTTTGCGCCGCCGGGGTCGCTGCGGTCAGACGGTCATGTGCGGGGCTTGGCGCTCTCGCGCGCGCGGCGGCGCAGATCGCGAATGGTCAAAGCGATAGTGTCGCTGCGGTGCCAGGCCGGGGACGACGTGATGAAATCGGTGCGCTGGCCAATGCTGTCGCGGCGTTCCAGAGCGCGATGCGGCGTAACCTTGAATTGAGCAACGCGGCCCGCGACGACGCTAACGCACGCGCGGTGCGGCGCGATCAGATCGCCGCCGAGATCGCGGCGTTCACCGCCGAGGTCGATCTCACACTATCGCAGATCGGGTCGATGTCCGGCCGCGCCAAGAAGGCTGCGACCGAACTCGGGCAGGCCGTGGAGATTACCGTCGACCGCACCGGCCGCGCGACGCGCTCCTCCGAAGAATCGAACGCGAATGTCCGGGACATTGCGTCGGCCGCGGACGAACTCGCCATGTCTGTGCTCGAGATCGAGCGGCAGGTCTCGCAATCGAACATGATCGCGATGAAGGCCGTTGCCGAGGCCGAGGCCACCAACGATACCGTGCAGGCCCTGAGCGAAGCGGCCGGCCGGATCGGCGACGTTATTCGCCTGATCAACGATATCGCCGAGCAGACCAATCTGCTGGCGCTCAACGCCACGATCGAGGCCGCGCGCGCGGGTGAAGCCGGCCGCGGCTTCGCGGTGGTTGCGGGCGAAGTGAAGGCGCTGGCGGGCCAGACCGCTAAAGCGACGGAGGAAATCGGGTCGCAGATCGCGGGCATGCAGACGGCGACCGATCGCTCGGTCGCGGCGATCGGCGCGATCAAGACCACGATCCGTGAGATCGGCGACATCTCGAGTGCCATCGCCGCGGCGGTGACCGAGCAGGGCGCGGCGACGCAGGAGATTGCGCGCAGCGTCGAGACCGCCTCGCGGCGGGCGTCGGAGACCACGGGCGAGATCGCCAAGGTGGCGGAGGCAACCGAAATCAGCCGGGTGCATTCGGAAGCCGCGCATCATGTGTCGGACCGGCTCGACCGCCTGGCCGCCGATATCCGCAGCCAGCTCGACCGGTTCTTCGAGCGCCTGCGCGCGGCTTAGTCTAACGCGAACCCTTGCCGCGTTCGTCCCCGCGAAAGCGGGGGCCCAGAGTCTGGCGCTGGATTCCCGCCTTCGCGGGAATGAACGGAGATGGTGCCGACTGCGTCCCGGATTTCGCTGCGCTCCATCCGGGCTACGAGCTGCGAGAAGTTGCCCGAGATCACTCCGCCTCGAACGCACCCGGAATATGCTGCGGCAGGGATCGCGGCGCAACCAGCACCGCATCGAACCGCATGTCGCAATTCGCGTCGTCCGGATTGGCGGCGAGCCAGGCTGCGGCGGCCGTCGCGATGCGGCGCTTCTGGCGATCGGTGACGGACCAGGCGGCATCGTCGAGCAATGCGCGGGCCTTCACCTCGACGAAGATCAATAGCGCGCCGCGCTTAGCAACGATATCGATCTCGCCGGCCGGGCAGCGGAAGCGCCGCGCGACGATGTGAAAGCCTTTCGCGATAAGCAGCGCGGCCGCGCGCGTCTCCGCCGACAGTCCGAGCTTGAATGCGGTCTGCCGCTCCGGTGCGGGCGGTGGTTTGTCCGCCTTGGGCTTACGGGGCGCCATCGCCCCGTTCCTTCGCAAGCTCCAGTGCGCGTTGATACACGTCGCGGCGCGGCAATCCGGTCGCGGCAACAATCTCGCCGACCGCATCCTTTACGGAGACGCGCGACAGCGCTGCGCGAATGAGTGCGTCGACATCGTCCGCCTGCGGCGCTTCCGCTTCGCCGGGTGGCGCAATCACGATCACAAATTCACCGCGGGTCTCGGCATCGCCGGCATAATGCTGGGCGAGCGCCGTCAGCGGCGCGCGCCGCACCTCCTCGTGCAGCTTCGTCAGTTCGCGGCAGATCGCAGCTTCGCGATCGCCAAGGATGTCGGCGAGATCGGACAAGGTCGCCCCGATGCGCGAGCCGCCCTCGAACAGCACGAGGCTTGCGGGGATGCGCGCGAGTTCCGCGGCACGCGCGCGCCGTTGCGCGGATTTCGCCGGCAGGAAGCCTTCGAACAGGAAACGGTCCGTCGGCAAGCCGGACGAGACCAGAGCCGCCAGCACGGACGAAGGCCCCGGCAGCGCCGTCACCGTGAGGCCCATCTCGCGGGCTTCGCGGACAAGCTTGTAGCCCGGATCCGAGATCGCGGGCGTACCGGCGTCGGAGATCAACGCGACCGCGGCGCCATCCGTAATGCGCTGCAGCAGCACGGGCCGTGCCGTCGCGGCATTGTGATCGTGATACGGCGTGGTTGGCGTGGCGATGCCGTAATGCTCCAGCAGCTTGCGGCTGACGCGGGTGTCCTCGCAGGCGACAAGATCGGCGCCGGCAAGGGTCTGCAATGCACGGATCGTGATGTCGGCGAGGTTTCCGATCGGGGTCGCGACAAGATAAAGGCCGGGTACGAGTCTCCCGGCGGGGTAGTGTGTTCCCGCGACATGAAACCCGCGCGGAGGCTGTGTCCCGGATTGTGCCATTGACTGCGACTTGAGTTGCGATGTGGGTTGCGTCACGGCAACACTCTGCCAAACACCGCCCCTGTTATGGAGATCGTGCGGTTAAACATTCCGTCACAATATGCCAGATTGTGCCGGCAGGCGCCCCGTTCCAACAGCCACGCGCGTCTTGTTTTCTGGAATTCTGGCTGTGTCCGGACTCATGCGAAATATTGTCCTCTCGCGCCGCCGGTTTGCCGTATCCGCCGCATCTTTCGCGGTGGCGGGGCTGGCTGGCTGTGCCGGAAATGGCGGGGTCGGTACGCCGTTGTCCGAAGCGCCGCCGGCTGCTCCGTTGCCTCAATCGCCCGGGGGCGAGATCGGCAGCGGTCAATACAAGGTCGCGCTGATCCTGCCGCTGTCCGCCGGCGGCAATGCCGGGACGGCTGCGCAATCGATGAAGAACGCCGCGGAAATGGCGCTCGCGGAATTCTCCAGCACGGAGATACAGCTTCTCGTCAAGGACGATGCGGGCAATCCGCAACAGGCGCGCATGGTCGCCGGCCAGGCGATGGATGAAGGCGCGCAGGTGATCCTTGGGCCGCTCTTTGCGAACGCGGTGCAGGCGACCGGGTCTGCCGCGCGGCCCCGCAATATCCCCGTGATCGGCTTTTCGACCGATGCAAGCGTTGCCGCGCGCGGCGTTTACCTGTTGAGCTTCCTGCCGGAAACCGACGTCATCCGGGTGCTTGAGTACGCATTCGCCAACGGCAAGCGTTCATTTGCCGCCATCGTGCCAGACAATGCCTATGGCTCCGTCGTCGAGGCGACGTTTCGGGAGGAGGTCGCACGTCGCGGAGGGCGAGTCGTTGCGCTGGAACGCTACGACAAGGCGCGATTGCAGGCCTCGATCGGCGTTGTCGCGCAGGCGGCGCGCGGCGCCGATGCGGTGTTCATTCCGGATGGAGGCGATGTTGCGCCGACGATCGCGCAGGGTCTGGTCGCCGCGGGCATCAACACCAGGCGCGTGCAATTGCTCGGCACCGGATTGTGGGACGATCCGCGCATCTTCAACGATGGCTCGATGCTCGGCGGTCTTTATGCCGTACCGGATCCCGCAGGCTTTGCGGGCTTTTCGCAACGGTATCAGTCACGTTACGGCAGCGAGCCGGTGCGGACGGCGACGCTCGTCTACGACGCAACCGCGCTGGTCGCCGCGCTCGTGCGGTCGCAAGGCGCGGAACGCATCACCGACCAGATGCTGACAAATCCGTCCGGCTTTGCCGGCATCGACGGCGTGTTCCGCTTCAGGCCGGATGGCACCAACCAGCGCGGGCTTGTGGTGATGCAGGTTGCATCGGGCGGCGGTCAGATCGTGAGCCCGGCGCCCAAATCGTTCAGCGGCTCGGGGACGTAAGACGCACTACGCTGCGAGATCCGCAACCACGGCATCGAGAATCGGGAAAGCGGCCTGCGTCACCCGCAGATGGCCGTTTGGCGTCATCTCCACCGCACCTTCCTGGCGCAGGATAGCGATGCGCTTTTCGTCGAGCGGGCGGCCAGACAGGGCCGCAAAGCGCTGCGGATCGATGCCTTCGGCGAGCCGCAGACCCATCAGCAGATATTCGTCCGAGCGTTCCTCGCGGGTGAGAACCTCGTCCTCCGTAAGGCCATGGCCGAAACCCTCGACGCGCATCAGCCAGCTTTCGGGCCGCTTCTCAGTCGCAGTTGCATAGCGGCGGCCCTCGGCTTCGAGGCGGCCATGCGCGCCGGGACCGATACCGGCATATTCATCGCCGCGCCAATAGACGAGGTTGTGGCGGCATTCAGCGCCGGGGCGTGCATGGTTTGAGATTTCGTAAGCCGGCAGTCCGGCCGCCGTGCACACATCCTGCGTGATGTCGTAGAGCTCGCGCGCGGTGTCGTCGTCGGGCGTGATCAGCTTGCCGCTCTTATGCAACGCGAAGAACGGCGTCTCCGCCTCGATGGTGAGCTGATAAAGCGACAGGTGTTCGGCGGCTTCGCCGATCGCGCGCCGAAGTTCGTTCGCCCACGAAGCCGGGCTCTGGTCGGGCCGCGCATAGATCAGATCGAAGGAATAGCGATTGAAGATCGAACGGGCCGTGGCGATCGCTTTGAGAGCTTCGTCAGCGCTATGCAGGCGGCCAAGCGCTTTCAGCGATGCATCGTCGAGCGCCTGGATCCCAAGCGAAACGCGGTTGACGCCGGCACTGCGGAAGCCACGGAAGCGTTCGGCTTCCACGCTGGTTGGGTTGGCCTCGAGCGTGACCTCGACATCGGGTGCAACGGCCCAATGTTTTCCAATGCTGTCGAGGATCGCAGCCACGGTCTGTGGCTGCATCAGCGATGGCGTGCCGCCGCCGAAAAAGATGGTCGAGACGGTGCGGCCCGCGGTGCGCGCGGCCATGGTCTCGATTTCGCGGAGATACGCGGCGACATAGCGCGACTGGTCGATGCCGCCATGGCGAACGTGGCTGTTGAAGTCGCAATACGGGCATTTGGACAGACAGAACGGCCAATGGACGTAGACGCCGAATGCCTGCGCGGATGGAATCGTTAACGTCATGTTAACAATGATACTCCGTGTCGCGAATCCGCGAAAGCGAACAGACGAGCATCCTTAAAATTGTAACGATCGGGAACCGGGCTTCGCGTTGCGACACCGTATCCGGCGCCATGGGGGCGGAGGGCCTGAGGAGTTAAGCCGGATTTCAGGTTTCTCGGGTCAGATAGCGGGAAAGCGCCGATATCGAAGGACCGCGACCGCCTTACCGGGCGCGGAAAAAAACGGCGCGCGGGGCGAGTGAACAATGACAACCAATGTGAATTTCGCGCTGAGCCCGACGCTCCAGCAGACCCTGACCAATGCCGGTGCGAATACATACGCCTATGCCTTCGCGTTCGGCGCCTCGTCGCCCGGCGGAACCGTCGGCCTGGTCGATTATGTCACCCTGGTCGATGCGGGCGCTGTCCAGTCTTCACCGTCCCTGTCGGTCTCGTCGCCCGGCTTCTATAGCGGTGCGATCTATGTCGTAATCCAGCAGAACGGCGACGGCACCCTGCCGACGCAGATCACCGATATCGGTGACATCGCGACGCTCGCGCAGTCGCAGAACTATTCGTACCAGCTCTATGAAATGACGCTGTCCGGGAGCTCGGAAGATCAGGGCGATATCTCAGCGCTCAACACGTTCGGCATGACCTCGACCTTCGAGGTGGTTTATCAGGATGGGTCCGCAACGCGCGGCTTCAACTCCAGCGCCCTCGATATCTTCAATACGTTCCCGAACGCTGTTGCGGATTACACCGGCAACAACTTCCCCAATCCGCAGATGCTGGCGACCGGTCCTGCGACGGCTAACAATCAGGCACCCTGGGCGGGGTCAGATTGGACCTCGTATGTCGACGCCCTCAAATCCCCGGAAAACCAGGGCGTGCTCAGCGACATCGAGATCGTTTACGCATTCCAGGCCACCGGAACGCTGAGCCATTACACCCTCGAATATGTCGCGCAGGACAAATACGGCGAGGATTATTTCTGGCTCGTCCCCGACACCACTTACGGCGCCAACAACACCGACTGGATCCAGATCACGGCGCAGGAACTGGCACAGAACATCTACGTCCAGACCGGACAGCTGACCTATTACGCGGGCGGCAAGGACGCCCAGCCGCAGCAATACAGCAGCTTCACGCCGAACAACGCGGACGGCGGCGTCGCGATGGTTCTGGTCGCGGGTTTCGATGCGGGATTCTGGGGTGGCGTCGGCACATCGCCGAATGAGCTGGTCACGGACAGCGTCAATTTCAGCAAGTTCTATAACTGGAACGTCAATTACGCCTACGATGCGATCCTGCTCGAAGGCGTCGGCACGGCGACTTACGACAATGCGCTGCTCTGGTATGGCGGCGGACAGTTCTACGATCCATGGGCTCAGCAATTCGTCGCAAATTCAAATGCCTATGGGTATTCGTATAGTGACCTGGTGTCGCTCGGCGGCGTCAACCCGCAAGTCTCGATGTACGATCCGGCGGCCGGCGCCAATGTGCAGACCGTCAACATCACGCTTTACGACACCGGTGAAACGCCAACCGGATTCCAGAAGTCCAACGGCGGCTATATCGCGCCGACCGCGTCGTCCGGATCGTATGAAGCGTCGCTGACGCCGACCACCAATCAGATGAACTTCGCGTTCAACTTCGCGGTCGGCAGCACGATCTATGCGCCGAATGACGAAACGCCGATCAAGCTCAAGATCTACGCTCCCGGTAGCGCGCAGGCCGGCACCGACGGCTTCATCGTGCTCGACGTCACGGGGACCGGTGGCGCCAACGGCGTCTGGGCGTATTACACGGTCATTAACAATGCCGGAACGCTGTCGCTTCAGTTCGACAACACGACCGGCGCGAACGGTGCGGGCATATTCAATATCGCCAATCTTCCGGCGACGGCGGACGGTTCGCCGAGCTGGTACCAGCTCGTGTTCAGCGAGGGCGACAGCCAGTCAGTCTACAACATCTATGCCGAGACCGATGCAAGCACAGGCGCGTTCACCAATGTCGTGGTCGATCACGGCGTCGGCGTCACCGAAACCACGTCGACCAATTACGGGCTGAACTTCGCGCCCGGCGGCCAGATGCTTTACGACATCGCGACGTTTGCCGCCCCGCCGACGAGCGATCCCAATGCGCCCGGCGCGATCATCTTCGGCTCGCATTCGTCCGATATGGTCAACGCCTTGCAGTCGGTCGCAGGTCAGGCAGGGCCGACCGGCGGCGCCGACATCATTTTCGGCGGCAGAGGCGACGATTTTCTGTCCGGGCTCGGCGGAAACGACGTCATCGACGGCGGCGCCGGCGTCGACATGCTGCGCGGCAATGAGGGCGACGACATCCTGCTGGTCCGCGGCAAGGAAGGCGTCCTCGATTACTTCCACGGCGGGTCCGGAATGGACACATTGCGCTTCATCGGCTTTGGCGCGGTCACGCTGAACGGCTTGACGACAGTGTCGGGCTCGATTGAGCACCTTGAAGGCAATGGCCGTGGCTTGCTTGGCACCAGCGAGATGGACGTGTTCGATCTCAGCGGGCTGACCGCAGCGCCATCCAGGTTGCCGTATATCGATGCGCGCGGCGGCGACGATATCCTCACCGGATCGGATTTCGCCGACGATCTGCGTGGCGGTTCGGGCAACGACAAGCTGAAGGGCGGCGACGGTAACGACAGGCTCGACGGCGGCTCAGGTGTCGATAGCCTTTGCGGCGGCGAGGGTAACGATGTTTTCTCGGTTCGTGGAAAGGAAGGCATCCACGACACATTCGGCGGCGGCAACGGCATCGATACGCTGAAGCTGGTCGGAACGGTTACGCTGGCTGGATTTGATGCGTCCGCCTCCAGTATCGAGAAGCTGCAGGCCGGAGGGCGCGGCCTCTACGGTACTCATCAAGACGATGTGTTCGATCTGAGCGGACTGACGTCGATAGACTGCCTTCGTTTCATCGACGGGAAATCCGGCAACGACACCTTGATTGGCTCGCAGTTCAGGGACCATCTGCGTGGCGGCGCGGGTGACGATACTCTCGATGGGCGAGCCGGCAACGACGTTCTCGACGGCGGCAGCGGCCGAGACACCTTTGTTTTCGGCGACGGATACGATCACGACCGAATCGTCAATTTCCAGGCCGGCAGGGATACGCTGGATTTCACCGGCGTCAGCAGCGTCGGTTCGTTTGATGAACTCGCCGGTCTCATGGAGCAGATAGATCGCAGAACCGTGCTGATCGACTTCGGCAACGGCGATACGCTGACGCTGCACCAAACGACGATCGGGATGTTGACCGCGCACCAGGATGGCTTCCTGTTTGCGTGATGTCCGGCCGAGAGAGATTTCGGATGCGATCAGGCGCGCCCTTTTCTCACTTTTTCAGGCAAGCGTCCGCGAGCTTGATGAACGCGCGGGCGCGATGCGACAGCCCCTGGCCGCGGGGCGGCAGGCCGTGCTTTTCGTCGGAGGTCATCTCGCCGAAAGTGCGCTCATGGCCGTCGGGAAGGAACATCGGGTCGTAGCCAAATCCGGCATCGCCGCGCGGCGGCCAGACCAGCGTGCCTTCGACGATCGCCTCGAAGTCTTCCGTATGTCCGTCCGGCCAGGCGACACAGAGTGCTGATACGAAATGCGCGGTGCGGCGCGCCGGCGTAGTTGCGCCGTGATCGCGCAGCATCTGGTCGATGGCCTGCATGGCGCGCGCGAAGTTCTCGTCCGGTCCGGCCCAGCGCGCCGAATGGATGCCGGGCGAACCGCCAAGCGCGTCAACCGCGAGGCCTGAATCGTCGGCAAAGGCCGGCAGCCCCGACGCTTTCGCCGCGGCATGCGCCTTGATCGCGGCATTCTCGGCGAAGGTCGTGCCGGTCTCTTCCGGTTCGGGCAGGTTCAACTCGCCGGCGGAGACGGCTTCGATTCCATAAAGCGACAGCAGCTCGCGCATCTCGCGCAACTTGCCCGCATTGTGGGTTGCGATGACCAGCTTGCCGGTGATGGGACGGTGCGTACTCACGTCACCGCCATCTTCTGAAGGTCGACCAGCTTGCCGACGCCCTTGCGCGCCAATTTCAGCAATTCAAGGAACTGGTCCTCGGAGAAGGGCGTCTTCTCCGCCGTGCCCTGAATCTCAATGATGCCGCCGGATCCGGTCATGACGAAATTTGCATCGGTCTCGGCGTCGGAATCCTCCGCATAGTCGATGTCGAGGACCGCCGTGCCTTTGTGAATGCCGCAGGAGATCGCGGCAACATGGTCGCGCAGCACGTCGGTCTTGACCATGTTGCGCGCCTTCATCCATTGCAGGCAGTCATGCAGCGCGACCCAGCCGCCTGTGATCGAGGCGGTGCGCGTTCCGCCATCAGCCTGGATCACGTCGCAATCGATGGTGATCTGCCGCTCGCCGAGCGCGACGAGGTCGACCACGGTACGCAGCGAGCGCCCGATCAGCCTCTGGATCTCGACAGTGCGTCCGCCTTGCTTGCCGGCGGCAGCTTCGCGCCGGGTCCGCTCTGAGGTCGCGCGCGGCAGCATGCCGTATTCGGCGGTTACCCAGCCGCGGCCCTGCCCCTTGAGCCAGGGCGGCAGCCGATCCTCCAGCGTCGCGGTCACGAGGACATGGGTATCGCCGAATTTCACGAAACAGGAGCCTTCGGCATACTTGACGACGCTTCGCTCGAGCGAAACGGCGCGCATTTCATCGGGTGCCCGGCGGCTCGGCCGCATCTTTCAGTCCTTCTTGATTTGCAGATTGGCTCCATCGCTTTTAGGAGGCACCGTCGCGGCGGACAAGCACGGATTCGCCCAGGCGGCGGCCCGGAGGAAAAAGGTCTTGCTCGACAACCTGATGCGGCCTATCCGCGCCTTCCGCTGGGCTTATCTGCCGCTGGTCATGGTGTATTTCGCCTATGGCGCGCTTGGCCTGATCGACGTCTCGCGCGATTTCTGGATCAAGGAGAAGCTCCAGCTTTCGCCGTCCGATCTTGCCAGCATCGGCGTCTGGCTGACCTTGCCCTGGACCATCAAGATGGTGTTCGGCGAACTGGTCGACAGCGTGCCGATCTTCGGATCGCAGC
>VFQN01002276.1_pt1 | contig 30120 bp, 55 predicted proteins | sample 3512371 | NCBI WGS metagenome assembly VFQN01 (sample SAMN10412370, study PRJNA504923) | tailings metagenome | isolation source: Replicate 2 from Balatoc abandoned mine | place: Philippines: Itogon, Benguet | collected 2017-08-28 | reverse complement strand
CGATCAGGTCAGCCAAGGCGGGCTGCAGGCGGTTGCTGATCACCTTGGACACGAGTTCAAAGTCAGCGTTGAGCATCGTGATGGGCCGATAGCTGCCAAACACCACCCGCGCCAAGCCCTTCCCTTTGTAGATGAGCGTGATGACGCCCTCCCGCCAGCTGAGGGGCAGCGTGTCAGCAACGTGCGCAGCTGTGGCGTCGGGAGGCAGGTCGGCGGCGGATGGAAGGTGGCGTTGGCGGCTGCCAGCAGCAGGGGTCCCAGCATGGCCTAAAGGACCCGGTACACCTCGTACGGGATGCCGTCCGTACCCGGGGCCTTGCCATTTGCACACCGGCCCAGTGCAGCCTGCAGCTCCGGCTCCACCAGCGCGCCGCCCTGCTGCGTCCCACTGAATGAGCTTGCGGGTGAGGTGCTGCAGCAGGGTGGACTGGGAGGCTTCGCCCACCTGGCCAGGGCGGAACAGGCCTGACGGGCTGTCACTGCTGAAGTGGGCGTGTGCGGCTGCGGAGATGGTGGTGACAACACCTGCTCCCACAAGCGGGACGGGCTCGGCCACATCTGGAAGGCTGAGCGCGGGGATGGGGTCCGGGGGCTGGGCAACCTTGTCCAAGCTGTGAAACCACCTGGTGCCGCGCTCTCCTTGGTGCTGGTACTGTGCGTCCTGTGCGTTGGAGGTGACCTGGTGGGCTGCTGCGACTGCCCCGCGGGCCTGGGCTACCGCGGCACCGGCCAGGGCCAGGGCGGCAGGGGAGCCCGGGTACCGTCGCTGCGACTGCTGCTTCTGCTTCTGCTTCTGCTGTTGTTGTTGTTGTTGTTGTTGTTACGGTACTGTAACTGCTGTTGCTGTTGCATTCTGTTAGGCCTGCAAGGGGACTGGCCACCCTCAGCGTCTCAGTGGGGTTGACCGGTCCCTTTACATACCCCTCATGGTAGGCAGGGGGTTGGGCCGCCGGCGCACTTTGTCAGCGGTCCCCCACTGAGAGCTGTAGGTAGAGGCGCCAGAGCAAGGGGACAAGGAATGGAATCCAGAAGAAGTGCAGCCATATGCACGGGCACCAGGTGCAAGGAACAAGGCAACCCAGCGCCCAAGCACTCCCTGAAATGCTAGCTCCAAGCCCCGCTTTCTCCCGCCATCCGTCCAGGCCGCTCTCCTCGGGAGCTGGAGCGGCTGTGCCCTCAGTCCCCAATGGTCTCTGAGCGGTCCACGTGGAAGGGAAGCGCCGGCTGGACTCCAACATCGCAGATCCTCTATATGAGTGTACAAAGCTCGTGCGCTGCACGGAAGTTGGGTCCAAGCTTGCGATGTTTCAAGGCAGTAGAATAGTGCCGTTGCGGACAGGCCCGAGAACAGTCAAGCTCTTACGTGGCGCCTGGTGTTTCTAGAACAGTCAAACGCTAAAGTGGCGCCTGAAACTAGTACGGCAGCCGCAGTTGCATCCCCCGGACAGGGGAGTCCTCGGGACCAGGGGAGATGTCTCCTACCCACTCCAGTATATGACGTGCCCAGAACACACAGTCGCTCCGCAAACCTGCAACTGGAAACCTATAGGGAGGTTATGATGCGTCGCTGACGGTCGTTGCCCCACAAACTGAGTGCATGCGACTGCCTATCCTTTGTGGGCCTGCATGGAAGCTGGCGGGGCAGCTGTTTCATCCACGCTGCACCGAGGGCAGCTGCTACCTGCACTCTCAAGCCAAGGCTTATAATGTCACCAATCATTTCTTTTACCTTTTTCTGGTACTGCTAACGCTGCTAACGTAAGCAGCTACCATAGTGAGATGGAAAGTCAACGTCTTTGCCGCACCACATAAAATAGCTGAACCTTACGAATAGAAGTACTATCCTGTCTGAAGGAAAAGGCAGGAAAGATGTCGCGAACAAGCATACAGCCTCTTCCACATGAGAATCGGGCCAAGGCTGAGGCCCTAACTAACATGGACTTGCTCAAGATCATGAGGTCATATTTAGGAAGCATTGTAGAGGGGCCATCGGGCTATAAAGGCCTTGTGCTGGACACGGAGACCATGAGGATCTGCTCTACCCTCTACGGGCGGACTGAGCTGTCCGAGAAGAACGTTGTGCACGTAGAGTGCCTCGATAAGGCAGATGGGCGGGACCACTCGGAGCTGACGGTATGTGCGCGACCCGACCAGCACTTGAGTGCGTTGGTATCCCCCCTGGGAGCAGGCCGTCCAACCGGCGGTACCCTACCTGTACACCTGCAGGCGGTCTGCTTCTTGCGGCCTACTCGGGAAAATATAACATTGTTGAAACGAGAGCTCAAGCAGCCGCGCTACCAGCACTACCACCTGCGTGAGTATCGAGCGGGGCACTGTGAATTTGCACACAGCTAGGGTTGCGGGTGCAGGCCGCTACACGCACACCGTGGCACGCCGCAGCTGTTCAGGCACGGTTCATGGCATATACAGCTGCATCCGGCTGGTGGCCCAGTCTTGCGTCTTGGCGGACAGGCTGTAAAGAGCAAGAGCCAAGGAAATCGTATGCACGTTTTGTACGGTGACCGCCCAGGGGAGTCAAATCTACTGTACGGTTTGAATGCGCATGCTGGAATGCGGGGTTGTTCAGTAGCTGCCCGACGGTTGTTGGGAGGCAGGCAGGCAGGTGCTTGTGCTTTGCACCTGGTATGCTTGCCGTACTAAAACCTTCCTCCACGTGTGCCATCCCAACGCCCACTAGACTTCACGAACCTGCTCAGCACGGTGAGCTCTATGTTCCTGCAAGAGGTTGCGGACGCGGACGCGGCAAAGGAGCGCGTGCAGGAAGTGCAGGTGCGGCTCACGGCGGGCACACGGACCGTCCCTGAAGCCTCGCACTGGAGCGGCTGTTACCTGGCGCATCTCATACTGGCATGTAACTCCCTCGTTGCTTTGCGCGCTGTGCGTACTGCCTCTACGCTGGAATACACATGGGTGGTGTGAGGATTCGGCCGGTATACGGCCGGAACGTCCGTCTTGTGTACTCCCACACCGGCATGGTGCAGATGCAGGAGTGGTGTGCGCCACCCGCCCATGCAGGAGCTGTACGCGGACTTCATGACCCCCGACCCGCACCACTTCGTGGTGCCCGTGCCGCGCAACGACCTGCTGTTCGCACCACGGCAGCCGGGCGCGGCGCCCTCGGCGGCGGAGTACGAGCTCATCGACCGCTGTGTGCAGGTGCAGGCTGTGACGTGGTGCACGGCTGATGGACCCGCATGTGTTTCTTGCATGGGTATCCTGGGACTCGAGCCACGCCGTGCACATGGAGGGGCTTGCTAGGGCAGAGTCCTGTTGAGTGTACCGTACTTGGAAGCCAGGAAATGCCGGCAACCGCGAGCGGTACAGCATTCCTGCTATAACACTGAAGCCGGTGCCTGCTGATGCTCGGGATGGAAGCAGTGCACTTGTAGAATGGTACGGCTGAGAGGCTAAGCAAGCGCTTATGCTGTCTGGCCCAGGGGATATCCGCGCTGTTTCTGGCGGTGCGGCGGCGGCCCATCATCCGGTACCAGCGCGGCAGCGACCTGGTGGCCAAGCTGGCGGAGAGCATCTATCGCCTCACGTACAAGCAGGTGCGCTGCCAGTATGGCCTTTGGCGCTGTAGTGAGGGGCATGTTGCCGGTGTATTGGGGCTGGTACGCTTATGGGCTGACGTTCTGGACGCCAAAAGCGCTACTCTTTGAGACATCACAACACCATGCATGTCTGCTTACGGACGGCGAAGGAGCGAGGCTTGCCAATTGCTTTCTCTGCCGCTTGCTTGCGCAGGAGGCGGCTGTGTTCGACTTCGGCGCGCGCTCCCCCGCCCCCGTGGTCCTGCTGCTGGACCGCCGGGACGACCCCGTGACACCGCTGCTCACGCAATGGACATACCAGGTGGGCGAGGAGAGACGACAAGGCCGCTGTGTCTGCCGGGGGTGCACCTAAGCGGGTCCTCCACACGCTGCCACGAGTACACCACTATTGCCCGTCTGTAAACCCATGTGCTTGTCCATCTTGGTGTGGAGTGCTGGTTGCAGCCGCCCGGTTACATGGATGCACAGGGTTTCTGCCATACTTGTTGCGCGAATCTGGTTGTACACGTGGCATGTGGTGCAGGATGCGGTCATAGCGTTTCTCAAGTGCGCATGCCAAGCTTGGCTCTCAAGCAATGTGTTGGTCTGCTGAGGTGCAGCTATAGCCGTCCTCGCTGGAAACATGCGGCATGCGTACACATCTTGGATGCGGCTCTGTGCCGGTTGGGCGGGGGCGATGCAGGACACGGCCACGTGCTCCCTTACTCACCGTGCCCTCTTTTCCGCCCCGTCCAGGCCATGGTGCACGACCTGGTGGGCGTCCAGGACAACACGGTCAAGCTGACGAGCGCCAAGGTATTGGGGCCTGTCACGGACTTGGATGGCCAATGCTTCCCGGCCTATCCTGAGGTTCCCTGCTGGACCGTACAGCGGCGCAGCAGCAGATGCTTTTGGGCGCGTTTGGTGCAGGGCAGGGTGCCTTCCTTTCCTGTTTAGAGACCAATGTGATCCTATCGTGAAACGGTGTGCGCAGGTGCCAGAGCAGTTCCGGGACATTGTGTTTGACCCGCGGCAAGACGAGTTCCTGCGCAAGCACATGTACAAGAACTACGGAGAGGCAAGTGACGCGGCTGGGAGTTGTCCTCAAGTTGCACGCAGGCAGTGCCGGTCGTTCTGAAGGACAATGGCCGTGTCATACTCGCCGCCTAATCGGTAGCACTGACATGATGGCTCCCGTGTTCACTGCAATGTGCAGGTGGGCGCCAGCGTGAAGAACATGGTGGAGTCGTTCCAATCCACCAGCCAGAAGCACTCCAAGGTGAGAAGCAAAGGGATCGAAGCACGCGTACTTGAACACGGCGTGTTGTCATGGCCCGTGTTTCACATTTCATTCACCAAGCTGCTCGTTGTTGTTGAGTGTCCACACTCAAAGCTGCTCAGTGTAGTGCACGACGACGTTTATTACACAGTGCTTGCGAGTGACAGGATATACCGTTACAGCTGGACACCAACTACCCTACCGTGGGCGCAGGTGGAGTCGCTGGAGGACATGCGGCGGTTCGTGCTGGAGCACGTGGACTTCCAGAGGCTGCAGGTGGGCAAGCAGCAGGGATCATTGCGCTACATGGATGGGCTGTCAGGCGTGTCGATTGCTCTGTGTCAGCGCTGACGCTTTGGTTCGTACTGGAACGCCCCCAGCTCGCCCGTAGTGCTTCGAATGCCGTGCAACACCACACACCTGTTTCCAGGCCCTGGGTGGGCGCCAGTAACTCACGACATAAGTTCACTTCCCCTGGTTTCCCTGCGCAGGGCAACGTGTCCAAGCACGTCAACCTCATGACGCAGCTGAGCGAGACGGTGTCGGCGCGCAACCTCATGGAGGTCTCCATGGTACGCGAGAGGACCCCGTGCCGAGGAAGATGACTAGGCTAGGGATGCGGCTTTGTCTTTGTGGTTTCAAGCAGTTGAATCGTTTTGCTTCAATGCTCTGTCCCAGTGCTGTGCACTGCGTACAGCCCCTTCTACGTCCTTCTCCCCGTTCCGTGCCACCACAGGCCGAGCAGGACCTGGCTAACCCTGCCGCCAACGTCACCGCCGCGGCCTCTTTCGAGGAGCTCCTCGCCGTGCTGCGCCAGCCCAAGACGGCAGGTGGGCACAACCAGTTCAGGGCTTACCGCTGGGACCAGCAGGCTGTTCGTATCATGCCGACCAGGGAACAATAACGTCTTGGCACGTCGTTAGCTTCACAAGCTTTTGGCCCAGCATTGCCATAGGATTGCTATAGGAGGCGCGCTGTGCCAGCCCTGACGCCACTTACTTGTGTGAATGCGTTGTGCTTAACCTGCGTGTCCCTACTGCGTCGCCCGCCCCCGCCCCCACCCACGCAGACAAGGACCGGGTGCGGCTGGCCGCGCTGTACGCGCTGCGCTTCGAGAGCGACGCACCGCGCTTGCGGCAGCTGCTGGACTACCTGGTCACGGCGGGGGTGCGCGACAGGCAGGTCGCGGGCTGGGTTGTTGTGCGTAGTTGGGCTGGGTTTCTGAGCTCGGAACGCTGTTGGCAATCTTGACATCAATGCCACTTACGGCCCGTCAAACCTGGTGCCTTGACGAGAGGGCGCGTGCCACGTGATTGCTTGCAGGGAGCCGCGGCTGTTCTCGGCGGTGGAGGCAGCGCTGCGGTACGGCGGCGCCGCGCGGAGAGCTGGCGACCTGTACGGCAGCCGGTCTCTGCTGCTCAAGGCGCGCAACGTGTTCAAGGGGCTGCAGGTAGGGCGTGCTGGGTAGGTCCGGACGAGGACTCAGCTGCCATGTTCCGGCGGTCCGTCAAGCTTCCGTTTCCGTCAGTTCAGGCACGTCTCAACCTGTCAAGCTGCAGCTCATTAACACACTAGGCCACCCACAGGACCATCGCTATGAACCGTAGAAGCCTAGCTGTTCTACCGCAAGAGTCCTGCCCCTTCCGCACGAGTTCACATCCCTGTCGTGCCCCTTTCCCATCATTCCCAGGGCGTGGACAACGTGTACACGCAGCACACGCCGCTGCTGAGCGAGACGCTCACGCTGCTGGCCACCGACCGCCTGGAGCCCACCGCCTACCCCTACATGGCGGGTACGGGAGACGAGGCAGCGGCGCTGGCAGCCAACGCCAAGCGTGCGCCGCCGCGGGAGGTGGGTTCATGTCATGGGCTGTAAGAAGTGCAAAGTAACAATTGTTACACGGACACTGGTGGCCAGCGGAGAGAAAAAGAAGATAGCTGGCCCCCTGGCGACCAGCTCTTACTACTGGTTTGTGCCGTCCGATGCAGTACCGTACATTACGGTTTGCTGGACGTTACCTTGTTTCATGTTTATTCACCTAACTTGTTCGACACGACGTCCAATGTTGTACAGCGCCGCGTTCGATCAACCTGCCGTTGCCTCTGCACCCCGTTCCCTGTCCTGCTTTCGCCAGATCATCGTGTTCATCCTGGGCGGCAGCACGTACGAGGAGGCCAAGGCGGTGGTGGAGTACAACGAGAAGAACCCCGGTCAGCGCGTGGTGCTGGGCGGCACGGGCGTGCTCAACCCGGACGCGTTCCTGGCGGCGCTCACGGCGGCGAGCGGCAGCAACGTGGGGGCCGGCGCGACGGCAGGGACAGGAGTTGACCACGGGCCGGGGCGGGTGTGAAAGATGCAGGGACGTGGAGGCAAGGTGTACAGCTACAAGGGATGATAGGTACTCGTTTGTCGGGTTGCACCATGCATGGATGCCTATGGGGCGGTCGAAGTACCGGTATGCAGGACTCTGATTGGGCCCCCCACCGTATGACTTGTGCGGTGGTGGGGCATGCTGAGAACGATGGTAAGCACAAGGACATCGGTGCTGCAGCTAGGCCTTTGTGCGTGTTTTGGCGTGCACAAATACGGTTGCCGCGTGTTATGTGGGCCAAGTGGAGCAGGGGCAATGCCTGGTAACTGTGACACCCGCCGGCAGGAGTGGCGAATGTAGGAGAGCGATGATCAAAGCGAGGCCCCCTGCCGCCAGCCAAGCTCCTGAACCGGTTTAAAGCACAATACCTCCCGCTGTGCCTCACTGTCCGGGTCAGGCTTGCTTGCGTGCGCGTCCAGGCTTGTATCGGTACCTGACATGCTGTGTTGTCCAAAAACACTTGGTGCTGAAAACCTATCGGACTTCCGAAATGCCAACTGCGGGCAGCTTCACTAGGCCAAATTCTTCATGTGTAGTTTGAGAAACGCGCCACCGTGACTTACTCGGGGTGATTCTTGTTTCTGCTTCGAGTGCCCCGGTTAGTTTTTCCGGTTGTACGAGATCTCTCTTCTTCTTCTTCCACACCGCGGCCATGGTCGAGTATTGCAAGGACCATTACTACCGTGTGAAAGTGTTGCCAGAGCGTGCTATCTGCAACTCCTTCTGCTTTTATTCGCGTTCCGAAGGTGAGCGTGCCTTGCTTACATCGCGGTTCCGCGGGCGACGACAGATCCCTCCTTTGCACTTCGCTTTGTAGCAGAATCCTCATCACATACTTGGCCAGACAGTCATCTTGCCAGCGCTAGCGACGTTGCGACAGCTTGCGCACTGGGCTACCAGGCTGCCCGTTCAATCTAGATCTATGTGAATCGTTGTTACAGTGGACGCAAACTGTTGCACGTCATGACTAGGAAGGTCTAAACAGTGTCTGGAGCGATACATGGGCGTTCCGTAACGTTTGTCCCCGCGCCTTACCCTCGTTACAATTTTTCCCCTCTGCTCTTCCCCCTTGTGACTGCAGGCTCTATAAAGATGCTGGCTGCTCGCTCTGCGTCTGTGGCCTCCACCCGCGCTGCTCGGCCGTCTGGGTTCGGGCCCCGCCTCGCCCCGCGCGTCTCGCAGCGCAAGGTCGCCGCAGCAGCCATCGACGACACGAACTTCATCATCAATATCCTTGCCAGTGGTGTTGCCGGTGCAGCTGTCGCGGCTGTGACTACCTACACCTCGGAGAACCGTGATAAGGAGATTGAGCGCATCCAGACCGTCGACGGTGCCCTTCCCATCGGCGCTGCCATTGCGGTCGATGCCATCGCGCACTCTATTCCAGGCCTGAACATCCTGTTCAACCTGCTGGCGGAGCCTGTTGGCGCTGCCGCTGGTGTGGCCTACATGATGACCCTGGTCCTGTCGGCCCCCTCCGTCGACCCCAACACCCTGGCGCCCGAGGGCACCGTGCTGAACGCCAAGAAGGCCGCCGACTCTCGCGCCGCCATCCGCGTGCCCTTCACGAAGCTCATCCCCACCGCCCTGAAGGTGGTGGACACGAGCAACGACGCGTCCAGCGGCGCTGGCTGGACCATTGGGGAGAACGGCCTGCCCAAGCTGCCCATCAACTCGGTGCTCATTGTCCTGGGTGTGGGCGGTGTCATCCTGGAGGCTGCGGCGCACGCCCCCGTCATGTCCCTCTTCCTGCCCCGCGTGCTCACCCTCGCCGCCTGGTACGCCGGCGTGGGCTACTTCCTGGACAAGCGCGAGACTGCCTAAGCGGAGCGAGGCCCATGGAGCGAGCAGTGGTGGTTGCTGTATGCTGAGTGTGGGGCTGGAAGTGGAGTGCCGCCTGCCAAATGGGAGGCTGCGGGGAATAGTTGTTGGGCATGGTTGCTAAACCGGTGTACGACGTGACTGGGTGGTGCCCAGTCATGGATGCGGGTTACGGTGTACATGCCTGTGAACCTTGTCGGCTAGTGGGTTTCGCCATGAAGGGCTGCCTTTACTGTGACGGCGTCGTCGATCTACTCGGTGGCTTTCGGATGGCGGAGTAGAGAGCGCGATGGGTTGGACTGGCCAGCTGCCCCGCCTCCGTTGGTCGGATGGTGGGCACTGTCCTGCGGAACTCGGACCGTATTGCTTGAATGCATCCCGTGCGGGACTGTTATTGCTTCTTTCTTGCATAGCGCGTTGACTGCATTGTATTGTGCCCATGTTGGTTCATTTCCATGGGCTGCAACGGAAATAAGTACGTTACCCCACACGGCTCACGCCTTCGATACCCGCAGATAGCTAGCGGTGGTTCCCATAAAGCACAAGCAATGCTAGACGCCTATGCGTCAGCATGTCATTCTTTCTGTAGCACTTCCCATAAGCTGCGTCCTGTACTCTTGAATGCGGCAACCTGGGGGGTCTCGCTCTATGCCTGGAACCCTGATACTTAGGTACGCGCAGCAGTTGGCCCCCCCTGCCTATAGTACGGATGACACTTGCAGGTACGCGAGCTGCAGCTTCACAGCTAGGTCCAGAAGGTCCTCCTGGCTAGGTCAGCTGGGAACTGTGCAGAATAACAATGTCCAGCTCTAAGGCGGCGCTCTGCAACGGCAAGGATAGCCTCTCAGGGTCTAGGGTGCAGTACCCCGCCAGTGGCATCTGCTCTCCTGCTGGCGCTCGGCACGTAAGGTCCTACAGATACACAGGGAATCGCCGTAGCATCTTCGTCCAATGAGCCTTGAGCCGTTACACCCAAATGATGAATCCGTAAGTTCGAACATGAGTGAACATGATGCAGCGCTTCTGCGCTACCTGCAAGCTGCAACACTGCCAGTCACGCGTATGCATGTGTGGCTTGGAGGGAGCTGTTGACAGAGCTTCCTGGCCCCGTAGGGATATTGCCATCATAACCGCCTCAGCGTTGCAGCTGTGGCCTGACCCCCGAGCACGACACCGGCTGCCGTTAGTGCGTAGAAGTTAGGAAGGCAGACACATTGCACGGTAAAGCAGCAGGCAAACCGACGGACCGAGCCCTGACCCTCCGTTGCCCAAACGGTGCTCGCCTGCTCCCCGCCGCGCCCTACATCCCTCCCCCAAGCCTCCCGCATGGAGAATGTGAGCGTGCCCAATCACGCCAGTGGGGACGCCCGCGGTACCCGGAGTTGCAGCATGCGTGCGGTCGGCCGGGCAGCAGCGAATGGGCAACCGCCGGCGGCACTGATACTACGCAGGCGGCACCCCGTGCTTGGCTAAGGTTATTAGGTGTTGCCGCACGCCCTATCCACCAGACCTTGGCTTTACTCCTTGTGTCGGGGCTGAGGTGCAGCGCAATTCAATACGGTAGAATAAAGATGATGAGGAATGCGCACCCGTGCTGCACGAGGGTCCGGCGAGCACCTACCAGCACTTCCCTGCGTAAGCCCCCAGGGTACACCCTGCCAGTCGAGGCCCATGCCTAGCACCAAGGTGCCGACCTTCACATCCGTGGCCGCGGCCGTGACCTGCCTGCTGTTGCACACCCACCCAATATACGCCACGGCCCGCGGTACCCGCGCCCGTTGCGCCCAACCTGGGTTCTGCCCATGATGAGGCTTTGACAGCCCTGCTGGAGCCGGACGCGTTGGATCCCTGCCACGGGCCAACACATGACAGCTGACATGGCACGACCCCTGCCGGGGCGGGAGCCGCAGACTCCGGGGGAGGGGGCAGGGATGAGACGGCACGGCGGCTGCTAAGGGCCGCGCCGCCAGCGGTGTGCTCAACCTGGGTGCTCGGCAAGAGGGCGAGCCCCGCATGCCTCTCCTCGTGCAGTCTACGCTGCCCATGCAGCTGCAGCAGGCTAGGGCCCGGCTGGATCGGCAATCGGCGCCAGACAGCCCTGGCGGGGGCGGGGCGCCAGCGAGAGGACAGGACGTGGCCGAGGGCGAGCCTGGAGGCCAGGGCAGGAACACAGAGAGGGACAAAGGCCCGCCTGGGCCCGCGCGGCAGCGGCAGCAGCAGGTGCTGCTGCCAGCCCCTTGCTGTGCGGACCCCGTACGAATGTTCGGACCTGCAGTGGAGGAGCCGCCACGGAGCCATGATGAGCTGGGCGTCCGTGACTCCGGTAGTAAGCCCGTCCAGGCCTTCGCGTGCATGAAGGGCGGCCCCCGACCGCTTCCCCTCCCGGGCCCCCGGAAGGGCCCACGGTCGGGGCGGTCCGAACCGGAGGGGAAGGGCGCGGGCCAGGGGTTCAGGACGGCTCGAGCTCGCGGCCCAGCGGCGACTTGGGGAGCTGCAAGGGGAGGTGCAGTGGCAGCATAAGCAGCGTCTGCAGCGAAGGAGCTTGGGGCTGGTGTGGCTGCCAGGGCCTCGATGGTCCTGGGGTCCTTGGACCAGCGTATGGTGCTGCTGCGCTGTGTTGACAGGTTAAGGATCACTGCAAATTCGTATGTCGGTAAGGTTTTACTGTGTTGGCCCTCTTCCAGAGACTAGCCCATCCCCAGCGGGGATGTAGGGCTGGTCCCAGGGGGCCTGGCTGGTCCTGGCCATCCGAAACACGGGGATTCCCAACCCTCTCGCTGACGGATGGGCAAGACCAAAAGGTGCATAGCCCAAAAGACGGGTCTCCAGAGATTGCTGCCTCGGCCTGGGCCATCCCCATACACATCCGCGCAAAGGCACACCTACAGCACACAAGCAGGCCCCCTATCGTGTCTCCCATCTGCGCTTCTTCCCGGGAAGAACCGGAGACGAAGCAGCTGGACGTCCACTGCCATGATGCCATGGCATGATCATAGGGCCAGGGTTGGCGCCAGGGCTGGAACATGTCAGGTAGAGCATGCTGCCTTTTGGGAACAGCATAGAATGGGGAAGAGGGTGGGCAACTGGGCATGAAGACCCAGGGCCCCAGCCCGTTGTTACCCCACATGCCTTGTGAGCTTCAAAGGTCTCGTGCAGCAGCACGGCGCGTGTGCACGATGTGCTCCCCGTGTGTCACATAGCCGGCCGTGCTGCAACGTGTGAACACTGAGGCTTCTGTGCAGGGCCTTCCCAATTCCCCTGTGGCTCCCGTGGCGCCGTGTGGTGGTCCCGACGCACCTTTCATGCTGCTCGCCCATCTGTACACTGTGCATGGGGCCGGCCAAACAGCGGGGCAGCTATGTGCCTTCATGAGCTATTTATGATGCTGTGCTCGCACTTGTAGTCAATCAACGCTTTTGTTAGCAGTTTGCCCGAAGTTGCCTTCCAGCAACCCCGAAACCCTTGGAATTTGTTGGCCTCGTCTGCAACCTGCGCCTTCAGTACACGTCTAAATCACGCTCCTAAAGGCCTGCGACACACTAGGTTTTGATCACTTCGCGCTGCCGAAAGGGCACATTCCGAGCTCAGCATAAGCGTTATGCTCTTCTAGGTCATTGCTCCGTCTACTATCTCCAATGACGAAGAAGGTGACACGTCTTCATGAAGGCGGCGATTCCGCTGTGGCGTATGGACGCCAGCAGGAGGCAACTAGAAGTGCATCGGCAATCAGTTACTCACACGCAAAGGTGGACCCGCGGCAAGCTCTTGTACGTATTACCGGTAAGTGGGGCAAACAGCAATTTTGGAATGACACCTTTTGCCACAGACCGCATATATGTCTCCGCACGCGACTAACATTGCGCACGCCATTTCAGGGGCAGCTGTGGGTTGTTACTTGTTAGCGTTAGGCCAAGCCCCACTGTCTAGATGCCATCTTTACCTCGGGTGGTACCTGGACCTGTGCGACCTGTACAAGTGCAAGAAAGGGCACTGTGTGGCATGTGCGCAGATCCTGCCTGCCCCAACACCCAGCCCCCTTCTCCCACCCTTCGCTGCCCCTGCATCATCCGTTAACCTCCAGGTCCCTCGTCGAAACCTCTGGGACCAAACTCTGAAGCCTCCACTTCTCCACGCATCATTGCCAGCCACGGGTCAGCCGGCCTGCCTCCTGCGGGTCCTGTGCCTTCACCAGACTGGCAACACAGCCGCCCTGCAGGCTGGCACGCGGCCGATGACCCTATCGCTGGAGTCGCCGGCGGTGGTCCTGACATGCAGTCCTCAGTGTCGACGTCGTCCGTGAAGCAGCAGCAGGCTCCTGGCAGCGGGCAACCTGCCATTGGGGGGTTCCCTTGCACGCAGCCGTGGGCACAGGGGAGAGCGGCGGACGGGGGCTTCGTGGTGAAAGCGGAGACGGAGGGGCAGTGGGGCATCGCGCCTGGCGCGGACGAGGGAGCGGACGGCGCTATCGGAGACTTTGTAGTGTTTGAAGAGCGAGGCCCTGGCCCTGGTTCGGGCTATAGTCTCTCTGAATATCCTGGGGAGGACCAGGGAATGAAGTTTGCAGCTCAGCCGGAGGCCGCACAGCCTTGGGAGGGCAGAGTGATGAAGATAGAGGGGCCTGGCACGCAGGGTGGGCCTGGTGCGACACCTGCAGTTAAGGGCGGCACGGGTCATCCTGGGAGCGTCATAATTAAGCAAGAGCCTGGAAGCAGCCAGCCTGCCCCTAGCCCTGCGTCTGAGTTCTTCCCTGACGCCAAGGTGCCTCCTGACATTGGCGTCCCTCCCGGCGCCGTGACGCCTCCCGGCAGCGGCGTCCCTCCTAGCACGGGCGTCCCTCCTGTCAAAGGCGTCCCTCCTGGCAGCGGCGTCCCTCCTTGCAAAGGCGTCCCTTCTGGCAAGGGTGTCCCTCCTGGCAGCGGGGTCCCTCCTAGCAAAGGCGTCCCTCCTGACGCCAAGATGCCTCCTAGCGGCGGCATGCCTCCTAGCAAGGGCGTCCCTCCCGGCGCCGAGATGCCTCCCCGCAGCGGCGTCCCTCCTAGCAAGGGCGTCCCGTCCGGAAAGCGGGTCCCTCCTGGCAGCTGGGTCCCTCCTACCAACGGCGTCCCTCCGGACGCCAAGATGCCTTTCGGACGCGGCGTCCCTCCTGGCAAGGGCGTCCCTCCTGGCATCAGCGTCCCTCCTGGCGTCGAGATGCCTCCTGTGAACGGCGGCCCTCCTGGCACTGGGGTCCCTCCTATCAGCGGCGTCCCTCCTGGCAGCTGGGCACCTCCTGGCGTCAAGGTCACTCCTGGCATGTTGTTCCCTCCTGGCAACGGCGGCCCTCCTAGCGCCGAGATGCCTCCTGGCAGCGGGATCCCTCCTATCGAGTGCGGCACTCCCGACAGCGACGACGGCCCTGGCATGTGGGTCCCTCTTAGCAAGGGTGGCCCTCCTTACAAGGGCATCCCTCCTGGAAGCGGCGTCCCTCCTGGCAGCGATGGCCCTCCTGGCGTCATGATGAATCCTGCTGTCGGGTGCAGCAGCGCTTATCCTGCCACCACGTCCTACAGCTCAGGCGCAGGGCCGGTCCTTAAGGGCGTCCCTCCTGGCAGCAGCACTCCTGACGCAGAGGCGGCGACGGGCGAAATGAAGGTGACGGAGGGGCAGGCGGCCGACCAGGCGGGCCAGGCGACCAGGGAGAAGGCGGGGGAGACGCGGCTGTCGCGGCACGTGTGCAGGTTCGAGCGGGCCACCCTGCGGCCGCTGTCGGCTGCCGTGCGCGCCCTGTGGCCGGACCTGTGGGAGGAAGCACGCGCGGCCAAGGACCTGGACGTGCAGGTAGGGGTGGCGTGGGGGCGGCGGGTGTGAGGTGTGGGAAGGTAGTGCCGTACGCATGGCGTTTGAACGTGTACGTTAACTGTAGCAAGTGGAGGCCTGCTAGTAAAGCACGGCCCCTTTAGGCTTCCGTCTATCTGTTGAGGATAGTATGGGGAAGCTTGTCGTGCCCCACGGTGTTGAATGACACCCTGAGCGGTCCGGCTTCACAGGGGAGGCTGCGTCACGCTATCCTGCTACACCACAACTTGGCAAGCAGATGATCTGCTACCAGGTCATGCTGCAGTGCCGCCTAGTTACCTCCAGCCGGTCCGATTGCTCAACACCGTGTGATACATCATCCCTGCAGGTCCTGGTGCACGCCGCGGCGTCCGGCGTGCCCTGGGCGCACCCCACGCGGCCCCGCACCGAGCGCGCGTTTGAGGTGAACCTCAAGTCCTACCGCCGCGGCGGCTGGACCATCACTGGCGCCAGCCACCTGGCCGCGGCGCTGGGCCTGCCGATGGGGCTGCAGCGCGCCGCCTGCCCCAACGGCCTGCACGTGGTGCTGTGCCGCATGGAGGACGGCCGGGTGCTGGCGGAGCCCGGTCAGGAGCAGCAGCAGCAGCAGCAGCAGTCGCTGCCGGCGCCCTCGACCGGCGGGGAGGAGCAGGAGCAGCAGCAGGCGGCGCTGGACGACCCTAGCCGGGGAGGCCTCGTTGACGGAGGCGGCAGCACCACCAGCAGCGGCCTCGGCAGCGACGTGAGCCCTGCCCTGCCCGCTGCAGGCATGGAGCCGCAGGCGGCGGCGGCGGGACCTGCGGAGCCGCCTCCGTCCCAGCCCTCCGCCCGCCACGTGTGCCGGTACCACTCCTGCGCCATCTACCCGCTCACCGCCTGCGTGGCGGACCTGTGGCCTGACCACTGGGCGGCGTACATGCGCGGCGAGCAGGTGGACGCCAATGTGTGCGTGCACGCGGCGTACGGCACAACCACAACTACAACTACCGCCAGTGCTGCCGAGCCCGCCACCGCAGACACGGACACTAGCACAGCGCAGCCCCAGCAGCAGCAGCAGCCTCCGCAGCAGCGACTGTGGCGCTTTGAGGTGCGGCTGCTGCTGCAGAAGAGCCACAAGGCGTGGGCGCTGGCCAGCGCTGGCGCGCTGGCGCGTGTGCTGGGCCTCCTGCGCTCCCCGCCCGACGCGGGGCTGTCGGCGGACAGCGTGTGGCTGTCGCGGCTGCCCGACGGGCGCATCCTGGCGGAGCGCGAGCGGCTGGAGGAGGCGCAGCAGCGCAGGGAGCTGCGGGAGGAGGCGCTGGGGCGGAAGAGGGGCGAGCGCGCGGGGGCCTGCCACGTGGCGGACTTGCTGGGTGAGCCGTGCGTGGTTGCGGCTGCCCGGGGTGCGGCTGAGGCGGTGGCGGGGCCGCGGGTGCCTGCGGCCAAGGCGGCGTTGGCAGACCTGGGCAGGCAGGTGGCGCTGGCGGCGATGGCGGCGGTGGGGCAGCCTGACGCTGGGGCAGCAGGGGCAGCGGCAACCGGCGGCGAGGGGGCAGGCGATGCAAATGTGGACGAGGTCATGAAAGAGGTGCAGAAAGAGGCAAAGCGTGGAGGAAGCAAGAAGCGTGGCTTCAAGCGGACCAGCAGCGAGCTGTCTGTGTCCACAGACTCGGGGGGCGCGGGGTCGGCGTGCTCGGGAATGGACTGCGATGACGCCGACTCCAGCCCGCCTACGGACATGAAGGCAAGTGCTGGAGGGGGGCCGGCGGGGTTGGGGCCGGCCTGCTCGCGGCCGCGGCGCAGGCCCCGCCTCGGCGCCCTGGTGGGAGACACCGGCACGGTGGTCCGGCGTGTGGGTGGGGGGGCTGCTGCGGTGGCGGCGGCGGCGGCAGCAGCAGTGGAGCCGGCGGCGAGCGTGATGGCCCCTGCCCGGTCAGAGGCCGCACAGCACCATGATAATGCCGCGGCGGCGGTGGTTGTGAAGGCAGAAGCAGACTCCAAGCCGTGCGGCCCTATGCCCGCCAAGGACCAGGTACGGGCGCCTGGCACCGCGAGAGTGGGGCACAAGGGCGCGCACACAGCCCGGCCTGCTGGGGAGCCTGCGGGGAACCCCATCCTCAGCTCCAGCTTCTGGCAGCAGCGCGCGCGTGCTGTGTCCGCAGGCAACGGGGCAGCCAACGGCAGCGGAGGCGGGCCCAGCGGTCTCGGCGACGGCAGCGGCGGCAATGGGACAAGCAACGCAGCAGGCGGCCGGAGACTGCCAGCGCTGGGAGCGGGCCGCCTGTCGGGCGCTGCCGTCCGCCAGCCCCTGGGCGGTGGTGCGTTGGGCGTGCAGGGTCTGGGGCTGCTGCGCCACCTGCGCACGGGGCCTGGGCCGATGCAGCCGGCGGGGCCGGGGGCGGGGCCAGGCGGTCAGCGGGCGGTGGGGCTGCCTGAAGCGCTAATGCAGCGGGGGTGAGGGGTCTGTGGTTGGGAGCGCCGCGGTCACAGAGTCAATAGGTGCGGGCTGCGCGTGCGAAGGGGGGCACTTGCCTTGTCCAGTATCATTGTGGTTACAGGACGCCTGACGCAGCCGTCAACGTGGTAAATGAGTTAGAGAGGCTTAGGTGTTGGGGAAGCTCGCGTTCTTGTATTTGTACGATGACAGCACGCGCCCCGTTGACCTCTTGCTTTTTCGACCTGGTCATTTGTGGTTGTCTCCACGACTTGAAAGCAGGATTTACAGTGTACTTGTGCTCATGAGAGGAATTGTTCCGAGCGTGCGTGGAACGCATTGAGGTACGCGGTCGTGGTGCTCCCGTGTAGCCAGCACATTGCCCGTGGTGCTTTGGGGTCTTGTGGCACTGTGCTCTTGTTGCCTGGCTTTGTGACGAGTCCACGTGGCATGGCCTCGCACCAGGCATACCCGCATGGCAAGCACCAAAGGCTTGTGATCACTGATCCCAGCCACTCCTGATCACTGATCCCACTCCTGTCGCTGTACGCGTTTACGGCCAGGGGCCATCGGCACCAGAAGGTGCACGGCACAAGAAACGGGACCAACAACAAGCATAGTAGTGGGTGGGGGAAGTCGGTTACGGGCTACAGCACGCGAGTGGTGATGGCGCATCGAATTGTTAAGAAGCCAGGAAATAGCAGTAGCAAAACGAGTCGGGCAGTTTGTGCACAAGAGCCAGCACGTACCATTTTAGGCTAGGTAGTTACCAATACTTGCTCCTTGCCGGAGCATCAGAGCTATTACGGCTCCAGGACCAGCCCTGTACGCCGTGCGCCAGGAGAGGCCCTTAGCCTGTCAGGGGAGGCCCCCTTCCCCGCAGGCTTCCCGCCCTGTGTGCAAGGTGTCTCCCAATGCACCACAAAACAAATATGCATCTCCAGGGTCCCATTGATGGAAGGGATGCCCCCGTATACTTCTGGGCCTGAACAAATGGCAGCAGCTGCTCGCGAGCAGTCGAGGGCTTCTTCGACGCCGTACGCAGACCCTGACACGTTCCGTAAGCTCTATGCAATCTGAGGAGTCCTTGCAAATCCAAAAGGGAATTATGGGTTCAACATACGCTCGTCTCCCCGTGGTTGAGCCACTGAGCCCGGCAGCAAATGACGCTCAAGTCCCGTCGCGACAAGCCCTTCCGCGTGGGCCGAGCACAAACTCTTCAGCTAACGCAATAAACAACAACATCAACGCTAACGCGATTGCCACCCTGACAAGGGTCTTCCTGATAGTATACCCCGGGCTAGTCGTTTCTACGCTAGTCCTAGGTGAGCTTGTGATCCAATGCAAGGACTGCACAAGCACTTCAAGCAATCTGTTCACTCACCAGAAATGGTGGGCGTGTACCGGCGTGCTAATTGGCACGACCCCGGCAGTGCTGTGCCACGTGCGCGTGGTGTCACCCCCTTGACTCCTGGGCCCTATGGTCGCTATGGAGACACTGCCTCAACAACACGCTGATTGATGTATTTGAGCAGTCCTTCCAGCGTATTGCCCTGACTGCCCTCACACCTCCTTTTTATCCCGCAACAGGGGTGTACGTGTTAGCCAGGGGCAGTCCGCTGATCCTCGCGCAGGACGTCGTGTGGCTGGTTACTCTCGGAATGGCGGTGCTGCTCTACTCCACTGGGCACAGCGGCATCTGCCGGCGCCTGTCGGGTCAAAGGCAGGTGCGAAAAGGGCACGCTTCCCCTGCAAACGGTCCAGTAGAAACCGGGCGCTCCACGTCTGCACCATCCAACCCTTCAACGTTACGGGCAGCCAGCACATGAGTGGGTACCTACTTACATGCTGCCTCCGCTCGTCCGCTTCAGGCCGGTCCGACGGCAGAGGAGGCGGCCACTGAAGCTGCCGCCGCACGCCGCGATGTGGAGGCGGCATTAGCAGCCCTCCCCCGCTCCACCTTTTTGGCTGCTGCCACCCAGGCCACGGCATGCGGACACCAGCAGGACACAGGAATTGCCATACTGGCATCTGATGTAACAAATGCGTCCAGCTCGGATAGTTTGGGAGTCAGCCGGCCACCAGCAGCAGGTCGGCTTCAGCAGTCTCCCAGCCAAGATGATGAGCGCGCCCGCCGCCTGGTTGCCAGGCACCTATGGGGCGAGTTCCCAGCTCTCAGCGCAGACCGGACACCCCGGCATCAGCAGCATGGCACAGCCTTGTTGCCCCTCCCATCGGCCGCTTCGGCAGCAACCCTGCGCTCCTGGGGTGTGGAAGGTCTGGACGCCAGCACTACTGGCGGTGGTACTGCGGGACCGAGCACAGCCCAGACCCCGGACGCGCAACCCGCCCCCCGTGCATCCAATGAGGGGTGCCGCCACCTGCGCCAGCACAACGGCAAGGGAGCTGATGGAGGCTGTGACCGGTGGCCGCTGCTGCCAGTAGCTTGCCCATCAGCTGCGCATGTTGAGGGCTTCGGTGGCGGCGGCAGCACGCTTCCACCGCAGGAGGGGCCTTGCAGCGATGTGCAGGCCGCCCCTCGTCAGCGTCCTGGGGGCAGCGCCGCCCCGTCAGTTGCCCAGGAGCCGCGTCAGCAGCAGCAGGAACGGCAAGGAGCGGGTTCGAGCACTGCCATGATCCCCATGCAGCCAGGGTTGAGTGCTGCACTGGCGCAGGAGTGTCAGCAGGGGGCCGGTGCAGGGCCGGTGAGCGGGCCCGCGGCGCTGCCGGCGCGACATCCCACCTGTCTTGGAAGCCCCGCGGTCCTGGAGCTCCAACGCGGGACACACCAACCTGCAGCTGCTTTGGAGGAAACACCTGTAGCAGCCAGCACCCCATTGGGCAACGAGCAGCAGGCGTCGCGTGGTGCCTCCAGCACGGAGGCAGGGTCGGCGGCAGGGTTACCAGCAGCAGGAGCACCGGATGGCGTTGCGGGTGCGGAGGGCGCTGACGCCGATGCAGCGTGTGTGGTGTGCCTCGAGCCGCTGATGCCGGACGACGAGGTGCTCACGCTGCCGTGCCGCCACCGCCAGTTCCACGCCGCGTGCATTGAGCAGTGGATGCTGGGCAGGGGACGCGGGGCGGACTGCCCGCTGTGCAAGGAGCCGCTGCTGCCGTGCCGCGCGGAGCGCACCTAGGCTTACTCGGCAGCGAGATGCAACAGTTAGCATGCATGTTGAGGTGGCCGTGACTGAATATCTGTACCTATGCTAGCATAGGTGCAGCGCGTGTTTGGTAGCTCGGTGCATTCTGCATTTAGCTTTTAGCAGGTCGCTGCTTGCATCTCAAGGGGTTTTTACTGCTATCCCGCATGCACCCCGGTACAACCAGTCATTGGACAACGTTCCAGGAGCATGTATTTTCGGACCGTGTACCGTTATGCTACCTGGTGCTACTGTTTACAGGGGCTCAGGTGTACAGTGTACAGGTATGCGAACATAACTAGTATGTCAGGGTGTGACAGTGACTAGCAAGGTGCGAGTGTACCGTAGAGTTCGTGTTGCACAATGTTGCACACAAATAATCAAGGTTTGGTACGGTACCAATGAGGCCGCACAGCAAGGCACCACGGAGGCCGCACACCAAGGCACCCCGGAGGCATCTTACTCTCTGAAGTCGTCTGCATCCGAATGCACTCGGGTGCCGACCTTGGTAGTGCTAGCTGTGCGCTGTTGTGCGCAATGCCTAGGCAAGGTGACAAGGACATATCCTGCAGAGGCCACCTAACGTGCGGCACACGTACACCTGATACCGTACACTGTATCCTTGGTCTCAAGATTGTAAGTGAAACGGTCGTTAAACCCCCAACCAGAGGCTCGCCTGTTTACCGGTAGCTGTTTTACGCTTGCATCTACACCTGCAGCAATAGCTGCTCATCTACCGTATGCTTGACCCCAACGTGTAGATTTCATACCTTGCAGATCTCAGAATGCCCCTTCACCACCTTAACGCACATCCCTAAATGCCTGAGCGTCAAGACCGCCTCTTCAACGCGTGCCCAACCACCCGAGCCCAGGATCCCTTTGAACATGCACTCCAAGACGTCAATAGTCCCTGTGCTATGGCCCTAGCTCGCTCGCTCTGGCACATACCACCTGCCCCCAAAGGTCATCCCAAACAATCGCATGCATGCATGGTCCAAGTGCATTGCCGCTTAGACGGCACTCCACGTCCATCTGCCGCCAGGACTCATTGCCCGAACAGCTGCGGCGACAGCGAGGGCGCAATGCGCGCCGTCTGCTTCCATGTGTAGTCCCACAGGTCCACGCCGTCCGCGTCCCGCCAGCCCTCCACCAGCAAGCCCTGCACACAAGGGGGGACGACCATGCGACACCTTCAGCTCACAACAGGGCTGATGCGTCACAAACACCGTGCGAGAGCGTTGGCCGCTGCACAATCCAAAGCACTTCCCTGTCCCAAAATCGGTGGCATGTCACGGTCAACGGTATATTAGGTACAGAACGAGGCAGAGCACGGTCCGCACCTTGCTGTGCAGCACGAGCAGCATGTTCTTGAGCGCCTCCGGCAGCGCCTCCGCCAGCACCTCCCCCTCCTTGCGGTTGGCGGCGGCGGCGGCCGCCAGCACGTCCAGGATGCTGCGCCACACACTGCTGAACGACGGCAGCGACGCCAGCTGCGGCAACGCGGGTAGGTTCCAGAGGGTCTTGCGCTCAGATGGTGATCCGCTCCCAATTGCTCAGGTAGAGTGCGCTCAGGCAGAGTGCGGGCCAAGCGCTTGAGAAGAACGGAGATTTTTTTTGACAAGCAGCAGTCTATGCTTGCATGCCGTACAACTGTCCCTACCTGGGTGTGGTACAGCAGCACCATCTTGGACAGCGCGCGCACCAGCTCCCGCACCGTCACGTCGCACTGCGGGTATGGACAGGGCGCACTCTGTCAGTCAAGGCCGCTGACACAGGCCACGAGCGTATTGAAGGCATCCAACGTGACCAGCTCCTACCCCGCCTTCTGCTGCCCAGGCCCCACGGAGGCAACGTAACGTACACCGCTGTGCAAACCAGGCCCCGACACGCCACGCACCTGAGGCATGTCCCGCGCGTGCACGAGCTTGATCAGGTCGTGCCCCAGCGGCAGCAGCAGCTCCTGCAGCGCCCTGGCCAGCCCCGGGGGCGGCAGCAGCAGCCGCTCCGCCGCCACCACGGTGCGCTGCAGGCACGCCATGATGCCGCTGCGCACCTCCACGCTGTGGTTGCGGCTCAGCTTGCACAGCCAGCCGACGAGCAGGTGCCAGCTGTCGGCCTTGAAGGCCAGGAAGCCCAGGCGGTCCAGCGCCTCCGGGCTGTGCTTGGCCTGGCTGCTGATCCACCATAGCTCCAGCCACTCCTCTGAGGGATGCGTGAGGACAGCGTCAAGGGGGCAAGCTCAGGACTAATGGGATGGGATGGGACAGGGACAGGGCCGTGTTAGGTGCACTTTGATACGGCACGCGCTCCCCAATCTTGAGACTCTAGAATCTGATCAGCCTCGCACATCGCACGAGGTGGTTCCTAAAGTGTGTGCGTCCAGTGACCGTGCAGGGCGTGCGTCAAGTGCTGAGGCCGCGTACCCGCGCTCTGCACCAGCCGGATGGCTTGGGCGATGTGGCTGGGGTGCCCTTGCCGCTCGCCGCGCCGCGGGTCGGGCACGGCTCGCTCCAGCAGGTCCACCGCCGTGGACACCACCGTGTGGTAGTTGAGCATGGACAGGCTCTCCTTGACCACCCTGTCGCATGCACCGTGAGCCGGAGCGATCAGTCGCATAAGTGAACAGCACCGCGTAAACGCCTGTACAGCAATCTTCATGGCGGAACGCCGTACACCCTGTATTGGTGCTACATGCACCGCAAGAGAGCTGTCAAGCCTAGTGCACAAACTATATGTTCAGCGGCACGAAGGCTTACCAGGTGATTGTGTCAAGGCACACGGGGAAGGACGCTGGGTCGAGGTGGATGACCTTGATGAGCGCGCAGATGCTCATCCAGGCCTGCTGGTTGTGGATGTACGCGGCAGCCCCCTGCAGTAGCAAAGCAGCAGCACGGACCGTTTAGTTACATGTCACTTCACGATCTCATCTAGAACGGGTATGCGACGCTTGGCGTACGCATGCCGTTACTGTTTATATGGTCGTGTTGCCGAAGCTTACCTGCAACAAGGACTGGATCTCCGACGCGACAGTCGAGGCGAGGTCGTTAGCCACCTGCAGGGTACATGGGCACCGTGTGGCCAGTCAGTCGGTGCTAACTGTATAAGAAGCTTAGTCACTGCCTACGGTATGGGCTGCAAGCATCCCTTACACGTTCGGACCACTGTTGCATGCAATCTACGGCCAGTGCGTAGGCCAAGTCCGCTGCGCCCCTACCTGGTCGTCCACAAGCGACATGAGCTGGATGCCGCGCATGAGTGGCTCTGAGATGTCAGCCGCCTTGTACGGCAGCAGGCGCTGGCACAGGCGCATCATGGCCATGATGGCCTTCTGCACCAGCACCTGGTCGCACTCGCGAGAGTGTTGGAAGATGATCTGCATTGAAGCGCACCAGTTTACACGGGTTGAGCGCTTGAGCGCCAAAGGGCAGGCGCGACACACCGGTCCAGCGGAAAGCGCGAGCGGAGACGAAGTAGGACGGCGCTGGTGAGTGGCAAGTGGCGGCGGCACATGAGGCACGCGACTCCCTTACCGCGAAGTGCTCGTACGCGCGCGGCCACAGCAGCGTGATGCGGTCCCTGTTGCGCAGCAGCACCGTGAACAGCAGCTCCAGGCACAGCTCGCTGGTGTCCCACGACAGCGCGCTGTTGTTGGAGTTGGACGGCGGCCGCGGGATGGGCCCGCCGCTGCTGCAGACGGCGCGCACCAGGTGCACCAGCGACTCTGCATATCGCGCACCAGGGAAAGGGGTTGCAACACATTATCAGCGCAGCGACCTAATGGAGGGTAGGTGTGATCTTTACTTGCGTGAGGCGTCAACTTTCCATATGCCACAGCGCAAGTGTGCAGCACAGCGTGCAACCTTTCGGCCTTGGCCCTCGCCCACCCTGCTTGAGGAACTTGGAATCCATGAACGCGTCCTCGAAGGCACACTTGACCAGGCAGTCCTCGGCCGCCAGCACCGCCGCCCGCTCCGGCTCCGGCAGCGCGGCCACCGTGGGGTCCGACGCCGCGTCCATAGGGCCCAGCGCCGCGCCGGCCGAGTGGCGGGACGTCTCGCTGGGCGCTGGCTCGGAGGTCATGACGAGGAGGCTGTGGCGTACCGACACAGGAAGCAGGGAACCGCGTCACAACTGGGTACCGAGTGAGACGTGCTTTCCCTAGAGGTGTTCGGGTAGGATGCGTTAGTACCTACTGAATGCGCAGGGCACTCTGCGCAGCGCCGTTAGCGCGGCCAGCTGAGACATCTTTCTACTTGTGTTACGTCATCCCTGCCTCCAGCACCAACCTGGAGATGTGCTTGAGGAGAGAGGAGCCCGCGCTGTTGGCCGGGTTGCCTTTAAGCGCCGCACGCCGCAGCTTGAGCGACGTGCACTCCCCCTCGCGCACCACTAGCCCCCCGTCGCCGTCACCTGCATGACGGGTGCATTCGTGGTAAGGTTTCCGCCTCTACTAAAAAATGCATTGATGCGGCCATACGGGTCTTCCCTCCTCGATGTAGCACAAGTCCCCCTGCGGAAGGTGTTAAATAGGCTGCCGTCAAGCGTGCCGTTTGTGGGAACATGTGTCTATCCCGCAGATGTCTTACCGTTGAGGGCCCTGCAGAAGGTGTCTGGCAGGAGCGATCTGCGGTACAGCTGCACCACCAGGTCCATCACGTTGGCCCACCCGCCTCGCAACGAGTCGCCGTGCCTGTACAGAAGCGGGGCAGGTCGGTTCTCGTATGCGTGCACACACGGTGTGTCAAACCCAGGTAATCAGCACATATGCATGTGCGCCTGGGCAAGCCTTGGATATGCGCGCCAGGCAAGGCCGGCGGCTCACTTGTTGATGATGATCGCCAGCGTCCGCGTGACGGCGGGCAGCTTGTGGTCTTTCCCGAACGCCACGTCCGCCCGAGCGTTGGCCGGCACCTGAGAAGCAATGGGTAAAAGGACTCCTCAACGTTTGTTGCATGGCGAGAGCCGCGTACGGCACGCACCCATGGAAAGGATGGAACGGGCACGCGAGACAGGGGCACAGTGAGCCCACCTGTGCCAGCTGCTGCAGGGGGATCTTGGACAGGTTGACGATGATGGAGTCCGCCACGTCCTCAAGCTCGTGCGCAGCGGCGATCTGGCACGCCAGCTGCATGGGTGGCACAAGACGGAGACGGGTGGGCAAGCGTCAGTTCGCCTTGCTTGTCATGGAACACTATGCGCATATGCTGTGGGCCCATGATCCTATTGAAAAAACGTGTATGCTAAGCGTTTAGAGCATGGCAAGCCAGGCGCAAGCTTGATCGTGGGAACGCCAGCAAACCGAGCGGCCGAACAAAGTGACAAGTGGAGCCCACCTGCAGCCCCTCCAGCGCGCTGTCTATGAGCGCCTCGTTGGTGCAGTTGTCCACGATGGCGCACATGGCGTGCACGGCTGGCCCCCAGATCAGGCGGAACATGGTGGTGTCGAACAGATACCGGCCTGCGAGGCGTAACCCCTCGTCAGCCCGTGTATGGTGACCAACCGCAAATGGCACGACTACCCAGAAGTCATCTCCGTACAGCATTTTTTCCTACTGTCCCCTTGTTCACAGGGCTTCCATACTGTACGATCCGTACAACCTTCAACGCACCCTGCTCCGAGGGCAGCACCAGCGCGCGCTGCGTGCCGCACGTCTGCGCCAGCTGCAGGAAGCACTGCTCGCTGACGTCCATGGACGCCGGCTCGGACAGCCGCAACGGCGTCTTCACGATTGAGTAGTAGATCTCCTGCATTCGTGGAAGCGTGTCCGAGGGCCCCCGGCGGCCCAGTCAAGCGCTAAGAAGGTGCGTATCACGCATATAAATGGTGCTGTTGCAGCCAAGCCGCACCTCCAGGAAGCGCTTGTCGAAGTCCGTTCCGTCGTTGACGCCGCGCAGGTTGCGCTGGAAGGACTCCAGCGTCATCTTGTTCTTGACCTACGGGCGAACACAACAACAACCGTTACCATGGCACATACGGACGCCATGCGGATTATGACTATGAAGCCCCTTTGCTGGCAGTGCCAAGATGGACCGACTCGCACCTGGCTGTTGTGTTGGTCGGTGTTGAGCATGATGACGCTGTAGGCCAGCACATAGGCGGCGTCCGCGCAGCGGAACGTCTCCTCGTTCGCTGAGTAGTAGTGCCGCCCGAAGGCGTTGATGATGCGGTCGATCTTCTGCGCCTCACCTGCACGAGCGGCACAAGGAAACACCCGTGTTACATCGGCAGCGAGGTTGGGGATGTGCCGCTCGCTTGCACTCCCCTTGACGCAAGATAGCAGGCGCAGCAACCTACCCGGCAGCTTAAAGGACTCCAGGAACATGCGTAGCGCCGAGTCGAATGGGATGTGCGCGAAGTCAAAGCCCTCCGTGTAGGCCTCCAGCACCTGCATGGACGGTTGCCCAAGGCAAGGGATATCAGCAGTCACTCCAACATATCGGTAAGCCTTGCGCGCCGCCATTCAAGCGTGTGAATAGATCGTGCGTTGGCCTCCGTGTGGTGCAAGGCCGTTAATGAGTCACAACGTGGATGTCCACTTTTACATGCGAGTCGCCCAAGTGCCGCGCGTGTGTGTCTCCACTCCCGCACCTGGAGGTAGAACGGGTCCGGGTCTCCGAGCAGCTCGCCGATGGTGTGCTTGTTGAGCCCGGGGCAGATGCGGAGGAACTGGCCCAACCGCACCGCCAGCACCTTCCGGGACTCCGACTCCGCCTCCGCGTCGCCGTTCCGCAGCTGCTCAGGCAGCAGCTTGGCAGCCTGCACCCACGCGGAAGTCGCATGCTCCTCACACGACGTCGTAATGCGTACACCAGTTACACCTCTCCTCGTCCACCCCGACAAACTGTAACGCCTCCGTCAGGTCCCAGCCCTCCCCACCTGCATGGCCGCGAACCCCTTCTTGAAGTCCTTGTTGAAGTGGTCCACCGCCAGGCCCACGCGCGCCTTGAGGCAGCGCTCGGCCATGGCGCACCGCAGCTCTAGCGGCCCCGTCACCGGCACACCACGCACGCCAGCGCCGCTGCCAGGAGGCACCCCCGACCCCCCTTGCCCTCCCGAGTGCGAGCTGCGCGACGCAGCGACCGAGCCCTGCGCCCCGTTGGCAGCAGCTGCCGCTGCCGCCTCCGCCGCAGCGACCTCCGCCGCGCTCAGCACCACGCCGCTCGCAACCGCATTGGCCACGGGGTCCGGCGCCTGCGCCGAGGCCACCGCGGCGGCTGCCACAGCCGCCATCGCGCCGTGCTTCATGCTGCTGGAAGCGCTGACGCTGTTGCTGTGCGCCTGCTGCATCGCCATGGTGTGGTGCCCCCCGTGGCCGTAGGGGTGCGGCGACAGGAGCACGTCCGCCAGCGCCGACAGGTCCGGGTGCTGGCCCGCCACCAGCGGCCCCCACAGGTCCACGTGGAAGGGCAGCTCGTTAACGGGCGCCGGGGCCGCAAGGAGCTCCTGGCCGTTGCGTGCACTGCGTACAGCAGGATACGTGATGGACGGCTAATTGGGCTACGGTTACCGTAGGTAGGTGTTCAGAAGCGTTGTTCCAGACCCAAGGGTACCCACTTGCAAGTTGCGACAACAGGGGTAAAATACCAGTGGCCCAGTCAGGTCTAGACCTTACCTTTGCGCCAGCGCGGTCAGGATGGCCAGCAGCGCCTCCAAGCTGATGAAGTTCAGCGGCCCCACGTGGGCCTTGGAGACCGGGAACGCCGTCTTGCTGATGAGCGAGCAAACCTGAGCAGCATAGCCATGCAGGAGTGAACCTTCCTGCACAGCAACACTCCCATCCACATGCACCATAGCTATAAGGTTAAGCTGCTACCCTGCTACGTCAGGCAGTTCAGCAGCCCCAAGCCCACCTCCTCGAACAGGTTGGCGCGCTCGACCCTGCAGTCGCAGTTGACGAACATGTCGTGCACGAAGTGCGGCTGCCGCACCAGGTCCAGCAGGCCCTCCAGCGCAGCCTCCTGCATAACATGTCCCAAGGGACAGGGCAGCGAGGCTCGTATGCCAGCTGCGAGGTCTCGCCATGCAGCTGCAACCCCCTGCTCAGCCTGCACTTCATCCGTTGCTCCGAGTAATGCCGAAGCCAACCAACCCGACGGTAACCGAAATGCCGGTACGGCCTAATGTGCTGGTCAACCATGCGCGGCCGAGCTGCTCCAGCTGCGCCCACCTGTTGCTCCAATGCCAGGGTCCCCTTCCCGTCCGCGAGGCGCAACAGCACGCGCTCCACCACGGTCTCCAGCTGCGCCATGCTGACGTGCCCCAGGTAGGTGGAGATTGCCAGCAGCGTCTGGCAGAAGCCTGTGATCACCGCTATGCTGCTGTACTGGACCTGCAGACCAGTAAGCGTAGCCCCAGCAGGTCCGTTGTAAGGTACTACCCACTGAGACATGCTAGTGAAGGGCAGCACGGGCTTCCGTGTCGTGTACTGGCTCAGATGTTGCAAAAGCATGACTTCAAGGCGGCCCGCCAAAGCCCAGACCAGACCAGGCCACGTCAGACCCGTCCGGTAATCCCGGCCATCCCCGCCTTACCACTGCCTGGCACATGGCGTACAGGAGGTCCACCTGCACCATGCGTGCCAGCGGCTCCGCCAGCACCAGCGCGCTGCCAGCGCAGCAAATGACCGCGTGCACCGCGTCCAGCGAGAACACCACCATCTCCTCCACCGTGTCCTTGGTGGCGCCCTGGGGCAAACAACGCAAGCGCACGTAAAACCCAAGTCACCCAGCGCAACCGTGCCGTGGATGCACTTTTTAAGGCTTGTGTAATAGCTGTAGCTCCTTCCAAGAATCCACTATGCTGCTACTCTTGCAGCGTTTTGGCACGCACCTGCAGCGTGGGGCCCTTCGAGATGAGGTCGATGAGGAACTCCAGGATGTTGGCGGCGGCACGGACGCCGTAGCGACAGGTCGGCTCCGGCACCGGCTGCATACAACAAGAACCAGGACCTGTTGGCTACATCCCTTCAACAACAATTGCAGCCACCGGAACAGCGCCGTTCGTTGCACTCCCACGCCGGCACGAGCATATAAGGCACGCCTGGTTCAGGCGGTTGGACCTTGTCTGTGGCGCACCTGCCCCATGTCGGCTGCTACCTGCGCCGCCATGAGCTGCTCCGCCACGTTGCGGAACACCGTCCGGATCATGGCCCCGCATGTCTGCCTGGAGTAGTACCCCATAATGTCTGCACGTACGCGGTGGAGAAAAGCGCGAGGCCCGTCAAGGTGGCTTTCGTGACGCACCGCCACACGATGCGGCAAACTCCGTTGCCAGCTCAGCATCATCAGCTTCCGCGGCCCCTGTGCAGTGCTACGGCAGGTAGCGATGCATGAAGGACCTGCGCAATCCGCCAGCTTGCTTCCTACCTCCGTACTCCTTAGGCTTCTTCACCGGGTCCCCGAGCATGAACGCTGCTTGCACCGCTTTGCAGATTGACTCGTCTGTTAACAGGACACCTGCGCTGCTGTCCACCGCCTGGCGCAGCACCTGCGTGGTTTGCCGAGGGCGCGGGATGGGCCGACCGGAGCAACCCACAACAGGAGGTACAAAGCCGTGGTGTGTGCTGTGTCTGCCCGGGGCGGGGCGCGCACGCTTACAACCCGCCTGTTGCAAGTTGTCCCGTACGGTCCCCCCCCCCCCCCCCCCCAACCCCCCCCTCCCCCCCCCCCGGTTACCCCCCCCCCCCCCCGTTTGGCACACGCCCCCCTTCCGCGGGGTGTTTTT
>VFQN01002275.1_pt1 | contig 30127 bp, 29 predicted proteins | sample 3512371 | NCBI WGS metagenome assembly VFQN01 (sample SAMN10412370, study PRJNA504923) | tailings metagenome | isolation source: Replicate 2 from Balatoc abandoned mine | place: Philippines: Itogon, Benguet | collected 2017-08-28 | reverse complement strand
GGATGTGGGCGCCGTCGACGTCGGCGTCGGTCATGATGATGATCTTGTGGTAGCGGAGCTTGTCGAGGTTGAAGCCGCCGTCCTCGCCGCGTCCGATGCCCGTGCCGAGCGCCGTGATCAGCGTGCCGATTTCCTGGCTGGACAGCATCTTGTCCATGCGCGCGCGTTCGACGTTGAGGATCTTGCCGCGGATCGGCAGCACCGCCTGGAACTCGCGATTGCGGCCCTGCTTCGCCGAGCCGCCGGCCGAGTCACCCTCGACGATGAAGAGCTCCGTCGCGGCGGGATCACGGTTCTGGCATTCGGCCAGCTTGCCCGGCAATGAGTTGAGGTTGAGCACGCCCTTGCGCGTGATCTCACGCGCCTTGCGGGCCGCCTCGCGCGCCTGCGCCGCCTGCACGATCTTGTAGATGATCGCCTTGCTCTCGCGCGGGTGTTCCTCGAACCACGCCGTGAGCTGCTCGCTGACGATGTTCTCGACCACCGGCTTGACCTCGGACGAGACGAGCTTGTCCTTCGTCTGGCTCGAGAACTTCGGATCAGGCACCTTCACCGAGAGGACGCAAGTCAGCCCCTCGCGCGAATCCTCGCCCGTGAGATCGACCTTCTCCTTCTTCGCGATGCCGCTCTCGTCAGCGTACTTGTTGATGATGCGCGTCATTGCCGCGCGCAGACCGGCGAGATGCGTGCCGCCGTCACGCTGCGGGATGTTGTTGGTGAAGCACAGCACGTTCTCGTGGTAGCTGTCGTTCCACCACAGTGCGACCTCGGCCGTGATGCCATCCTTCTCGCCCGTGATCATGATCGGGTCGGTCAGGCTCTCGAGCGGCTTCTTCGAGCGGTCGAGGAATTTCACGAACGCGGAAGTGCCGCCCTCGTAGACGAGCACTTGCTGCTTGACGTCAGCGTGGCGCGCGTCGGTCAGCACGATCCTGGCGCCGGAATTGAGGAACGCCAGCTCGCGCAGGCGATGCTCCAGCGTCGCATAGTCGAACTCGATCATCGTGAAGGTGTTGGGGCTCGGCAGGAAGGTGACCTCGGTGCCCTTCTGATCCGGCGCGTCGCCGATGACGGCGAGTGGCGCAGCGGGTACACCATCGCGGAACTCGATGACGTGCTCCTTGCCGTGGCGCCAGATGCGCGCCTTGAGCCACGTGGACAGCGCGTTGACGACCGAGACGCCGACACCGTGCAGGCCGCCCGACACCTTGTAGGAGTTCTGGTCGAACTTGCCGCCGGCGTGCAGCTCGGTGAACACGATCTCGGCGGCCGAGCGCTTGGGATCGTTGTCGTCGTCCTGCTTGATGCCTACCGGGATGCCACGTCCGTTGTCGCGCACGGTCACCGAGCCGTCCGCGTTCAGCGTGACGAGGCATTCGGTGCCGTAACCGGCGAGGATCTCGTCGATGGCGTTGTCGACGACCTCGTACACCATGTGGTGGAGGCCGGACCCGTCGTCGGTGTCGCCAATGTACATGCCGGGGCGCTTGCGCACGGCGTCGAGCCCCTTGAGCATCTTGATGGCGTCCTCGCCATAGTCGTCAGCGCCGTTGCGCTGGGGGGCCGGCGTATCACTCATGTCGGTAATGTCCTGGGGGTCCTGTTTTTATGCCTTTGATTTATAGCACATTCGGCGTTTGAACGGGCCTGAAATCGTACGTTCTGCGACACGATTTCCTGCAAATAATAACAAGCAATATCAATGCGTTGACCGACCCGTCCGGTGCGTCATTTGAGACGGGCTGCAGAGGGCTAGCCGTGAACGCCCAATTGCAGCCATTGGGCGCGTTCTCCGAGCGCCGAAAACGCCTCTTGATCCGTGCCCGTCATCCACGCCTGGGTGCCCAGCGATACGATCTCGTCGAACAGCGCTGCGCGCCGCGAGGCGTCGAGATGAGCCGCGATCTCATCGAGCAGGAGGATCGGAGCCGCGCCGCTGTGGCGCTCGGCGATCAGCTCGGCGTGGGCGAGGACCAACCCGACCATCAGCGCCTTCTGCTCGCCCGTCGAGCATTGACGCGCGGGGGCCGATTTGGGGCCATGGCCCACGATGAGATCACTGCGGTGGGGGCCATCCAGCGCGCGTCCGGCGGCGCGGTCCCGCTCGCGTCCGCCAGCGAGTGCGCGGACATACTGATCCTCGACCTCGACGGCCGGGCGCAGCGCCAGTTCACGCTCCAGCCAGCCCTCGATCATGAGCACTGCCCACGGGAAGGCCGACGCTTCGTCGCGGGCGCGCCTCGCCTCGATCGTCGTCGTCAGCGCCGCTACCGCCTGTGCGCGCGCCGCTGCGATCGCGACGCCAGTCTCGGCCATCACCACTTCCAGGCCGCCGAGCCGCGCCGCATCGCGCACGCCATCCTCGAGCAACCGGTTGCGCTGGGCCATCGCGCGGTCGAAGTGATTGACGCGCGTGCGGTAGCCGGGGTCGAAACACAAGATCATGCGGTCGAGGAAACGTCGTCGCTCGCCGGCAGGCCCGGTGAAAAGTCCATCCATCGCCGGCGTCAGCCAGATCATCTCGACGAAGTCGGCGAGGATGCCGGAGCCAGATTGCGGCTCGCCGTCGATGCGCACGGTGCGGCCGGTGCGGTTCGACGCGGCGCTGGCACCGGTGAGCCCGGTACCGATGTCGACGGGGCCGGCGGGCGTGTGCACGCGCGCGGCGACCGCCCAGGCATCACTGCCGGTGCGGGCGATTTCCGGATAGGGGGACCGGCGCAAGCCCTGTCCCGGAGCCAGCAGGGAGATGGCCTCGATGAGGTTGGTCTTCCCGGCGCCGTTCGGTCCGGTCAGCACCACCGGGCGGCGGTCGAAGGCGTGCGACAGGCGCACGTGATTGCGGAAATCCGTGAGCGTCAGCCTCTCGACCCAGGTCGCAAGGCTGCCATCGGGAGACGATGCGCCCCCGTGCGCCGCTGCCATATCCGCCGCGTGATTCAGGATATCCGTCACACCCGCATCGGCATCAGAACGTAGAGCGAGCTTTCATCGCCGACGTCACGCAGGATGGTCGGCGAGCCGGGATCCGAGAGCAGGAATTTGAGCGAGTCGCTCTCGAGCTGGCCGGAGATGTCGAGGAGGTAGCGCGCATTGAAACCGATCTCCATCGGTGGCGACGCGAACTCGGCCTCGACCTCCTCGGTGGCGCTCCCGCCGTCGGGGTTATTGACCGAAAGGACGAGCTTGCCCGGCGCGATGTTCAGCTTGACCGCGCGCACGCGCTCGCTCGCGATCGTCGACACGCGGTCGACGGCGCCCATGAACACCTGGCTCGACACTTCGAGCACCTTGTCGTTCGACTGCGGGATCACGCGACTGTAGTCGGGGAAAGTGCCGTCGACGAGCTTCGACGTCATCGTGATCGGGCCGATCTCGACGCGCACCTTGGCTTGCGAGACCTCGACGCGGACGGGCGCGTCGCTCGCCTCGATCAACCTGTAGAGCTCGTGGACGGTCTTGCGCGGGATGATCACGCCCGGCATGCCCTCGACGCCCGTCGGCTGGGCAAGATCGAACTGGGCGAGGCGGTGGCCGTCGGTAGCGACGGCGCGGAGCGTCGGCTTGTTGCCGATCTTGGCCGGGTGCAGATAGATGCCGTTGAGGTAGTAACGCGTCTCCTCGGTCGAGATCGCGAAGCGCGTCTTCTCGATCAGGCGCTTGAGGTCACCCGAGGCGATCTCGAAGCTGTGGGACATCTGGCCGGCGGCGAGATCGGGGAAATCGTCGGCGGGCAGTGCCTGGAGGGCAAAGCGGGCATGACCGGCGGCGATCGCCACCCTCTCGCGCTCGGGCTCGCGCTCGATGCGGATCTGGACGCCGTCCGGGAGCTTGCGGACGATGTCGTGAAGCATGTGCGCCGGCACGGTCACCGCGCCCGGTGTCGACACGTTGGCGGAGACGCTCTCGACGACCTCGCGCTCGAGATCGGTGGCTTTGAGCTGCAGGCCCTCGGCGTTGGCGCGCAGAAGGACGTTCGACAGGATCGGGATCGTCGTCCGCTTTTCGACGACGCTCGCAACATGGCCAAGCGCCCGCAGAAGGTCGCCACGTTCGATGACAAACCGCATGATTTGGAGCCCACCTAGCGCCAGCCGCCGCTCCCTGCGTGCGGCCGGGGGTCTAAAGACAACAAAAACCCGACGCGCAATCCTTGCATGCCGAGCGAGCCAACGACGATTCGTTGTTGCTCGAACTTGGACTTCCGGCGGCCAATTTGCAAGGGCGATAGGGGCGCAGGACGCACGGAAATGGGGACTGTTCAGGGAGAAAACGCGCGATCAAGAGCCCCGCCTGACCATGAACGCTGTCGACCAGAAGCGCACGACGCCGTCGGCCCCCGCCGAAGCCAGCGTGGCGCCGTCCGGCGCGAAGCTCACCGACCGGACCTCGCCGGCGTGACCCGAGAAGATCCGCGGGGCGCGAGACCGCACCATGTCCCACAGCTTGACCTCGCCGTCGCGGCCTGCGGTTGCCAGCCAGTGACCGTCGGGGGAGTAGGCCAGGGCGGTGATCCCGCCCTTGTGCGCCCTCATCGATCGCACCGCGCGCCGGGTCGCCATCGACCAGACGCGCACGTTACCTGAAAGGTCGCCCGACGCCAGCGTACGCCCATCGGGCGCGAACGTGAGCGCGGTCACGAAGCCCTGGTGTCCGCGTAATACCCGGCCCGGTTCGAAAGTCTCGGCGTTCCACATCCGCACCGTGCGATCGGCGCTCCCGGTCGCGATCAGGCTGCGCGGCGCCGAGAACGCGACCGCCTGGACGGCGCTCTCGTGGCCTTCGAAGACGTGGATGGGAAGCTTGGGCGTGCGCGCATTGAGAAGGGCGACCTTCCAGTCGTGACCTGCCGCGAGGATGCGATCGGGCGTACCGGCGAACGCGACCGACCAGATGTCGGCGTCGTTCAGCTTGAAATCTGCGATCCGTCCGCCGAGCGCGATGTCCCACAGCTCGACCTTGCCGGACTTGTGGCCGGTGACGACGCGCGTATCGCCGACCGCGAGCGAGGTCGCGGGTCCGGCGCCGAGGTCGAACGCGCCGACGAGTGCGCGCGAGCCGCTGTTCCAGACCTTGAGCGTGCCATCCTCGCCGGTCGTGACCACGTGGCGGCCATCCGGCGTGTGGGCGACGCCATCGACGGCGCCCTTGTGGGCGCCCTTGATCTGGGCGACCTGCGGCCCGTGCAACAGGCCGCCGCTCGACACTGTGCCGCTGCCCTGTAGCTCGACCCGTGGCAGCGTGTTCTGATAGGCGACCGCGAGGCTGGCGACGCCGAGGCCGATCAATCCCTTGGCCACCAGCGGACGCCATGAGCGCTTTTTTTTCGGCCGCGCGGGACGCGGTGCGCGCCGCTCGACCACCGCCGGAAGATTGGCTTTCGGCGGTGTCTCGATTGCGACCGCCGCCGCTGCAACGGGTGCAGGCTTGGCCGCACTTGCTGCCTTCGCCGCGGCAAGACCGCTCACTGGTGAGGGTGTCGGCCGCGCAGCTCGCCGCTCGCGCCACTCGCGAAAGATCGCGGCCACACGGCCTTCCGAAGCGGGCTTGCGCGGTTCTTCTTCGATTGGCGGTGTGCTGGCGGCGACTGCAACCGCAGCGACTTTGGGTGCCGCCTTCCCTGTGCTCGCGGCAGGCGTTGCCTTGACGGCGGACTCTTCTGCGGTGTCCTTCGCTTTGGCTTTGGGCTTCAGCTTCGATTTGAGGCTGCTGCCGTTGGCCGGAGTAGCGGGCGCGGGGGTGGCCTCGACTGGCGCGCTGGCGGCGCTTTCCGCAACTGATGCCTTTTGCGCTTGCAGCTCCGGCGCGAGCAATTGCTTGCGCCAGTCATCAACCGAACGCGGCCTCGCCGTGACGTCGAGCGCGAGGGCCGCATCGATCGCAGCGAGGAACCCCGGCCGATACGCGCTGATCGCGGCATCGCGCGCCGGCACCAGCTCGTCCTCGACCATGCGCGACGGCGAGTCCGGCGGCCGCTTGCCGGTCACGGCCTGGTAGAGCGTCGCGGCGAGCGAGTAGATGTCGGTCCACGGCCCCTGCTGACGGCCCGTTGTCGCGTACTGCTCGTAGGGGCTGTAGCCCGGCTTCACCAGCGCCGAGACGGTGCGCGAATGTTGCGCGATGTCGCTGCGCGCGGAGCCGAAGTCGATCAGCACGGGCGAGCCATCGGTGCGGATGATGATGTTGTCTGGCGCGATGTCGCGATGCAGGTAGTCGGAGGCGTGGATCAGCGCCAGCGCATCGAGCAGCGGCGGCACTACGCGGTCGAGTTCATGCTGGCGCGGCGCGCGACCGAGCGATTTGAGCCACGCCTTGAAGCTCTTGCCGTCCTCATAGTGAAGGACCATGAAGCCGGAGTTGTTCTCGCGGAAGAAGCGGTAGACGCGGACGATGTTGGGGTGGTTGAAGCGGGCGAGCGTCCTCGCCTCGTCGAGGAAGCGGTCGAGACCCCACTGGTAGTCGCCGGTGCAGTCCTGCGAGCGCGGCTGCGCGGCCTGATTGCCATCGCGGACGGCAAAATCGACTGGAAAATACTCCTTGATCGTCACCAGCCTGGCGAGCGGCGTCTCCTCGGCGAGATACGTGATGCCGAAGCCTCCGGCGCCGAGAATACGCTCGATGCGATAGTCCTCGGCGAGACGTGTGCCGACAGGAAGGGCGGAGAGATTCGTCATGAGCTGTGGGGCAAGCGCCAGCGGACGCGGCAAGTCGCGCGACTGCAGTGGAGGCCGCGCAGAACGATCCGCGTACCTGAAGCCGGATGTCCTTTTTCCGGTGCTGCCCTCACGGATCCCGGCCTCCGCGATTGTCGGTGAAAAAGCTCCCGATTCCGTCCCTGAACTGGCCATAAAGCAGCGTCGTTTTCCCGGCAACAATGTGGCGGAACCGTGGGTGAGAAATTTGTGCGCTCATCGCGACGGAACGCGCGCGCGCCCAACGTTACATGAACATAACATTCAGGTCTGATTAATATTCGAACCGTCATGATACGAGTATAGGCCTTAGGGGGCCAGAAATCGGAGGAATACACTATGAAGCGTACTCTGTTTGCTGCAGTAATAGGCAGTATTATTACGCTGGCGTCGGGCATTTTTACGGCGCAAGCGGCGCCGGTTCCGGCGATGAGCGCGCCGAAAGCCGAAGCTAGTCTTGCTCAGACGGTTGGCTACGGCTACACGCATCGGCGTCACTATCGCCACCACCACTATCGTCCCTATGTCCGGTGGCACGCGCCGCGTTACTACCGGCCGTACTACGTGGCGCCGCGCCACTACTATTACGGTCAGAGGCACCGCCATTGGTCGCACCGCTACCATCGGCGCCACTACCACTAATCGGTAGGCGCTGAGAGACACGACGGCCGGTCGGCACTGCCGACCGGCCGTTGTTGCGTCTGGAGGGAGCGCATCGCGCGATCCGATGCGCGTCCGCATACTTGCAATGTCCGCTGCGGCACGGCACTTCGTTTGCCCACGTCCACCGTGCTGCTAATGTGCGCCCGCTTGATGGTTGCAAAGAGCGGGGAACGGATGACGACGATTGGCGCGCGCAAACCGGTGGCCAACGAGGTACTGACACGTCTCAAGGCTGTCGTGGGACCGTCCGGCTACCTCGATCAGCCGACCGATATCGCGCCCTATTGCGATGCGTTCCGCGGCAATTGGGTCGGCGACACGCCGCTCGTGCTCCGTCCTTCCAGCACCGAGGAAGTCGCGGCGCTGGTGCGCATCTGCGCCGAGACCAGGACGCCGATCGTGCCTCAGAGCGGTATCACCGGCCTCACGGGTGCGAGCCAGCCGCACAACGACCGCAGCGAGGTCGTCATCAATACGCAGCGGATGAACCGCATCCGCGCGATCGATACGGCCAATGATACGATCACCGTCGACGCTGGCGTCATTCTCCGCGACATCCAGTTGGCGGCTGCCGACGTCGACCGCCTCTTTCCGCTCAGCCTCGGCGCCGAAGGATCGTGCCGGATCGGCGGCAACATCTCGACCAATGCAGGCGGCAATAACGTGTTGCGCTACGGCAATACGCGCGCGCTGGTGCTCGGCATCGAGGCGGTCCTCCCGGACGGCCAGATCTGGAACGGCCTGCGCGGTCTGCGCAAGGACAACACCGGCTACGATCTGAAGCATCTTTTCATCGGCGGTGAGGGCACGCTCGGCATCGTCACCGGTGCAACATTGCGCCTGTTCCCGAAGCCGACCGATTCGGTCAGCGCCTTCATCGGCGTTGCGAGCCCGAACGCCGCCGTCGAATTGCTCTCGGTGCTGCGCGGGAAGCTCGGCGAGTCGATCTCAGCCTTCGAGCTGATGCACCGGAAGATCCTTGACCTCCTGCTGAAGGGCGTACCCGGCCACAGCGACCCGATGCCGAGTACTCATCCCTGGTACGTGCTGACGGAGGTCGCCGGCCAGACCGAGCCGGGAACGCTCAATGGCCAGCTCGCCGATGCGCTGGGCGTCGCGATGGAATCCGGTCTCGTACAGGACGCCCTGATCACGACATCGGGAGAGCAGGCGCGCAAGCTCTGGAAGATGCGCGAGGACCTGGCCGAGGCGCAGAAATCGGCCGGCGGTTCGATCGGGCATGACATCTCGGTGCCGGTATCGCGCATTCCTGAATTCATCGAGCGGGCCGACGCCGCGGTCGCAAAAGCTTATCCCGGCGTGCGCCTATGCTGCTTCGGCCACGTCGGCGATGGCAACCTGCATTACAATCCGATCCGTCCCGTCGACTGGACCTATGACCGCTTCCACGCTGAGTATCCGGCGATGAACAAGATCGTCCACGACATCGTTGTTTCGCTCGGCGGGTCGATCAGTGCGGAGCACGGCATCGGCCGGCTGCGTCTCGAGGAAAACTACCGCTATAAGAGCCCGGTCGAAATTGGCATGATGACGGCGATCAAGCAGGCGCTCGATCCGCACAACATCATGAACCCGGGCAAGGTTCTGCGCGGCTGAAGCTGCGCGGCTAGGACTGGGCGACGCGGCGGCGAACGCCGGCTCGCCTAACAAACGGAGGAAACGATATGGCACGCATCGGCTTCATCGGCCTGGGCAACATGGGGCTCCCGATGGCGGGAAACCTCGTGAAGGCCGGCCACCAGGTGCTCGGGTTCGATCTCGTCGGCGCCAACGTCGAGAAGGCCGTCGCGCGCAAGGTCGAGAAGGCGGCGAGCGCCAATGATGTCGCCAGTAACGCCGACTGCGTGATCACGATGCTTCCGGCGGGCAAGCATGTCCTCGAGGTGCTAGGCGGCGGACTGCTGGCGGCGGCCAAGCCCGGCACGATTTTCATCGATTGCTCGACGATTGATGTCGCGTCGGCGAAGGTCGCGCACGACATGGCGGCGAAAGCGGGCATGCTGTCGCTCGATGCGCCGGTGTCTGGCGGCGTCGGCGGTGCCGAAGGCGCAACGCTGACCCTGATGGTCGGCGGCACCAAGGAAGCTTTCGCCAAAGGCCAGCCGATCCTCGGCGGCGTCGGCAAGAAGGTCGTCCACTGCGGCGATGCGGGTGCCGGTCAGGCGGCGAAGATCTGCAACAACATGATGCTCGCGATCACCATGATCGGCACCTGCGAAGCTTTCAATCTCGCCGAGAAGCTTGGCCTGTCGCATGCTGCGTTGTTCGACGTCGCATCGACCTCGTCGGGGCAGAGCTGGGCGGTGACGACCTACTGTCCGGTGCCGGGGCCGGTGCCGACATCACCCGCCAACAACGGCTACAAGCCGGGATTTGCGGCGGCGCTGATGCAGAAGGACCTCATGCTGGCGCAGGAAGCGGCGCGCAGTGCTGGCGCCTCGACCCCAATGGGTGCGTCGGCAAGCCAGCTCTACAACCTGTTCGTCGCCCAGGGTCACGCCGGCGACGATTTCTCCGCGATCATCAACCTCATCCGCGGAAAGGCCTGACGCCATGGCCAACATCGCCTTCATCGGTCTCGGCAACATGGGCGGGCCGATGTCCGCCAACCTCGTCAAGGGCCAGCACAAGGTGCGCGGCTTCGACCTCGTCGCCGATCTGCGCGCCGCCGCTGAGCGCGATGGCGTACAGATCGCGGCCTCCGCGCAGGACGCGGTCAAAGGTGCCGACGTGGTGATCACCATGCTGCCGCAGGGCCATCACGTGCTCGCTGTATGGCGCGACATCATCGACGCGGTGCCGGCCGGGGCGCTGATGATCGATTGCTCGACGATCGACGTCGCGAGCGCCAAGGCAGCGCACGAGATCGCTGCGGCGCGCGGGCTCGAGGTGGTCGATGCTCCGGTGTCGGGTGGCACCACGGGCGCCAAGGCGGCGACGCTCACGCTGATGGTCGGCGGCAGCGAGTACGCCGTCGCGCGCGCGCGGCCGATCCTCGAGAAAGTCGGGGCGAAGGTAGTTCACTGCGGCGGCGCCGGATTGGGACAGGCCGCGAAGATCTGCAACAACATGATGGCTGGGATCAACATCCTCGCGGCATCGGAAGGCTTTGCGCTCGCCGAGCGCCTCGGCCTTTCCGCGCAGGCGTTGTTCGATGTGGTCTCGACCTCGTCCGGACAATCCAACGGCGTGACCGGCTATTGCCCGGTGCCGGGCCTCGTCGAGCGCGCGGCGTCCAACAACGACTACAAGCCCGGCTTCGCGCTGGCCCTGATGCTCAAGGACTTGAAGCTCGCGCAGTCCGCCTCAGCCTCGGTCGGCGCTACAAGCCCGATGGGTGCGCTCGCGGTCCAGCTCTATGCGCTGCACGCGCTCGCCGGTTTCGAGGGCAAGGATTTTTCGCACGTGATCCAGATGATCCGCGGCGCTGCAAATAAGTAGCGACGCGCGGCGAGGCAGAACGGAAGGACCGCGATTGATGACGACGATCGACTACTACATGACGCTCAATAGCCCGTGGACCTATCTCGGCGCGGCGCTCTTCGCTGACATCGCGGCGCGCCACAAGGCGACCGTCCGCATCAAGCCGACCAAGTTCTCGGAAGTCTTTCCAAAGACCGGCGGCCTGCCGCTGCCGAAGCGTTCGCCCGAACGGCGCGCGTACCGGATGATGGAGCTGAAGCGCTGGCGCGACTACCGCGGCGTTCCGATCAACTTGGAGCCGAAGCATTTCCCGTCGAACGAGACGCTGGGCACCCGGCTCGTGATCGCGGCGTCGCTGCAGGAGAAGGATGCGTGCCGTCTGGCGCTTGAGCTTGGTCGTTCCATCTGGGAGCTCGAGAGCGATCTCGGCGACGAGGCGGTCGTGGCAGCGGCGGCCAAGCGCGCGGGCCTCGATGCGGCTGCGATTCGTGCCGCCGGGCCGCCGGATGCCGAGCTCGACCGCATCCATGACCAGTATACCGCTGAGGCGCTCGAGAAGGGCGTCTTCGGAGCGCCGAGCTATGTGTTCCCGTCCGGCGAGTTCATGTGGGGCCAGGATCGCCTCGAGTTCGTCGATCGCGCGCTGGCGAAGGGCTAGGCGTCAGTCCGGACGAGGCGAAAGCCGCGCCAGGGTGCCGGTCTTGTCGCGGCGATGCGCGCCACCGAGCGGCATCGCGGCATAGGTCGAGACCATGGGCTCCGCGAGGAGTCCCCGCTTCTGGCTTTCGGCGGTCAGGCAGAGCGCGATGTTGGCTAGAACCAGCAGCATGGCCAGACTGGGCAGCCCGATGACCGGCATCGTTGCATCCTCCTCGGTGAGACGGAACCCTCGGCGTCACGGCAGCCGATTCGCGCGACAAGGCTACGAATTGCAACCTAAGATTGTATAAATAGGCGCCATCAACTCGTCGCATGCGCTCAAAGGTTAACGGAGTGTGGGTTGCGGCGCCGGACGCAGGCGGGCTCGAGGTGCCGGCGGCCGCCGGTTACGGACGTGACGCTGTCGCCCGCTCATGCGACACATGAGGCCTTGCACCTCGCAACCCCGCAGGAAAGCCGATGCGATTGATTGTCAGGGCGACCGACCCGGTGCTGATCAGTTTCGTCGAGGCGCTGTTTCGCGAGGCCGGGATCGCGCTCCACGTCGCCGATTCCAGCATCAGTATCATGCAGGGATCTCTCAACGCGTTTCCGCGCCGGGTGCTGGTGCACGATGACGACTGGGAACGGGCCGCACGGCTTCTCGAAGAGGCCGATCTCGGGCAATGGATCGTGCGCGACGAGGGGACATCGGCGGCGTCCCCGCGGAAATCGTGATGTCCGACGCGGACACGTCGTTGACCGACGACGCCTTTCTCGGTGACGCGCTGGCGATCCTGCAACCGGCGGATGGGTATCGCGCCGGCCTCGATGCGGTGCTGCTGGCGGCAGCCTGCGGCGCGATGCCGGGGCACCACGCTCGCGTGCTCGATGCAGGCGCGGGCGTGGGTGTCGCCGGTCTGTGCGTCGCGCGCCGGGTGCCGGATGCGCATGTGACGCTCGTCGAGCGCGAGCCGATCCTCGCCGATCTCGGGCGGCGTAACGCCGAGCGCAACGGTCTCGCGAGCCGCGTGCGCGTCGTCGAGATGGATGTCGCGGCTGGCGGCGCGGGCATCCACCGCTCGCGCGATACCCCTGAAGATCTCGGAGCGGGAACTTTCACGCACCTGATTGCCAACCCGCCGTATGCCGCGCACGGTCGCGGCACCCTGCCGCCGGACCGGCTCAAGTCGGTCTCGCACCAGATGCCGGACGGCGATCTCGATGCCTGGTTCCGCTTTCTCGCGACCTTGGCCGCGACGGACGGCGTGGTAACGATGATCCATCGTGCCGATGCGCTTGGCCTGCTGCTCGACGGCCTCGGCCGGCGGTTCGGTGCGCTCCGCGTGCTGCCGCTTTATCCGCGCGCGGGCCAGCCCGCCCACCGCGTCATCGTGCAGGGCCGCAAGGGCAGCCGTGCGCCGCTGACGCTCCTGCCGGGAATACCGCTCCACGGCGAGGGAAATGACTTCCTCCCGCGGATCGAGGCTGTGCTCCGAAGGGGCGCGGCGCTCGATTGGTGAATCCGGCGAGCCGCTTGGCCGTGCCGCCGAGAGCCGCTAAGGTTGCGGTGACGGCGGCGCTGCCTGTGCCCCGCGCGGCTCGACGCTTACCGCGCGAGCAGACTGAGCTCACAATGGGAAGGACAATTCGATCATGACCATCAAGGTCGGTGACAAGCTGCCGGATGCGACGTTCAATACCATGAGCGCTGAAGGCCCGAAGCCGATGACGACGGCCGACGTTTTCGGCGGCAAGAAGGTGGTGCTTTTCGCCGTGCCGGGCGCCTTCACGCCGACATGCCACAACACGCACCTGCCCGGCTTTATCCAGATGGCCGGCGACATGAAGTCGAAGGGCATCGACACCATCGCGTGCACCGCGGTCAACGATATCTTCGTCCTCACGGCCTGGGCGAAGCAGACCGGCGCCGACGGCAAGATCTTGTTCCTCGCCGACGGCGCGGCGGCCTTCGCCAAGAGCGTCGGCCTCGAGCTCGACCTGACGGCACGCGGCATGGGCGTCCGCTCGCGCCGCTATTCGATGGTTGTCGACAATGGCGTCGTGAAGTCTCTCAATCTCGAAGAGGGCGCGGTGGTGGACAAGTCGAGTGCGGCGACCGTCTGCACGATGCTCTGATCGCATCGAGTCCGCATCGAAATCGAAACGGCCAGGGAGCGATCCCTGGCCGTTTTGTTTTCACGACCGTCGCCGCTGGAACCGCTCGGCGAGCGTGCCGATGACGCCCTTGGGCATATAGATGATGAACAGCACCAGCAGCAGACCGTAGATGAACGTATCGAGCGCGAGTGCGCTCTGGCCGAGCAGCTTGCTCAGCGTCTCCGATCCCCGCAGGCCGACGCGCAATGATTCCGCCAGCACCTGTGTGAACACGGCGCCGAACGTCGGCCCGAACAGCGACCAGATTCCGCCAGCGATTACCGCGAACACGATGTTGAGCGAAACGCCGAGCCCGGCGATCGTGTCAGGGCCGACGTACATCTGGTACTGGCCGTAGATGGCGCCGCCGAACGCGCACATCGCGGACGACAGCGCGGTGATCTTCAGCTTCTCGCGCGTCACGTTGATGCCGACCGAGGCGGCGGCGTCCTCGTCCTGCGAGGCGGCGTCGAGCGCGTAGCGGTCCATGCTGCGGTCGATCTTGATCCAGATCGCGAGGCCCGCGAGCCAGACCGCCAGCACGATGTAGTAGGCGAGCGTGCGATCCGGCTCGAACTGGAAGGCGTAGAGCGATATGCCGTCGCCGTAGCGCTTGGGTTGCGTGCCGAGCGAGCCGCCGGTCCAGTCGCGCATGCCGATGATGCACAGGCGCACGAACTCGGTGAATGCCAGCGTCAGCAGTGCGAAGTAGTGGCCGGTGATGCGGAGCCGAAAGCACGGATAGCCGACGAGCAGGCCGGCCGCGGTCGCAACGATCATCGCCACCGGGATGCCGATCCACGGTGTGATGCCGGCGAAATTCCACAGCAGGACCGTCACGTACGCGCCGATGCCCGTGAACGCGCCGTGGCCGAGCGACGTGAGGCCGAAGCGCCCCATCATCGACCAGCCGGTGTAGATGAACGCCCAGATCAGGATCTGAATCACGAGGTGCAGGTAGTAGCGATCGGTCCCGGGGAAGACGATCTTGATCAGCAGCGGCAGTGCAATGAGGACGACGAGCCCGATCGCCCAGGCGATGTGCTTTTGGGTGATCATGACTTGGCTCCGAACAGACCCTGCGGCCGGATGAAGATGACGACCATGAAGAACAGGAAGGCGATCGCGTAGCCCCATTCTGTCGCGACGCAGGAGCCGCCGATGGTGATGAACTGGGCGATGATGAAGGCGGCGACGAACCCGCCGACCATGTTGCCGAGGCCGCCGAGCACGCAGATCATGAAGATCAGCGGGCCGAACTGCAGGCCGATCTGCGGATAGATGTCGTATTGCAGGACCATGAGGCAGGCGGCGAGGCCGGCCAATCCGCCGCCGATCGCCGACGTCGCAAGATAGACCTTCTTCTGATCAACGCCCATCAGCGGCATCACTTGGCGGTCCTGCGAGATGGCACGGATCGCGGTGCCGATATAGGTGCGCGTCAGGAACTGCCAGAGCACGATCATGGCGCCGAGCGCGACCAGGAAGGTGATGATGCGGCTCCAGGCGAAGCTCATGTCACCTAAGGTTACCGAACCGAGGCGGATTCCGAGGTTTCGGAACTCGATGCCGAACGCCATGGTCGCAGCCGCCTGCAGCAGGAACAGTACGCCGCCGGTCACCAGAAGCTGGTTGATCGGGGGCTGGTCGAGGACGGGCCGTATCACGAGGTAGTGCAGCAATGTGCCGGCGCACGCCACAATGGCGATCGCGATCAGGAACGCGAGCGGTAGTGGCAACCCCACCTGCTGAACGAAGAAGAAGATCGCGTACATGCCGACCATGACAAGCTCGGCGTAACAGATCCACACGACGTCGATGACGCCGAAGATGAGGTTCAGCCCGAGCGCCAGCAGCGCCAACAGTCCCGCCAGCAGTACGCCGTTGATCAGCGCCTCGACAAAAAAGATGTCGAGTGAGCAGTCGAGACTGGAAAACCATCCGAACATTCACGTCTCCCCTCGCACCGGTGGTCTGGTTGCCGGTCTCGAACTCGTCCCTTCAGATTCCCATGTACGCTTTGCGGATGTCGTCGCTGGCCGCGAGCTCAGCAGCATTGCCCGAGCGCTCCATGCGGCCGACCTCGAGCAGATAGGCGCGATCGACCACCTTGAGCACCTGCGAGACATTCTGCTCGACGATCAGCACCGTGTAGCCTTCGCTGCGGATGCGGCGGACGAGCTCGAACACCTGCTGCACGATCACAGGCGCGAGGCCCATTGACGGCTCGTCAAGCAGCACCAGCTTCGGTTTGCTCATCAGCGCGCGCGCGATGGCGCACATCTGCTGCTCGCCGCCGGACATGGTGCCGGCGAGCTGCGTGCGGCGCTCCTTGAGGCGTGGAAAGAGGTCGTAGACGTAGTCGAGGCGGTCCGCGAAGTGCGCGCGGGCGGAAGGGATGAACGCGCCGAGCCGCAGGTTGTCCTCGACCGAAAGGCGCGGGAACAGCCGCCGGCTTTCGGGAACGTGGGCGATGCCGAGCTCGATGATCTTGTGCGCCGGCGTCGTACGCAGGTCGGCGCCTTCCATCGTCATGGTCCCAGTTGACGCCGGCAGCATCCCCGAGATCACCCGCAAAAGCGTCGTCTTGCCGGCACCGTTTGCGCCGATCACGGCCACCGCCTCGCCGGCGTCAACTCGCATCGAGATCCCGAACAGGGCCTGGAATGCCCCGTAACCTGCCCCGATTTCCTTCAATTCCAGCATTTGGGCCTACCCGACTTTCGTGTCCGCGTTCAGTGTTCGGTCTCGCCGAGGTAAACCTCGACCACGCGTTTGTCCGTCTGGGCGGCGGCCGGCTTGCCGTCGAAGATCTTCTCGCCGTGATCGAGCACGACCACGCGATCGACGACGCGCATCAGCACGCCCATTATGTGCTCGACCCACACGATGGTGATGCCCTTTTCTTTGCGGATGCGCTCGAGCATGTCCGCGGCTTGATCCATCTCGGCGTGGTCGAGGCCATTGAGGCTTTCGTCGGCGAGGAGAAGACGTGGCCCCGTCGCCAGCGCGCGGGCGAGCTCGAGCTTCTTGAGCGATGCCGCGCCGAGGCCGTCGGTGGTCGTGTGGGCGTCGGTCGGCAGGCCCACCATGGCGAGAGACTCTTCCGCCTTGGTCCAGCACTGGGACCGCGAAAGGTGCGCGTTAGAGCCGAAGTGAGCCGAAAGCGCGACGTTCTCGAGCAGCGTCAGATTGCGGAACGGGCGCGGGATCTGAAACGTGCGGGCAATGCCCTTGTGGCAGACGTTGTTGGCGGTGAGGCCGCCGATCTCGCCTCCCTCGAACATGACACTGCCGGAGGTCGGCGTGTACATCCCGGCAACGCAGTTGAATGTCGTGCTCTTGCCGGAGCCGTTGGGTCCGATGAGGCCGAGGATTTCGCCCTCGGCGACATCGAAAGACACGTTATTGACGGCGGTGAATCCACCGAACTGCTTGGTAAGGCCGTCGACTTTGAGCATCGCCATGCGTGGTGGCATCCAGGGTCATTGGCGGTGGGAAGCAGGCAGCCTCACCGCTGCCGCTCTTCTGAAGCGAGAGCAGCAGCGATGTGGCTATTGGCGGGAGGTTAGCGAGCGTAGGCGTGGCCCTTGGGGAACGGCAGGACCGGGTCGACTGTCTTCAGGCTCGACGGCCAGGCGATCTTGGTCACGCCGTCGATGTACTGCATCACGACCGGGCTCGAGCGCTCGTTCTGGCCGGACATCTGATGGCCCGGCGGGAAGAACTTCACGCCGTAGCCCTGGATCGTGCCACCGTTCGGGATGTCGGTTTCGAGCGCGGCTTTGCGGAGCGCTTCCGGATCGAAGCCGCCGTGCTTCTTGATCGCGCGCGGCAGCACGTCCGTGAGGAAGATCCACTGCTGGTTGAAGCCCATCGAGGCGTGCGGCGGCACTTCCTGTACCTTGGTCTCCGCCTTGTAGCGCTTCACCATTTCGGCAGTGACGTCTCCGATGCCCGGCGCCAGCGTCTTCGCGTCGAGGAGCTGAGCCGCGACCGGGTCGACGTTGTAGAAGTAGTTCACGTCGCCCTTGAAGGTCTCGATCAGCTTGTCGATCTGGCCGTAGCCGGCGCCGTGGCCGATCAGTGCATCGAACTTGAGGCCAGCTTCCTTCGACTGACGCAGAAAGAGCGTGATGTCCGGATTGTAGCCGGTGTGCAGGATCACGTCGGGACGGGCGCGGCGCAGCTTCGTGACCAGCGCCGACAGGTCGGTCGAGGTCGCGGCATAGCCTTCCTTATGGGCAATCTGGATGCCGAGATCTTTGCAGGTCGCCTCGTTGCCTGCGGCAACACCAGTGCCGTACGGGCCGTCCTCATAGAGGATCGCGACCTTGACGTCCTTGGGATCCTTGCCGAGCTTCGCTTTGGCGTTCTCGGCGATGAAGCGGCAGGATGCCTCGCCGAACTGGTCCGAATGGACCTGCGAGCGGAAGACGTACTGAAGCTTCTTGTCCTTCAGGACCGCCGACGCGACGCAGACGTTGGCCCACATGAACTTCTTCGCGGCGTCCACCTTGGCGGCCATCGGCACGCAGTGGGCCGACGAGAACACGCCCATCAGCGCGTCGACTTTGACTTCGTTCAGCAGGCGCTCGGCCTCGTTGATCGCCACGTCCGTCTTGGACTGGGCATCGGCGTACGTTGCGACGATCTTGTGTCCTTCGACACCTCCGCGCTCGTTGATCATGTCAACGGCGATCTTGGTCGCGATGGCCGCTGGCAGCGATCCGCCACCGGCGAACGGGCCAGTATAATCGTAGATGATACCGAGCTTGATTTCCTTCTGTGCGGCTGCCGGCAAGCTTGCACCGGAGACAAGTACGATCGCGGCTGCGGTGCGCGCAGCCCAACTCCACGACTTCATGATGCGTTTTTCTCCCTGGTAAGCAGTCTAAGTCGGTTGATTCCGATAGCGTTGTTGGCGACAGACTGGAGAACGATGCCCCCCGCTGTCAATCGGTTTCGATCCGCCCCGGTTCGGAGGTCGCTTCGACGAAAGTCGTCTTTCGAGCAATCGGGTAGTATGGCGGACTGCGGTCGGATATACCTTGCTGCTGAAGAGGTTGATCCCGCGTAGGGGATGTGGCGGCGGATGCACGGAAGGGGTTGAATGCAGGACAAGTCGTCGAGGTCGGCTCCCAGAGGGGGAGCGCCCGGCGAGGGCGAAGCGCGGCCGCTAGCGGACGAGCTCGATACCTCGGTCCGATGGCGGCTGGGCGCGCGCCTGCGCAACTACTTCCTGACAGGACTGGTCGTGGTCGGACCGGTGGCGATCACGATCTACATCGCCTGGTACGTCATCAACATCATCGACCGCTGGGTGAAGCCCTATATCCCCCACATCTACAACCCCGATACGTACCTGCCGTTCGCCGTGCCGGGCATCGGCCTCGTCTTCGCGATCCTGATGCTGACCATGATCGGGGCGCTGGCGGCCAACCTGCTCGGGCGCTCGCTGATCAGCGCCGGCGAGATCATGCTCGACCGCATGCCGATCGTGCGCAATCTGTATCGGGCGCTGAAGCAAATTTTTGAAGGCGTGCTGAGCGTTTCGTCCCCTCAGCAGGCGTTTCAGAAGGTCGGTCTGCTCGAGTTCCCGTCGAAGGGCATTTGGTCGATCGTCTTCGTGACCGGCGAGGCGGCGCGGCAGATATCGGCGCTCAAGCCAAACGACGACCTCATTAGCGTCTTCATGCCGACGGGCATGCTGCCGCCGACGGGCTTCGTCTGCTTCGTCCCGCGCAGCGACGTGACGCTGATCACGATGAGCGTCGAGGACGCGGCAAAGATCATCATCTCCGCCGGCATGGTCAATCCGGAGACGCAGGCGGGCTTGAAGTTCCTGCGCGACAAGGCGATCGCTGCCAAGCCGAAATCGTGAGGTGTGCGAGGCTTACGCCGCGTCGGCGTCGATGCCGAGATAGGCGTCAAAGACCGACCAGAAGTGCTGCCGAATGGTGTCGGTCTCCTGCAGGATCTCGTGCTGCGATCCCGGCATGGTGACGTGCGCGCCGATCTTGAGGCGGCCCGCAAATTCCTCGATCGCGGATGTCGACACGATGCGGTCGCTGCCGGCGCTGACGAGCAGCAGCGGCACCTGCACGCTTCTGGCAAAGTTGGGTGCCATCACATACGCGCACGAACGGTAGGCGGCCCTGAGCCACCCGATCGTCGCCGAGCCGAGGCCGAGCTGGGGCGCTGCCTCGAGCACTTGCCGGTTACGCGCGGCGCGCTCCATGTCGGAGGTGAGGGCGTTGCCGGCAAACTCCGCCGTTTCCTCGGCCTTGTCCGAGCCGGTCGGCACGTAGAACGTCGATGCGCCGAGCAGACACGCCAGTTCGACGAACAGGCGGGCCAAGGGCGCCGGCACGCCGACCTTCTCACTCGATAGCTCGATCATCGGCGCGCACAGCACGATGCGCTCGAACCAGGAGTCGGTGGCGATCGAGTGGCGCACCAGCACATTACCGCCCATCGAGTGCGCGAGCGCAAAGTAGGGGCGCGGGCACTCGGGCACGACGACCTGCTCCATGAACGCCGCGAGATCGCGATCGAATTCGGCAAAGCTGCCGATATGGCCCTTGCGCGGATTCGCGAGCAGACGGTGCGAGCCGCCCTGGCCGCGCCAGTCGTGAATGGCGACCGCGAAACCCCGTCGGCGGAGATCGGCCACCACTTCGAAATACTTCTCGATGTATTCGCCGCGCCCTTCGAAGATGCAGACGGTGCCGCGCGCCGGGCCTCGTGTCGGCGCCCAGCGGGCGAAGCGCAATGGCGCGCCGTCGTAGCCCGGAAAGTCTCCGCTCGTCGCGCCGCTCGGGATCGGATTCTTGGCGAGCGAGACGAGGGTCATGGTCCACCACTGGGCTGGCGATAAGCGCTGTCGGGCCCCGAATCGAGCCCCGCCCAACCTAGAGCATCATCGGACCGCACGGAATCGCATTCGCGATTCAGCATCCGATAAAGATGCTCTAGAATCATAAGTATAGAGCACTTTCATCCAGTCTCATTCGATCGAATCACCATCGAATGAGACTGGATAATGCTCTAGCAAATGACGTTCATACGTGCACGACCATCACTAAGTCCTGCGCTGGTCTCGCCACGACGGCGCATATGCAAAAGGCGGCAGGGAGTTGATGTCCCTGCCGCCGAAATCAGTTCGCCCGCGCGTCGGTAATCAACGATAGTAAGGGTCGTACCGGCGGAACGCATACGGACCGCCATAGACCGGCGCCAGCGGATGCGCTGAAACAACGTCGCCGCTGCAGCGGTCGATCTTCAGGCGGTACGGCAGGCCGTTGGGGCGGCGCGCCGTCACTACCGCGACGCGGTTTCGCACATCGAGCTCCTCGAAGTCGTACCAGCCGTCTCGCAACAGCCGGTCGCGAATCTCGGCACGCGGTGCGCACTGCGAGACGAGCGGTTCCGTGTAGGTGTAGCGACGCCGCGTTATGATCCGCTTGTCGTCGTAGTCCTCGCGGCTATAGGTCTGAGGGCGCTCCTCGATGTAGTCGTCCTCATCGGCGTAGCGATCGACGGGACGCGCGGGCTGACCGAAAATATCGCGGTAGCGCGTGTCCTCGTACGCCGATCTGTAGCGGTCTGACGGCGGATAGCCGTAGCCCAAGTCAGCGGCGATGGCCGGCGCACTACCCGCGAGGGTCAGCGCGGCGAGGGCCCCCGTCGCCAAGGCGAACAGTCTCATGGCCTTCGATCCTCCTGGCGCAGCTCTAAAGGGTGGATGTTGCTCCCAAAATTCCCACCGTGTCAGGGTGACGGCAGGATCATGAACGGACGCTGCAATCGTCATTCATTCCGCGTTCATCCACAACATCTGCCGACTTGATTGGTTGCCGAAATTGCGGAACGTTGATGGCCGCCGCAACGGTCGGCGCCGTCTGGGAGAGGAAACTGTCAACGTGTTTGAAAGTGGTTTGCTGCGCGGAAAGCGCATTCTCGTCACGGGGGGCGGCACCGGCCTGGGGGCCAGCATGGGGCGGCGCTTCCTTGAGCTCGGTGCGGACCTGGTGATCTGCGGCCGACGCGCCGACGTGCTGAGCGAGACCGCCGCACGGTTCCAGAATGAAACAGGCGGCAAGGTTACGGCCGTGCCGTGCGATGTGCGCGACGCTGCGGCCGTCGAGGCGATGATGGATCGCATCTGGGAGACCGGTCCGCTCGATGCGCTCGTCAACAATGCCGCCGGCAACTTCATCGCCGAGACCCACAAGCTGTCGCCGCGCGCGATCGACGCGATCCTCAATACGGTGCTGCACGGTTCGGCCTACTGCACGGTCGCCGCCGGACGCCGATGGATCGATGCCGGTCGCCGCAACTGCACGGTCCTCTCGATCCTGACGCTCTCGGCCCTGAAGGGCTCCGCGTTTCGCGTGCCGTCCGCGATGGCGAAAGCCGGCGTGCTCGCGATGATCCGCAGTCTCGCCGTCGAATGGGGACCGAAAGGCATCCGCACCGCCGCCATCGCGCCGGGTCCATTCCCGACTGCCGGCGCATCGCAGCGGCTGACGCCGGAAGGCGGCGCTTCCGTTGTCGCGCGTGAGATCCCGCTGGGCCGCAACGGCGAGCATATCGAACTGGCAAACCTCGCCGCGTTCCTGCTCTCGGACATGGCCGCCTACATCAACGGTGAGTGCATCGCCATCGACGGCGGCAAGCAGTTCATGAGCGACGCCGGCAGCCGCACGGTCGAGCTGCTCAACTGGACCGCCGCCGACTGGGAAAAGATGCGCCAGCAGGCGACCGGCAAACGCTGATCGTCTAGAGCAACGGACTTGAAATTCACCTCAGGTCGAGGCCAGGCGCGGAGTGAATTTCAAGTCCAAAGTTGCTCTAGCAGACCATGCTTCTAAAGCGTCTTTGGACCTTGAATGCGACTTTGAGATCAGCCCGACCGTGGGTCGCATTCAAGGTCCGACGCTTTAGCCGCGCCCGATTTAACGCCGAATACCTACAACCCGCGCACGCTCGGTGAGAGTTCATTAAGGTTACTAATTCACAGTGCCCTGGTGTCCAGTGAGGGGGCGCTGCGGATGCGGCGAGTAAGCGTGCGTACGATATCGCGTAGTTGGACTGGCCGGGATGCCGGCGATGTATTGTCGATCTGGGCCCTCGTCGGGCGCGATGATCAGATCTCAGCTCTCAACATTCTTGGCGGACTGCTCGCCGCGATCACACTGGCTGGCGTTTTCGCGCTCTCCGGTTCACTGCTGACGGCCGGCTTGGCGGCCGCCGGTCTCTACGCCGTCGTCAGCATCGCAACGCTCCTGTTGAACTACCGGACGACGAGCCGGCGCCTCGCGGAGAGCCGCGACGCCTACCGGCTGATCGCCGACAACGCCAACGACCTCATCATTCGCCACGATCGCGACGGCAGGATTACCTTTGCGTCGCCGGCCTCGTCGACGCTGCTCGGCGTTGCGCCTGGCACGCTGGTGCGCCGCGGTCTCGCCGCCGCCATGTCGCAGGATGAGGTCGAACGTTGCGAGGCCGCGATCATGGAGTGCCTCGAGCTCCGCACGGCGATAACGATCGATGTCGATATCGCCGCAGCAAAGGGTGGCGCACCGGTGCGATGCCTGGAGCTGCGCTGCAAGCCGCTGCCGGGCGGCGACGGAGCGGTCGCCGTGATGCGCGATATCACCTCGCGGAAGTGGCACGCGCTCGCCATGAGGCAGGCCCGCGAGGAATCGGAGAGCGCGAGCCGTGCCAAGTCCGCCTTCATCGCCACGATCAGTCACGAGTTCCGAACGCCGCTCAACGCGATCCTCGGCTTCTCAGAGCTGCTGAACCGCGAGCTGCTGGCCAAGCCGCGCGATGCGCGTCAGATGGAATACTGCCGGATCATCCACGACAGCGGCGAGCACCTGATGAGCCTCGTCCGCGATCTCCTCGACATTTCCAAGATCGAGGCTGGCAAGCTCACGATCTGCACCGAGCCCTTCTCCGTCCGCGATGTCGTCAGGAGCGCCGTCGAGACGCTGCACCCCGCCGCGCGCTCGAAGTCCATCGCGATCGACGTGAATCTCGCGGAAGAACTCGACGAGATGGTCGGCGATCAGCGTGCACTGAAGCAGATGCTGATGAACCTGCTCTCCAATGCCTGCAAGTTCACGCCGGCTGGCGGCCGCATCGAGCTGACAGCGGCTCCGGTCGGGGATCACGCCGTGCTCGCAGTGCGCGACACCGGCATCGGCATTCCCGCCGATCACGTCAAGCGACTGGGCGAGCCTTTCTACCAGGTGGACTCGTCCTACGCGCGGCAGCTCGAGGGCGCCGGCCTGGGCCTCGCGATCGTGCGTGGCCTGGTTGGGCTGCACAATGGCCGGCTCGAGATCGAGAGCCAGCCGGGCGAAGGCTCGTGCTTCACGCTGATCCTGCCGCTCGATGCCGAAGCGACGAACGCCGGCGTGTCGGCGCCGGAGAAGGTGCCAGGAAATGTGAAGGCGCTGCCGGTCGCGCTCGTTGCCTAATGCCACGCTGATGTCGAGTGAGTGTTTCGCGTTGCTGGAGGTGTGCGTATGTTGACCAGTCCTCGTGAGGCCCGGATCGCTGCTTGCGCGGTGCTCTTGCTGGCTGGTGGCGCGCTTGCGAACGTCGCCTATCTCCAAGTGAGCCCGCGCGAGCGTCGTCTGACGCAGATCCCCGTTGGTCTTGCGACGCCACTTCCGGAGGCCAAGCGTGCGGTCGAAACGCGACGCTCGGGCGGGCCTGTGACGCTTTCGCTCGCGTCGCTGCTGGAGACGGCTCCGGCGCCTATGCAGACACAACTTCAGCCGCCGCTTGCGACCCCCGCACCAGCGTCTACGCCACCCAATACCGCAGCCGCCGATGGGCGCGTCCCGGGCATCGCCCAATCCGTCGAGCGGCTCGCCACGCTGCCATCTGAATCCCAGTCCCAGCCCGAGCCGCAATCTCCCGCGCCGACGCGCCAACTCGAACTGGTCCGCCTGATCCAGGGCGAGCTGGCCTCGCGCGGCTATGCGCCAGGACCGGTCGACGGCGATGCCGGGCTGCTGACGCGCGCCGCTATCCTTGCCTTCGAGCATGATCGCGGGCTCGCCGCGACGGCCGAGGCTTCCGACGCGGTGCTCGCGGCGCTCCGTGCACCCGCTCCCGCCCGCCGGCCGACGCGCGGGGCGAACTGGCAATCGCCGTCGCGCACCGCAACGTCACTGGTCACGACCGTGCAGCAGCAGCTGATCGCCGCAGGTCACCTGAACGGCACGCCAAATGGACAGCTCGATGCCCGCACCATCGCGGCGATCCGCAGCTTTGAGACTGCCAACGATATGCTCGCGACCGGCCGAATATCGGCGCCGCTGATGGCACGGTTACAGCGCGCAGGCGCACCACGCGCGCGCCTCGCTTCAGGGCAGTAGGGCGGGGATCGCGGCGCTCGTTACTCGGCCGCCATCATCGGCGGATCAGCCGGAATCGCGTCGAGCATCCCGAGCGCGTGCATGTACGTCTCGAGCAGCGCCTCCTGCTCGTCGCGGTCGTCCTTGGTCTGCTTCCTCAGCCGGATGACCTGCTTCATGATCTTCGGGTCGAAGCCCATCGCTTTCGCCTCGAGGAACTTGTCCCGGATGTCGCCGGCGAGCGCCTTCTTCTCTTCCTCGAGGCGCTCGATCTGCTCGACGAGCTGGCGCAGCTGGTTCTGCGACGATGCTTGAAGCGACGTCATGTTCTTACCCCACCGTTGGATGGCCGCAACGGGCCCCCTGAACTTTCCCATTTGGTGCGCACAACGCTGCCGCGGCGAATCGCGGGCGACTCAGCGCACACCTCAACGGTAGGTGCGTGCCGCGACGTCAGCAAGGCGTCGCCGCGGCCACTGTGTGTCCTGGGGAGAAAGCAGGATAAGTGCGTCGCGTGGCTTTACAACGCGTCGCTTCGTCAAGCGGCCTTGGCGTCCTTGAGCGAGCGAATCGCCGTCGACCACGCGTCGAGCGTCTTGGCGACGTCGGCCTCGGTGTGCGCGAGCGAAATGTAGTATTTGCTATCGCCCTTGAGGATACCCGACGCCAGGAGCGACTGGTTCACGCGGCGCTGCACGTCGGCATTGCTGCGGATCGCGCTGCGATAGTCGCGGATGTCGCCGTCGGCAAACACGACATCGAAAAGCGGCGGCTCGCCAATCACCTGCGCGGTGATCTTGGCGTCCTTGATCCGTGCCGCGATGCCGTCCATCAGGGCCTTGCCGGTGGCGAACAGCTTGTCGTAGGCGCCCGGCGTCTTGAGCACCTCGAGTGTTGCGATGCCGGCTGCCGACGCGACCGGGTTGCCGGACAGCGTACCGATCTGCACGGTGAATGCGTCCTCGCCGACCGCCGTCTTGTCGAAATGGCGCATGATCTCGGCCTTTCCAGTGATCGCGGCCAGCGGGAAGCCGCCGCCGATCACCTTGCCGAAGGTAGCGAGATCCGGCGTCACGCCGTAGTAGGCCTGCGCGCCGCCATAAGCGAAGCGGAACCCGGTCACCACCTCGTCGAAGATCAGCACGATGCCGTGCTGCTCGGTCAGCTTGCGCAATCCCTCGAGGAAACCCGGCTTCGGCGGGATCAGGCGCTGGAACGGCTCGACGATGATCGCGGCGAGCTCGCGACCGTGCTGATTGAGCAGGCTCTCCACCGCGGCGAGGTCGTTGAACGGCGCCACGACGACATCGTCACGGACCGCCTTCGGGATGCCCGCCGAATCCGGCACGGCGATCGGAAAGTTGGCGAGCCGCTTCGGCGCCAGGCTCATGAGGCTGTAGTCGCTCATGCCGTGGTAGCCGCCCTCGAACTTGAGGATCTTGTCGCGCTTCATGTAGGCGCGGGCGACGCGCATCGCGTAGAGGTCGGCTTCCGTGCCGGACGAGACGAAGCGCACCTGCTCGGCGCACGGCACCGCCGCAACGATCTCCTCGGCGAGCTTGATGCCGTGCGGATTGTTCACGAAGTACGTCGTCCCCAGCGGGACCTGTGCGAGCACCGCCGCCTCGACCTTGGGATGCGCGTGCCCGATCAGCATCGGACCTGAGCCGAGCAGAAAGTCGATGTACTCGTTGCCCGAGACGTCCCAGACGTGCCCGCCCTTGCCGCGCTCGATGACGATGTCGAGGGCCGTATTGCCGAAGGTACCGGCCGGAAGAACCTTGCGCGCCCGTTCGGCAAGCTCGAGTTCGGCGGCGCTGCGTTGCAATTGGCTCATCACGGGGCTCCTGATGTTCATGTCTGGACAGGTGACAGTCTCTTCTGTGCAAGCTTAGACTGGCTACTCCAGCAATTGAAGCCGCGGAATGCGCATGGTGGCTCGTCGCCACGCACGCCAGCGCAAAATGCCGCGGTGCCATCCCGAGGAAACGCCCATGCCCGTCGTGCCCGTCGCCCGTCTGACCGAGATCGCCAGCACGTTGCTCCAGGCCGAAGGGGCCTCGAAGGACGAGGCTGATACCGTCGCGAAGGGCTGCGTCGCCGCCAATCTTGCCGGTCATGACAGCCACGGCGTCATAGCCATCCCGACCTACATCGACCGCATGGGCAAGGGTCACATCGTCCCCGGTGCGCCGTTCGTCATCAAACAGGAGAGCGCGACCACGACCGTGATCGACGGCAACTGGGGCTTCGGGTTCGTGGTTGCCGAAAAGGCGGCGAAGATCACCATGGAGAAGGCGAAGAAGTCGAACGTCGCCGCCGCCACGATCTACCGCCAGAGCCACGTCGGCCGCGTCGGTGCCTATCCGCTGATGGCCGCGCAAGAGGGCCTGATCGCGATCATGACCGCCGACAGCGGCCGCAGCCCGAAGGCCGTCGCGCCGTTCGGCGGCCGCGAGGCGCGCCTCGGCACCAACCCGATCTCGATCGCGATTCCCTCGGATCTCGACGGTCCGTTCGTGCTCGACATGGCGACGTCCGGCGTCGCGGTCGGAAAGATCAAGCTCGCGCAGGCCAAGGGCACCAAGATCCCCGAGGGCTGGATCGTGAACAAGGAAGGCAAGCCGACCACCGATCCGTTCGACTACGACAAGGGTGGCGTGCTGCTGCCACTGGGCGGCGCCGAAGGTTTCAAGGGCTCGGGCCTGTCGGCTGTCGTCGAGGTGCTCTCGGCGGTGCTGCCGGGTCTTGGCTTCGGCGTCGATCCGACGGGGCGGCACAACGACGGCTGCTTCCTCGCGATGTTCAACGTCGAGGCGTTCCGTCCCTTGAAGGAGTTCAAGGCCGAGGTCGCGGAGTTCGCGCGCTACCTGAAGGCGACGCCGCCAGCCGAAGGCTACAGCGAGGTCATGTATCCCGGCGAGGTCGAGTACCGGCGCGAGCAGGAGCGCATGAAGAGCGGCATCGAGGTCGACGACAAGACGTGGAAGGCCTTCGCTGCGCTCGCAAAGAAGCACGGCAAGGAAAATCTTGTGGTCTGAATGTCGGACATCGCGAGGCGTCAACGGTCACCTCGGACATTGCTCGCAAAGGAAAATGCGCGGAACCATCAAGCGCTTTGCCCGTTTCTCCTCCATCACAACACGGAGGAGTAAATCCTATGAAAGCGCCAGTTCTTGCGGCCTGCGCCGCGCTTCTGATGTCGTCCGCTGCGATCGCCCAGACGACGGCACCGCCTACGTCGCCGCCGGCTGCGTCGCCGCCCACCACGACCGCACCGCCCGCGCGCACGCCGCCTGCGAGCGAGGCGACGAAGTCGGCCGCGCCGACGCAGGAGGTGACGGGTGCGTGGAACGCCAAGGATTTCATGCGTTCGCGCGTCTACAACACGGCTGGTGAGCGCGTTGGCGACGTCAACGACATCATCGTCGAAGACGGCCGCGTGACCTCGATCATCGTTGGTGTAGGTGGCTTCCTCGGCATCGGCGAGAAGGAAGTCGCAATGAAGCCGGATCAGGTCAAGCGCATGGTGCACAGCGACGGCGAGACCTACTTCACCGTCAACACCACGAAGGACCAGCTTCAGGCGGCGCCCGACTACGTGCGGCCCGCCAAGGTGAAGGCGAATCCGACTCGATAAGTCGAGGTGCTGAATCCAGCGACGAGGGGCACCCCAGGGGGTGCCCCTTTTCGCTTCCACAGCGCCCATCAAACAGCGCGCCGCGTGAAACCACTGCGAGCGGCAAGCGTTTTACAGCCACAACCCAGAAAATGGAGGATCCAAATGGCCTCAGCCACACAGCACCCCGATCACCAGCTCATTTCGAGCGAGGATGTCCAGGGCACCAACGTCTATGGCGCCGGCGACGCGAAGGTGGGCGAGATCGACCATCTCATCATCGACAAGCTTTCGGGCCGCGTGACCTACGCCGTCATGAGCTTCGGCGGTTTCCTCGGCCTCGGCCACAGCCATTACCCGGTACCGTGGGCCGCGCTGAAGTACGACCCCGCGCTCGGCGGCTATCGCACCGGGATCACGGAGCAGCAGCTCAACGATGCACCGGCGTTCTCTGACGACGCTTGGGGCGACCGGGATTGGGAGGCGCGCACCCACAAGCACTACAACGCGCCGGTCTATTGGGCCCAGGGCGTCGTCTGACGTAAGTGCCCTCGCAAGTGAGCGTCTGGTTGGCGAAGTGGCCGGCCGGGCGCTTGCGTTTGCATGTCGCGCGTCAACGTTCCCGAATGCCAAGGGCCGGCGCCCTTGCGAGCCCCGGCCCTCTCCACATTCATGTCAGAAGGCGAACGCCTACCAACGGCACGCGTAGTAGCGATTGCGCCAATAGCGGCTGCCCGTCCGCTTCCACTTGCGATAATAGTAGCCGCAGCCGCTGTAGTGGCCGTAGCCGCCGTAGAAGAACGGCAGGCCTGCGCCGATCACGATGCCCGGCCCATAGTAGCGGCCGTACCGGTAGCGGTACCGTGGATAGTAGCCATGGTACCTGCCGCCACGGTAGCTGCGCCCGTAAAAACGCCGGCCCCCATAGCTGTAAACGCGGCCGCCGCGATAGCCACCGCGGATGCTCCCACCGCGACGGACCAACTCCACGGTGCTGTGTGGCGCTGCAATCTTGGGTGCGATGGTCGGCACTGCGGCAGCAGGGGTCGCGTTGCCCGGCATCAGCATGAGGCCAACGGCTGCCACGGCCGATAGTGCGAGTGTTCTGATCATCCTGAACGCTCTCCTCTCGTGTCTGCGAACTTCATCCCGGCGTGGTTGGACATTGGTCCAATCGCAGATCCGGTTCAAGTTCGCGACGTCAACGAACCCGATGAACACTTGTTCTTGCAAGCTCGCATCTCAATCGAATACCACACGCTTTGTCAGCTTATGGGCCGTGTCGGTCACTGTTGGTATCGGTTTGTGTCCCGAAGTACACGCTCGCGAGCTGTCGATCGCGAAGCAGATCGACAGTCGCAGCATCAACGGCGAGCGCACCTTCGACCAGCAGGAGGCAGCGAGAACAAAGAGCCTCGATAGCAGCGACGTTGTGCTCAACCATGACAATAGTCGTCTTGTCGCCGACGTTGCGATCGAGCAGGTCGACGATCGCGGTTGTTTCGGCACGCGAGAGGCCGCTGGGC
>VFQN01002274.1_pt1 | contig 30134 bp, 21 predicted proteins | sample 3512371 | NCBI WGS metagenome assembly VFQN01 (sample SAMN10412370, study PRJNA504923) | tailings metagenome | isolation source: Replicate 2 from Balatoc abandoned mine | place: Philippines: Itogon, Benguet | collected 2017-08-28 | reverse complement strand
TCAAGGCGCTGGCACACACGGCTACAGTGTTCGTGCTGGCATACCGCGTGGCGCCCACAGTCGTCACCGGGCAGCGGCAGCAGCACTTGGGCTGTGTGCTACCCTTGGCAAGTGCCAACCGTGGCGGCGGCGTCGGCCCCGTCCGCCTGCAGTGCAGCAGCCCCCTGCGCCCCGAGCACTCTGCGCTGCTGTCGTGCCGGCCGCTGGCGCTGCAGGTGCTGCTGGGCCTGGCCATGGTGGCGTGGACGGTGGGGCTGTCGTGGGCGGTGGACAGGAGGTTGAGGAGGCAGCACGCGGCGGTGTGCAGGGATTGGGAACGGATCGGGCGGCAGCAGAGGCAGCACGGTTACACACCCCGTGCCCCCGCCACAGCGCAGCAGCAAGGCTATCCTCCGTGCAACGAGGACAACCCATACCGAGGCAGCAGCAAGGGATCAGCATCAGTCAGCGCCGGCAACGCACCTTGCGGTCCCTCTTCTCCCATCACACCCGCCGAGGTGCAAGTGGTTGACCCAAGCCTGGGCACCTACCCTCCGTCTGCTGGTGCGGCCCGCCCCAGCGCCCGGTACCGCAGCCGCATGAGGGCCGCCACGGTCTCCATCAAGGTACGTTGGTAGACCTTGCTACGCTGAAGCTTCTCCGTGCACCGCTTTGGCGCACGACGCTGTACCTCAATTTGGACCATGTCGAGCAGACTAGGATACCGGTACGGGGATGCGTTGCGTGGATGCGTTGGAGCAGCATTACGTGTGAACCCCTCGTAAGGCTGCGATGGCATTGTGAGTCCACAGCACAACTGACACGTATCCTGACCGCATGCAAAGGTCTCTCACAGATGTCCCGAATTTCCCCCGCGCAACCCTTGTCGCATTGCAATGGATTCGTGGTCTCACAGAACTGGTGCCACGTCGTCTGACCGCCTTTCAGGATGTCTTCACGACTTGTCCCCCACTATCCCCGCGCGCCTTCCACTAGGTCCAGGAGCACCCCGGCAACTTTCAAGAGTTCAGCGGCCGCCTGGCTTCCGTGCTTCAGGATTGCGTACGGGAGGATCTTGGCTCCGTTGCCGCCGCTAGCGTGTTGCCGGATCGACAACCTGCAGCATTCGAGCCTGTCCTGTGGACCACGGTATTTCGCGGCTGCGTCCAGGTGGTCCTGTCGGCCTGGGTGCTGGGCGGGGAGGGGGAGGAGGGAGCAGCACCTGCGGGCGTGGGTAACGCCGCGTGGACGGAGCACCTGCTGCGGCGGCTGGCGGAGCGATTCGATGAGATGGAGCAGGAGGGGGGCGGCAGCGTGAGGGGCGTGTCTGTGCAGGTGGGGCAGGAGGTGGCAGTGCTAGGGGACCCCAGCCAGGGGACGCAGCTGCCAGGCGTGCTGCCCCTGCACGGAGCCAGCGATGGCGGTGGTGGTAGCAACGCCTCGGTGCGGCTGCTGCAGATGTCCCCGCCATCAGCCTCGCTAGCCGGCGTTGCGGAGCCCTCGCCCCTGACCGTGCGGCTGCTACTGCACAGCCCGGCACCGCAGATGGCTCGCGTTCTGGTAATGAGCCAGGGGCAGGGAGCTGCCAGCAGCGCGGAGCTTCCTGGGGCTAGCGGCCTGCCATCAGGGCTCCACACGCGTGCCCAGCTGCTGGAGTTGCCTGTGCAGCTGGTGGGCGGTGTGCAAGAGGTGGAGGTGAAGCTGGAGGAGGGGCAGCTGGCGGGGGTTATGATGGGGGTAGCGGCGGGCGCGGGGCCAGATGGGGCCGATGGTGTGGCGGCAGCCGAGTCGGGCGCAGTTAGCGCGCTGCGGGTAATGATGGTGGGTCCTGCGCATGCAGCTGAGAATTTGGATGGGCAGCATGTGGCGTCTGTGGCCGCTCCCCTGGTGCACTGGGTGGCGCCGCCGCTGCTGCTGCTGCCTGCTGCCGCAGCGGCCGAGGTGTGCAGCGTGTGGGAGGCGATGCAGCAGGACACTTCAGGTGGGCTCGCAGCAATGGAGGAGGAGGTTTGTGAGGAAGGAAGCTCTGCGGCGCACGCAGGAACAGCTCACTCATCAGACTCTGGCAAGCCGCTCGCCAGTGCCGAGCTGCAGTCCTCCCTGTGGTGGTCCCACATGGCCCCGCTGCTGGGCGACCTGGCGTACGTCGCGAGGGCATGTCCGGGCCAGGAGCAGCAGGGAGACGAGGAGGGAGCGGACCCCGTTGCACAGACGCTCCTGCCGTACTTGCGGGCGAACGGCATGACACGGACGCTGTCCCTGCTGGCCAGCAGGCGCGGCTTGAGACACAGTCCTCAGCGCGAGCGCGAAGCACATGTCAGCCAAGGAAGTGCCGCCACAAGTGCTACTGCTACGGGGCCCCTGCCACCGAACCCACTCCCCCCGATGCAACCAGGCGCCAGCCAGCCGGCCTACCCTACACCCCCGAGCTGCTGCAGCAGCTCGGGGAAGACCCCTCACGAGCAGCAGCCGTCCGCGTATACGGGTGCCTACCCGGTGGGAAATTATGGGCACTCCACAACGGGCCGCCCAATATCCTTTCTCCTGTGGCGCCCCTTCTCCCCGCCCTCCCTGGAGCTCCGCTACCAGCAGTGGCGACTGCAGCGGTTAGCCCACATGGCGCCGTACGCACTGTTCTTGGAAGCCGGCGTGGGCCTCAGCGTGCTGCTGGGCCAACTCAGCCCCCTGCCGCTGCCGGCACGTGGCAGCGGGGGCGGGGCCGGCGTCGGGGCGGGCCGCCTGCCGCTGCTGGTGCGATTGGCCCAAACGGTGGTGCGCGGAGTCCTTCGTTCGCTTGCAACCGTGCTGGGCTTGGCGGTGGTGTACGACATGGTGGTGCTGCGGCCGCGACGCGTGTTGTGCACAGAGGAGCAGCAGGGGCAGCAGCGGCAGCAGCAGCAGCAGGGGCGACAAGGCCCTGCGGGTGCGGTTAGACCCGGTACTACACCTGCCGTACGCATCAGTCCCAGGGACGTGGTGTGGTACCGGCTGGCGGCGTGTGTGGCGGGGCCGGCGGCGCTGCTGCTGTGTGCAGTGCTCACCAACATGGGGTTTGCGCGGCTGGATCCACGGTACATTGGCAGCACACGTGCGGTGTACGGCAGCTTCCTGATCCAGGCGGTCATCGTTCCGTGCCTGCAGCAGATGAGCAAGTGGGAGGCGGTTGCGGCGGCTCCGCTGATGGGGCTCGGAGAGGCGCTGGTGCTGATGCACATGCAGCCCACGTGGGGAGTGTGGCGGGCGGGGGCGGTCGTACTGATGTGGAGGCTGGTGGCGGTGGGCGTGTCGGCGGTGTGGGAGCGGCGCAGCAGGCAGCAGTTTGTGCAGGGGCAGCAGGGGGTGGCAGGGACGGTGGGGGTTCTAAAGGAGTCGGGTGCTGGCGAGGGCGCGGGTGGAGGTGTGCCGAAAGGGGACCATGCGTCCTAGAGCGAGCGGTGCGCTAGGAGGCTGTAAAGCATTAGTGGCAGGGAACGTTGCGTTGGTCTTGAGCAAGTTGGTGACAGCGGGGCCGCGCGGTCATGCAGTATTTTGACGATGGCGGCGGGGACAGTTGGCTTAAGCGTGAGGCGGGATTTGGCACGGGGTGCATACAGCACACGGCTGGCATTGCAGCTACGTGAGTTGCGGCTGGGCCACAAATGAGGTCCAGCAAGTCTGCTGGGCGACTGAACTCTTTGTGTTTGCATCCACACAAAGAAGTAGGTCGTTAAAAGCAAACGTACTGGCCGGCGCCGACCGGCGCAGGGCCCTCTGCATTTGCTGATGATCGGTTGCCGTGCATCCTACCGGTCATCATGCTAACGCAGCAGGCAGGGGCAGCAGCGCAACACCCTGGCGCTTAGGGCCCGCTGGCGCGCTGTGGAATGTATGGTTGCGGTACGCACGCAGTGACAGTTTGGGTCCCTTTCATTTGGGCACCGTTTAGCGCGGCACGGTTAGGCATGGAACGGTTCGTTGGGCTCGGTTAGGCACAGCACGCGCAGCTGTCAGCGGGTCCTGGACAGCCCCTCCCCTGCGTGAGCCTAAACAGCTACTTCTGGTTAGTGGTGAAGGGCTGAAGCACAGACGGACGACCAGCCAGCGAACCGCCCGAAAATAGTCCTGAGGAATATCCCATGCGGCTGAAGACCTCGTAGCTGACGCGGTGCCGTGTCGGCGCACCTGCAGTCAGTCCGTCAGTGCTTGGGCTGCAGTGCCCATGCAAAGCGCATCGAATGTGGGGTGTTGCACGGGTACGCTTGTCTCGCGACGGTCATCAACACAGTCATGCGCGGTCAAGCGCGGTGAGTAGATAGAGGTCTCGTAATCCAATGCTGTGAATTAGTCACAGGACCTCGGAAACAGCTTGGCGCCGGTGCCGACTTTGCGAACCATAAGGGTAGCAGGCAGGCTGTTTATTGCATGCACATCATAGCAGGGCGCGCTGTTTAGGACGGAAGCGTATGAGGCATAATGACTGCTGTCCGGGCTACCACATGACAGCCTGACGCACATGACAATGGCACAGCGAAGAGCCCTGAACCCATTACGCTGACCAAACAGCGACCTCCTCGACAGCTACTACTGCTTGTCCACAACCACTTGCTCCCTTCACAGCATGGAGCAGCACCCGCAAATCGTCTGCGAACCTATGACGAGTTAGTTCCTCACTAGAATATCGGTGACCTCCTTTACACATAGCTTGCGCAGATACTAACTTCGTTGGCGAATTGCGCGCCGTGCTAGCGCTTCCGCTGGCCATGCTGGTGTCCGTTGCGCGGACCCTATCGCTAGATGACCCACGGGTCGGTGCCGCCTGGGCCCCCGACACGCCGCCGGCAGGCCCCGAGGCCAAGGGCCCGCTGTGCCCGGCACCTGCATCGTCGGGATCACTGGAGGGCTTTCCTTATGGGTCGAGCCTTGGCGTGCAGGTGCGCAAGCGCAACACCTGGCATTTGGCATGCTGTGTTGCATTCCATGTACGGTACTTGTACCATGGTGCATGCCTGCTAATCGGTTTGGTTGTTTACAGGGGAACCCTTCTGGTGGGTATGCTGTTGGATTAGGCCGTGTCGCAACACTGCTTTATGGCGCTGTTACATGGGAGCAGGTACTTTCTGGCAAAGATGACCGCTCGATTAGGGTCGATTCTGCGACACAGGTGCTGCATGCGGCCCGCCACCTGATGTGGTACGCCCTACTGCGCCCCGCCCGACTGGGCAGCTTGGCGGGGCTGCTGAACGTCATCCACCTGGTGTGCGCGGGCCTGCTGCTGCTCCTGGCTGTGTCCACACGCAAGGCTGCAGTGTGGGCCTGGTGGCGAAGGTGGGCACGGCACAGGGCAGCAGCATAACTGGCCGGGAGTAGGGATAGCAGCAGTGCAGGGACACGTAGACAGCTTTCAAGGCGGTGAACAAACATGCGTAAACAGCACCTTGATCATTTCCCCCCCATGGCTGCGCACATGTACCATGCCGTGAAACGTCATTGCTTACCCAACGCACCCATCCCATGGTATGCGGGTACCTGCACAACGAGTGTAACGGCGTTCTGGTTCACAAGCAACGTTTGTTCACTTGATCCCCGCTTGAACCCAGGTTCCGCTTGGCGTTTATGCTCGCCGCTTCTCTGCTGGCCCGCTGCGTGCTGCTGCTCGCCGCCTTCCTGCTCCTGCTGCCCCACACCTGGCCCAGCCACACGTGGGCTGCGTACGTGGTCAACGCCACCAGCAGCCCCGTGGCACATGCGCTGGCCATGGGCGTGCACAGCCTGTTGGTCAAGGTGAATATTGCGTGATATGGAAAGCCAGCTCCCCCTACCGGCACATTGTTATCTACCCTGCAGCTCCTTCAGCCACACTGGCCGGCTGCGTCTTGCCGTGAGCCCTCGAGCCCCGGCCTGTGGTGTGCTAGCGTGCGGGTTAATCAACACACTGCTGGCACGTTAGCTGGAACCTGACATGTCACGTGTGACACCAGCGACCAACGGAGCGAACGCCGCTGATCTCCGCTGTATGTTGCTCGCTCCACGCTGCTCCACGCCACCACCTGCTGCTGACCTCCGCTGCATGCCGCTCACGCCATGCCTCCACCTTAGGTCCCCCTCCCTGCCGCGGCGGTACAAGCGCTGGCGCACATGGCTGCTGTGTTTGTGCTAGCATACCACGTGTCGCCCAGCATCGTAACGAGGTGGAGGGAGCAGCACTGGGGTCGTGCGTCACCTACGGCAACTACCACATGTGATGCCGACGGCCCCGTCCCCCTGCAGTGCGGCAGCCCCCTGCGTCCCGAGCACTCTGCGCTGCTGTCGTGCCGTCCGCTGGCGCTGCAGGTGCTGCTGGGCCTGGCCATGGTGGCGTGGCCGGTGGGGCTGTCGTGGGCGGTGGAGAGGAGGCTGAGGAGGCAGCACGCGGCGGTGTGCGGGGAGCGGGCCAGGAGGAGGCGGCAGCGGGTGCAGCAAGAGGATGTACCACGTACCCCATCCTGGGCACAGCAGCACAGCACTCCAACGTGCAGCAAGGCATTAATTCCGGTCAACCCACAACGGGCAGCAGCATCGGGCAGCACCTGCAGGGTACCGGTAACTGTCGGCTCCCTGTCGACACCCGCCGAGGCACCAGCGGTGTGCCCATGCCTGGGCACCTCACCTGCGTCGGCGTCTGCTGGTGCCCCCCGGCCCAGCGCCCGGTACCGGAGCCGTATGACTTTCGCCACGGCCTCCGTCAAGGTACGTGTAGATTGCTGTTATCCATCCGGAGCCCAGCCCAATCCCAGCCGGGGAAGAGGGCTGGTCTCGGCCATCAGGGACACGGGGTTTCTCACTCCTCTCGCTGAACGTTTAGGATCCATCAGCTCAGTGTAGTCTAGAAACTACCAGCCTCAATATGCCCTTTGCGACTGATCATTTAACCCTTGCCAGGCCGCGATGGAGTCGTGGGCACCACAACACCAGAAACACGTTGTCTCCACGCACCACACGGCGTCTGACATGTGTCCGGAACTCCTTGCACGCCTTGTCCCCACAGGTGCAGGAGCACCCCGGCGACTACGAGGAGTACGGCAGCCGCCTTGCTTCCGTACTGCAAGATTGTGTACGGGAGGAGCTGCGATCAAGAGCAGCTGCTGGCACAGTGCCGGATCAACAGGCCGCCGCGCCTGAGCCGCTGCTGTGGACAACGGTGATACGGGGCTGCGTCCAGGTGGTGCTGTGGGGCTGGGTGCCGGACGGGGAGGGGGAGGTGCTTGGGGGAGAGGAGGCTGACGGTGCGGGGGACACCGTGCAGGCGGAGCAGCTGCTGCAGCAACTGGTGCTTCAGCTGATGCATGGGGTAGCGCAGCATGAGGGGCCCCGCAGCGTGCGGGGCGTGTCAGTGCAGGTGGGGCAGCAGGTGGCGGTGCTGGGAGACCCTAGCCAGGGCACGCAGCTGCCAGGCGTGGTGCCCCTGCATGGAGACAGCGGTGGTGGTGGCGGTGGCGGCACCTCGGTGCGGCTGCTGCAGACGTCCCCGCCAGCGGCCTCCCTGGCTGCTGCGGCTGCGTCAGGGTCGCTGACCGTGCGGCTGCTGCTGCACAGCCCGGCGCCGCAGCCGGCAAGGGTGCTGGTGCTGGCGGAGCGGCGGGGAGACGCCAGCAGCAGCGACAGCAGCGCGGCGGAGAGTGCAGAGCCTTACGTGGAATCGCGTGGCTGCGCAATGTTGCCACAGCGGGTACTGCTGGAGCTGCCCGTGCAGCTGGTGGGCGGTGTGCAGGAGGTGGAGGTGGAGCTGGGGGCGGGGGAGCTGGCGGGGATGGGGGCGGTGGAGGCGAATGAGGGCCAGGGTGTGGCGGCAGACGAGGCACCTGCAGCAGGCGTGCTGCGGTTCATGATGGTGGGTCCCGTGCACCAAACGGCGACTGTGGATGAGGAGCAGAAGAAGGCAGCAGCACCACCTCCCCTGGTGCACTGGGTTGCGCCGCCGCTGCTGCTGCTACCTCCCGCCGCAGCGGCCGAGGTGTGCGGCGCGTGGGGCGCGATGCAGCAGGCGGTTGTAGGCGGTCCGGGGCCGGCGGAGGAGGAGATGCGAGCCCCTTGCGCTTCTAGGGCTGTTCCCCTCCCCTTGGAAAGGGGAGGGAGCTGGGGCGACAAAGGGCTGCACCAGTGCACATCCTGGGGTCAGCAGGGTGGTGGGCAGCAGCAGGATCTGAGGGGAGATGAGTCATTAGGCACATCGCAGCACGCAGGGACCCCGCCTGCATCGGACTCCAGCAGCGAGCAGCTGGCCAGTGCCGAGCGGCGGTCCTCGCTGTGGTGGTCTCACATGGCTCCGCTGCTGGGAGACCTGGCGCACGTGCTGGGGGCACAGCAGGGGGCCGCGGACTCCGTCTCGCAAGCTCTCCTGCCGTACTTGCAGGGGCGGGGCATGGCCAAGACGCTGTCTGTTGTGTTAGGAAGGCGTAGTGTGGACCACCACTCCCACCGTCAGCAGCAGCAGCCATCCACGGGCGTGGGGGCCTACCACCCGGCACCTCGTGCCTACCACCCGACGCGCCGTCCGTTCCTCGTTCCCCTGCCACGCCCCTTCTCCCCGCCCATCTTGGAGCGCCAGTACCAGCAGTGGCGGCTGGAGCGGTTGACGCCGTACGCACTGCTGGCCTTCGACAGCTGCGCAGCCCTCATCCTGCTGCTGCGTGCCCTTGTGACTACGGAGCCGCTTCCGGTGGGGGCGGTGGGGGTTGCGCCGCTGCCGCTGCGGCTGGTCCACATCGTGGTGTTCATGCTCCTCACCACGGTTGCAGACACCCTCGGCCTGGTGGTGCTGTATGTCAGGGCGGTGCAGCGGCCGAGCAACCAGCAGCAGCAGCAGGAGCAAGGGCGGCCAGAAGGCGCCGGGTTTGCGGCGAGCCGTCGTACGGCAGTGCTCAGTCCCAGGGACGTGGTGTGGTACCGGCTGGCGGCGTGTGTGGCAGGGCCCGCTGTGCTGCTGCTGTGCGGGGCACAGACGTTCCTGGGGGTTACGCCGCTGGACCCGCGGGCCGTTGGCAAGCTACGGTTCACGTACGGTACCGGTCTGAACCGGGCGGTCGTCGTGCCGTGCCTGCAGCAGATGAGCACGTGGGAGGCGGTGGCGGCGGCGCCGCTGGTGGGCGTGGCGGAGACGCTAGTGCTGATGCACATGCAGCCTACGTGGGGTGTGTGGCGGGCGGGTGCAGGGGCAGCTGTGTGGAGGCTGGTGGCGGTGGCCGTGTCGGCGGCGTGGGAGTGGCGCAGCAGGAGGAGGTTTGTGCAGGGGCAGCGGCAGCAGGCTGCGGGGGCGGCGGCAGGGGACCTGCGGGGGTCGGGTGCCGGCAAAGGGCCGGGTGGAAGCAAGAAGCGCGTGTAGGGTGGACCTGGGCGTGTGGCGCTCGTAGGGATCGATCATCGATGGGGTGTGAAGGAGCTGTAGATAAGGAGCGTCGAAGGTATTCGTGGTATTGTGCCGGTCGTGAGCATGTCAGTACACTAGCGGGGCCTGTGTGGCAATGCAGCACGTGAACACGAGGGTAGTCTGGTGGCTTGCCTAGCAAGGAACATTTCTGGCACGAGGTGCATGCAGCGCACGGTTGGACTTGCGGCATGGCCATGTTGAAGGGCCGGCAGGGTGTGTAGCAAACGCGGGTGCGGGTGCGGGATCGCAGTGCGGTTGGGCAGGGTCGGCGTGTGCATGATTTTGCTGGTCACAGCGACAATGCTCCAGTTGCATCAATGCTCCCACGTGGTGGGCATGTTCGATGGACATGCACTAGTGCACATGTCGGAAACGGCCGACCCTGGCTTGCCTGGCAGATTACCCCTGCCTGCCGCGCGACATCCAGACCAGACTAGAGACATGACCGCCTCAGCGCGCCCCACTGCATCTACAATTCAGAAAACAATGAAGAAAATAGTTCGCATTCCTCACGCTTTCCAAAAAGCTTACATGAGTCTCAGCCTGCGCAACAGTTTGAATCTCCAAACGTGACCATGGGCACCTAGGGCACGTCAACACTGTCCCAGCTTCTTGATGCACTATGCGATCAGGATCATGTTGTTGGATGCGCCCGCCGTAGGGAGTGCTCAGCTTGAGCGCGTGGCTGGGAGTCCCCGATCCCACCACCGGGTTCAGGTGGCGCGCCAAAGCAAGCTTTGTCAGCGTTGTCGAAAGCTGGGAAAATGGGCCAAATCCTTTTGCCAAGGGGCGTCTGGATTTTGTCGGCCCACTCCCACAGGCGGGCCCAATGCCTCAGCCAACGGAACCCCTTCTCAGTCGCTGCTCGGGCCGCCCGCAGCGCTGCGAAGGCACAGCACGCAATAACTTCATGTGAAAACGTAAGTCCAGCGGATGTGGGTCAATCACCGAACCGAGAGCTGGGCTATCGAAAAGCCTACCGGTCCCAGGACCCTTTTGCAGTTGCTGACGTTTGTATCCTATTTGTTGCCTAAGCTGGAAAGGGCAAACGTCCTAGCGTTCTGGGCGCGCTGCAGCACGTCGGCATGCACGACCCGCTTGGACTCACGACGCGGCACAGGCAAGCTGACAGCCGCCTGCGGTTGGTTTTCGAAGCCTATGTGCCAGACACGCACATCAGCGACCTCCACCTTACACAGACGCAAGTGCTTCCAGTGCGGCTGTTCATTGCCTAGGCGACACGGTCCCATGAAGACATACTAGCAACTGTAGGCACGATGGCAATGACCCTGGACGAGCGGGATGACCTGAAGCAAGCTGGCAAGCAACGGTCTCATCCCATCTGCAGCCTGTTGAACTATCATTTTCAGCCTCTCACAGACTGTGCTCACAGGCGCAAAGCGAATTGGGCTCAGGGCAGCTTGCATCAACGCGGACCGACGGTACGCCTGCCCTCGCTGATCGTAAACGTCACTACAAGGAGTGCATAGCTGCATACGTGAGGCATGGCTGGCGTTCAAGTCGATGGCCCAAAGCGGCAGCCAGCCGCAGACGACAGGGGAATGACATCAGGCCCTAAACCCGCAACACCTGGCCGCGAGCAACTACCGGCTACCGCTGCACCCCCACTACCTTACGCTGCATTCGTCGCAAGTAAGGCGCCTTCATGATAATGCCACGAAGCATAAACTTACCGTAATAAGGTTGTCAGCTTAATCCGGTCCTCTTACACTAACCTTGTGGAATATGCTGCAGATGCTCACTTCTTTGGCGATTTTTGCATCGCGGTTGCGCTTCCAATGTTCATGCTGGGCTCCATCGCGAGGTCCCTGGACCCACGGGTCGGTGCTGCCTGGGCCACAGGCGGAGCTGCACCCGACACGCTGGCAGGCCCTCAGGCCAAGGGCCCGCTGTGCCTGACACCTGCAGCGCTGGGAGCACTGGAAGGCTTTCCTTATGGATCAAGCCTTGGCCTGCAGGTATAAAGCGCAGCAGCTGGCGCATGCTTACACAGTCCCAGCGAGCTCGGCGTCGTTCGACTTTGGTTTCTGACGACAGCTGCATTCCGTCCCGGAGCCGCGTGTGCGCCAGACAAGGGGCTGTTATGTTGCTGCCGTCCGTTATGCGTCTACGGCAAGCATGGCAAGATGGTTTGGTTCGGCCGTGGTGCCTGACCGTCACAACCCTCTTTGCGACACAGGCTTTGCACGTGGCTCGCCACCTGGTGTGGTACGCCCTGCTGCGCCCCGCCCGCCAGCGCGACTGGGCGGGGCTGCTGCTCAACGGCGTCCACCTGCTGTGCGCGGGTGTTGGACTGCTGCTGGCTATATCATCGCGTACGTCAGCAGTGTGGGCCTGGTGGAGAAGGTAGGCACGGCACAGGGCAGCAGCGGAATTGGCCGGGAGTAGGGATAGCAGCAGTGCAGGGACACGAGACAGTTTCCAAGGCCGGGGATCAAAAGGAATACCGCCTTGAAACTTTCCACCCGCTTCAGGTTGGTATGCTAGGGGTGAACATTTTTGTTTGTCTAATGCACCCGCCCCAGAGTAGGTACCTGCTGTAACGGCTCTCAGGTTTAAAAGCAGCACTTGTCCACCTGCCCCTCGCTTTGCCTCCATCCAGGAACCGCGTGATGTTCGTCCTCTCAGCTAATCTGCTGGCCCGCTGCGTGCTGCTGCTCGCCGCCTTCCTGCTGCTGCCGCCCCACACATGGCCCAGCCTCACGTGGGCTGCGTACGTGGTCAACGCCACCAGCAGCCCCCTGGCACATGCACTGGCCATCGGCGTGCACAATCTATTGGTCAAGGTAAATGGGTGGTACGGAAAGCCAGCTCCCCCTGCCGGCACACAGCTACCATTATCTACCCTGCAGCTTTATAGGCCACCCTACTAAGCACACTGAGTCTTGCCGCGGGCCCCCGAGCCCCTGCCTGTGGTGTGCTTGCGTGCATGGTGACCAACACACTGCTCGCACGTAGGCCGGCACCTAACATGAACGTATCTGGCTCGCCCGTTGGCCGGTATCTGACATGAACGTACTGTAACAGCGACCAGCGCAGCCAACGCCGCTGACTTCCGCTGCATGCCACTCGATCCGCGTCACCGCCTGCAGGTGCCACTCCCTGTCGCGGTGGTCCAGGCGCTGGCGCATACGGCTGCAGTATTTGTGCTGGCATACCACGTGGCGCCCACAGTCGTGACCGGGCAGCGGCAGCAGCACCGGGCTTTTGCGTCACCCATGTGTGCCGTAGGCGGCCCTATTCCGCTACAGTGCGGCAGCCCCCTGCGCCCCGAGCACTCTGCGCTGCTGTCGTGCCGGCCCCTGGCGCTGCAGGTGCTGCTGGGCCTGGCCATGGTGGCGTGGCCGGTGGGGCTGGCGTGGGCGGTGGACAGGAGGCTGAGGCGGCAGCATGTGGCGGTGTGCAGGGAGGGGGAAAGGAGGATCCGACATCGGTCGCAGCAAGGGGATGTACCACATATCCCATCCTGCGCGCAGCAGCAACCCATCCCTCCGTGCAGCAAGGCAGCACACCTGGACAACCCACACGGAGGCAGGGACAAGGGAGCGGCGTCGGGCAGGGATTGCAAGGCACCTGATGGCCCCCTGCCTCGCGAGACACCCGCTGAGGCGCATGCGGTTGGTCCATGCTCGGGCACCCTACCTGCTCCTGCTGGTGCGCCCAGACCCAGCGCCTGTTACCGGAGCCGCATGACTATCGCCACGGCATCCGTCAAGGTACGCGTGGGTACAGTTCTGGTCCCCGTCGAGAGCCCAGCCCCATGCCATCCGGGAAACAGGGCTGGTCCCAGCATCAGGGAGACGGGGTGTCAACCCTGCCACTGTACGATTAGGAGCCATGAATTGAAGGCTGCAGCAAATGGGCCTCAAGACGCGCTGTGGTATTAATGTTTTGCCCTTGCCAAGCCGCGAAGGAGTCGTGGACCGCACAGCACCATAAGCACGTTGCCCACGGCGTCTGGCATGTGTCCGTAACTCTCTGCACGCCTTCTCCCACAGGTCAAGGAGCACCCCGGCGACTACAAGGAGTACGGCAGACGCCTTGCTTCCGTACTGCGCAAGAGTGTAAGGGAAGAACTGGGTTCCAGAGCAGCTGCTGGCACGGCTTCGAGTCAGCAGGCTGCCGCGCTCGAGCCATTGCTGTGGACCACGGTGATACGCGGCTGTGTCGAGGTGGTGCTGTGGGGCTGGGTGCACGAGCGGCAGGGGCAGGTGCTCGGGGGCGCAGGGGCTGACGGCGTGGGGAACCCTGTCCTGGCGGAGGGCCTGGCGAAGCGGCTGGCGGCGCGGCTAGATCAGGAGATGGCTCACGAAGGGGGCGGCAGCGTGCGGGGCGTGTCGGTGCAGGTGGGGCAGGTGGTGGTGCTGGGTGACCCCAGCCCGGACGTGCAGCTGCCGGGGTTGCTGCCGCTGTATGGAGACAGCGGTGGTGGCGGCGGCAGCGGCACCTCAATACGGCTGCTGCAGATGTCTCCGCCGGCGGCCTCCCTCCCCGCTGCCGCTGCACCAGGGTCGCTGACCGTGCGGCTGCTGCTGCACAGCCCCACATCGCAGCCGGCCAGGGTGCTGGTGCTGGCGGAGCGGCAGGGAGACGCCAGCAGCGCAGAGCCTGTCGGGGAGCCGCTTGGCAACAACCCTGCACCACGCGCCCGGATGCTGCTCGAGCTGCCCGTGCAGCTGGTGGGCGGTGTGCAGGAGGTGGAAGTGGAGGTAGCGCTGGGGGCGGGGCAGCTGGCGGGAGCCGGGGAGGTGGACCCGAAGGAGGGCCAGGGTGTGGCGGCAGACGAGGCAGATGCAGTAAGCGTGCTGCGGGTGATGATGGTGGGCCCGGAGCACCAGCCCGTGTCTGCGGCTGGGCAGCGAGAGGAGGCAGCAAGACCATCTCCCCTGGTGCACTGGGTCGCGCCGCCGCTGCTGCTGCTGCCTCCCGCTGCAGCGGCAGAGGTGTGCAGTGCGTGGGAGGCGATGCAGCGCGAGGCTGCGGGTGGTCCGGGGCCGGCAGACGAGGAGCAGCGAGCCTCTGTTGCTGCTAGGGCTGTTTCCACTGCCTTGGACGAGACGGCAGCCGCCGCGAAGGGGCTGTACCAGTGCACATCCTGGGGTCAGCAGGGTCGTGGGCAGCAGCAGGAGCCGAGGGGAGATGAGTCAGTAGGCACATCGCAGCACGCACGGACCCTGCCCCCATCGGGTTTCAGCAGTGAGCTGCTGGCCAGCGCCGAGCTGCAGTCCTCCCTGTGGTGGTCCCACATGGCCCCGCTGCTGGGGGACCTGGCGCACGCGCTGGGGGGTCATGGGATGTGGCAGGACGGGGACGCGGAGGCAGCGAACCCCGTCTGGCAGGCACTCCTGCCGTACTTGCAGGGGCGCGGCATGGCTGAGACGCTGTCTGTTGTGTTAGAAAGGCGTAGGCTGGACCACCACTCCCACCGCCACCAGCAGCCATCCACGGGCGTGGGCGCCTATCTGGCAGCACCTTATGCCTACTTCCCGACGCGCCGTCCGCTCCTCTTTAGCCTACCACGCCCCTTCTCCCCGCCCTCCCTGGAGCGCCAATACCAGCAGTGGCGGCTGGAGCGGCTAGCCCACATGACGCCGTACGCACTACTGGTCTTTGACGCCAGTGCAACCTCCATCGTGCTGCTGCGCGCCCTCGTGACGGAAGCGCCGCTTCCGGTGGGGGCGGCGCCGCTGCCGCTGCGGCTGGTCCATATCGTGGTGTTCATGCTCCTCACCACCGTGGCAGACACCCTCGGCCTGGTGGTGCTGTACATCAGGGCGGTGTGGCGGCCGAGCAACCAGCGGCAGCAGCAGCAGCTGCAGGAGCAAGGGGGGCAAGAAGGCGCCGGGGTTGCGGCCAGCCGTCGTACGGCACTGATTGATTTCGGGGACATGATGTGGTACCAGCTGGCGACATGCGTGGCGGGGCCCGCTGTGCTGCTGCTGTGCGGGGCACAAACGTTCCTGGGGCTTACGCCCGTGGACCCACGGGCCGCCGGCGAAGTACGGTTCTTGTATGGTATCGGTCTGAACCGGGCGGTCGTCGTGCCGTCCCTGCAGCAGATGAGCACGTGGGAGGCGGTGGCGGCGGCGCCGCTGCTGGGGTGCGGGGAGGCGCTGTTGATGATGCACATGCAGCCCACGTGGGGTGCGTGGCGGGCGGGGGCAGCTGCGGCTGTGTGGCGGCTGGTGGCGGTGGGCGTGTCGGCGGCGTGGGAGCGGCGCAGCAGGGGCAGGTTTATGCAGGGCCAGCAGCAGCAGGCGGCGGGGGCGGCGGTAGGGGACCGGCAGGGGTCGGGTGCTGGTGAAAGTCACGGAGGGAGCAAGAAGAGTGTGTAGGGCGGGCCTGGGTGGGTGTGTTGCTCAGGATGGACGAGATAAAGAGCTGTGGGCGAGAAGTTAGTAGGTAGTTGTGTCGGTATTTGCCATATCGGCGTACACCAGCGGGGCATGTATCGTAATGCAGTAATTGAACGCGAGCGGGGTTTGGTGGCTTGCCTAGCACGGACAAGCGGTGGCACGAGGTGTATGCAGCGCACAGTTGACCTTGCGGTTTGGCCATGTCGAAGGGCCGGCAGGGTGTGTAGCAAACGTGGTGCGGGATTGCGGTGCGGTTGGTCAGGATATGCTTGTGCATGCTTTTGCTGGTCACTGTGAAAATGCCAGAAGGATTGCCTTTTGGAAAATGTTCCAGTTGCATTGATGCGCCCACGTCTCGTGAGCATGTTCGGTGGACGGGCACGAATGCACGTGTCCCCTGCACGCGTCTGAAACGGCCGACCCTGGCCTCGCCTGGCAGATCACCCCTGTAGGCGTTGAGCTTTCATAGTGCAACACATCCACAACAAATTTGCAACACACCCGCAACACATCCGCCATGGCGCCGGACATCACCGGAGATCGCCTCAGCGCGCCCAAACGCATATACTACATATAGGTAACAATATTATTGGCTATTCATCACGCCTCTCAAAAAGCTTGTATGAGCCCCAAACTACGCAACAAGTTTGAATCTCCAAACATGACCACTTTTGGCCATGGGGCAAGCCAACACTGTCCCAGCTTCTTAATGCGTTGCACAATCAGGATCATACTGTTGGATGTGCGCGCCGGAGGGAGTGCTCAGCTTGAGCGCGATGTCATGGCTAAGATTAGCCATGATGCTGCCTTTGCAGGAAAGGGCGAACGCCCTGGGGCTTAGGCTAACATGCAGAGCACGGCTAGGCCCCGGGGGCAGTACTCGCAGCTGTCAGCGCTTGCGGTCACTGCGATGGACAGTCCAGCATGGCCAGCTTCCTCCGATGCGGCCCAACGGGCAGCGGTCAGGATGCAAACTTGCAGGCACACCCATCGGCAGTGTAGTGCCCATGCACGACCTCTACCACACGAAGATGCACACGTAGCGCGGCAGCCCCTCGCGGCTTGGCCCTGGCGTGAGCCTGGTGGTTGAGCGGCGACCGCAGCCGAGCGCGCAGCCGCAGCTGCCGCCGCCCCAGCAATAGCAACCGTCGCCGCCGCGGCTGGGCCAAGGCGAGTCCGGCTACCACAAGGGCTCTCGTCCGGCCTGCAGCAGCCGCACAGCTTCACGGCCCCGCAGCAGCAGCCTCCCCACGGGCCAGGCGAGCTACCCCATGCAGCAGCTGTCGCAAAGCGCCATCCAGGCCATGCATGATGGCCAGCATACTGGGCCCGGACCGTGGCGCTGTGGGCAAGCCGGAGGAGCTGGCTGCCGTCGCCGCGCCTGGCTCCGTCCCAAGCCGTTGCGAGGGAGTCCAAGCCCCACAGCGCCCACGCTGACCCAAGTCGGACCGAGGCGCGCCCCGCTCAGCGGCTGCAATGGGCGCGGCCGGGCGGTCCCGTAGCCTCAGGGGGCGGGCCCAGTGGCGGCAACCGCCGCCTGTCGGCGGGAACCTCTGGTAGGTTTGCTGCAGCAGCTGTCAGAGAGCGACTCCCAAGACATAGGCAAGCGCGTCCACTGCGGCTGTGCACAGCTTAGGCCATACGATGCCATGTAGACACATTAGCAGCAGGAACTCCTGGGGCGATGTGAGGGAACAGGCTGCCCATTGACACGCGGGCTGTTGTGCACAATGGCTTGTCGTTCATGTGTCTCTATGTAACACTGCTTCGTGAGTCCTCATGTCAAGGCATATTCAAGGTAAACCTTGCCATGGTGCCCGTCGTATAGGCACAAAGCCATGAGCCGCTCTTAGCCGACGTGGACAACGCCCTCCTTATGCTGCACGCAGAGGCACACAGCACTATCGTAAACATAATATCGGTAGCAAAGAAGCACAGCTAAGCACACGAGGCATCATGACTCTTGTCCGAGCTGACGGCTGGCAGCGGCAGCCTGCCGGAGATGACAGCGGAGTAGCGAAAAGCTCTGAGCCTGTTGGCCGCAAGCGACCGCCAGTGATCGCTGCTTCTCGCCCGCTCACATTTGCTGCCTACGTAGCAGGTAAAGCCGCCAGCCCTTGTGATCACAATTACCTAGCGCCGCAAACAGTTGCCAGGCCCTCAGGCCACTCCATGTAGACTAACCTTGGTAATTAATGCCACTGCAGATGCTCACTTCTTTGGCGACTTCTGCATCGCGCTGGCGTGCCCATTGGTGATGCTGGGCTTCATCGCCAGGTCCCTTGACCCACGGGTCGGTGCCGCTGCCGGGGCCACGGGCGCCGACACCGCGGTGAAGGGCCTGCTGTGCTCGGCAACTGCAGCGTCGGGGGCACTGGGAAACTTTCCTTATGGATCAAGCCTTGGCCTGCAGGTACGCAAGTGCAGTGGGCTATTGCTTGTGACGAATGAATCTGTTTGCAGTTTGTTGGATTCGGGTCGCTGACTCAACGCAGGCGCTCGCATGCACCAGACGCGCGCCATCACATAGTTCTTGGAGTCACCCCAAAGGGACATTGGGTCACTTGGTGCTGAGGTGTCACACAGCCACCAACCCTTTGCCACACAGGAGCTGCATGCGGCTCGCCACCTGGTGTGGTACGCCGTGCTGCGCCCCGCCAGCCAGAGCGACTGGGCGGGGCTGCTGCTAAACGGCATCCACATGGCGTGCGCGGGTTTCCTGCTGTTGCTGGCTGTGTCCCCACGCACGTCTGCAGTGTGGGCTTGGTGGCGACGGTGAGCCGGGCAGAGGGCAGCAGAGCGAGGAGATTGAGGGCAAGGGTAGCAGCGCAGGGGCAAGGAAGTACGGGTTGTGGAATCAGGCACAGGCAGCACTCTGGTCGAAGCCTTGGTCCTTTCCCCCGGCTTCAGGTTGCTACGTACAGTTTCTCGCCATCTTCTTGCCCTTTGTTTGTCGCCAACGCGCACCGTCCGACAACAGTTACCTGCCACAATTGCGGACACGGTTCGAGAGTGCGAGCAACGCCTGACCACTTGATCCTCGCTTGCGTCCAGGTATCGCCTGGCGTTCGTCCTCACAGCTTCGCTGCTGTCCCGCTGCGTGCTGCTGCTCGCCGCCTTCCTGCTGGTGCCGCCCCACGCCTGGCCCCGCCACACGTGGGCTGCGTACGTGGTCAGCGCCACCAGCAGCCCCCTGGCACATGCGCTGGCCATGGGCGTGTACAACCTGCTGGTCAAGGTGCGTAAACCTTACGATGCAAAAACAATCCAGGCCCCTTACCGCATGCGTTTTTGCTCCATATGCAACCCTGCAGCCCAGGTGGTTTGCCTCTTGCAGTGAGTCCTGGCCTCATGGGCAGTACCGACACAAGAGAGGTAGCAGGAAGGCGCCTTGACCAATACCTGACACGCCATGTATTGTATCACCGACCTAAAGAGTCAGCACTGACCTCGGGCATTTGCCGCCCACCACACGTCACTCGCCACCACCTGGCGCAGGTGCCCCTCCCTGCTGCGCTGGTCCAGGCGCTGGCGCACACGGCTGCAGTGTTCGTGCTGGCTTACCGCGTGGCGCCCACAGTCGTCACCGGGAAGCGACAGCAGCACTGGGGCCGTGTGCTACCCTTGGCAAATGCCAACCGTGGCGGCGGCGGCGGCCCCGTCCCTCTGCAGTGCGGCAGCCCCCTGCGTCCCGAGCACTCCGCGCTGCTGTCGTGCCGGCCGCTGGCGCTGCAGGTGCTGCTGGGCCTGGCCATGGTGGCGTGGCCGGTGGGGCTGTCGTGGGCGGTGGAGAGGAGGCTGAGGCGGCAGCACGCGGCGGTGTGCAGGGAATGGGAGCGGAGGAGGGGCCTGCAGCAGGGACAGCAAGGTGATGCACTCGGTGCCCCCGCCACAGCACAGCAGCAATCCTTTCCTCCGTGCAGCGAGGCAACACACCTGGACAATCCACACCGAGGAAGGAGTAAGGGAGCAGCGTTGGACAGCGCCTGCAGTGTACCGGGTGGTCCCTCTCCTCCCATGACACCCGTCGCGGTACAAGCGGTTGGCCCACGCCCGGGCACGGCACGTGCTGCTGGTGCGCCCCACCGCAGCGCTCGGTACCGCAGCCGCATGACTGCTACCATGGTCACCGTCAAGGTGTGTTGCAGACCTTGCTACGATTGATCTGCGGTATGTTGCATCGCGTCACAGTCCCGGCGGACGCTTGAATAGATCAATCACATGCGTTGGAGCAACGCTGCACTTTGAACCGACGCAGGGTAAGCCGTTGACTTGTTACAACCCTGGCCGCATTGCAGTGGCTAAATGGTCTCTTTGCATTGATGCATCGTCTGACCGCGTATACGGTGTCTGGACAACCCCACGCGCGCCCTCCCCCGCCCAGGTCCAGGAGCACCCCGGCGGCTTCAGAGAGTACGGAAGCCGCCTGGCTTCCGTAGTGCGAGACTGTGTACGGGAAGAACTGCGCTCTACACACACTTCTAGCGCAGCGCCGAGCCCGCAGGCTGCCGCGCCCGAGCCGCTCCTGTGGACCACGGTGATAAGGGGCTGCGTGCAGGTGCTGCTGTGGGGATGCGTGCCGGAGGGGGAGGAAGGAGCAGGGGCAGGCGGCGTGGGGGACCCTGGTCTGACAGAGCAGCTGATGCGACGGTTGGCGGTGCGGCTGAACCAGATGATGGCGGAGGAGGGGTCCGGCAGCGTGCGGGGCGTGTCGGTGCAGGTGGGGCAGGAGGTGGCTGTGCTGGGGGACCCCAGCGCGGACGTACCCCTGCCGGAAGTGCTGCCCCTGCACGGGGACAGCGGTGGCGGCGGCGGCGGCGGTGGCGGCGACTCAGTACGGCTGCTGCAGATGTCTCCGCCAGCGGCCTCTGTCCCCGCCGTGGCTGCGTCAGGGTCGCTGACCGTGCGGCTGCTGCTGCACAGCCCCACGCCGCAGCCGGCAAGGGTGCTGGTGCTGGCGGAGCGACAGGGGGCCATCAGCAGCAGGGAAGAGCCTCGTGGTGGCGGCCTGGCGCCGTGGCGGCCCACACGTGCCCGGCTGCTGCTCGAGCTACCCGTGCAGCTGGAGGTCGGTGTGCAGCAGGTGGAGGTGGTGCTGAGGGCGGGGGAGCTGGCGAGGGCAGGGACAGGGTTCGGAGAGGAGGGTGCAGAGGGTGTGGCGGCAGCCGAGGGGAACAACACCCTGGAGCTGCTGCCCGCCTGGGCCAGGCCGCACAGCAGCAATAGCGAGCCCTACCCGGAGGACGCAGTATGTGCGCTGCGGGTGGTGATGGTGGGGCCGGTGCACCAGCCCCTGGCTGAGGCTGGGCAGCGGGAGGAGGCAGCAGGACCACCTCCCCTGGTGCACTGGGTTGCACCGCCGCTGCTGCTGCTGCCTCCTGCCGCAGCGGCTGAGGTGTGCGGCGCGTGGGAGGAGATGCAGCGCGAGGCTGGGGGCGGGCTGGCGGAGGCCGAGCAGGAGGGGCAGAGGCAGGAGCACGGGCAGCTAAGCGGGAAGGAGGAGCAGGCCGAGGCAGGGGAAGGCTCAGCACCGCACACAGGGGCACTGTCGCCCTTCGGCTTCAGCGATCATCTCGCCAGTGCCGAGCGGCGGTCCTCCCTGTGGTGGTCCCACATGGCCCCGCTGCTGGGGGACCTGGCGTACGCGATGGGGGGACAGCAGGGACAAGGGCAGGAGCGGAACGGGGAGGCCGCGGACCCCGTCTGGCAAGTCCTCCTGCCGTACTTGCAAGGGCAAGGTATGGCGGAGACGCTGTTTCTGCTCAGCAGGCGTGATCTGGGGCGCACCGACCAGCAGGGGCACCGAGTGCGTGTCAGTCACGGCACGAAAACCTCGGTTCCGGCTGCTGCTGCTGCCGCAGGAGCAGCTGAGGCCGACCTAGTTCCCACGACACTGCTGGGTGCCACCATAAGCTCGTCTGACCCCACGCAGCCCGCCGGCGGCAGCAACCAGGGGGCAGCTTCTCATCATCGCATGGGTACCCATCTGGCGGGACGTGCTTCCTACTCCTTTGCGGCCCTCCCCTTCCCATCCTTCCTGCCACGCCCCTTCTCCCCGCCCGCCCTGGAGATCCGTTACCAGCATTGGCGGCTGGAGCGGTTAGCCCACATGACGCCGTACACACTACTGGTCTTTGACGTCGGCGTGTCCCTTATTCTCATGCTGCGCGCCCTTGCGCCCTTGCCGGATCCAGCACCTGTTAGCGGAGGCGGGGCCGGGGCGACGCCATTGTCGCTGCTGCTGCGGGTGGCCCACATATCAGCATTTATACTCCTCACCACGGTCGCAGATGTGCTCGGCCTGGCCGTGCTGTACGTTAGGGTGGTGCTAAGGCGGCGCTGCATCCTGAGAAGGCAGCAGCAGCAGCAGCGGCACGAGCGTGGGCGACAAGGAGGCGCAGGAGGTGCGGCGAGCCCCGGTACGACACCTGCCGTATACATCAGTCCCAGGGACGTGGTGTGGTACTGGCTGGCGGCCTGCGTGGCGGGGCCGGCGGCGCTGCTGCTGTGCGGGGCACTGACGGTCCTGAGGGTCACGCCGCATGACCCGCGAGGCGTTGGTAACATACGGCCCGTGTACGGTGCCGGTCTGGTACGATCCGTCATCGTGCCGTGCCTGCAGCAGATGAGCGCGTGGGAGGCGGTGGCGGCGGCGCCGCTGATGGGGCTCGGAGAGGCTCTGGTGCTGATGCACATGCAGCCTACCTGGGGCGTGTGGCAGGCGGGTGCAGCTGCTGCTGTGTGGAGGTTGGTGGCGGTGGGCGTGTCGGCGGCGTGGGAGTGGCGCAGCAGGGGCACGTTTGCGCAGGGGCAGCAGCGGGAGGCAGGTGGCGCAGGGGCGATAGGAGCCCCACAGCGGTCGGGCACTGGCAAGGGGCCGGGTGGAAGCAAGAAGCGAGTGTAGGGTGACCAGCGCTGTCGAGGCTGCTTGGTCGTTTGCCGGGAGTGATGGAGGAGGATGGAGGAGTGACAAGGACCGTGGCGTTGGTCATGAACATGTTGGCATTGCTCAGCGGGCCTTGTGTGGCAATGCAGCATACCGGTACCGTACTCGCACAAGCGAGGACAGGATCTGGCACGTGGTGCATGCTTAACGTTTGCGTGGCAGGCAGACTTCATTTGGCATGGATTGCATGCACCGCACAGCTGGTGTTGCCGCTTCGCCACACCAACAGTCCATCGGTTGGACATGGGTTGCGCCGTCAAGGGTGCGCTCAAGGGTGCGCTGCTTACGAGTTGGGGTGCTTCATGGTTGCGTTCGTCCGCATCTTGTCCTCTTGGCACATGGCGAGAGTGAACTCTGGAACAATACCGGTACTCACTCTTGCTTATGCACCTACGTCTGGGAACAGAGGCAACTTGCGGTTGGTCCTGTGACGTGTGAGGAGTTCACGCCACGCGTACGGAGGCCAGGATGAAGGCGTCAGCCATGGAAATCTGCTTCTAGTAAGCATTACCATAAAACTCAGTCCGACTCCAGCATTGAACACGCGTCACGGTCGTAATGTAGGTGCTCTACTGTGCGTTGGACGCGGCATAAATCCCGATCAGCGCCTCTTCATTCGGGGGAAGAGCATATCGTTATGGTTATTAACAGCCTCCATAACAGCCTCCTAAAGAGCAACCAAACATATCAGAACTACCTTATGAGAGGAAGATGCTATAAAGCTCGATACCAAGCTTGAAACGCAACAGGAACGCCATTATTGCGGAGCCATGTCCCGACAGCCCGGACACGCGCACAAAAGCGCACGGCCGCCAAAGGCTTCTCCAACGCCATCTTTTTCAGCCTTCGTAGCAGGTGCGTTGCCCTGGGAGTGTGCGTGAGCGCGCATGGTCATCAGGCAGTGCGTGGGTCGTCGCGAGCAGTATGGTCGGCAATGTGCGTTGGAAACGACGGGGAACGAGGGAAGCATCCCTAAGCTGGCATATCAGGCGAGATCCTTGACATCAGGCATTCTAAGCTCGCAGATGCCCAGTATTTTGGAGACCTGTGCATCGCGCTGGCCGGTCCGCTTGTGATGCTCAGCGCCATCGTGCGGTCGGTGGACCCACGGGTCGGTGGGCCGCACGGCGGTGCCGGAGCCGCCATCCTCTCCCCGCCGGCGGACCCAACGGCGAACGGTGCCACGCGCCAGGCGCTACTGCCTCAGGCGGCGCTGGAAGATTTCCCTTTTGGTTCCAGTGTCATCAAGCAGGTTGGTGCGGCAATAGTCACCGGTAGTGTTTTCTGCTGCGTCCGTGCGGGCTTGGGCACGTGCTGTGCGTGCACGCACGTGAACCGGTGCACACACATGCAATCATGGAGGGTGAGCGTTAGGGAGCGTGCCCTCTTTGTGGGGCCGCTCGATTGCCTTGAGGCCCTTCGTGGGCCTCCTTGCTGTGAGCCGGCTCTGCGGAGCGGCGTACGTAGCAGTGTAAGGCCATACGACATGCAATCATGCATTGCTGTGCGGGCGAGGCCAACGCAACTCACACTCAGCTGAACGCCCAGAGAAAAACGATGCATGTCGGAGTACGGTAACAATTGATGTGGAATGTGGACTTGGCATCACTGTGACTTGTCTGTGGATTGAGATTGCAACACACGTGCAGGTGCTTCATGTGGCCGGCCACTTGCCGTGGTACACCGTGGTGGCCCCATCACGACTCGGCGACTGGGCGACGGTGCTGCTCAACATCGTGAGGCTCAACTTCACGTGTACCCTACTGCTGCTGGCGGCGTGCCCGAGAGGCGGCGCCGTGTGGGCCTGGTGGCGCAGGTGAGGCGAGCACGCAGATGGACAGAGCGCTGCACCTGGTTGCACGCACCAGCTAGCTAGCCCACCGTAAACACATACAAGGTGCATGCATGCGTCCATGCATACACGATGCAGTCCTGGTTGGTTTCATCCTGGGCGAGTACGGCAGGACGGCACGCAGCATGCAACAATCGTTGCCGTACGGTACGTATTTCCTTACGGTAGAAGATGGCATGGGTACGTAAGGGCCCCGGGTCGGTCGTGTGTTTCGTTGGCAGCCCCGGCAGCCGCTCCTAGCTAGTATAGTGTCGTGTCCCATGGGTCTGTCTGTTAGGCCTGCCTGTTGGTAGACCTCGTGGGCATAGCATAGCTCCAGGCCGTGCGTGGGCCAGTACCGTACGTAACCGGCGACGAAGTTGGCAAACTACCGCAGGGAGCGTGTGGCTGGTATACGGGGGGCACACGTTGGGTACATGGCCAGTCCATATACAAGTACGGTATCGGGATCTACGTCGGAACCGCACAGGGAATTAACTCTGCTGACGCCGCTGTGTTCGACCGTACAGGAAGACAGGAAGTACCGGTACAAGTGCTCTTACACAGAAGGGCCCTAGACGCTCCCTAGAAGGCCTTCAAATGCCGGTCATTCGGTTCGTTCCGCATCCTCGACTTGCAACGAAATAACCTGTGCGCATGCAACCCACGTCAGTCTTCCCCCTGCGACCTGTCCCCGCCCGCCCCCGCTGCAGGAACCGCTCCCTGGTGGTCTTCACCACGAACCTCATGGCCCGCTGCCTCCCCGTGCTGTCCACCCTGCTGCTGCTGCCGCCCTGCGCCTGGCCAACGCACCAGCTGGCCCGCTTCTTGGTCAGCGCCAGCACCAGCCCCCTGGTCTACACACTGGCCCTCTGTGTGTTCGACCTGATGGCCAAGGTGGGCAAACGGTCTGTGTGCAGATGAGCACGCACGCTTGCGCAGCTCGAGTGATCGGCCACATAGCCCACACCATGGCACTCCGGTGACCTCCTGAGCCCATGGCAAGCGCGCCAGGTAGGTGCATTGATTGGCTTGACCGTATACCGTCGTAGCCTTAGGTTGCTACGCCGCTAGCAACTTGGCACCCACGCTGCACCACTGCAACACACATGCACTTCTGCACTAGTGTCCTTGTGGGTCTGGTTCTCGGTCCTATACACACCTGCGCTAGTGCGCCGCCCCCGCAACCATATCTACCCGACGCGTGCTGTTGCATGGAGGGACACACATTGCAATTAGGGCCAGATAGGGCCCTTTTTGCCGACCAAGTAGGTCATGTGGATTCCTTGGGTACGCCAAAGGGCCGGGGGAGCGGTCAACATTTCGACGGTTGAGGGCCTCTGACGCTGCCGAATCGGTTTCCCGACCGCATGCCAGCGGTGTCGGCGCAGTGGCGCATTGGCCTTGCTATTAAACCTTAAATCATGTAATGTTATACGGCGGATTGTTCAAAGCTTGGCACCCACGGGAAGTATCAATCTTTTGGGACTGCATACGGTCGGCTTGTGCGCGAAAGGCCATGACGGCAAGATTCTTAAAATCGCGCTGGTTAGGTAATGTGAGGGGTTGCCCACGGCTGACAGGTCCTGTGGCCCCCACCTCCGCCCGCCAAGCAGGTTCCTTTGGCTGCCGTTGTGATTCAAACGCTGGCGCAGACGGCGGCCATCTTCATACAGGCCTATCGTGTGGCACCCACCATCGTGACGAGGTGGAGGGAGCAGCAGCAGCCGGGCGCTGGGCAGCAGGACGGCCCCGTCCCCCTGCAGTGCGGCAGCCCCCTGCGCCCCGAGCACTCTGCGCTGTTGTCGTGCCGGCCGCTGGCGGTGCAGGTGCTGCTGGGCCTGGCCATGGTGACGTGGCCGGTGGGGCTGGCGTGGGCGGTGGAGATGAGGCTGAGGAGGCAGCACGCGGAGCTGTGCAGGGAGCGGGAGCGGAGGAGGGGCCTGCGGCGGGGGCAGCAAGGTGGTACACCCCATGCCCCCGCCAGCGCGCAGCAGCAACGCCTCCCAGCGTGCCACGAGGCAGGGCTCCTGGGCAGTGGGCGCCGAGGCGTGCACACTGCGTCAGTGTCCGGCAGCGCCAGCAAGGCACCTGATGGCTCCCCTTGTCAGCAGACACCTGCCGACGCGCATGCGGTTGGCCCCCGCCCCGGCACAGCACGTGGTGGCTCCGGTGATCCCCACAGCCGCGCCTGCGAGGCACTGGATTGCCCCCTGCCTCGAGGGACGCCCGCTGAGGTGCATGCGGTTGGTCCATGCCTGGGCGCTCCACCTGCTGCCCCCAGTGCGCCCCGCCCCAGCGCCCGGTACCGCAGCCGCATGACATCCGCCACGGTCACCGTCAAGGTGCGTTGCTGCAGACCGTGCTACGCTTGGTCTTCTGCTTGACTGTCGGCACATGCACTGCAATGCGGTCCCGTAGATCGCTGGTACTGGGTCAAGTACCGACATGCGTCAGACACAGTCGAAGCAACTCCGTTGCTAGCTGAACCCGAGCGCTATCACGTCCTTGTTCCCTGGTCGCTGGTCGCATTGCATTGGACAAGTGGTCTCACAGCACTGATGACACACCGAGTGACCGCCTTAAGCATGTCTCACGACTCACGACTTTCCCCGCGCGCCTTCCCCCAGGTCCTGGAGCACCCAGGCAACTTCGAGGAGTACGGCAGCCGCCTGGCTTCCGTGCTGCAGGATTGCGTACGGGAAGAATTGGGGCACAGCGCAGCTGCTAGCGCAGTGCCGGATCGACAACCTGCGGCAGTCGAGCCTGTGTTGTGGACCACAGTGATACGCGGCTGCGTCCAGGTGGTGCTCTGGGGCTGGGTGGCGGAGGCTGTGCTCGGGGGAGGAGGGGCTGGCGGCGTGGGGGACGGCGCGGGGGAGGAGGACCTGTTGCAACGGCTGGTGCCTCGGCTGAGGCAACGGATGGCGCAGCAGGAGGGGGCCGGCAGCGTGAGGGGCGTGTCGGTGCAGGTGGGGCAGCAGGTGGCGGTGCTGGGTGACTCCGTCCAGGGGGTACAGCTGCCAGGCGGTGGCGGTGGCGGTAGCAGCGCCTCGATACGGCTGCTGCAGATGTCCCCGCCGGCGGCCTCCCTCGCCGCCGTTGCGGAGCCCGCGCCCCTGGATGTAAGGCTGCTGCTGCACAGCCCGGTGCCGCAGATGGCTCGTGTTCTGGTGCTGGCGGAGCGGGCGGGAGACGCCAACGGCAGCAGCGCCGCGGAGCCTCATAAATGGTCGTGTGGCTGCGGCCTGGCACCGCGGCTCCCCACGCGTGCCCGGCTGCTGCTCGAGCTGCCCGTGCAGCTGGTGGGCGGTGTGCAGGAGGTTGAGGTGGCGTTGGGTGCGGGGGAGCTGGCGGGGGCTTTGGCGGAGGAGTGCAAGTCTGGGGAGCCAGGGGCGGAGGAGGCAGCAGGCGCAGTGGGAGTGCTGCGGGTGGTGATGGTGGGGCCGGAGCACCAGCCCGTGTCTGTGGCTGGACAGCGGGAGGAGGTAGCAGAACCACGTCTCCTGGTGCACTGGGTTGCGCCGCCGCTGCTGCTGCTGCCTCCGGCCGTGGCGGCCGAGGTGTGCGGCGCGTGGGAGGCGATGCAGCGGGAGGCTGCGGGTTGGTCGGTGGAGACAGAGCAGGCGATGCAGCGTGGGGCTAGGAGCGGGTTGGCGGAGACAGAACAGCACGGAAAGAGGCAGGAGCAGGGGCAGGGGCAGGGGCAGGGGCAGGGGCAGGAGCCGGCGCGGCAGCAGCCTAGGGGAGAGGAGAAGCAGGCTGAAGCAGGAGGCTCAGCACCGCACACAGTCGGCCAGCCACTTGCCATTGCCGAGCGAGAGTCTTTCCTGTGGTGGTCCCACATGGCCCCGCTGCTGGGGGACCTGGCACACGCGCTGGGGGGACAGCAGGGGATGGAGCAGGAGGTGGACGGGGAGACCGCGGGCCCCGTCTGGCAAGCTCTCCTGCCGTATTTGCAGGGGCGCGGCATGGCCGAGACGCTGTCCCTGCTAGGCACGCTTGTTCAGGGGCATACCAGTCAGCAGGGGCATCGAGTAGGTGTCAGTCATGGCAGGGCAACCCCGGCGGATGCTACTGCGAACACCCTCCTCGGTTCCCTGCCGCGCCCCTTCTCCCCGCCCTCCCTGGAGCTCCGCTACCAGCAGTGGCGGCTGGAGCGGCTAGCTCTCACGTCGCCGTACGCATTACTAATCTTCGACACCGGCGTGGGCCTCACCTTGCTGCTGCGTGCCCTCGCACCGCTGCCGGTGCCGCCGGTACCTGTCAGCGAAGGCGGGGCCAGGGCGTCGTCCCTGCTGCTGCGTCGTATGGCTCGGGCCGCGGCGTTGGTGCTTCTCACCATGGTCTCAGATCTACTCGGCCGGGCAGTGCTTTACGTCAAGATTGTGCTGCGGCAGGGACGCACGACCACGCAGCGGCAGCAGCCGCAGCAGGCGTGGCCTGCCGTACGCGTCAGCCCCAGGGACGTGGTGTGGTACCGGCTGGCGGCGTGCGTGGCGGGGCCCGCGGTGGCGCTGCTGTGCGGGGCACTGGCGCTCCTGGGGGTTACGCCGGTGGACCCGCGGGCCATTGGCAAAATACGTCCCGTGTACGGCAGCGGCCTGGTACGAGCCATCGTCGTGCCGTGCCTACAGCAGATGAGCACGGTGGAGGCGGTGGCGGCGGCGCCGCTGCTGGGGCTCGGAGAGGTGCTGATGCTGATGCACATGCAGCGCGCATGGGGCGTGTGGAGGGCGGGTGCAGTGGCGGCAATGTGGCGGCTGGTGGCGGTGGGCGTGTCGGCGGCGTGGGAGCGGCGCAGCAGGGCCAGGTTCGTGCAGGGGCAGCAGCAGCAGGCGGCGGGGGCGAGGGTAGGGGACCTGCAGGCGTCTGGTGCTGGCGAGGGGCCGGTTGTAAGCAAAACGCACATGTAAAGCGGGCGGCGCTGTCGAGAGTGGAGCGTTAAGCTGATGGAGATTAGGGGTGACAAGGACCGTTGCGTGTATCATCAGCATGCTTGCGCTCATCAGCGGGGCTTGTGCGGCTCTGCAGCATGCTTGCGCAAGCGGGTTGATAACGTCAGGCAGGATCTGGCACGAGGTGCATGCTAATAGCTGGCGTGGCAGACACAAGTTTGCATGAGTTGCATACAACCCACACGGCAGCTGGTGAGCGTTGCAGCTTCGCCACATCGAGGGTCCGGCGATTGGACGTGCGTGGTTGCTTGTCAACGATGTCCTGCATATGGGTTGCGGTATTGCACACTGAGGTGCTTCCTCGTTCCGTTCGTCCCGCAAGTAGTGTGCCTCAACACGTGACGTGTAAACAGTACCGTGCAGGCTATATGATGATGGGCCAAAGGCTTCACCATGCCATGCGTTCTTTGCGTGTCTGGGTCTGTGGGTTTGGGGTTGTGGTTCGTCCGTGCCCTGCCTCCTTGTGTCCTGTGCCTGCTTCCTGTTTTCTGGTTTTTTTCCCTGGGTTCTGGGCCTCTTTTTGGCCTTTTCTCTTCCTCCTGTTCTGTGGTGTTTGGTTTCAGGTCCTCTTCGTCTCTAGGTGTGCCCTTTTGCGGTTGGGGTTCACTGGGTTTGGGTCTTCGGTGGTGCTGGTGCTTGCCTGTGCCGGTTGGGCTTTGGA
>VFQN01002273.1_pt1 | contig 30141 bp, 24 predicted proteins | sample 3512371 | NCBI WGS metagenome assembly VFQN01 (sample SAMN10412370, study PRJNA504923) | tailings metagenome | isolation source: Replicate 2 from Balatoc abandoned mine | place: Philippines: Itogon, Benguet | collected 2017-08-28 | reverse complement strand
GATTCCAACCGAGTTTAACCAAATTCATGTGTAACAGCAATCGGATCCAGACAACCACAAGGCGATCAGCTGTAATAAAAGTATCTTCAAATTTGAAGTATACTCATTCACGTGTTTGAGAATGATTCAATATGACCTATAAAAAGTTAAATTTCGCTAGCAACAATTGTATATTTACAGGTTAGAATATGTTGCAAATACTCTAAATATAGCTCTCACTCATATGTCAGCCCTCCCGCAGCTTTCCAAAAGAAAAAATAAAATGCCGGTTAAATACCTGCTCGCTATGATGCTGGGTGTTGTCCCTTTTTATGTGGTTGCAGATGAGCTAGATACCTTGCAATTGCGAGCTAGCGTCAATCAAGCTTATGACACCAACCTATTTAGACGCGCTAATAATGAAGTGTCCGAACAAATCACCAGATACACTGTTGGTGTCAAGCTCGATAAAACGTACTCTTTGCAAAGAATTATTCTTGATGCATGGTTGGTAGATAACAAATACCATGAAAATGACTACTTGGATTTTCTGGGTAAAAATTACAATGCTGCTTTTTTGTGGTCGTTGACGCCGAGCTTAACTGGTTCGCTGATTTCTCGCCGAACCGAGAGCATGAACAATTTTGGTGACTTTTTAAACAACGCCAAAAACGTTCGCACTCAAACATTTAATGAATTTACAGCAAAGTATTCTCCGCATAAAACTTTAGGTGTCATTCTTGGCGTGAGCCAGAATAAGCTGGAAAACAGTCAGGCATTTACTGCAATCACGGACTTTGATGCAAAAGGCGTAGATTATGGACTCAGTTACGATTTTGCATCCGGCGCCTATATCAAGTTCTTGTTTCATAACCGCAATGGCGGTTTTGAGCAGCGACCTCTGGATCCAGTCAATGCTTTTGATAATGGGTACAATGAAAGAGAGTATGAATTTGATTTGTTTGTCCAGGAGGAGGGCAAGAGTAAGTTGAGTGCCAAGCTAGGCCATGTTTCGCGCGACTATGACAATTTTACAGTCCGCAATTATGAAGCTTACATTGGTAACGTCAATTACGAGTTGATTATCACTGGTAAAACCAAAGGCAATATCGTGTTGTCTCGCACAGCTGCTCCTTTTGAGACGGCCAATACTACTTATTCAGTCTCTGATACCTTGAGTACACGATTGACTTATGATTTTTCATCCAAGATTCAAGCGGGTTTAAATCTGCGTTATTCCGAACGGGATTTCGAGGGCCGAGCAAGATTTGATACCAGTGGACGAGTCGATAAAGAAAAATCATTTGGTGGATTCATCAGCTGGAATCCGACCAAGAATATTGGATTGTCATTAATGAGCACCCAGTCTTATCGGGATTCTACAGTTTCAAGATTTGACTATGATGATAACTTGACTTCTATCAATCTGGATTTAAAGATTTAAAATCTTAATGATTAGAGTTGTGAGTTTTTCAGCGGATGTATTCAAAAAAATTGTCTCCTACAATTCAGTTTGAATGTGAAAAAATCAGGACTTTTCTCTCAAAAACAATAGGAGATCAAATCGTTGTGATTCCGGCGCACGATATCCAAACGAGCTATTGTTAAGATCATGATCCATGCTAGTCTTACATAAATCGCTTTATCATATATTTTAAATTTAAGAGAGCACAGAGTATGAGTAGTTACATTAAATACTTTCTAATAAGCTTTATCCTCGCATTTAGTACGGTTGCTTACGCCGACTACAATTTAGGTGCCGGTGACTCAGTCAGAATCATTGTCTATGGAGATGCTGATTTAACTCGCGAGACCAGGGTTGCCGAGGATGGCGTGATTACTTTACCGCTGATTGGTGAGGTCTCCATCGGTGGGCTAACTACTATTCAGGCAGAAAAGCGCATTGCAGAGCAGCTCAAAAAAGGGGGATTTATTGCTAATCCGCAGGTCTCTGTGCTCATTCTTGAATTCAAAAGCAAGACAGTTTCAGTCTTGGGCGGAGTTCCCAAGCCTGGGCGATATCCCATTACGCATCCAACGGATATCAAGGATATTATTGCAGAAGCTGGTGGTTTGACGAGTGAGGCTTCAGAAATTATCACGGTCGTTCGCGGCGAGCAGCGCAGCGAATATGACCTGAATGAAGTGATAGAGCGCCGCAACCTCAGTGAAAAAGATATTCGGCTGGTCGGTGATGAAACAGTATACGTGAGTGTAAGAGATATCGCGGTGACTGGTCAGGTACTTCGTCCTGGTAAGTATGGGATCCAGGGTGGCACACGTAAAATCAGTGATTTTGTCGCATTGGCGGGTGGTGCGAATGAAACAGCTGGTGAAACGTTGTTCTATACCACTATGCGATCAGGCACTCCCGTCACTTCAGAAATCAATATTGATGAGTTATTCCGTGCTCCTGCCAGAGAGCTCAATAAAGAGCTGATCCCTGGGGATGTGATCTACGTTCCAAAAGCGCCACAAGTATATGTCTACGGCGAAGTCCAGCGTCCTGGCATGTATAAAATTGACAAAAACATGACCATTATGCAGGCCATTGCCAAGGCAGGTGGCATTACTACTCGTGGTACACAGCGATCAGTTAAGTTACATCGTAAGAATGCTGACGGCGTACTCATCAAACAAACACCTGACCTGACGAGTACATTGATGGATGAAGATGTGCTTTTCATTGAAGAAAGTCTGCTTTAATTTTTAGGCCAAGCTATGAACCTGACACAATTTCTGATTATTTTACAGGCACGTAAGAAAATTATTTTTCTGGTTGCCTTGCTGACCATGGCCACAGCGATAGTGGTGAGCCTTTTGATGCCTAAAAACTATCTGGCAACCACCAAAGTTTTGCTGAATTATAAAGGGGTGGATCCTGTCACCGGGACCAGTATCCCGGCCCAGTTGATGCCAGGTTTTTTGGGTACGCAGGCTGATATTATTCAGAGCAAAAGTGTGGGTGCAGACGTGGTTAAAAAGCTGAACCTTGCTGAAATACCATCAATTAAAGAAGATTTCGAGAAATCGGTTAACGACAAAAACGTCGACATCAATGCTTGGCTGGCAGAAAGACTGCTAAAAAATCTGGATGTCACTCCTTCCAGAGAAAGCAGTGTTGTGCTGATTAGTTACAAAGGTGTTGACCCTTCATTTGCAGCAGCCATGGCAAATGCCTTTGCCGAGTCATATATTTCAATCACATTAAAGCTGAAGATGGACCCTGCAATTAAAGCCACGCAGTATTTGTCAGAACAAACCAAAGTCTTGCGTGAGAATTTGCAGAAAGCACAGGAAAAATTAGCGCAGTATCAGCAAGAGCATGGATTAACCAGCGCTCAGGACGCATATGACGTTGAAAGCTCTAAACTGAGAGATTTGTCTTCACAATACAGTCTGATGCAATCGCAGGCAATAGATGCAAATTCAAGAAGAAATGATGCAGCCAAAAACACCAGTGAATCTCCTGATGTTGCTCAAAACCCTGTAATACAGAATTTACGTATGAGTCTTGTGACAGCGGAGTCCAAGCTAGCTGAGTTGGCACAGCGGTACAGTAAAAACCATCCAACCTATATTGCGACTGAAGCCGAAGTGATTAAGCTCAGAAGTCAACTTCAAAATGAAATTGACCGGACTGTCGTTGGTTTAAGCAATAGTGCAAACATCAACTCACAAAGGCTTGGAGAAATCAAGGGGCAAATGGAGAAACAAAAACAGAAAGTTCTGGAACTCAACAGGCTACGTTCAGAACTTACCCTTTTGGAAAAAGATGTTGAGATCGCACAAAATGCCCTGGCTTCAGTAAATGGCCGGTTTAGCCAGACGGCCCTTGAAGGGCAATCTAATCAAGCGGATATTTCTATCCTCGAGATGGCTACACCACCAACATCCCCAAGCAATCCAAGATTGCTTTTGATTGCACCTTTTGCTCTGATTATTGGCTGTATGCTGGGTTGCTTTTTTGCTCTTGTCAGCGAATTTCTAGACCGCCGTGTTCGCAGTAAAGAGGATATTGTTGGTTTGTTACAAATACCAGTATATGAATACAGCATTCAAAATACTTAAGTAAATTCCATTTCACAACTTAGAACACGAGCCGTTGCGTATGAACATTATAGAAACAGATAGCCAAACGCCTGTACGAACCATTTCCTCCAGTATCGGCCATTTGTTATTGGATATGGGCAAAATTACTGATAAAGATGCAGAACGCATCTTAAAGTTTCAAAAAGAAAAGTCCATGCGATTTGGTGAGGCGGCGTTAGCACTTGGTTTTGTTACGATGGATGACATTAATAAGGCTTTGTCTTTTCAGTTCGATTATCCTTATATCGCAAGTGACAAAGCCTCTTTCAGCACAAGCCTGGTGGCAGCATTTGATCCATTCTCTAAAGAGGTTGAAACACTCAGATCTCTTAGAACCCAGCTCATGCTGCGGTGGTTTGAGCGTGGATATAAAGCACTCACAATCGCCTCTGCACGCGAAAGTGATGGGAGCAGCACACTTGCTGCAAATCTGGCGGTCGTTTTTTCACAACTGGGGGAGCGCACTCTCCTGATTGATGCCAATTTGCGAGAGCCAGTACAACATCAGTTGTTTAAGTTGAATAATCATCAAGGCCTGTCTGATATTTTGGTAGGTAGAGCATCAACCGATGTGGTGGTTCGAATCCCTTCTTTATTAAATCTGAGCATTCTGACTGCGGGTGCAGTCCCCCCAAATCCTCAAGAGTTATTGAATAAAGATTCATTCGATGCTCTCCTCAGCAGCTTTGCAGAGCAATATGACGTGATCATCGTTAATACCTCACCCATTCTTAATTCTGCAGATGCACAGATTGTTGCAAAAAAAATAGGTGGGGTATTAATTGCGACTGAGCAACATAAAACTGCGCTTAAAGATACCCAGGCTGCTATCGAGGCATGTCATGCACTTGGCATAGAGGTGCAAATAGCGCTAAACGTGGTCAATTAAAATGAATTCGAATGTTTATTGGCCGGAGTTCTCAGTGAAGAACAAGCTTTTTGCATACGCCGCAATTTTAGCCTCATTGTTAGTGCTTTTTGTCCCAGTTTTTTATGATTTGTCTGTAAGCGTTTGGAATAATGATACACAGTCTCATGGGCCGATTGTTCTAGCAATAGCTATCTGGTTCTTTTATTTCAAGACCAGGCAGATACTCGAAAAATCAACCGACTTCAAGCCTGCTCCCTTATTAGGATGGTTTTTTGTTTTTTGTGGTTTCAGCCTCTATCTCGTTGGCTATTCACAGAGTGTATACATTTTTTCAATGCTGTCGCTGGTTGCGATTTTATGCGGCTTAATTTGCATTGTATTTGGTGTTAAGACTGCCTTAAAGTACTGGTTTGCCTTGTTTTTCTTCGTTTTTTTAATGCCATGGCCAGCTTCTGTGATTGATGCAGTGACTCAGCCCATGAAAATTGCTGTTTCTTATGCATCAGAACATCTCTTGTATGCCCTGGATTATCCAATTGCACGCGCAGGCGTCATTTTACAGATTGGACAATATAAGCTGCTGGTTGCAGATGCATGTGCAGGACTTAACTCGTTATTCACGTTAGAAGCCATTGGCTTGCTGTATATCAATGTGATTAGTCATCAAGCTTTCTGGCGTAACGTACTGCTGGCTGTGCTGATTGTTCCTGTTTCATTTACCTCTAACGTGTTACGTGTATGTACACTTGCGTTGATTACCTATCATTTCGGGGACGAAGCCGGTCAGGGTTTTTTACATAACTTCTCAGGCATGATCTTGTTCCTCACGGCGTTAATTTTGATTATTTTGATAGATACGCTGATTCAAAAGGTTTCAGAGCGCTTTAAAATCAATGCATTACTTAGTGAATAGTCGTGTGGATAAATGAAAGATTTATTTAAGAGCCTGCCCAATGTCAACCGCCTCCCGGCATTTGTATTGCTTTTTTTAAGCCTGATCTGCCTTGGCATTGCAATCTGGATGCAACCAAATACATATTATGCTGAGGGTCCAAGTGAACTGGAAAGTAACATCCCTAAAGAGTTTGGAAACTGGAAGCTCGCGCCTCAATTGGCACCGCAAGTCAGCCTGGTGAGCGACAATAACAAACTACAAGATCAAATCTATGATGATATTTTGATGCGTAGCTATATCAATAACAATGGCGATAAAGTGATGCTTGCATTGGCTTATGCTAAAGAACAAAGGCAAGATGTCAAAGTGCATCAGCCAGATATATGTTACCCGGCTCAAGGATATCAAATGCTATCTTCTAAATTGGCTAACTTTAAGATATTAGCTAATGCAACTGCTATACAGGGTAAGAATCAGGTTTACTCTGGAGCATCTCACCAAGAAGCGGTTAGTTACTGGGTGAGAGTGGGGGACGGAACGTTTCTTTCAGGTTTGCAAATGCGTTTGAAAATTATTAGTGACGGCCTTTTAAAACAGCGTTTTGATGACGGTATGTTGGTTAGAGTTTCTTCAGTTTCAAACAATGATACCAACACGGAAAAAATATTTGAATTGCATCAGCAATTCCTTAATGACTTAACAGCCGCATTGCCTACCAAAAGTCGCAAACTACTTTTACCAGCTGCCATTTAAAAATTCAATCGAGCAAATGTTTGCTTGATATTTCTACTTATTGTTGATCTGTTGGTAGAGATGACTACCCTGTAAATAAAAAGAGACTGATATGAAAGTTACTGTATACATCCCTACCAAAAATCGAAAAGACGTACTAGCCAGGGCCGTAGATTCAGTTCTCAATCAAACATATCGGGATATTGAGGTCATCGTCGTTAGTGACGGTTCGACAGATGATACCGAGGCCTACTTAAAAGCAAAATCTGAAGCTGACCAGAGATTAAAGTTTTTTATTAAGAAAACATCTGAAGGTGCCCCAGCTGCAAGGAATTTGGCAATTAAAAATGCTACTGGCGACTTTGTGACGGGATTGGATGATGATGATGAGTTCTTACCTAACAGAATAGAGCTATTGGTTGATTATTGGCAGTTTCTAAAAAGTCACTCTGTACATCCTTCATGTTTATATACCCCAGATTTAATTTATCAAAATGGCATTCAAGTTGGCCTTTCAAGAAAAATTGGGTGCGTAACACACGAGCAGCTATTTGAAGCGAATTATATTGGGAATCAAATTTTCGCGCCTAAAAATATATATATTGAGGCAGGTTTGTTCGATGAAGAAATGCCAGCTTGGCAGGATATGGAATTGTTCTATCGTGTGTTAAAAATGTATGGGGCAGCCTCTTTACTAGACATTCCAACACAGATAGTGGATGACACCCCGCGTAAAGACAGAATCTCAATCAAAGCGAGTAAAAGATTACGCGCCGCACACAGTAAATTCTCAGCCAAACACTGTCAAAATTCAGGCAGACATTCTCAAATGCTTTACTTGCAAATGTTCTCAAGCTTTTATCGTATTCGCCCAAATTTAAGAGATTGGATTAATTTTCTTAAACATGGCTTTTGGTTTAAGGGCTTCATTGGTCTTGTTGCTGCTACCTTCCGACTTCCTAAACCTTAAACTAATGGACGTCGCTAAAGGAATTGTTTAATTGTGAATGCATATGAAGCTAAATAGTTTATTTCAGTCCGTGCAAAGCAATAATACAGCGTATCGCCCTGATATTGATGGTTTGAGAGCTATTGCAGTATTACTGGTTGTACTATTTCACGCTTTCCCCAATCGGCTTTCTGGTGGCTTTATCGGGGTTGATATTTTCTTTGTGATTTCTGGCTATCTAATCTCTAGTATTATTCTAAAAGAGATTTCAAAGAATGATTTTACAATCCTTGGATTTTACAAAAAGCGTATAAATAGAATATATCCAGCATTAGCTTTCGTTTTGTTAGTCAGTATATTTGTTTCAAGATATATGCTGTTCAAAGCAGAGTTGGCTGAGTTTGATTTTTCACTTTTCTTCTCGACCATTTTTTCAGCTAATCTTTATTTTCTCAATACACTCAATTATTTTGATAACAGTGCTGAGAATCACCCATTATTACATTTGTGGTCACTTGGTGTAGAGGAGCAGTTTTACATTTTTTGGCCATTATTGTTATGGTACGTTGCCAAGAAAACCTTATCTTTTGGCTTCAAAATTATTGGGGTTGTATTAGTCGCATCATTTCTTTTAAATGTTTATTTCGTCGCGCAATACCAATCCAATGTTTTTTATTTACCATTCACTCGGTTCTGGGAGCTGGGTTTCGGTTCATTATGTGCATTCATAACAAGATCAAATACTTATAAACCCCCACTTAAAATATTAAGTTTGAATGTGAATTCAGACTTTTTAACTATTTGTGGTTTGAGCCTGATAGTTGTTTGTGAGCTAATTATTACTCCTACCAGCTTATTTCCTGGGTGGTATGCTTTATTACCTGTTATTGGCTCGGGCCTAATTTTGGTATATGGTCAAACTAGTAATTTTGCAAAGCGATTTCTTGCAAATCGTGTTTTAGTCTTTATAGGTTTAATTAGCTATCCCCTTTATTTGTGGCATTGGCCGATATTATCTTTCGGTCATATTTATTTGGGATATTTGATGGTCGGCTTCGTCAAAGTCTTTTTAGTTCTAATGAGCTTTCTATTAGCCATTATGACTTACTACTTAATTGAGATCCCATTAAGATATCGAATTAACCACAAATTAAAACCCACTGTCTTATTTACTTTACTACTCCTTATTGGCCTTTTCGGATTATTAAATCGCCAAAACATCCTTTCTTCAAGTTTGACAGAGCAAGACGACTTTGTAAGCTTTTATAAGGGATATGTCGGTCATACAGATTATGTAAATAAAAACAGGGTTTATTGCAGTTTTATTGATCCGAGCGGAAGTTTTGAAAGAAATATCCCTGAGAACTGTATTCTCGAAGAGCAAAAAAACTTAATCGTATTATGGGGTGATTCTCATGCCTATCAACTGTTCTCTGGTCTCAATCAACACTTGGATCATCAATATCACCTTAGTCAATTAACATCCTCAGGCTGTCATCCATTTTTGCCAGATAATGTAAATAGCGGAAGCATTAATTGTAATAAAGCGAATAGTCAATCACTTGATGTTATTAAGAAAACCAAACCAAACATAGTTTTATTGGCACAAAAGGATTCTCACGACTTAACTGATTGGGAAACTGTTGCTGCTGAACTTCATAAGCTAGGTGTAAAAAAAGTTATATTATTGGGACCAGTGCCACAGTGGAATCAATACCTTTACAGATATCTGGCTAAAAATTATCATAACTTATCAGATATTCCATCCCATGTAGGAGGTGGAGTGTTGAATCAAGATATGATTGCTCTTGATCGCAAAATGAAGAATAAATACTCTCACAGCAACTCACTAAAATATGTTTCCTTGATTGATCTATTTTGTGAGCCTAAACTTGGTTGCCTAACTTTTGTGAAAGACAGTCATGAGCTTACAACATTCGATTACGGGCATTTAAGTCTTTCCGCATCAAACTTAGTTGCTATCAAGCTTGCTGATGCAATTAATAACTAATTGTCACAAAATCTCATGAGTATCGGCGTTTATTAAATGTCAAAATTTTCTCAAAACAAATCAATGATAGCTCTTATCTTGATAGCAGTACTTTCCGCTTTATTTTTTGGGTTTGTTTCTTTTACGTTAGTTGCTATTGTAGGAAGGCATTATTCATACCTTTTTGCGTTGCCTTCTGCAATTCTTATTGGCGTTGTATTCTTTTTTAATAGATATTTATTTCTCTTAATTGTAATGCTGACAAGAGCATCCTTAGACGTTGTTTTCGAGTCTATAAAAATTGGTAGCTTTGGGTTAGGAGGAGTTCTGAACGCTCTTGTAATTTTGATTGCATTAATTATGTATTTTGAGCGAGGAAGAGAGAGACCTTCCAGTATTGAGAATATAAAAGTGGCTTGGGTTCTTTTTGTATTCATCTGTTTTGTATCATTGTTTTATACCCCTGTATTTTTCACTGGGTTTAAAACATTTCTCAGTTACTTGTCATATGCAGCTATGTTTTTCATCGGTGTGTACTCTATTAAAGATAAAAATGATTTTAATAAGTGGGTTAAGATAATTGCACTGTCATCGGTTATTCCTCTAACCTACAGCTTGTTCTCCCTGATATTCGGGGGCAGAGGGCTACGCGATAGCATGGGGGAAGGGTTGCGGTTGCAGGGAACATTTCCTCATCCGAATCCATTTGCACCATATTTAGTATTAATGATTTCTGTATGTTTTTATGTATATAAAGCGGAGTTGTTTGCAGTCGGATCAGCTCTCAGAAGAGCTTTACCAGCATATATTTTAGTTTTGATTGGTCTGTTAGTCATGACCAAAACAAGATCAGCATGGGCCGCATGTTTCATATTATTCTTCGCCTATGGAGCGCTCCTAGAAAGGAGATTTCTGATATTTGTATTTATTGCGCCATTTTTGGCATTACTCGTACCAGATATTCAAGACAGGATTCTAGCTGCAACGCAAAATACAGATTATGGCATTACAGGATATGGAAAGTTGAATTCTTACGCATGGCGCCTCAAGATTTGGCATGACAGTATTAATTGGATGCGCCCTTCACATTATATCGGTGGTTATGGGTTAGCAGCGTTTGTTCATCATTCTATGGACTTTGGAATGGCTAATGCATTTCAGAAGGCAACCTTTGAAATTAACGCCCACAACATTTTCATTCAAACATTCTTTAATTTAGGATTTTTAGGATTATTTTCATTTATAGGTTTGATTTACTTACCTATGCGATCCCTTTATAAATTTTATTCTAAGAATAAACTATTGGTATTTATTGCGCTTCTTGCATTTGTTCAATTTATCCTTCAGGGCTATTCGGACAATATTTGGGATTATTTAATTTTTGAATGGTATTTCTGGTTCTTCATTGGCATCACGTTAGCCTACTTAAAGATTGAAAATGGTAAAACTCTGGTTAAGGTAAACAATTAACAATGAATAATACAGACTACAAAGAGGATTTAAAGCGATATCCTCCTCGCCCATTTCTTAAAGAGCAGTCGATATGGGCAATAAGAGTATACAGATGGGGGCGATGTATCGATTCAATGCCAGATGGCTTTAAAAAAAAATTAAAACTTCAATTTTACTGGTTAGTTTTTAGGTTTGTTGAAACAATAACCGGTATCAGCCTACCAAAAGGTGCTGTAATTGGAGCAGGCTTGAAAATTTGGCATTTCGGCAATATTTTTATCAATTCTGGTGCTGTTATTGGAAAAAACTGTACCTTACGACAAGGTGTAACAATTGGTAATCGGCATGAGGATGGACCCTTGCCTGTAATTGGTGACAATGTTGATATTGGAGCTTATGCTCAAATTCTTGGTGGAATTAGAGTCGGTGACAATGTCAAAATTGGAGCGATGTCAGTTGTTATAGAAGATATTCCCTCTAATGCCACAGCTGTTGGAATACCTGCTAGAGTGATCAAACCCTCATAAATTAAGTTGAAACACAAAACAATCAATGCAAGTTAGCTACTTTACTAGCACGTACCCACGTGCTACAGATACTTTTATTCAGCGAGAAGTGGTTGGTCTCAGGGCCGGAGGGGTAGACGTATTTACAAGTGCATTACGCCAGCCAGAAAAATCTAACAATGTCAGTCCGTTGATCATTAGTGAACGAGGCGGAACCACATATTTTTTACCTGCTAACCCTTTTCAATTACTTTATCTCAATATAAAAGGCCTTGTCTTTAATTCAGCAAGGTATTTTAAGGCACTAAAATTAGCTTTTAAAACGCGGCGGCCAGGAATAAAAGGCACTATATATCAGCTCTTTTATTTTCAAGAAGCCTTGTTGCTTGCTAACTATTTAAATAAAAAAAATATTCAACATTTGCATAATCACTTTGGTGATAGCAGTGGCATGGTAGCCATGCTTGCAAGTCAGTTAAGTGGCGTTGGTTATAGCATGACTTTTCATGGACCCCATATCTTCTTTGAGCCAACGTTACTAGCCATTCGTGAAAAGGTTGAACATGCTAAATTTATCATTTGTATTAGTAATTATTGTAAAAGTCAGGTCATGCTTTTCTCTGATCCAAAGGACTGGCATAAATTACACATAGTGCATTGTGGAATTGATGTAGAAAGCTATAAATTTTCTGAGGCGAGCGAAAGCTCACCTCAAGATGTCGTGAAACTGTTATATGTGGGCAGACTGGCGGCAGAGAAGGGGGTGCCAGTATTACTCAATAGTTTGATAGCGCTTAAGAATGAGGGTTACCAATTTCATTTGACACTTTTAGGTGACGGACCTGAGAGAGCTTCCCTGGAGGCTGAGGTTAAACGTCATGATCTTGAAAGTATGGTTTTTTTTGGAGGGTTTGCAAGTCAAGAGACGGTAAGAAAAACCTTACAGCACAGTGATGTTTTTATATTACCGAGTTTTGCTGAAGGAGTGCCTGTTTCTTTAATGGAGGCAATGGCTTGCGGTGTGCCTGTGATAGGAACGAATGTTGGTGGTGTCACTGAGTTAATTGAGCACAATGTCTCTGGTTTGGTTGTAGCTCCCTCTGATGAAATAGCTTTAAAAAATGCCCTTTCAAGTTATCTTAATAGCCAGTCCTTGCGGGAGAGAGTCAAACTGGCGGCCCGCAAGGTGGTTGAGACAAGTTTTAATTTGGAGATTGAGGTGGCTAAACTCCAAAAATTGATTGAGAAGTATCAGGAAAGCTCCAAATGATTGGCGATTTAAGCCGTACTGAAAAGTCGTTGATTGAAAGTTTTCCTATATGCATTGTTGGTGCCGGCGCTGCAGGTATTTCTCTTGCCATCAGCCTTTTGAGAAAGGGCCAAAGAGTATTATTAATTGAAGGGGGTGGCTTAAAAGAGTCAGCAGAGGTTGCAGATACATACGTCGGTAAAGCAACTCCACCACATCCTCAAACAACAGAATTCCGTTATCAGCGTTTCGGCGGCACTACACATCTATGGGGTGGGCGTTGCGTTCCTTTAGATCAGCATGATTTTGAGAAGAGGGATCATGTGCCGTTAAGCGGCTGGCCTGCTGAAGCAAAAGACATCGCAAACTATTATCCTGCCGCCTTAAACTTTTGTGATGCCGGACAAAATGACTTTACCATTTCGGCATTCGGAGCAAACTCAAAACCCATGTTTAACGAGCTGCCGCAATTGGCTCCTGATATCAATGAGTTCATTGAAAGGTATAGTTTACCCACAGATTTCGGGAAAAAATTCTGGCAAGAGCTTGCACGCGCTAGTGATTGCCTAGTGTTGCTTGGGACGCGTTGTATTGCCTTAAACTGCGAGCCTGGGCAGTCTCACAAAATCAACACCATTACTTTGAGTAACGGCAATCAACAAACTGAAATCAAGGTAGGTCAGATTGTGTTGGCTGGTGGTTGTATTGATACAACCCGTTTGATGTTAGTGAGTAGAAAGAAGCATCCAGAGTGGAGCTATCTTGATCATTCTTTGGGTAAGTATTATGCGTGCCATTATGATTTAATCTTTGGTGCATTGCGGTTCACTAATGAGAAACCAATTTTCGACTTTCAAAAAACCTCAGAAGGGGTTTATGCCAGGAGAAAATTCCAATTCTCATCTGAATTTCAATCAGAACATGGTTTGTTAAATTCGGCTTTTCGACTCCATTTTCCTGCGTATGCAGATCCGTCTCACGGCAGTGGCGTTCTATCCACAATTTTTCTAGCTAAATCTATTTTAAAGCCCGAGCATCAGACGATTTTAAATCATGGGGTGAACCAATCGAACCAGCGAGGTCAATGGTTATACCACCTCCGTAACATTGTCATGGATATGGGCTCTGTGATTAAGTTTGCATACTGCTGGTTATTTAAAATCAAGCTCGCCAAAAGAAAGATTCCTTACACATTGATTGCCAATCGTAACGGTACTTATCCAATTGAGTTTAATAGCGAGCAAGTGCCTGATATCGATAATCGTATTGAACTGACTGATGAATTAGATCGTTTAGGAATGCCAAGAGTTAGCGTTTTTTGGAGAATGACCGAGCAGGATATTTCATCTGGTATAAAGTCTTTTAATTTACTGAAGTCTTTGTTTGAAAAAACACAGGCATGTCGTTTGGAGTTTGATCAAAAAGAACTTGAGCAGAGCATGGCAAATGCCTTGCCGGTTGGTGGTCATCATATAGGCACCACACGTATGGGCTACACAGCAAAAGATAGTGTGGTTGATACAAATTGCAAGGTGCATGGTGTCGATAACTTGTTTATTGCAAGCTCATCGGTCTTCACCACTAATGGTCATGCGAATCCTACTCTAACTATTGTTGCACTGGCGTTAAGACTCGCTGATTATCTCGCTGAGAGTAGAAGTTAACGATTTTTTTGAACGTATTTTTTAAGATGGGAAAATAGATGAAGCTTCACAAGTCATTTTTTATTACCCTGATATTGTTTGTTATTTTAATAACCAGCTTCTCCCGTTCTTATGCGGAAGAGTACGGTAGCTATAAAAAGCCGTTTGCTGCAGATTCGTTATGGAATAGTAAACCTATTAATCCAGTGCTCGGTTCTTTCGTACTACCAACAGACCAATATCAACCATCAGTTCACGCAGGTAAATTTTCGACCGGTTGCTTTCTTGCCACAGCCGAAGATGGTCCAATGACAATTAAAGGCCATCTGGGTAAAAAAGGCATATATGACGCTGATGCAGAAACTACTACTGATGAAATAACAATACCACATTGGCCTGTAGACTTGATTCCAGCTACTGGTGGTGATGGGCATGCTGATATTATTGATGAATCATCTGGTGTTATTTACTCGTTCTGGCAACTTAAGAAAGTTGAAGGCATTTGGCGTGCAACTCATTATGGATGGATGCCATTAAAAGGCAGCGGTTGGGGTGATCCTGCCCATTACCATCAAGGAGCAAGAGCTACTGGTGTACCAGCTTGTGCTGGAATTATTAGAAAACATGAAGTGGCTGATGGTAAGGAGCTTTATCATCATGCTTTAGCTATGTCAGCTACTAAGTACGCCTTATCAGCTAAGATACCTTACATATTTCCTGCAACGGTAGCAGATAGAACTGCAGATAAAAATGTTGGTGAGATTCCAGAGGGATCTTTAATGATGCTCCCGCCAACGTTTGATCTGAATAAGATAAAAACTCCGGAGTTAAAAAAAATCGCAAATACACTTAAGGTATATGGCGGTTACATGGTAGACCAAAATTTTGGTACACCTTATTTAATCTACGTTGAGCATGGAAGTAATTTAAGCTTACATAAGGGCGGTTGGAACAATTCAACCGCAAATGATTTGCAATTAATTAGGGAAAATCTCCGAAATGTAGTTTCCACAAGTGGATATCTGGATGCTGATGGAAAAAAATTCGCACCCAACCAAAATTTAAATTTGTTATCTTTGCGCGGCCCTTGGAGAGTGGAGTCAGGCGAAACACCTGGAAAATTCGTATCATTACAACAAGCCGTGGTTTTTGATAATTTGAAATCAGTCACCATTCAATCTAACGAAACCGGACGCTCTACGCCGGATGTAATTTGGGCTAGGCCACATAAAGGTGATCGCTATAAACTAGCTGTTAGTGCACAAGGCGGTGCAATGCTTAATTTGAAAATTCTGGATCCGGATACCCGCAAGCTCTTATATGAATCTGGCAATATTAGTGACGGAAAGTCTGTGAGTTTTGACTGGCCAGCTGACAAATTTAAAACCAAGCTGACATTAACCAGCGGAAGTGAGCCAACGTCTTCTGTTTCAGCGACTCTTAAAAAAGACGAATAATATTCGCAATAAAAATTTAAATACTGGAAGTCAATATGTTTACTGTTCTATTAATAATTTTCTGGTGCATGCTCTTAGTATTAACTATTCCAGTATTGGTTTTTTCGCTCCAGATTCTTGCAGCAGTGTTACCAGGGTTCAAGTTAAAAAAAATACAACCGCAAACACAGAGTATTGCTATTTTGATCCCTGCACACAACGAAGAGAAGGGCATCCAAGCTACTTTAAAGTCAATTTTAGCTCAGGCCACCATTAATACTAGAGTTGTAGTTATAGCTGATAATTGCTCTGACAATACAGCTGAGTTAGCTCGTGAAATGGGTGTTGAAGCAATTGAGAGGCAAAATCAAGATTTTCGAGGAAAAGGTTTTGCCCTTGATTTTGGTATTAATTTTTTAAAACAAAACAATCCACCTGAGATTCTCGTCATTTTTGATGCTGATTGCCAGATCTCTACTGGTGCAATAGCAGCGCTAGCGCAAGCTGTGCAGGAGCACGGGCGTGCGGTTCAGGGGCTGTATCTTATTCAAGCGGCAGAAAATGCAAAGATATCAACCCGGCTATCAGAGTTTGCTTATGTTGTAAAAAGTTGGACTCGGCCTCTAGGCGCATCTCGCTTGGGAATGCCAATGCAACTGATGGGCTCAGGTATGGCATTTCCCTGGCCACAGATTGCAAATTCAAATTTGTCACACGGCAGCATTGTTGAGGATATGAAGCTGGGGATTGACCTGGCAAGCGCTCAAAAAGCGCCCAAATTTTGTCCAGAAGCATTTATATCAAGCGTTTTCCCGGAGCATCAAGAAGGTGAGCAATCTCAACGTAAGCGCTGGGAACATGGGCATTTGGGGATGATTGTCCAAGAAGGTTTGCCAATGTTATGGCGGGGGATAAAGTCTTTTGATATTGAAATGATTGGGATGGCATTGGACTTGTGTGTGCCTCCAGTTGCCCTTCTTTTCCTTTTAAGTGCAGCTTTCGCAGTATTTTCTTCAGCTCTAGCTCTTTTCGAAGGGAGTTATTGGCCTTGGTTTTTCGGGGTGATGCAATTTTTCCTATTATCAACTTTTGTTCTGATAGCGTGGTTAAAGCATGGCACAAAAATCATTTCGTTAACCGCTTTGCTTGCTTACGCTCCAGTGTATGCTGTTGGTAAAATAAAATTGTATTTAGGCTTTTTTATAAACCGACAGGTGGAGTGGGTGAAGTCTCGAAAAGATTGACTACTACCTAAGAAGACTCTCGTGCAAACTGGGAGCAATAAAATAAATGAACTGGAAAGTGTCAGAGGACTAGCAGCACTAGTTGTTGTTATGTACCACATTCCTGGTTGGCATCCTTTTCTACATCACATCAGCTTCATTCGAGGCGGTGGTTTGATGGTAGATTTGTTTTTTGTGTTGTCTGGTTTTGTCATTTACTCTGCTTACAACAATAGACTGCAATCAACGGCTGATTTTCTTAAATTCCAGTTTCTACGATTTGGACGTTTGTATCCTGTACATATTACTTTTTTAATTGTATTTCTCGCTATTGAGACTCTAAAGTACGTGTTATTACACTATTATGGTATCCAGAGTCACAGCAAACCTCCTTTTGTTGAAAACGACTTTCCTGCATTCTTGAGAGAGTTGTTTCTGGTTAAAGCGTTCTGGCCCAATGATGTTGCTATGGCTTTTAATAGCCCCGCCTGGTCCATCAGTGCAGAGTTTTATACGTACATCATTTTTGGCTTGATTACACTCTATGCAAAAAAATTCAAAGATTTGATTTTCGTGATGATTGCAATTGTTTGCATTGCGGCACTCTTTATCTTTAAACCAGAGCAATACAATTTTATGCTTAGGTGTCTGTCTGGTTTCTTTGTCGGTTGTTTGACTGCTCTTACTGTGAAATCCGCCTTGACCCAAAACCATGCCAAGCTTGTTATTTTTGAGTGGATGATTCCGATTTCGATATGTGTGATTATTTTGATAACCTCAATTTCTAGAGGATATTACGGTGTTGCATTGTTGATTTATCCTGCCAGTGCTTTATTGATCGCATCTATTTCATTATCCGATATAAATATTTTTAAACGCATGCTGGCTCACCCTCTACTCGTTTGGCTGGGTACAATTTCTTACTCATTGTACATGTCGCATGGTGCTGTGCTTTGGGGTTTTCAGCAATTTTTAAGAGTGGCTTTCCATCGCGATGAAATTATTGTCAGAGGTATCTCTACACCTCAATTTACTCAAGTTGAAGCATGTGCTCTTATCCTCCTTTTTATGACTTTGGCTTTGTTTATTGCGCAAATTACTTATTATTTAATCGAGCAACCATGGAGAATTAAGTCTAGAGCGTTTATCAAAGTTAAGTGAGGCATTATTAAAAAAAGCGCTCGTGATATATAAGCGCTTTTTATTTTATTGATATTAATGTAAATAAATGTATGATGTATACTAGTTTAGGTTAATTTAATTCTAGAGATATATTATGCGTTTCTTAGCACTAAAAAAAATAAACATTCTGCTTTTTAGCTTTGCTTTCTTCGATCTTGTTATTTCTTTTAAAGTACTCTCTGCTGATTTCGGCACCTACCAAAAACCATTTGCTGCAGACTCATTTTGGAACAGTCGGCCTGTTTCCCCAACTTTTTCAGGATTTGTAATCCCAACCTCCTTATACAATCCAACAGCATACAGTCCAGCATTTTCAGCAACATGCTATTACACAGATGCAAACGATGCGCCAGTAGATATTTCAGTAGGTTCTGGTTATGCAGGTGTTCATGACCGGGACTCAGAGACACTAGTCTCTAAAGTTACTATTCCACATTGGCCAACGAATGTAGAGGCTGCAACCGGAGGTGACGCGCATGCGGATGTAATTGATGTGGATAATCGCGTGATTCACTCCTTTTGGAAACTTAAGAATGTTGATGGAGTTTGGACGTCTTTACTCTATGCATGGGCACCATTGGATGGAAGAGGGTGGGGAGATCCTGCTCACTATTATCAAGGCGCTAGAGCAACGGGTGTGCCAGCGTGCGCAGGTATGATTCGAGTGCATGAAGTGGATGACGGCGATAGTATGTTTCGACACGCATTGGCGATGTCACTTACATATAACGGGCTATCACCTGATTATCAGTTCCCCGCAACATCAACAGACAACAATACTCAAAACTATACAGGACAAATTCCAGAGGGTGCACTTGTTATGCTGCCACCCACCTTTGATCTTAATAAAATCAAAACTCCGTTAATAAAGAAAATAGCTTCCACACTGAAAACTTACGGTGCTTATGTTGTAGATGCGAATTATGGGACACCTTTTCTCATATATTCTGAAATCGGCGCCAATACCAAGCTGACAACAAATCTATCTTATGCGGAATATCGAACCTTAAGAGAGGCTTTAAGAATGGTCACTTCCGTAGAAGGATGGATAGATGGTAACGGAAGCAATTTTGTTGCAAATAAAAATTTTAATATTTTATCTATGAGGGGCCCTTGGGCTCGCGGTTTTAACTATGCTCCAGATAGTGAAAAATGTGACTCTTCTTGTAATCAATTAGGTAAATTTAATTCATACAATCAACTTTTAGAATTTGAAGCAGCAGATGAACCTATAATCCAATCGAATTATTCTGGTAGGTCAATTACTAATATTCAATGGGCTAAACCTAAAAAAGGTATTAAGTATCAGCTAACAGCAAAAGCAACGGGAGGTGCAAAGCTGAGGTTGGTGATACGTAATCCCCAAAAAAATGACTATGTCACTTACGATTCATCAAATTTAGAGAATAATCAGGCAGTAACCTTTACATGGCCTATAGATGATTACGATATTACTTTAATTGCTACCAGTGGAATAGATGGCTCTTCGAGTGTTGCTGGAGAGCTAATAAGAGTTGAATAGCATTTAATTTTGATCAGTAATCACTCTTATACCATTTAATTGAGTCTTGAAGACTTTCAGCATAAGACATGTATGTAAAACCATATTCTTGACTGAATTTCTCTGAATTTAAAAATATATGTTGATCAAATAATCTAACCAAACTGGGTGGAAGAGGCTCAGGTAGCCAACCAGAGTTGATTTTTAATTTGCGGCTTGCAATTTGCGCAATCTTTATTGCGGGACTATAGATTTTTGAATCAATTTTAAGTTGCAAACGGCTTATTCGCTTAATAGGGGTGGCCTCAATTGCGTTAGCTAAATCAAATAGATATTTGTTCCACCTTGGGCTGTCTGGTGCTGCGAGATTATATTGCAATGATTGGCCTTGTTTGGCAGGGAGATTGATAGCGATACCAATTGCTTTTACAACATCATCTACATGAACCAGATTGCTCCACCCATCGCCAGCATCACCAAGGTCGCCTAAGCGGTAGGTTTTAAGTAGATTTGCCGGCCGACTTACCCACAAATGGCTACCAGGGCCATGTACGCAGCCAGGTCTAAACGAGATCACTTGACCTCCTGCTTCTGCATACTGATGCATGTAAGCCTCAGCTTCACATTTGGCCGCGGCGTACCAGCCATAACTTGGGTCAAACGAATGATTTTCAGTGATGTTGCCCTCAGAGCCACCATACACTGACATTGTACTTAAGTGAATGATTTTTGGCATACCAGCAGCCATTGCTGCTTTTACGAGTATGTCTGCACCTTTGGCAATCGAATGTTTGTCTCCGGCAACACAATTCACCACCACGTCAACTGCTTTAAGATGATGAGTAAGTGCCTCAAGGTTCAGGCTGTCTAATGTGACATGAGCAGAAATGTCAGCACTCAATCTTCCTCGTGAGGCTGCAATGGTTTGATAGCCTTGAGCATCAAGGTACGAAACTAAACGTCTGCCAACATGGCCTGTTGCTCCTAAAACTAGAACTTTCATCATGTCTACCTTGCTAGATAATGGTGTGGGGTGCTTGATTTGAAGCATGCATTTTCTGTGCTAGATGATCCGCCAGTCTTAAACTAATGGCAGTGATTGTCAGCGTCGGATTTGCCTGCCCACTGGTCGGAAATACTGCCGAGCTCGCAACATATAAATTATCTACATGGTGAACTTTACAATTTGCATCAACAACAGAGGTTTTCGGATCATTCCCCATTCTCGTCGTACCAATGTGGTGACCACCGTATGCGCCGAAGCGAGTCAAGTCTTCTTCAAGTTGCTCTGCATTGAATTCAAAAGTTCCGATACCACTTTTGTTGATTTCCTCTTTGACAACCTCTAAAGATCTGCGCACAGACTCAATATCTTCTGGTAAGTATTGCCAGTCGATTTTAACCCTGGGCATGCCAAGGGCATCACGTTCATCTATGAGGGAAACTCGGCTATTAGGATTAGGGTACTGCTCGCTGTGAATTTCTAAAGTGAATTGATTGATTTTGTTTCTGAGTATCACGGATGGAAACTTGCGTTTGGCTAGAGTTCTTTTGGTGATCCAGCGGTATAGAAATTTAAAGGTATCTATCGGATCAAGCATGATATTTGAGAAATGCTTTAAATATGTACCGAGTGATGCCTTTCCATCTTTGAGGCGCTTTCCATATTCGTAGCTTATGAAATTTTTGGCTAGGAATAAGCCGGATAACACGCCAATCTTGTGTGATGGATCTACAATTTTTGGAAAGTGTAATCTCGCCACCATATTGCCCGCTTGAATCTTGCGCTGTGTCTCGGCAGTGAGTGAAAGACGCCGACGGCAATAAATGCCTTCAGGCGACACTTCATAATCATGTCTGACATTCGTTGGTGGGCCGTCAATTTTCAATTGTCCCAGATTGCCTGCAATGTGGCATTGATAATAACGACCAACCAAATCATACTGGTTGCCGATGCCAGTTTTGCAAATGTCATTTGAGGCCAGCAGTAGGCGGGCGGTCTCTATGCCACCCGTTGCTAGGACAACTTGCTTTGCAAGCACTTTTATTTTTTTTCCTTCCAAGCTTGCAACGTCCAGATGATCGACATGATCTGTTGTGCTATTCAGTCTGATGCCCGTGCAGTTTGCGCCAAGAATCACTTGAATATCATTCGCTTTTTCAAGGTGGTAGCGGTAGCGGCTTGCCACATTGGTTGGGCATGAAAAACGCTCCATGTTGGTCGTTAATAGAATCTCACTCTTGAAATCTTTGAAAAGCGGTTTGTTCTTGCCAAACACAATATCGGCGTCGTAAGCATATTCGCCTGCCTCAAGCAGTCTGTTGGCTGCAGGGAAGTAGGGAGCGAGATCCGAATAAGTGATAGGCCAGCCGCTCTGCGGGATATATTCTCTTTTTTCAAAATCGATGGGATCAAATGGCATACAGCGGCCACCCCAGATCGCAGTTGAGCCACCAAATCGACGATGACGGTACTTATCTGGAGGGCTGTGTAAGTCTTCATCAGCCACTTCGCCTGCGTATAAATTCTGTGTTTTTTTGTCCAGACGATCTATGCCAGACTCCAGAATCAGTATATTCAGTCCTCTACCAGCCAGCGACAGGGCGAGTGCTATACCGGCTGCGCCTGACCCGATAATACAGATGTCCGTTTCTAGTGTTGAATCAGAGGGGATCAATGAAATGTTTTTTATCATTCTACTTACCAGTTTCAAGTATTAGTCCGCTATACAGAAAGCAGGCTGAATATAGTAAAAGCATACAACATATTCTAAAGAGTTTATTTAATTGCCAGTGTTTTTTTAGAGGCTGCAGGATTTTTTATAAGAATCTTTTCGAATGATGAGTCATCTCGTAGTGAGATTATTATTTTCTGGTGTAGAATCAAGTAAAAGAAAATTAACTCATTATGATTAACTATGAGTATAAAAATTAAAAAGGGGGTGGTGGCCTATGCCATCTTTACACTGACCAACTACCCGAGATTGCCTCATGACAAATCATCATAGTGAGGAAGAAAAGCCTTTAACTCATCTTGAAATTGCTGGAATTAGTATTCTGGATACACAAACGGATCGATTACTTAATGTGTTGAGTGATCGCCAGCAAGCGTCCATGAAATCTATTCTTTTCTTTGCCAATAGCAATTTTATTGTGAATTGCCGGCATTTGTTCAATCAGAACGCATCAACGACGACATCGAATGTATTGGTTGCTAATGATGGTATTGCGCTTGATATTGCAGCAAGAATCATCCATGGTAAAGCCTTTTCTGCCAATTTGAATGGTACGGACTTTTCACCTTATTTTCTAAAGCATTATCCTGGGAAACTAAAGATTTTTCTGCTGGGTGCTAAGCCAGAAGTTGTGAAAAAAACAAAGGAAGTTCTTTCACTCAAGTTTCCAGATCATGAGGTGGTTGGCGTGCAAGATGGCTACTTTGATCGTAACCAGAGCGACGCTCTGATCAATACCATTAATGCATCAGGGGCAAATATGCTGTTTGTGGCCATGGGTAACCCGATTCAGGAGCAATGGATTTTGCAATATCAGCATGCCTTGAACACGACATTTATATTTGCTGTCGGCGCGCTGTTTGATTTTTGGTCTGGCAATAAAATCCGCGCACCCAAGCTCGTTCAGGCATTGAAGCTGGAGTGGCTTTTCAGACTGTGCCAGGAGCCCAAGCGGTTATTCAAGCGATACACTTTGGATATGTTTCGTTTTTTGTATATCAGTATTAGATACACAAAAAAATCATAAAGTAATGATAGCTTCGAATTTTTAGTATTAAAGAAACAAGGAGTTCTTGTGAAAATTGCAATTGCAGGTACAGGGTATGTAGGTTTGTCACTAGCCGTTCTATTGGCGCAGAAAAATGAAGTTGTTGCTCTTGACATCATTCCAGAAAAAGTGGAAATGTTGAACCAGAAAAAATCGCCGATTGTAGACCATGAAATCGAAGATTTCCTGGCTAATAAGCAGCTGAACTTCAAAGCAACTACAGATAAAAAGCAGGCTTATGAAAATGCGGAATTTGTAGTGATTGCAACACCTACAGACTATGATCCAGATACCAATTATTTCAATACGAAATCTGTTGAAGCAGTGATTAAAGACGTCATGGCAATTAATCCAGTTGCCGTGATGGTGATCAAGTCTACTATTCCGGTGGGATACACCGAAAAAATCCGCTCCGAACTCAATTGCCCCAACCTCATATTCTCCCCAGAGTTTTTGCGTGAAGGCAAAGCACTTTACGATAATCTATATCCGTCAAGGATTGTGGTGGGCGAGGTTTCTGAGCGTGCACAAAAATTTGCCAATCTGCTCAAGGAGAATTGTCTTAAGCCAGATGTGCCGGTGCTATTGACCAATAGTTCGGAGGCTGAGGCAATCAAGCTATTTGCGAATACCTACCTGGCCATGCGTGTGGCCTATTTTAATGAACTGGATACCTATGCTGAGTCGCATGGACTCAATACGCGTCAGATCATTGAAGGCGTATGTATGGATCCCCGCATAGGCAACCATTACAACAATCCTTCATTTGGTTATGGCGGCTACTGCTTACCTAAAGACACGAAACAGTTATTGGCTAACTATTCGCAAGTACCTCAAAACCTGATTAACGCGATTGTTGACGCGAACACGACACGTAAAGACTTCGTGGCAATGAGTGTTATCAAGAAGAATCCTAAAGTGGTGGGTATTTATCGTCTGATCATGAAAGCAGGATCAGATAACTTCAGGGCCTCTTCAATCCAGGGCATCATGAAGCGGATCAAAGCACGAGGGATTGAGGTGGTTGTTTACGAGCCGGTGCTGCAAGAGTCAGAGTTTTTTCATTCGAAAGTCATCCAGGACCTAGATCAGTTCAAACAAATTTCAGATGTGATTATCGCTAACAGACAGGCTAAAGAGTTAGCGGATGTTGCTGATAAGGTGTATACCCGTGATTTGTTTGGTAGTGATTAAGTAATAAATTTGCTTTTTACCGCATGGATAATAAACACCATGATCCGGCCCTCAATACTTACATAGCAAAAAATACCATATGAGTACACACTCCATTTTAAATAGTTTAAAACCCATACTTTTTAAGATACCTGGGCTGCGTAGTGGTGTCAGAAAGGTTAGGAAGTCGTTTCAAAATGCAGCGCTTAAGACCAGATTTATTAATTACAAGAAAGATATATTAGACGACTGGAATTATTTAGGGTGGCAGCGAAAAGGCGCCGATTACTGGAAACTAAGCTCGGAGTTGATTTTTTATTATCATAAGCTGGAAAAAGGGTTGTGTTTGCCTCCAGAAAATCAAAGGTGGTTTGGATTGCAGCCGGCTGAAAAGACCTTGGAATTATTGCATGAGTGGGATCAAGTCAGTTTGCCTAAAGATGCTTCTGTTTACCAAGCTGCTTGTGCTGTACTTAGTGCCTATTATCAATTCGCCAGAAAAATGTCTGCCGATCATCCGGATGCAGAAAAGATAGCCGTAAGACTAGAAAGGTTCTTGCAGCAGCGGTCATTTGATCAACAGTACTCCACTCCTATTGCATTAAATAAAGCACCAGCAGACTCATTTAATATATTGCATGATTTGTCTTTAAGTAGACGAAGCACCCGTAATTTTACTAATCAGCCTATAGATCTTAATCTTCTTAGCAAAGCAGTACAGGTCGCTCAATTAAGCCCGTCTGCATGTAATAGACAGCCATGGAAATTGCACATTTATGATAAGCGTGAAGATATCGATAAAATGCTTGCTTTGCAAAACGGCAATCGTGGATTTGGACACAAAGTGCCGGTCTTAGCGGTTATGTGTTGTGATTTGGGCTCTTTTTTTGATTCCACAGAACGATTTGAGCCTCATCTTGACGGGGGCTTGTTTTTGATGAGTTTTATTCTTGCTCTACAATCTTTAGGGATGGCATCTTGTTGCTTAAACTGGTGTGTAAACCCGGATAAGGATGTTAAAGCGCACCAGTTAGGAAATATTCCTGATAATGAAAGAATATTAACTTTTCTAGCGATCGGTTATCCAGAATCTGATGTGGTTGTGCCTTTGTCTGCAAGAAGGCCTCTAACCGATGTTTTGATTAAACATTAGTTTAATGGTGTAATCAGTTGAGCTTATCAATAAAAGCCGCCCGCGGCGGTGTTGTCATGCTGTCAGGCCAAATTGTGAAGGTTGCCCTGCAGTTTGTTAATCTGATTTTACTGGCCAGGCTACTTCTACCAGAAGACTTTGGGCTTGTGGCAATGGTCATTGCAATATATGGGGTATGCGACATACTGCTTGATTTTGGCTTATCTACAGCCTCTATTCAGGTTAAGGATATTACCAAGGGTCAAATCAGTAATTTGTTTTGGGTGAATTTGCTGATAGGTTTAGCTTTCAGCCTGATTTCCTTTTCATCTGCAGGTCTGATTGCTTCTTTTTATAATCGGCCTGAGTTACTCAAAATCGCGGAATATATCTCTATTGTTTTTTTATTTAATGGTATAGCTGCACAATATAAGGCGCAATTAAATAGAAACTTCAAATTTGTGCAGATGGCAATGACGGATATTATTGCCATGCTGGTGAGTGTGTGTGTCGGTCTATATTTTGCCTATGCCGGGCATTCGTACTGGGCAATTGTGTATCAGCAATTGACTCAATCACTCATTCAAATGATGCTATACATGGTGTTTGGTGGCTGGATTCCCTCCTGGCCAAACAGAAAAGAATCCATACAGCATTTTTTTAAGTTTGGTTGGGGATTGGCTGGCTCCCAACTCCTTGGTTATTTTTCAAGAAATATTCCATCCATATTGATTGGCAATCAAATTGGGGCGACGTCATTAGGCCTTTATGATAGAGCCAATAAACTATTGATGTTGCCACTTAATCAATTGAATGCGCCTTCATCTTCGGTCGCAGTGCCTGTATTGTCGAAGTTACAAGTTGAAGATCAGGAAAAATACAATCGATTTCTGCTGTTTGGTCAGAATATCATCGTCCATATGGTTGTATTGTGCCTCTCGCTTGCATGCTGCCAAACAGAATTGTTAGTGGAAGTCGTACTAGGCTCACAATGGGTGGCGATGGTCCCTGTATTTAGGGCAATCTCGTTTGCTGGTATTTTCCTTGCATTGAGCTATGCGAGTTATTGGGTATTCTTATCAAAAGGCATCACTGGATCGTTGTTTAAACTTGGAATAGTAGGGCGGCCCATCGCGATTATGATTACATGTATGGGGTTGCCATGGGGCGTCGTAGGGGTCGCATATACATATTCTTTGGGGCTTTTCTTCAGTTGGCTCTTGGGAATCTACTGGTTGAGAAACACAGGCATTCCTGTAAGGGCAATGATCGTTAACCCTTTGCTTACTTCGGTACTATATTTTTCAGCAGCCTATCTCGCGAATTTCATAGTCAATGATTTTTTCAAATTTGGGGTGTATAACATCCTTTGGGGATGGGGTCTAATGGGTTTGGTCCTAACGGGTTTTTATTTACTCATTCCATCATTTAAACAAAGTATTAACCAAGTTTTTGAAGTAAAAAGTTATATTCGGAATAAAAAATGACCACTATAAAACAGCTAATTTTCAAAGCACTCGATAATACCAGGCTAAAGTATTTGATTGCTGCTTGTTATGACGCTTGTATACGTATTAATAAAGATCAAAGCAAACCACAGGTTTCGATACTGATTCCGGCCCCAGGCGGAGGCAATATTGGTGACCAGGCGATGCTGGAGTCGTTTCTGAAGAATGTTGATGGTCCAAAATTAATTATTCAAACCAATGCGAATCCCATTGATATTCCAGTTAAATATGCGGCAGGTGTTCAAATTGTAGAAATGCCAGGATTGATATACGGTCATCTGATCAAGTTTGTTAAAGACTTTGTTAAGTTGAAAAAGCTGATGTCATCAACAAAAAGCCTATATGTTATAGGGGCAGATATCATGGATGGCGGCTACAACAAAAATGCTTCAGCACTAAGATCTTATATTGCTTATTTTTTTGCAAAAAATGATATTCCGGCCCGAATTTTTGGTTTTAGTTGGAACGCGCATCCGCATCCATTGGCGTTATCTGCAATCAAAAAGGCAGCTTCTCAGGGCGTATTGTTATGCGCAAGGGATCCTATCTCATTTAAACGACTGGAAAATGCCGGGGTTGGCAATATTAAACAAGTAGCAGACATGGTTTTTGCCAATCAATCTACTCAGTCCGAAGGCATTAAGGATGTGTTGGATTTTTGCCAAGGTAAGAAAGTGGCTCTTGTTAATGCTAGTGGTTTGATTGCCAAAGATCTTGATCAGATCAATGAATATAGCAGAATCACAGATAAACTTATCAAAAATGGCTACAGTGTTGTTTTTCTCCCACATGTCATTAGAGCTGGAGCGAATGATTTACCTGTATGTCAGGCCTTGGCTTCAAGATATTCTTCTGCTTTCCTGGTTGATAGGCTATTGCAACCAGATCAAGTAAAGCGCATCGCCCAGGAGGCCAGCTTAGTCGTGACTGGCAGGATGCACCTTTCTATCATGAGTCTCAATCAGTTAGTGCCTTCGATTGTATTATCTACACAAGGCAAGGTGGATGGCTTGATGCAGTTTTTTGAATTGAAAGAGCTTTCAGTAGAGCCAGTAGTCGGATTCGGGGAAAAAGTGTGCGAATTGATAGATCAGGTAGATGCTAATTACAGTGATTATAAATCCAGGCTGTCACGCAACATTGCAGCTGTCAGATCCCTGTCTGCTAGTAACTTTAGCTAAATGCGGCTTCGATAAACTTTCTAAAAGTTTATAAGCAACGTCGGTGATAGGTTGGACTCTCAAAAGGAAGAAAATATTGAGCTCGCTTAAAATCCTATTCTGTCCTGATTTTGACCAAAATCAGTACGTAGAAAACATCTATAAAATCATTGAAAGTATTGATTCAGTCGAAATCACAAGGGTTAAAAATATTACTCCCGGATTGATAAAGTTAGGATTCAATCATTATGATGTAAGCGTAGTACACTGGCTAGAGAACTGGCTTGTTAATGAGGAAGACAAGCGCTTGACACTGCGTTCGACTTTGCGGTTTTTTCTGAGGTTTTTTGTACTTAAAATCATATCAAGAAAAGTTATTTATGTTAGGCACAACATCTACCCTCACTCACTGTCTGGCAAGGATGGGAGAATAGCTCAGTGGTTTGCGAATGTTGCCTGCAAGTTATCAGATGAATGTATTGTTCATTCTGGCCATCTTGATAATCGTTATTCATATGTCCCACATCCACTTTATAAGTTTGAGAATGAGGCCATAGCACGATCGGACGGATCAGAGAAATTTGTCATCTTTGGACGTATTATTGAGTACAAGGCGATTGACAAAGTTTTGCAACGATGGGGTCACATTCCTCTATTAATCGCGGGTTCCGTAGGCTCAAAAGAATATGTTGATCAATTAGCTGAAATTAAGGCAGAACGGCATTTGGACCACGTGACAATTGATGCAAGGTTTTTGTCAAATGAGGAAGCTCAGTGTATGGTTGCGAGTTCTAAGGGGCTTATTCTTGCCCACTGTGAAGATGACATGATTGTGAGTGGTAGTTTCTTTTTTGCCGCAAGTCTTGGCGTGCCAGTATACGCAGTTAAAACACCATTTTTAAGCTGGTTGAAAAAGGAGTTTAATTATTCGGGCCTTTTTGTGTTTGATGACCTGGCTGAGATGATATTAGCCATTAATCAGCAAACTTTTGGGCATGTTGACCAGGCGCAGATTTTTACTGAAGCTAAGAATTTATTTGGCGATGAAACGATCAGGCAAGCGATTAAAAAACTATTATTAAAATCGTAATCTAGGTACTTTAAACTTGATAACTAATGGAATGCCATGCGTATATTAGTAGTAGGTGGGGCGGGCTATATTGGCTCACATATGGTAAAGATGTTGCTGGATACAGGTCACGACGTGATCACGTTAGACAATCTGTCGAGTGGTCATCGAGATGCGGTACTGGGTGGTATTTTTATTGAAGGCGACCTTTCTGATATCGCGTGCCTCAATCGGTTGTTTGAGCAATATTACCCAGAAGCTGTCATGCACTTCGCCTCGTTTATCCAGGTAGGTGAGTCAGTCCGCAAGCCCGATATCTACTACCGAAATAACGTGACTAATACGCTTAACTTATTAGATGCTATGCTGAAATATGATGTGAAGAAATTTATTTTTTCTTCCACAGCTGCAGTATTTGGCGAACCGGATTATGTGCCTATTGATGAAGCCCACCCGAATCGACCACTCAATCCGTATGGACGCTCAAAATGGATGATTGAGCAGGTGTTGGCTGATTATGACAGGGCATTCGAGTTTCGGTCCGTATCCTTGCGTTATTTCAATGCTGCTGGCGCTGATCCTGAGGGACAATTAGGGGAGCGGCATGACCCTGAAA
>VFQN01002272.1_pt1 | contig 30166 bp, 32 predicted proteins | sample 3512371 | NCBI WGS metagenome assembly VFQN01 (sample SAMN10412370, study PRJNA504923) | tailings metagenome | isolation source: Replicate 2 from Balatoc abandoned mine | place: Philippines: Itogon, Benguet | collected 2017-08-28 | reverse complement strand
CATCGTCTGGAGCCAGATGTCGGGAATCCACAGATCGCTGATGGTGGTGGGCATGGTGGTTGAAGGCTGAGGGTCGGGGGACGGGGGTTCAGGCGTTGAGCTTCGGAGACAGTTCGCGGATCGAGCCAACGCCCTTGGCGGCGAGCACGCGCTGGGTGGGAGTCAGGTCTGGATCGGCCGGGGCTTCCTTGTGCTCCGCGGCCTTGGGTCGCAGACCGAGCTTCTGAACCTCGGCAGCGACGGCCTTGCCAAAGTCCGCCATCCTCGCGGTCAGGGCGGCGTTCTCAGCCTTCACGCGGGTCAGTTCCTCACCGGCCACCTTCGCTGCCGTTTCCAGCGTGGCGACTCGGGCCGCGAGTTCGTCGGCACGCTGGGTGGCAGACGTGGCCTGGGCGCCGGCGGCCTCCAGGAGTTCGCTGGCTGCGGTCAGTTCGCCGTGGAGCCTCGCGTTCTCGACCGTGAGGCGTTCGTTGGTGGCCAGGACATCGTCCTGGTCTTGGATGTTGGGCTTGTCGGACATGGCTTTGGATGTGCGTTCAGCGGAGTTGGGAACGTTACGCTTCACTTGCTGAAGCGACGGGCGACGGCCTTCGCGTAGGCGAGGTCTCCGAGGACATCGACGAGCCCGTTGCGCTTGGCCTGGTACCCGTCGAACACCTGCCCCTGCATGGCGCCCTCGGGGATGCTTTCCCGGGCGCGCAGCACGTCGGCGCGGAAGACGTCGAAGGCCCGCTGGGCTTGGCGGGTGAACTCGGAGGCGTGGTCGGGCGTGATCTCGGTCCCCGGCATGCCCGCGGCCTTGAAGGCGCCCTCCTTGTTGGTGAACACCCGGACCTCGATGCCCGCGTTGGCCAGCATCCGGTGGTAATCCACCACGGAGACGTAGGCCCCGATGCTGCCCACCAGCGCGGAGCGGGAGGCGACGACGGCCTTGGACTGCGAGCCGATCCAGTAGGCCAGGCTGCACATCGTGCCGCCGGCCCACGTCACGGTGGGCTTGGAGGACTTGAAGACCGCGTCGGCAATCTCCGCCCCGCCGACCGAGAACCCGCCGGGCGAATTGACGTCGAGCACGATGGCCTTCGCTTCCGGGTCGGCTTCGAGGCGGCGGAATGCACTGAGCACCTCGGCGCTGTCCTCGAAACCGTCGAAGATCAGCTCACCCAGGTCGGGGCGGTAGGCCAGCACACCGCTGATTTCGAGGACGCCGATGCCACCTTCGACCGAGGTTCGGGGGGCGAAGTGCCCCCGGGTCTTGCGCCAGGAATCGGGTTCGGCGGCAGCAGGGGCGAGCAGGCCACTGAAGAGGGCCTGCCCGGCGCGGGCCTCAATCAGGGGCACCTGACTCGCCAGCTTGGTCAGGAGGGTTTTGAGCATCGTCGCCCGAGTTGGGAACGTTACGCTTCACTTCGTTTTGCCCCCCTCCGGGAGCCCCCTTTGCGGAGGCCAAACCGAAGCTCGCCATGACCGTTTCGACGGGGATGCCGTGCTCGCCCGCGACCGCCTTTGCCCGGTCCAGGATGTAGTCGATCTCCTCGAAGAGTTGATCGGTCTCCCGTCGCCAGGATCGGCCCCGGTTGCCGTAGTGATCGCGGCGGGTCATCAGGCCCCGGGCGACGTCTTCGCGCTCCTGCGCCATCTCGCGGCCGGCATCGATGGTGATCTTGGAGGGGCCGATGAAATCGCACCGCGCCCAGCCTTCCGGGGCGGGTAGGACGCCGGATGCGATCCCGCTGGCGATCACTCGCTGCCAGGCCGACCGACCCAGCCGGGCGGCAACCTGCTTGCGACGGTCGAACTTCCGCTGCGCCTTGTCGTTCACCGCTCGCTGGTTGGGGCCGGTTAGCTTTTCGTCGAGGAAGAAGGCCGGTGGGAGGCCCATCCCCGCCACGAAGCAGCCAGCGAGGTAACTGATCACCTCGATGTTGTTGGCGGGGGCGCTGGGGGTGTTGACCTGCTTCAGTTCGTGGCCCTCCGGGACGGTCGGGATGTCGCCCGCGACCAGGTCGGCAACCGTGAAGCTGCGTTGCTTGGCGTTGTCCTCCGCTGGCGGTTCCTCCTCGGTGGCGGCCTCACCGGCCGGTTCCGGTGGCGAGCCCCACGGATTCTCCTCCAGCGGTGCCCCCTGAATGGCGAGGGTCAGGACGGTGGAGAGCTTCGAGAGGACCTTCTGGAAGCCCTTGATGTCTCCAGCGTCCCGCATGTCGTTGGCCCCGCGACGGATGGGGCTCATCCCCCGGTACTGGGTGTACCGCTCCAGGTCGAAGAGATGAACGAGGGCGTTGGCGTCGAGGAGGGTCTTCCCGTCCAGCCAGTAGCCGTGAACCCGGCCCTGCGTGTCGAGTTGGACGCCGTCGAAGATGCGGTCATCCGCGACCGTCGGCTTGTCGATCCGCCAGGACTCCAGCAGTTGAACCTGCGGAAACCCGGCCTCGTCAGTCCAGAGCGCGAACACCTCGCCATCGGTGTCGAGGTAGAAGGACCCGAGCCGTTGCAGGTCCCAGAAGTCGAAGCGCCCGGTGAAGTCGGCGCGCTCCGCCCACTCGTCGAAAAAGGTGTTGGCGGCCTCGTTCCACTTCCGGTCCAAGGTCGCCGCCCGAGGCACCATCGGGGTCGAGTAGTTGGCCACCAGATCGGTGGCGTAGAACACCATGCCGACATTGTCCCAAAGGTATCGGGCGACCGACGCCAGTTGGAGCCGGTTGAACTTCGACAGCAGCCGGTGGACGTACAGGCCCGTGGCGGGGATCGGTGTCCGGTGGTCGACCGTGTTCAGGGCCTCGAAGTAGTGCCGGACCGGCGTCACCGCTGGAGCCGCGGTCGCAGACGGCTGCGACGGACGGGCCTGCGAGGATCGAGTTGGTTGCCGGGGTGCCGGTGGCAACAGGCGACGAAGGAACGGAATCACAGGACGGCCTTGTGGAAGGTGGGGTGGAGGCGGTTGTAGCGGGCCACGTCCAGGGTCGGGTTCTCCGGATCGGCGAGGGTGTCGACCCATTCGAGGGCGTCCTCCGCCATCACCGCGAGTTCTGCCGGCGTGTAGGCGCGCTCGAAGGTGAAGGTCACGGACCCGCCGGCTTCCGAGGTGGAGAGCACCGTCTGGCCATTGACCACGCTGGCGACCCACTTCTGGACCACCAGACCGTTCAGGGCGCCGACGAGGGTCTGGCCCTCGGTCAGTTGGAGCTTCAGCGCCCGGACCAGCATCCGGACTTCAACGCGTGGACGTGCCGTCACGCCCCAGCGGGAACGTTACGCTTCACATTTGGAGCGAGGGCAGACTCCGGGGCGTACATGCCCCTGCCGGACAGCCTGCGATTCCCCGACATCGACAGGTGAAGATTGCTTGGTTAAAGAGGGCGTGGCTCTTGCTCGGATCGGCGCTGTGTTGACACCGCGTGTTACGCCACGAAGGCGCTGGAAGGCACCCCCTATGGAAGAAAAGCAAATCCGGTTGGCAGCAGCTTGGATATACCGGAACAAACACGTCGGCTACTGGACGTTCCCAGCCCTTTTGGCTCAGTTCCAGCCGGACGGGTACGTCCAATCGCTTCGGCTTTCCGAAAACGAAGCCTTCATGATCTTTCAGGCATTGGAGGATAAGTCCTTCCTGAAGAAGATTGACGGCGAGTTCCTCGATATAAACGGAGCGAAGCTCCAGAAGTACCGTCTGAACTGGGACAAGGTTAGCGAATTCAGGGAATTTGCCTCACTGGGCAGGTTGGAGCGACACCTTCCTGAATCTGTTTATTCATTCCTCAAGCGATGGGAGAAGGCCCTAATCGCATGTGCGATAATCATCGCAACCGCGTTCGTTCAAAGTGTTGTCGAAGAGTTGGGATCGGCTTTGGGCGCTTGGATATCGAGTCTCATCCCAAAATGACGAAGTGTGGCCGAATCTTGTACGGCCTGGAATGCTCGCTGGCAGGCTACTGGAAATCCTGAGCCACCTTCAACTGGCCCGAAATGACGGCCGCCGCGTCGATCATCAGCTCGCAATCGAGGTAGTGGTTGTCCCGGCGCTTCTGGACCCACAGCACCTTGATCCGCCCCCTCGAGTCCTCCCGCTCTTCCCGGACCTCCGCCGTCATCTGCTCGATGTAGTCGCGCCCGGTCTTCTTCGGGATGCTCCAATCGCCGACCACCCCGTGGGTGAAGAGCGCCAGGTGATCCTTGATGCTCGGATTGGACCACTGGAAGAGCGGCAGATGGCGGCGGACCTTCGCCCGGCGGGGACCGAGCGTCGGGTCGACCAGGACCCGCCGCCACACTCGGCGCACGGTCTTGCCGGTGCGCGGGTCCGGGCTGATGAACCACTCGGCGTCGTCCCCTTTCATTGCCTTCCAACCGGTGGCCATGCAGAAGCGGTAGACCTCCGAGGCCTTGAAGCCCGTGTCGATCATCGCGTTGATCAGCGGCACGTTCAGCTGGCGCCGGACCTCTTCGAGTTCCGCGGTGGTGTTGCAGCGGCCGTAGGCGAGCAACCGGCTGGCCCCGCCCGCGCCGAAAGCCCGCGCCACCCAGAAGTAGTGCTCCCCGCCGCGAGCCTGCCGGTCTGCAGCGATGAAGCGGGCCTTCTCCAGCGGCCACGGATCGCCGAAGTCGTAATCCGCCCGCCGGGCTTGGAGGTAATCGTCACTGGTGACCAGCCAGCGGTCGAGGTCCCACGGCTCGCCGAGGGTCTCGGTGACGAAGGTAAACATCGGTTCGATGTCCCCGAGGGTTCGCATAGCGTCCACCGCTGCCACGAACTCCTCCACGATTGCTCGCCACTCGATCCAGTGCGGCAGGAGCGCGTTCCATGTGTAGCTGACTCTGGATTTCGGGGCGTTGGGGTTCTGCGGCACGAACTGTCCGTGGCTCTCGATCCACCGCCGGTCCACAGGCGTGTCCTTGATTGGGTGTCCGCAAGACACGCACTCGTAGCGCACGGTTTCCGCCAGGGCATCGAAGCGCCATTTGCCGCCGGGTTTGGTGATGTCGTTCGAGTCCCACTTGAGCTGCTCGAACTTCAGGGGCTGGAGCTGATGGCAGGCCGGGCACTCGAAATGCCACGCCCGCTGGTCCCCGGCGCGGAAGGCGGTGTCCATGGCGTCCCCCTTGGTGCCGGGGGTCGAAATCAGGAACCGCCGCGAGTTCCAGAAGGACCGGGTCCGCTTGAGGACCATCTCTAGGCGTCCTGGCGGGTAGTTGCGCACCTCATCGCAGAAAAGCCACCGGATCGGCTTGGACTGCAACCGCGCCTTCGAACCCGACCAGCCCGCGTAGAGGGGCATGCCGTCGAAAGCGAACCCGGTGAGGGTTGGCTCGCCCATCCGCTCCTTGACGGGGGGGCAAGCCTCGAAGGTCGGCGTGAGCCGGTCCCGGAGGAAGTCGCGCAGCTCGTCCTTGGTCGCCGTCACCCACATCGCCGGCCCGGGATCTTCGGCGATGGCCCAGCAGGCGCAGTTCATGACGGTCTGGGTCTTCGCGCTCTGGGCCGCGCACTGCACCGCGATGTCGCGAATGGTGTTGCTGGCGAAGTCCTCCATGACGGGACGGACCCAGGGGGACGAGTCGGAACGCCACCGGCCCGGCATGGGCGAGGTCTCGTCGACCTGGACGTGTTCCTCGCACCATTGCCACGGAGGACGGCGGTCAGCCGGTTTGCAGGCCGTGCAGAATCCCTCGATGAGGGGGTGGCGTCGCGGATCGTGTCCCACGCCCAAGGCGGGACGTTACGCTTCACGGGCGAGAAGGCGATTCTCGCCTGTCAGACGCCGCGGGCAGGATGGACGTAGCGGCCCGGGCCTTCCGACAGCGCCTACCCCGGTCCTCGGCCTGCCTCGTGGCGGTCCCGCTGGTCCGTCTGGACACGAAAATGCCCCTCGGGGTCTCCCAAGGGGCGTTTCGTAGGGGGGATGACGGTCAGGCCTTCTTGGTCGGGACCAGCTCGAACACCCGGGCGTAGAGGCGGACGCGGCCGGTGATCCGGCGGACGATCTTGGCGGCCTGCGCTTCGCCGAGCTTGAAGGCAGCGGCGAGGTCCTTGGCGATGGCATCCCGGTCCTTGCCGGTGAGGAACTGGTAGGCGACGAAGCCGCCCTTGGTCTCCTTCAACTCGTCGAGGGTGGTGGGGAGCCGGTCAGTGGCCTCGCCGTCGGCGTCGGACTTCGCCGCCTTGGGAGCCTTCGCAGGTTTCTCGATCTTCGCCGGGGCGGCGGCGGGCTGGGGCGCGGGCTGCTCGGTCGCGGGGGCCGGGGTCGCTTTCTTCGCCTTCGCGGCCTTCGGCTCCGTGGCGGACGTGGTCTTCGAGGTCGGATTGGCTTCGGTGGTCTTCTTCATGTTGGTCTTTGGTCGGGGCGGCGGTTTGGTTGATCCGCTCCGAACGTGAGTCTCGCTACGGTGAGGCGGTGAGAGTGTCCAAGGGTTCTCCGAACAAACCATGGACCGCGGTTCAGTAGAACAGGCCCAGCTCGCGTAATGACGCCCAAGGGCGCGGGTGATCCGGACCGGACTGTCCGATCACGACATGATCGAGGACCTCGATTTTGATGATCCGGCCCGCCTGAACGAGTTCCCGGGTCGCCCGGATGTCGGATTCGGAGGGTCTCGGGTCCCCGCTGGGGTGGGAATGCGCCACCACGATGGCGGAGGCGTTTCTCAAGATCGCCGTCCGGAAGACCTCACGCGGCGACATGAGGACGGTATCAAGCGTGCCGATGCCCGCGAGGTGGAAGCCGGTTGCCCGCCGCCGGGTGTTGAGGTGGATCACACAGAGGCTTTCGATTTCTTGGCTGTACCAGACGGCGGTCGCGATGTTGGCCATCCAGTAGTCGTAGATGCGGTCGGGTGAGTCGCAGCAGGCAATGGGCACGGGCAGCTCGCGGAGGCGGACGACGCCGAACTCGTGGTTGTCCTTCGAGCGACGGCGACGTGTAGGTGTCTCGCTCATCGTTAGCCCAGGGGGATGAAACCTTGGTTGTGCTCGGCGATGGCGCGGTCGTACGTGTCCTCGATGACGGACTGGAGCGTGTCGCAGTACACGTCGAGGATGCAGGCCAACACCATGGATTCGGCCTTGCGCCGGGCGTGCCCCTCCACGAGCCACACCGTGTAAGTGTCGTCGGGCTCGTAAGCGACGATGAGGGTCCACGCCCGGCCGGGCTTGCCGTTCACCCGCGCTTGCAGGCCGACATCGAACTCGACGCGGAGCGGGCCACCCTCCGAGGTCAGCCGCGAACGGTAGGCCGAGCGGTATTCGCCCTCGGCTTGGGCGCACTTGTAGCGGAAGTCCTGTGCGCCGATGTAGGTGAAGGCCCCGCGGAGGCCGAGGCCTCCCGCCTGGGCGATGATGGTGCGGATGGTTTCAGGGATCGAAGCAGCGTCCATACAGCGAGCCTCGTAAAGGGCCAGGGGCCGCAGGGACCAGTGAAGAGCCGAGGCGCTACTCGGAAGCCGTCCGCTGCCAGCCCTTGAGGCGCTCGTCGATGGTGTGAAGCTGCTTGAGGACCTCGTCCTCTTCGTCCTTCAGGCGGGCCTCGACGATCTCGACCGGATGCCCGACCAGCGAGGGGGCCACCCGATGCAGCCGGGTGACGACGGTCCGGATGGCCGAGCCCAGTTCCGCGCCGAGATGGGAGACTTCTTCGACCGGGATCAGCTCGCGCTTCAGCTCCCGGATCTGAACCTTCAGCTTGGCGTTCTGGAGAACGACGTGCTGCGCCCTTTCCTGCTCGTAGTTGACCGGGGATCGGTTCGGCGTCTCGAACAACCAGCGGATCAGGGGCGCCAGGTAGACTCGGCTGCCCCGGAAGGCTGAGCACCCGGACCGCTTGGCGTGCTTGATGGCGGTGGTCGGGATGCCTGTGCCGGCCGAGCACGACGTGATGCTGTCGTACGACTCCTGAACGGTGCGCTTCTCGTCCTTCTCCCGGTAGTACCGCAGGAGACCTTGGATGGCGCCCACCAGTTGGTAACGCCCGTTGTCCGGTGCTGGCAGCCAGCCTTCGCGGGCGAGTTCGCGCAATCGCCGGTCGGTCAGGCCCGACAGGCGGATCAGTTGCGCGGTGTCGATGGTGCCGGTGTCGGCCACGGGTCAGGCCTCCGGTGCCTCGATGATCCAGCCGACGAACTCGCCGACCTGGAAGAACACCCGGGCCGTCTTCGGAAGCAGCCGGGTGTCGAACGGACGCTGGTAGCCGGCGAGGGAAAGCTCCTTCTGAAGGATCGCGGCCGGCTCCGCGCCCACGGCGAGCTTCTGCTGGAGGGTCAGGCGGCTGAACGCCGTGCCCACGTACCCGGGCGGCATCTGGATCTTGTCGAGGATCACGAGGGCGCCGCCCGGCTTCGTCAGGCCCTGCAACCGCCGCAGGAATGAACCCCGCGTGGCGACGGGCAGGAACATAAACACCAGGAAGGCCACCGCGAAGTCGAACGGCTCATAGGCGTAGCTGACGGCGTCGGCGACGATAAGTTGGGGTGGGCCGGCGTAGCGGTCCGCCATCTCTTGGCTTTCGTCGATGGCGGTGAACTTCGCCCTCCGCTGCGTCAGCGTCTCCCGCATGGCGTTGCCGATGTTTCCGGTGGAGGCCCCGATGTCGTAAACCCGGCCCCCCTTGGGGACATAATGCCTGCCGAAATGGGCCACGGCGTTCGTGGCCAGCTCATAGAACGGAAGTTGTTCCTTCACGTGCTGGTCGAAGTGCTTGGCAACTTCGCGGCTGCGGAAGGTCCAGTGCTGGGGGATCTCAAGAGAGGATTTCATCACGGATCGTTTGGGCGATATGGGACATAAGGACGGGAGGCACGGCGCGGCCGAGACGCTCCCACTGCTGCGAGTAGGAGCCGGTCAGGACGAAGTCATCGGGGAAAGCGCAGATGCGCTTCAGTTCGGCGATGGCCAGTTTCCGCTTCTCGGTCGGGTGCGTGACGCTGGCGATCCCCGGATGCCCGTGGCTCGCGCAGATGGTCGGGCACGGCGCGTCGGGATGCGGCCGCACCAGGTTGAAGTAGCGGTCGGACGATTCGCCGGGTCGTAGCCGGTCCCACTCCTTGCCGATGGCGAAGCGCGACATGTCGAGGCCTTCGACCGCGAACTGATTCGGCTTCGTGCCCAGCACGGTCGGGCACGGACGGTCGGGGTCGAAGGCCTGGCCCTTCTGATCGAACGCAGCGCCAGTCCCGCCGGTGATCCGCGCCTCGACCAGTTCAAGGCCCTGGTGGCTTGTCACCGGATTGTAGGACCCGTGCGCGCTGACGGTCGGCGAGGGCGCATCCGCCGGCTTCCACGTCGGCCCGTACTTGCCACGCACGATCCACGGCAGTGCGTCCCGCAGGGTGTACCGGTAGGGCAGCGGCTTCGGGAAAAGGGGTGCTCGCCCGAGGTCCTCGCGCACGCCAATGAAGATGGTACGCTGCCGCGCCTGCGGGACGCCCAGCCATTGCGCGTCCAGAACCTTTACGCCGACCCGGTAGCCGCAGGCCTTCAGCTTCGCGAGGATTTCGAGGAAGTAGCCCTTGGCGACGCCTTTCACGAGCCCGCTGACGTTCTCGGCGACAAACACCTTGGGCTTCAGTCCGTCCAGCAGTCGGATGAACTCAAAGAACAGGTCGTCGGTGCGCTGGACGGTATCCGAGTACTTCTTCGCCTTTCCCCAGTGCTTCTCGCGCTTGCCGGCGGTCGAGAACGAGGCACAAGGCGGGGACCCATCCATGAGGTCCAATTCACCGGCCTTCAGGCCTGCCGCTTCGAGGATGTCGCTGGGCTTCACATCCCGGATGTCCCGCGTGTCGAGGGTCGTGTCGGGGTGGTTGGCCCGATACACCTCGGCCGCAGCGGGGATGAACTCGCTCGCCCAGGCGACGCGGAAGCCCGCCATCCGGTAGCCGAGGCACGATCCGCCGCAGCCGCTGAAGGTCGAGATGGCGGTGAAGCCGTTCCACGGCACGGCGGCGATCTCCGCCATGCTCGGGACGCGGTAGGGTGGCTTCTCGGTCTTCACGACGGTTTGCCCGACCACTTGAAGCTGCAACGAGGACACTGGAACTCGGTCGGCACGTTCTCATCGACCTCGGGGAAGTCGGCTGGCGCCTCGGGGTCGCCCGAGCCAGCCAGGAGGCCTTGCAGCGTGGTCGCGTCGAACCCGGACAGATCCATGTCGAGGTCGGTGCCCTGCAACTCGCCCAGCAGCGCCTTCAAGGCCGCTTCGTCCGCCTCAGCGAGTTCGGCCAGCCGGTTGTCGGCGATCAGGTGCGCCCACTCGTCCGCCTCCGTGGCAAAGTGCTGGTAGTCAACCGGGACCGCCCACAGCCCGAGCGCCTTCGCTGCTTCGTAGCGCCCGTGCCCCGCGACGATGAAGCCGGACCGGGTGGAAACGACGATGGGAGCGCGCCAGCCCTGATGCACGATGACCTTGGCCAGGAGCGCAACCTGGCTCTGCGGGTGCTGGTTCGGGTTGCGTGGGTTGGGCACCAGCTTTTCGAGCGGCACCAGCTTGTCGAAGGCGCAGTTGACCGCCGGGCCAGTAGGTGGTTCGCGTGGGATCGCCGGGGTCGATTCCGGGGCCGGGTTTGGAACTTCCCCGCGTTTTTTCGGTTTTCGGTCGTTCATACGCGTTGTCGGGGCTGACGCCACACCTCCTGCCCACCCCGGGGGCGGAAAAGATTTCCTACCCCCAAGGGGGCGGCGGCGCCCTCGTCAGCGAAGTGCGGGACGTTACGCTTCACCTCGCGCCGAGGTTGTCGGATCTCGTTCATCGTTCGGTGTTGGAGGGGCGACACCGCCACCACGCCGGCCGGCTGTTTCTCGCTGCCTTGAGGCAGGTGCCTGGCTCGGTGACCGGGTGTCGGATGCCGCCCCATCGCCAGAGTCGGGAACGTTACGCTTCACCTTGGATTTGCCCCCTGCGCCGCGGTGTGTCGGCGTGCCTTTCCGGAACCAATTCCACGCGTGGCGCTGGCCTCGGTTGCGCCACCTCAGGAGGCGGCTGTAGTAGCCCGTGAAGTTGGCCAGGGCGGCGGTCCTGACCCCGCAGCGCTTGGCCAGGCGGGCGACGGACGGGCTGCCCTCGAAGTAGGCCGGGCTCAGGACCCAGGCGAGGGCGATCAGGCGAAGGCCGATGGACTCTGGCTGGATGCGACGACTGGACAGGCGGGGCAGCAGGAGCGCGAGAAGGCGGACCACAGCCTCGGAGCTTCGCTTGTCGTTGTGCTCGTCCTGGGCGTCCTCGCTGAGCTGGCGGTAGAGCCCTTGCCAGTCGAAGCCCTGATCGCGGGCATCCAGCGGGTCCCGGGCGTCGGACAGGCGTTCGTCGTCGTAGCCGTGGCTCACGTCGCGGCCTCCTGACGGGGTTGGAAGTCGGCGGCGGTCAGGACCTGAACTCGGGGCTGCCAGATCAGGGCTTTGCCGCCGCGCTGGGCCTTGACCTTCCGCCACGCCCACAGTTCGAGGGCGGTGCCGGGGGTGGTCAGCCAGTCGAGGCATTCCTGCGCCTTCTCCTCGGTCAGCTTCCGGAAGTGGCCGGCGAAGTCCTGGCCGGTGGACTGGACGCCCACGACGCCGCGCTGGGGGTCGAGGGCGAGGATGTCGATGATGCCGAAGAGGTCCTGCCGGATGCCGTGAGGTCCGCCGTAGGGGTTCCACTTCTCAACGATGGCGCAGACGAGGCCCTGTTCGCGGAGAGCGCGAAGGGTTCGCTGGGTGGGGGAGAGGCCTTTCACCTGCCACCTCCCACGGGAGCTTCGGACCAGCTTTTCCGGCCGTACCCAACCCCACCCACCAGAAATAAAATGCTGCTCCCGTAGGGAGCATTATTTTCTGGTGGGTGAAGGGTTGAGATTTCGGGTTTCTGGTGGGCTTTCATGGGATCAGTTGGAAGTCGTTGATGTTTGGCTGGATACGGGTGACCAGAAATTCCAGAACGGCATTTCTGTTTACTGGTGGGTCCAGTCGACCGAGGAAGGCTGGCTTTCGCATTTTCCGGTGGCTTTGGGGGTCAGGAAATGGAGCTTCTCCTGACCGGATTCCTCGAACCGGACCCAGCCCTTGGCGATGGCCTGCTTGAGGGCGTTCTGGACCGCCGTTTCAGAGCATCCGAGGGCCTTGGCGACCGTGGCTTTGTAGAAGGCCTGGCTCTTCCGCTCGTTCGCCCGGATGCAATGGAGCAGCTCGACCGGATCGCACGTCCGGGGGCGGCCCCGCTTCTTCTCGCCGATGAGTTCCTCGACTTCTTCGCGTTCGGCCTCGCGCCAGCAGATGACGCCCTTGACCTTGAAGTGGGCGATGTAGCGGCGGACGGTCGGCTCGCCATCCCAGTCCTCCCAGCCAAGGTTCTTGCCACGCTTGGGTGCCCGGAGTTCGAAGACGCTGTCCGAACCGATGGAACGGATTGCCAGCGCCGCGCGGGATGGGTTGATCCACTCGGCGGAGCCGGCACCGAGGTAGGCGAAATCGCCCGCAGCCCAGCTGCTCTTTTCCTTCCCCTGCGGGGGCTTGTTCGTGTGGTGGGCCAGGATGAGGCCCACGTCGTGGCGTTGCAGGAGGGGGTTCAGCAGCTCCCGCATGAAGCGACTGACGTCCTTCTGGCTGTTCGAGTCGCCGCCGAGATAGGCGAAGGCCGGGTCGATGATGACGAGGTCGAAGGGGCCGAACTCGGTCAGGAGCGCGTCGAGGGTGAGCGCGAATTTGTCACCGCTGCGGTCGTTAACCGTGCAGACGATGATCCGATCCTGAGCCTGAGCCTTCTCGTCATCCGACAGGGTCTCGGTGCCTTGGAGAACACCGTCGCGCATCTTGGCGAGTTCGGCTTCGTCGTTCTCAGCCTGAACCAGCAGGATTCGCATGCCCTTCTTGCGGTACACTGCGCCGGGCTGAAGGCCGAACAGGGTCTTGCCGACCGCCAAATGGATCGCGAGCTGCATCAGGAGGGAGGACTTCCCCGCGCCCGTCGGACCGACCACAAGGCAGACCCCGCCACGGTAGAGGAATCGCTCGGAGATGAGGTCGCTCGCATCGACCTCGGGATCGGATCGCCGCAGCTCGCGCAGCTTCCGCGACGGCGGGAGCGTCTGAATCGTGGCCATCTCGGCCTGCAGAGCCTCGGCCTCCTTGGGGGCCATCGACTCTTCCAGCATGATGTCGAGAGGTGTCTTGGGCACAGGGCGCGACTTTTCTTCAGGGGTTGAAATAGAGGACCCGTTGACGGGTCTGAGGGCAGCCGTTCTCCACCCGGAGTCCGCCCGGCATTCGCAGCCAGCCGCAGACATCCCAGCGAGTTGGGTCCGCGCCCAAGAGGCAGGCGGCGGCGAAAAACTTGGCCTGCTCGCGTGGGCACCAGTCCTCGATCCGGAACCAGGCGTGGAGGCTCTTGCCCCCGGAATCGACGACGAGAACCAGCGGCGCGAATTGGGCCAGTCGCCCTACAAGTTGCGCCTGCTGCGGTTTCGAGATGGTCCGGTCGTCACACTCGGCGACGAGATACCGCCGGCGCTTCACGTTGTTCTGGCAGCGAGCAGAGAGGTCGCCCTCGTAGTTGACCGCGAATTCGCCGCGCATCGGGTTGACGACGACGAACTGCTGCCAATGCGCGTCCGCGAGGCTCGCTTCGAGCGGTCGCACGAGGGCCTGCTCTTGGTTCCGGCCGGTGCAGACGAGTTCCCCGGGCTGGAACAAGGCGGCGAGAACCTGGTCTGCCCCCAGCCCATCTGTGCCGGCGTCCGCGAACGCAGGCGGTGTCGTGGCGAGGGTCTTCGCGATGAGTGCCGGCGATGGCTCCGGCCAGCTCAGAGCCTTCCGGCCGAAGTTGAGGGGTGAGCCCGTTCCGCTGTAGGCGAACTCGACTGCCGCCTGAATCTCACGGTCGGGCACGCTGCGATGAGTCACCAACTCGTCGCAGCATCGCCGAAGGAACCGAAAGCACTGTTGAGCGGTGAAGACCCCGACGAGTCCCGCCGCCACTTGGGAGAACCACCGGTGCGTTTGCCCCTGTGGTGGCATGGCCCGCAGCCGTTCCAAGGTCCGGTTCGAGAATGGGTAGAGAGTTGCCACGTCGGTCACTTCGAGTAGGCATTCATGAGCTTGCCCTCGACCCTCAGGGGGAGGTGGGGCGCCCAAGGCATTGGGGTTTCCATCACCCGGGTGATGCGTTCGAGGTCCTCGCGAGCGGAGGCCTCTGGCAGCTCGAAGACGAGTTCATCGTGAACGCTGAGAACAGGCAGGAAGCCGGCGTCGGCGCATCGGAGCCACGCGTAGGCGAGAACGTCGCGGGCGGTGGCCTGCGTCCAGTTCTCGGCCAGGAGACCGCCGTAGACCCGGATGCGTTCCCCGCCGACCGTGCAGGTGATGCCGTCGTCCGTGACGCTGATGTCGCGGTAGAGCAGGAACCGCTTCCACGCGGGGTCGTGTTGTGCGACCGGCAGCGGCAGGGCGTAGTGCTGGCCGTCACGGGCTTCGCACGCGGCTTGCAATCGGTCCCAGAGATCGACGATCAGCGGGTTGGAATCGCGGAATTCGGTCACGATCCGCTTCGACTCCGCGTCCGAGAGTTCGAGGCCCGCCATCACCCGGGCCACCTCGATGAACTTCCGCCATCCACAGCCGAAGCCGAGGCCCAGCACCCGGGCCTTCGCGAGTTGTCGGAGTCCGGAGCCGGTCCGGTCGCAGTAGGCCTTCAACGGCTCGGGTTCGGCGTAGTCCATCGTCCGACGCGCATGGATTTCGTAGGCGTCGGCCTCCGGGCTTTCGCGGAAGAGGCGCAGGGCCTCGGTGTCGCCCGCGAGGTACAGCAACACCCGGCTCTCAATCTGGCTGTAGTCCACGACGGCGAGCACGCGTCCCGGCGGGGCGACGATGGCGCGGCGGAGGTCGACGCCCTCGGCAGTCTTCCGGTTCAGGTTCTGGAGATTCAGACCGCCGCCCCCGGACCAGCGGCCCGTGCTGGCGCCGAAGTAGCGCAGCTCGTAAGCCATCCGGCCGCCGGGCATCCGCCGCGCTTCCATCGCTTCGAGCACCCGGGCGGTCCGGTTCGCCGAGCGGATGCGCTGCATGTCCCGCGCCCAGCCGGTCCCGATCGAATCCGGGTTCGCGTCCGCCCACTCGATGAAACCGGGGTCCTTCGCCGAGGTGCTGGCCGGGGCCTCGACGCCCTTCAACTCGCAGGCAGCCCGGAAGGACTTGATCGACAGCGCCCGGTCCCACGGCAGGCCGGCGGACATCGCGGTGACCAACTCCTGGAGTCCCTGGCGGCTTGCCCGCACGTGCTCCCACTCGACCGCGAGGCCGCGCCGGCCCATCTCGGATGTCAGTTCGAAGAGGCGGCGCTCGTGCGCCGGCCAGTGCCGCTCCAGGTGGTTCCAGAGGGCGAGGCTGGCCAACGCGTCTCGACCGGCGTAGCGGCGCATCTCGACGGCGAGGAATCTGTCTTCCATCGGGTTCGAACCCTTCGCCCGAGACCTCGGGGCCTTGTCGAGCATCTGGCCGAAGACGGCCTTCACTGCGCCGGCGAGGTCGCGGGGAAGTTGCAGGAAGGCGCACAGGGCGGCGGAGCAGTGCCACTCGGCAGGGCCGCGGGCGTCCGACGGAATCGCCCCCAACTCGCGGAGCCGCTCGAACACGGCGCGGTCGAAGTCGCGGTTGTGGCTGACCCAACGCCGCCCCGCGATGGTCGCCCACGGGAACTGTCGTGGGGCGCAGACGCAGGTTCGTTCGCCGTCGGTGACTGCAACGAGGTACGCGTGGAAGCGCGGGTCGTGGCAGTAGGCCCAGTGGCCCAGTTCCTTCACCGAGTAGGCCGACGTGTAGAAGGTCTCGAAGTCGACGGCGACCAGGTCTCCGGTCGGCTGCGCGAACCACACCGCCGGGGTCAGGATGACGGGTTCTGCAATCATCCCAGGACGGCTTTGCGAGGGTCGTAGCCGTTCTTGTACCGCCAGAGGGCCGCGACCATGCGGAAGGCCTGCCAGTCGCGAGTGGGATCGGGATGCTTCACGACGACCACGCGTCCGGGTTCCGTCGTCGAGATGAAGATGTTCGCCGCGAGGACGCGGCCGATGTGCTCCTCGCCCCAGTACGTGGCGCCGTATGCGGCAAGCTGCATGGCCTGGTTGTCGTAGGCCTGAACGTCCTCGCCCGGCTTCGTCTTGCGGGTCTTGTAGTCGAGGATGCCGATGCCGTTTCGGCCGTACCGGAAGAGGACGTCCGCGGTGCCGGCGAAGCCGTGCTGCTTGTTCACGAGCCGGGACTCACGGTCGACGATTTCGATACCGACCTGCTGCTTCCACGCGAGCACGGGCTCGACGTAGGTGCGCAGGTCATCGGCGTAAGGCTCGCCCGCCATCGCGGCTTCGAGCGCACCGTGAATCATCGTGCCGAGGTCAGCGGCTTGCTCGACCTGTTCGAAGGCCACAGTGCGGACCCGGTTGCACCAGTAGTCTTCGGACTCTTCCTGCACCTTGGGCGTGCGGAGGGTGGCGAGGGCGACCTGGTCGAGCTTCCACTTTTCGAGACCGGGCTTGGCCAGGATGCCGAGGATGCCGGTGACGCTCGGATAGAGCCCGAGGCGCTTGGCATCGCGGATCGTGGTCGGACGTTCGCCCCGACCGTCGGAAGTCGGAAGACGATGAGCCGGCGTGCCGTCCTCGCGATACCAATGACCAGCGGGGACCTTGTTCTTGCTCAAGACTGCCATGATGAGATTGGGAGAAAGCGCGGGGAGGACCTGCGGCCGATCCTCCCCGCCTGGTTGGGGTTGGTTGGCCGATCAGAAGGGCACGTCGTCGACGAAGGTCTCGATGCTTGGCGCTGCGGGGACCGGAGCAGGAGCCGGTGCAGGGCGCGGCGGCGCGAGCGGCTGCTGGACAGGCGCAGGAGTCGGGGCGGGAGCCACAGCAGGCGCGGTGAGCCCTTGCGGCACCGGGGACAGCGCGGCGATGGAGGCGAACACTCCGACGCCGTCCTTGCGCTTCACGTGCTCGACGGTCAGGAGGCACTTGGCGCCCTTGAGCGAGCAGTAATCCCATCCGTACTCCGGGGCTTTGCCGAGGAGCGCCTTGAGGAACGCGAACAACGCGGACTTTTCGTTGCCGCTGATCTTCATCCGGCGGCTCGCCACGCGGTGGGGCTGCCCCTGCGCGCTGCGGAAGCCGAACAAGAACGTGGTCAGGTCGACCTTTTCGGTCTCCGTGGATTGAAACTTCGTTCGGACGACGCCGAACTCGTCGCGCACGTCGAGGACGGTCGCGATGTAGGTGCCCGCCGGTGCGAGGTCGTTTCCGATGATCTCGATGAACGGGTTGGATGTGTCGGTGGGTTGAGTGAGGACTGCCATAGTCAGACTTCTCCTTTCAGGGTTTTGGGTTGATCACTTGTTCGAGCGCCGCTCGATGGACAGGAATGCGATCCAGTGGAGCCAGGTGGCGTTGAAGACGGCCAGGCACGCCACGAGGCCCGGGTGGTTACCTCCGAAGAGCACCGCCAAGACGGCGGCTGCGGCGAGGAGTGCGACGTACGTGCCGATGGACCAGGCCTCGGTCGCGAACTTCTTGAACGACGTGGACCAGTCGATTCTGCGTTGATGCTGATTATCCATGTGATGATGCGATTGCGTTCGACTTGCCGGGCAGGGTCAGTGAGGCGAACAGGCCAGCCCGGGGGTGGCCGTCGCCAAATGGGGGGCGGAGAACGGACGGAGCTTCACGACGCTCGGCGCGCAGGGCGGCACGGCGCCGCTGGAAGGCTTCGGAGTGGAGGTACGCCTCGACCTCGCTCAGGCGGTACCGGGGCTTGCCTCCGTGGCGATGGCTGGGCAGATGCCAGCGTTGAAGGGTCCTGGTGCAGTAGCCCAGTCGCCGTCCCAGTTCCGCGAGCGTTACGTATTCCTCGGCCTTGGGCACCTCACCGCGGAGGACCCGGAGTGCCGCCTCTCGGCGCTCAGGGGGAGCCGACATCGCGGCCGCGACGAGGTCTTCAAGGCCCGTCACGGTTCATCCTCCGGGAAGCGGTAGCCGTAGCGGTTCCAGAGTTCAGCGATGGCGCCGAGGTCGCCTTCGCGGGCGAGGTCCAAGAGTTGCTGAAAGCGACCGTCGCGGAGGGGTCGAGCCGGGGGCGCCTTGTCGGAGTGAGTGGCGGCGCGCTTCTTCTGAGCGGCCCGCTTCATACTCCGACCTCCCAGGTGGCGACGCCCAGTTCCCGGGCGATGGCCTCCTTCAGCCACTTGTCGGGCGTGACCCGGCCAGTCTCGATCTTGCTGATCTGGGATTCAGAGCAACCGACCCGTCGGGCGAGGTCGATCTGGCTCAGGCGAAGGCGCCGCCGCGCTTCGCGCATGGCCTCGGCTTTTGGGGATGTAGTCGTCTGCATCTTCGGGGTCGGTTCGGCGCTTCGTGCGACTGGCCGACACCCGGTTGAAAAAGTTCACGATCCCCCGGGTCCGAAATGCAGAAAGCGCCTGGTGTGCAGGCGCTTTCGTGGTTTTGAACAATTCAGAATCAGTTCACGATTCAATCGTCGTCTGGATCCCCCTCGTGGTGGAATTCATGTTCGCTTGGTGCCTCGGACTCATCGGCTCCAGCTTCGACCTCCTCCAGCCCGGGGTGGCCCCCCGCTTTCCGCTTTCGACCGACGCTCTGCTTCACAGCTGACTCTTGCTCGCGCAGGGCCGAGGCGTGGTCGCGCAGTTGCTTGATGGACAACCCGAACTCTCGCTCGATGAGCCGAACCCGCGCGCTAATGAGGGAAGGTGCGCACTGGGGACGAAATGCTTTGGCCGCCTCGTTCTGCTTGAGGCCTTGAAGCACGAGGAGGTCGAACACGGTGGCTGGGTGAGCCTTGCGGAGGCCCGGTCTGGCCCTGAGCTTCGTGAGGATAGCGAAGATGCGCTCGGCCTCGGATTGTTTGAGGGGCTCCACCTTTTCTGGGAGGAACCGCGACAGCAGTTCGCCGCCAGAGCGGTTGCAGTGCAGGCTGCCGTTCGCCAGCAGAGTAACGTGTGATTCGAGGTCGAAGAACCCGCACCGAGAACCGATCAATGCGTGGCCACGAGCGTCCATCCACCGGCCTGTTGGCGCCAACACCACGAACGGCTGCTTTGCGCTCGCGCTCAGGTGAGCAAGCGCATCGCGAAAATCGTCCGGCTCGGTCTGGACAACAAGGAATAGCGGCAGCGCCACGCCCGAAAAGGTGGCGACCTGCTGCACCCCATGAACACCGGTGTCTGCTGGCTTGAAGTCGCACCCGAACGCGTTCGCGATGGCCCGGCCAAGCCGCGACCAGTGGATTCCGAAGGCGATCAGGTCGGCCTTGGTGAGCGCGAAGCTGTCACAATCCGGCGGGTCGCACTGGCAGGCAGCCATGATGCGCCCGTCGTCATGGTGAACGGCTCGGTGTTGGCAACCGCAGCCCGCCGAGCAGGGATGGGACGTCGCAGGGTCCCCGTCGGCGCGCAGGAACGCCGACCGGAGAACCTCGAACTCGTCGCCTACCCGCTTCCGCCATTCCGCCCCAACCGCGGGCGCGTTCACCGATTCAAGCGCCTGCCAGAGCCGGGACATTGGTTTCCTTGGGTTTGGCATTCGCACGGAAGCCACGGCGGCTCAGCCAAAGGTCGATGGCAACCGCGTCGCAGTATCGCCCCAGCTTCAGGACATTCGGCGGTCGTAGATGCACCTTGCGCGGCTTCTCCGCGCCGGTGAACAGCACCTCGAACACCGCCCGGCGCAACTCGGCGCCGGCGGGGAAGGCTTCGCGACCCCGGGCTTCGGCGGCTTCGAAGATGTCGTCCGCCTTGCGGATCTGGACCTCGTTGAACCTCCCGCCGAAATCGAGTTCGACCTCGACGAGCACGATCCGCTCGATGCCGTCGACATCGGACACATCGAGGGCTTCAACGCCATCGTCCAGAAGCGGGTTCAGGGTGTACGCCCGGCGTTCGGAGAAGTAGTTGTCATCGCCGAACAGCCGCCGCCCGAACGCCGTTCGGTAGAGTTCCCGCTCCCCTTTGGTGCCGGCGTGGATGCGGATCTCGTCGCGCTCCGGCGTGTACACCAGGACGTCGTCCTTGTCCGGCCGGTAGTGGAGAATCTCCCGGTTCCGTCTGTCGACCTTGGCCTTGCGGACATAGGTGTCGCCATGGCGGATCAGGAACCAGAACTCCGCGCCCATCGAGAAAACCTCCACTTTCGCGGTCTGCTCGCCTCGATTGTGCCGGCTGAACCAGTCGTCCAGGTCGGCCTCGATGAGGGCGATGGCGTCAACGGTTGGAGCGGCGAACGAATCGCTGCGGTCCACCGGCTCCACGCACCCGTGGTATTCGAAGCCAGCGAGTCGGCTCAGGTGGAGTTCCTTGTGCTGCTCGACCAAGAGGTTGGGGTCCGTCAGGTAGACCTGGATCGCGATGTCCCCGTGAGACGAATCCTCCTCCAGCTTGAGCCCCAGTTGCGTCGCCGCCCGTTCCAGGCGCTCCTGGCCGTGCTCGTTAGCCATTTCCTCGATGGTGAAGAGCGCGTCGATCAGCTCCCCGGGCAGGCCGTCCTGTGCGCCGGTGATCTTGGCCAACCCCGCGAAATAGGCGTCGTCATCTGCGTCCGGCGGAGGCATCGAGACTCCCTTCGCCTCCAATTCGGCTTTGAATCGGTCGAACAGCTTGCCGAGCAGTTCGCGGCCGACCTCCTTCAGGAACTTCGTCTTGGTGAACCTTCTGAACTTCATAGTAGGACCCCCTTTCGTTGGTTGGATTGGTGCGGTTCCTCCCGCACCGTCGCGAATCATAGCAAGGGGGGAGTGCCAACGGCTGACACTGGGGTGTTCAAAATTCCGGCGAATTGCTCACAGGGCTGTGAACAATCCGGATGTCTCGCACCCGTTCAGGCCCCGGTGGTCGCGGCGTACCGCTCTGCGAGAGCTTGCCCGATAACCCGGATTCGTTCCGCCAAGGCCTCCGGGCGGATCACGGTGGCATGCGTGCCCCACGCCAAGACCCAACGCTCGACTTCTTCCAAGCTGTTCAGTCGCATGCGGATGCGTGAGACGCCTCCCGGCAGTTCGGTGAACTCCTGGCTAGCGTGCCACTGCCTCCCCCGCGCCAGGTCCGTCGCCCAGGCATCGAACTCGATCACTATCTCGTAATCATGGTTGCCCTTGAACACCGAAAGGCTCCCCTTGAGGTACTCGTCCGGGTCGAAGTCCTTGGGGACCTCAAACCGCTCGTCCATCAGCCGAGGTTCGGACAGTCGCGTCAGGGCGAAGGTCCGCATTGCACCGCGAACGCTGTCGAAGGCGAACAGGTACCAGTGGTTGTCGATGCAGGCGAGGTGGTACGGGCGGACGCGCCGGCTCAGGAAGTTCCTGGCGCCGAGGTTCTTGTACAGGAACGTCAATTCCCGCCTCTCCTGAAGCGCCCGGGTGACGGTCTGGAACATGCGGAGATCGGTGTCCTCGGGCGCGAACGGACGGAACGAAAGCGCCGCGCCGAAGTTATCGACCGAATACCGCCCCTGGCTGTCCAGTTGGCCGGTCAACTTCCGGAATGCCATCTCGAGGGGCTTCTGGAACGGGGTCCCCTGGTATTGGGCAATGGCCTTGTGCGCCACCATCAACGCGAATACCTCGGCCTCCGTGATCGGTAACGCTGGAAACCGGTCAACAGGCTTGGTGTAGTAGTAGCCGTACCTGCGCTCATCGTAGGCGATTGGTAGGTGCCAGCGGTCCGTCATGAATTCGACGTCCCTTTTCACGGTACGAAGCGAAACGCCGAGTTCTCTGGCCAACTTGACGCAGTTTGGGTATCTGCCTTCCCTAACCAAGTGGTGAATCCGCAGTATACGGAACCACGACTGGCGACCTCGACGATCCAAGCTTGCGGTTTTCACTCGATTGCGCCTTTCTAAAGCCAACGCGGCCAATAGCTTCTGCTCAGACTGATCGCACTTTGGGTGCGCGCTCAGGAGCACACCGCGAGCTAACCCAATGCAGATCAACGAACAACCGAAAACGGCACCAGGCGCCGTGGCTCAGAGGCAGAAGGCCCTCCGCCGACCATGGATGCATGCGTTCGGTCCAACCGTTGGTCCGCTACTCCCTGCGCCGAGCGGCGATCCATCCTCCTTTGATGTTCATTCGCCCGCGGCCTGTCCTGCGCGTCGGCTTCGTGCTCCGAGTCCGCACCTCTCCTATCATCAAGCGCAACGACTCAAACAGAATCGAGAGCTTCGTAAGGTTCCGCGAGGCCGAGGACGTACCAAGCGATGAAGCGAATAATACAGATCCTCCGCGAGAAGGACATCGAATGCCTGCCCAATGAGCGTTTCACTCTTGACGTGGCCATGTTTCCGGAAGACTCCGCGCAACACGATTTTCCCAGGCAGGTCCTCTTCGAGAACCCGGAGCTAACCGGAAAGAAGAAGACTGTTCCGGAATTCCGCGGCTCCATGTTCAGGTACTTCTTGGATGGGTCTCAGCGATCACACAGGGTCTTGGATGCAAGCATAAATGGCCGGTACTTGCCGATCTGTGCTGGGCAGATCGGTGTATCGGTTCTTGAGCGCACGGACGCCGGCAAGCTGCGGCCCATGCGGAGTCTTACATCGATCGAAAATCTCTTAGTGTTCCCCAACCTTCTGTCGTCCGATAACATCGAGGATCTAACGCGCAGCATTAACGAGCAACTAGGAGGGCGACATCGATTCCGCATCCTCACATACGATGTAGACAAGGAGGGGGACAAGGACCCCGGGGATCTGGGGCGCGCAATCATAATCTTTGAGATGCAGCGAAAGGAGCTTCAGACGATCCGCCAGATGATCGAAGAGCGCTTGATAGGTCCAAATAGCTGGCTCGCCAAAGATGGTGGACTGCAGTACGGAGACACCAAGATCCGCGATCTAAACTTAGGGAAAGACGACGTTGTCCAGTTGCGACACGTAATCGGGCTAGCAAAGTCATTTCGCCCAAGCCTTACACTAGGTCAAGGACGCAAAAGAGAAGATTTAGGTAATATAATAAAGGGACTAAACTGGAAAGAAAGAAGTACCGTTATCTGCCCAGTTAAAGACTCAACTTCTCTCCACGGTTGGTGGTACCTCCGCATGCGTCCCCGAGAAAAGGTATACAGTCCTTTACAAGGCATTATCAAACTCGAAGTCTTTGCCGTTGATTCATTGGAGCGAGAATCTGGCATTGCCGAATCGCGAGCAGACACCGTGTCCAGTAGCGTTCTCGCGGAGCGCAACGTAACCCCCTACCAATCTGATCCGCGCTGGGCGAGTCACATTTATCCAATCTCTATGACGGAATCCTACCTTCGCGCTTCCTTTTTGAGCCATGAAAGGTTCAAAGCGCTAATCTTCTAGTCTATGATCGAACGACCTGAATGCATAGGAAAGGTAACGGCAACTGAGCAAAAGCCTACGACGTGTACCAGCGTCAATTTCTGGCTCAAGCCGGATGTGATCATTCGCCCATTCGACATAGTGCGGATTGCGCATCTTGCGAGAAATGGCAACTCGTCAAGCTACTCATACGCTATTGTCCGCGAAATGAGCTACATTACCGATAGTGCCGGGCATCTGGCAAATTTTGTGTCTTCAGATTTTGGCGATGTAGCATCTACTCCCATAAACGAACGTCTGGGAACCACAATTGCCGAGGCCGATATCCTGGCGAACAGCCAAAATATCGAAATGCCGATTCGCGACGGAGCGTTAGTAGAGTGGGCAAGCGCCGAAGAAATACGTGATGCTCTCGGCCTCAGCTGCTTAGAAAGTCCTATCCCTGCCGGCTACATTCAGACATCCAATGGACTGGAGATCCCGATCGACTTTGAGTCGCGCTACCTCGTTGGACCGGAGGCCGCACATCTCAATATCTCCGGAATCTCAGGGCTCGCAAGCAAGACAAGCTATGCGATGTTCCTAGTAAACGCACTTCAGCAAAGGCTTCGCGACAAGCTGAGCATCATTTTGTTTAACGTCAAAGGTCCGGACCTCCTGGCAATTGATCAAGAAGCTCTCCTTGAAGATGAAGCCAGGGAGGAGTGGTCGAAATGCGGTCTTAAACCGAGAGCGCTGGACAATGTCAAGTACTACTATCCATACGCAAAGCGCCCGGACGGGCGCTTTACAAGTTCGCACGTACCCGATGACGTCCTGCAGCGACAAGTTCAGGAGAAGCGAGCATTCAACTACTTCTATGACGTTGACACCTTTAAGGGCGGTGAGGAAGGCACCGAAGGGGAGGTGGGCCGAGACAAGATGAGTCTTCTCCTATCGGACATTGATGACCCGCAGGGGACGATGGAAAGCTGTATTCACGCTCTTGGGGACATTCAGGCAAGCACTTGGGAGAATCTCCGGGAAGAGATACGCACAAAGACTGAAAAGGGAGGTGGTGGAGGAAAGGAAATCTCCGTTCAGTCATGGAGGAAATTCCTACGTCTGATCCAGACCCGCACCGATCATGAAGTATTCACGGCGCGATATCACGGGGGCGACCGGCGGCAGACCCTTGTGGTAGACGCCATCAAGGCACTCCGTCCGGGAAACATTGCGGTATTCGACATCGCTCCACTACCGGATTACCTGCAGTGTTTGGTGTTTGGAGATGTCATTAGGATTGTGTTTGATGCGAAACTGAATCTCTACCAAGATATCAAATCACAGGATCTCGGTACGGTCGTGATTTTTGCAGATGAGTTGAACAAGTATGCTCCGAGTGGAGCTGGCTCTAAGGACCGGACCCTTACCCGTTGGCTGCTCGAGGTGACTGAGCGTGGGCGATCCCTCGGAGTGGTGCTCTTTGGTGCGGAGCAGTTCAGAAGTGGGGTGCATGATCGTGTACTTGGAAACTGCGGCACCAATGCATATGGACGCACTAATCCGGTAGAAATCGCCAAGGCCGCGGATTACCGACATCTGTTTTCTGCAACAAATAAGGCAGCAATTGCCCGCCTGAGTCAGGGTCAGATGTTACTTCAGCACTCCGTTTTTAACACGTCTCTCATTAAGGTGCGTTTTCCCTTCCCAGCATATCGGCGGCTGAATGCCTGAAAACCCATGACTGTCGCAAAGCCAGCAGCTAGAATTGGGGCGTTTGTCCTTGAAACGTTGACGACCGGGATGTATCGGAACCCGCTCGACGCCTTGCGGGAGTATGTCCAGAACGCGCATGATTCAATACAGGGCGCGATGCGCGAGCGCACCCTGCGGCAGAATGGCGGGAGGATCGAGATCGTCGTGGCCGAGGGAAAGCGAGAGATCCGCATAAGGGATAATGGTGCCGGTATCGCTGCCGCAGACGCCGCCAGCCGCTTGGTGAATATTGGGATGTCTGCCAAGCGATTAAGCCAGGATGCCGGCTTTAGAGGAATTGGTCGGCTTGCGGGGATTGCTTACTGCCAGAAGCTTCGGTTTAGCACTCAGGCACGCGACGAAGCTCAAGGCACAGAGGTAGTCTTCGATTGTGATGAGTTGCGCAAGTGCATGGCTCCAGGAATGCAGCATCCAGATGACCTTGTGGATGTTGTGCAGCGGTATACCACCGTCTCGAAATTCCGCACTTCTTCTACAGCATCCCACTTCGAAGTTGTAATGGAAGGTGTTCGGCCGGAAGGAGACGCTTTCCTCGACTGGGACCGAATTCAGCGTTACCTCTCCCAGGTAGCTCCTGTGCCATTCGACACCGCTCGGTTTGGATTCGCGGGTGAAATTTATGACTGGGCAAAGAAGCGCAACCTGATCATTCCAGAAGTAAGCATTCTCATCAAATCGGAAAAGGTCAATTTGGAGGTGTTTAAGCCGTACAACAAGATTACCTACAAGACAACTCGAGACCTGGATATCAAGGTTAGGGGTGTTCGCTTCTTTCCGGAAGACGCGTCCTGCAATTCGGCATATTGGGGCTGGTACGGCGAGTCCAACTTGCCTGGGATGTACGCCGAAGCGCAGGTTGCAGGATTACGAATCAGAAAGAACAACATTGGCATAGGTCTTAGCGAACAGATGACAGATATCTTCGCTGAAGTGTCGGACAGTAACTCTAGATTTAATAGCTATTTAATGGGCGAATGCCATGTGTTGAATCCGCAGGTTGTACCAAACGCTCATCGCGACGACTTCGAAGACTCTGCGACTTGGCAGTCAATACGAAAGGACTTGATCATATTTGCAAAAGAGCGCAGCAGGGAAATTCGAGATGCGTCAAGCGCCCGCAACATTGATACTGAAAAGCTCCTCCAGCCCATCAAGAAACAAGTCGCTGCCGCGGAGCAGAAGGTCACAACAGGTCTAGCGTCTGAGACCGACAGGAAGAACCTAATCACCAGCCTAGAAAGGGCAATTGAGAAGTTATCTGTGGTAAGTTCAGACGGGCGGTCTGCAGACGATTTGCAACGCATTAAGGAGGCAAAAGAGAATGCCGAAATGGTTAAGACCGCAATTGCCACGGCGCCTTATGTTACTCAGAACCTTCGCACTTCTCTCGATAAGAAGCAAAGGAAGGTGATTGCTGAGATCGTAGAGATCCTGCACAACGTACTTAATCCGGAAGATTTCGAGCGGGCGCGTGAGGCGATTATGACGCGTTTCGGCTCGTCACCTGGGGAGGAAGCATGAGTAACATACTTCTTGTTGAGCCGGACTATCGGTCTCGATTTCCGCCGCTTGGACTGATGCGGATTGCGACCCATCACAAAAGCAAAGGTGATCAAGTCACGTTCGCTCGTGGGCGTCAGCCCGCCTTGCGTGCACTGATGTGGCATCGTATCTATGTCTCTTCATTGTTTACGTGGGAATTGCCGCGCACACTCGAAACAATTCAGTACTATACGGAGTCAGTCGCTCGCCCAGAGGATATCATTGTGGGAGGAGTTGGAGTCACGTTGTTGCCACAGTTTATTCGGGAAAGATCCAGATGCACTATCGTGGAAGGGCCATTGGATAAGCCCGGGAAGGTGGATGGGAAGATGCCGGCCATCGCCGACTTGGTCCCTGACTACAGCATTCTGTCGTCGGTGGACCATCCATATCAACCGGCTGATGCATATTTCACGAGAATCACAAAGGGATGCATCAGAAAGTGCGAGTTCTGCGCTGTTCCGAAATTAGAGACAGAATTTGGAATGGTGAGCCCCCTACGACGACAGATCGGTGCCGTCGATCGGAAGTTCGGTGCCCGCCAGCATTTGATTGTACTCGACAACAACATTCTGGGCATTGAGGATATTCATGGCATTTTGTCAGAGATAGCTGACCTTGGGTTCGAGCGGGGAGCACGCCGGCAAGAGCGGGAGCGGTGCGTAGATTTCAACCAAGGCTTGGATGCACGGCTGATTCGAGATGACCCGCGCTTGGCGGAATCACTCGGAAAGATTGCTTTGTCCCCTGTGCGCCTTGCGTTCGACTTCATAGGAATGCGAAAGTCCTATGAGGCGGCCGTGAGGCTGCTGGCGGACCAAGGATTTGGGGAGTTCACCAACTACATGCTCTTTAACTTCATGGACTCCCCTAAGGAGTTGTTCGACCGGCTGTGGGTTAACGGCGCACTTAACACAGAGCTGAAGATTCGTATCACGGGGTTTCCGATGCGGTTTATACCGATGGATGATGTCTCGCGCAGGCATGTTGCGCCGAAGTGGAAGTGGAGATATCTGCGTGGCATACAGTGTGTTCTTCTTGCTACGCGCGGTCTGGTAAGCCCAAATCCAGAATTCCTCGGTGCTGCTTTTGGCAACAGTTATGAGGAGTTTTTGGAGATCCTATCAATGCCGGATCGATACATCATTTATCGCGAACATCATCACAGGAATGGTGCAGAGACCTGGCGGCGGCAGTATCGACGTATGGGCCCTAAGACGCGAGAGGAACTCCTGGCTACGCTTGAGGAGTTGAATAGGAGACATCGCGAGAGGAAGGAGTTGATTCCGAAGCTTAGAGGATCTATCCGGCGCATCGTAGAGCACTATTACCCTGGGGGCGAGACTCCGTCGAATGAACCACCTGCCGAGATTCTGGCGCAGCAAGGAGTTTCGGTTGGATACGATAGTGGTCCGGGCTAAGGCAGAGTGATAGCGGGATGGAATGACCGGTGGTCATCCCAAGATGCAGCCCAGAATTTTGGGCCATCGTTTTTTTTGCTGTGGTGCCGTGTCTGGTCCGTCACCTGGTGATCGATGGGATGAACAAGTAGCTAATAGATGGCTGAGTTTCGCGGCGCAGGCTTACGTGGAGTTGTTTGCGCGACAGTCCTTGCAATGAGTGGTATATTATTCTCTTGGGAGAATGGCGAGGAGCTTTCTTTGGACTTCCTTCCACGTATTCGAAGTCATGCCTTCTACGATTCTGCGAAGGTTCGCGGACGGATGGGTGCAAGGCATCCGTTGGCCCAGCATCGAAGGCATCGCCCGGACGAGCACCTGCCTGAAGTCTTCCCGCCCCGGGCGGAAGTAGTGCTTCAGGACGACTTCGACAGTCCGGTGCCCGGTGACGCGCTGGACCAGTTCGAGGGGGACCCCAGCTGCCAGTGCCAGCGTGATCCAGGTCACGCGGAAGCTGTGGAAGTCGTGCAGCGAGGCGCGCCGCAGGCCCACCTCACGTTCCTCCTGCAGGGCATCGGTCTTCGGCGCTCTCCGGTGACCTCGCACGATTGAGGTGCCGGTCTCGCGTTCGAGTTCGTTGAGGTAGTTGGAGACCGCGCCGCGGCTGAACCCTGTTGCCGCCATGACCTCGCCGAGTGGGGCACCGCCGGCGTATGCGTCGAACACGGCGCGGAGTCGGGCGGCACGCTTCGATTCACCGAGCTTCGTCAGGTAGGCGTCAACCCGGGTTCGGACCTCCTCTGCCGACGCGGGCGGCGGTAGCGCGGGAGTGCCGGGCTTCGGCATCGATTCCAGCGCCCGGGCGATGACCTGCTTCACCCGCCACGTGATGCCGTCTGGGTTGCTCTGGTACATCTGGGCGGCCTCCGGGAAGCAGAACTCCGACTCGCCGGCCCTGGCCTTCGCCCGGTTCAGTTCCTCCGCGAGCATCGGGAAGATCGGGATGTCGACCCGCTCCCCGGTCTTGGCGGTCTCGACGGAGAGGAAGCCGGCCTTCAGGTCCACGTCGGCCCACTTCAGGAGGCAGCAGTCGCCCCGGCGCATCGCCGTACACATTCCGGTGACGATGATCGGCCGGATGAAGTCGTCGCCGGCGCAGGTGTCGACGATGGCCTTCAGATCCTCGACCGAGAAGGGCTCCCGGTTGACCGTCTCGGAGGCCTTGGTGACGAGCCCGTGGAAGGGGTTGCTTCCTTCCGCCAGCTGGGGGTGGAGGTGCTTGAAGGTCGCCCGCAGGAGCTTGAGCGTGTCGTTCCACGTCTTCGGCGACACGTTCCGCTTGGCCTCGGCGTCCATGAACGCCTGCGCGGTGGCCGGTTTTACCTCGATGAACTCGGTGGCGCCTTTCTGGTGCTCGGCGACGAACTCGGCGAACCGCTTCAACCGGAGCCGGACCTGGAGGGCGTAGCGTTCGTCCGGGGTCTTCCGGCGCGGGATCTTGGCCCACCAGTCGGCGAGTTCCGCGAGCTTGGGGAAGGTGACCTCCCGGCCGGTCTTCATCTCGGCCAATTTCTGGAGGGTCTTCTCGCCGGTGCGGTCCTCCCGCATCTTCTTGGCCAGAATGTTGTACGCCGCCTGGGCTTTGCCGCGGGACTGCTCGAACTCGTCATCCCCCTGCATCGTCCGCTTCGGCGGCCGCTTCCCGGCGATCGGGACCTTCAGGTTCACGATGGTCTTCTGGCCGTTCTCCATGAACACGCCGTACCACCACTTGCTGGACTTGCGGAGTTCGAGGCTCATCTGGTTTCCTTTGGTCGTGATGGGTCCGGGTAGGTCCGCATCGGTCGCACTTTTTAGGGTCAACCAAACATTTGCCAAATAAATCCGGGCGGGCCCGATCTAAGGAGTTGGTAATCAGGTGTGCAGCCTTCGGCTCATAACCTGAAGGTCCTAGGTTCAAATCCTAGCCCCGCAACCAATTTCCGTTGCACCGCAACGACTTAAGCCGCTGGCCTCCAGCGGCTTATTTCATTTTCTGGCACGGTTCCTGAATTCCGGCCAAAACCGTTTCCACTCGTTTCCGATAGGTTCCATTCGTTTCCGGTAGCCAAACTTGAACCAAACCGCTTCGCGGTGGCGGCTACCCCGTAGGGCGGTTCCCCACCGGG
>VFQN01002271.1_pt1 | contig 30169 bp, 49 predicted proteins | sample 3512371 | NCBI WGS metagenome assembly VFQN01 (sample SAMN10412370, study PRJNA504923) | tailings metagenome | isolation source: Replicate 2 from Balatoc abandoned mine | place: Philippines: Itogon, Benguet | collected 2017-08-28 | reverse complement strand
GATGCAGCAGCAGGGGCAGCAGCAGCCGTGACGCGTGGGTGGAGGACGGGTTGCTCAATGGCCGTGCTGGCATCGTGGTGATGGACACGTCTGCTTGGATAGTGTGACGGGCAGGGCGGAGGGTATATGTGCCATGCTGGCGGCCCTCCTAACGGTGGGGATTTCCTTTACGTCAGTGTGTGCTACAGTGTGGATGCTGTACGCCACGATGCAGTCCACGATAGAGGCCTTAGCAAACGTTTCAATCGGTACAAGATGGGCGATAGCTAGCATCCTAGCAACGGACAATGATGATTGATTGGCTGTGTAGGTCGTTCGTTTAGGGTAAGCACAACGGAAGACAGTTGGCATCTGTGACGCCTCGTTGGCATGCAGGCAATGTCGAGCTGCCTGTCATGGTAGAGGTGCGGCAAGCTGGACCAGACGCAATTTCCATTAGAGGCCTTAGCGCTTAGCGTTGACTTGACTGGGATTAAGTATTTCGGCATCAGGTTAACTGGCTGTGTAGATGTCTTGGTCTGTGCAAGAGTGAGGGGCGCTTGCAGCTCCTTTTGCTGTTTAGCTGTCGGCACGGCGGTTGATTCAAGCCGTGTACCGCATTTGACTTGAGCCTCAAAACACATTATTTTAGGACCTGACTGATTGACTGTGGTGCTCAGTCAAGGTAGTAGCATGCTTCCCGTTTTAAAACAGCAGTGTGCACTTCAGGGGTGCTGCCCCTGGCCAACTGGGCCGGGAGTGTTCGTTGTGCGTTGCCAGCGTTGGTACAGTACGGAGTGCAGACTGCCATCCAGAATGTGCGTGGCGGCTGCAGACGTGGGAGCCGAGATGGAAGCTGGATTCACGAGCCGTGGTGCAGAGCTATGGCGCTTACGTGTGCAGAACTGTGCGGGCGGTGAGCCGCTTTGACGTAGGGCGGGAACATGGCAACGTGCCTGGGGCTGTGGAAGTGTGGATATGGTGGATTGGCCCTGGATTGGCGGGTAATATGCGGCGGCGCACACTGACCGTGTAATCAAGCATACTGACTGGAACCTGGAACCGTACTGGAGCTCTTTGCATTCGCGCCGCACTGCGCCGAACCTCAACGGCCCGGCGGTGCACTTGTCAGCGGCACGCGCGAGGCCGCGCATTCGTGCCCTGCCGTGCCCCCAGACACGGTGCTGGCACCCCCAGGCGCCCACCCAATGCCCCAAGGCCCCAACCTGCGCGTGAGCTATAACATTTTGCAGCAGCTGCTATATGCCATGAACAACAAACGCGTTTACTTGGCCGTCATATCCTCGGTCGCTTTTGACAAACGGCACGGGACGCTGCCGCCAGCCCGACACGCGCGGCACAGCTGACCCATGGATCGCCTCCAAGTGCGCTGATCCATCACCTCAAAAGTACCAACATGCCAAGCACCACTTCATCGCCGTATGCAAGTTTACCTAATTGCCAGAACCGCACTTATAACCTCGCAGTGGACAAGGTCCGCTCTGTTCTCAGGTAAACGGCCGACGCGAAACGCCTCGCACAGCGCCTGCGTTACCTAACGCAGCTGGAGCCTAGTAACAACTCGAAGGCACCTGGCCCCCTTCGGCTCAAGTTCTCGACATGGGCCTCATCACCGGCACCCTCACAGTGCTAGGCCTGGTGCTGACCTCGCCTCTGTGGATACCGCTCACGCTGGGGGCCATCTTCGCGCCCGAGGTGTTCAGCGTGCTGCTGGGCGTGCTGCTGCTGCTCACGTCCCCGCTGTGGGTGCCGCTGGCGCTGGTGGGCGTACCCCTGCTGCTCGTCACCAGCCCCGCCTGGGTGCCGGTAGCGCTCATCATAGCAGCACTCGTCATCATCTTCTGAAGCTCTGACGCAGACTGTTAGATGGCAAGCAGTCATGTCTGCTGGCTGCGGCACTGCGTAGCAGGTTCGTGGGCATGGTTATGCCTGTGGTGCCTGGTGCGCTACTGATGCTACCGGTACGCAGAGGGTGTGTGCGCCCGAGTCGCTGCCTCGTGGTGCCGGTAGCAAAGCGCCGCTGGTGTTTTCGTGCATACTGGCATCGTACTGGCATTGGGGTGTACGGCAGGAACCAAGTACGGAAAGGCGGCCCATAAAGCAGTTTAGGGCTTACCAGCACAAGTTACTTTTGCGGATTTGCTGGAGGAAGTTGAAGCATGAAGGCAACGCACCACGGCTACCAACAAATACCAGCAACTGCACAACATCATGTAAGGAATGATGTTTGGGCGTAGCCATGCAAGCAAGCCATCCGCCCAGCTGCGAGCGCAGGCAACAGGAGCCCTTCCAGCTTCACTGCAGAGAGTGCGTAGATCAGATCAGACATCAACACGTAGGCGCTACCGTGTCGTTATTCATGAGCGAAGTCAACCACATCACTCCGTCCACGCACGATTGACAAACACGGTAGTATAGTATTTGTCCAACCACGTGCAGCCCCCTTTAACTAAGGCACGTGCTACTCCAACGGCCCCGACGACTATCATCCACGGCAACTGACGTCAGCTCTTCAGCAGCCCCCAACTGTATCCTTGCACCACATCTAATTCTTCAGATAATTTGGCAACGGTGTACTAGAAGCTCTACGTCCCTTGAGCACCCACAGTTGTAACCAGGTTGTACTCCGAGCTCCCTGCTGCATCACCGCACAATGGCCCCCAACGCCGCTATTTAACGCGAGCGGAACAGCCATGCATACGCCCGTGCTCCGTGACCCACACCGCAGCCGCCAACTGCCTTGGCGCGTTCCATCCACGCCTCACTTCCGCAATCCCATGTACGGTAGCGCGCTCCAAGTATCTGGCCCTAATCCGCGCCAGCGTAGCCACCCTCAACTGCCCGCGGCTGCCTTGCTGTGCCCGCCCACGCCTACTCCTTGTAAACCTCTGCCACATCTGTTTCCGCCTGCTGCATATCCGCCACTACCGCCGCCCCGCCATGAGGTGCCCCCTCAACTGCCCTCCTATCACCGGCTCCAAACCCTGCCCTGGTCCAGCGCGCAACAGCAGACACGGTCCCCCATCCGGCTTCATCTGTGCCTGCCATGGCAATCAGCCCTCCCCACACCTCAGCTGCCCACCAGCGGCACGTAGCCCACGTCCATGACCTGGTGCACGTGCACGCCGCCGCCCACGTGGCGGTCCCTGTCCACCACCGTCAGCGCCTGCACGCCGCCGTGGGGGCCCACGGGCACCACCATGCGGCCGCCGGGGGCCAGACGGGACACCAGGTCCTGGGGGCCGGGGAGGGGGAGGGGAGGGGGAGGGCGGGAGGCCGGGAGCAACGTATGGGTGGATTAAATGTAACAGGAACAACACGGCTACGCGCGCTGCATCAAAGTCCCGCTCAGCCGATATTCGTTTAGTTGCACCGATGCGCCCTACTGGGGCTGCTGCCTTGAGCAGTCAAAACGGACACCACGCACGACTAAGCTCTGGTAACGGACTGCGACCTGTGCTGTAATGCGACGACGGTGTTGTCCACAGACGACCACAGGCCCGTGCCAACTGCCTGGTGTCGTGGTATGGCCCCCTCTCATCGTGTGCCCCCCGTCCCCACCTGCGGCAGGCGTGCCGCCGCCGCCCCCACGTGGATGGCGTCGAAGGGCGGCTCCAACTGAAGCAGGTGGGGCGCTGCGGGAGGGGGGTGTGAGGGAGGGTACCGGGGCAGGGTGGGAAAGGGGTGTGCATGAATAGTGGTCCAGGGGTAAAGGCGGTCCTATGCGCATGGGGTACGAGGACGGCGACACTGCCCAGCCAGCACCCGCAAGTGATGCCGCTCATGTGGTAGCAACACGTCCAGCCGTGCGGGCGATCAAGTGGTAGCCGCACGAGTGCGCATGGGTACCGTGTTTGCAGCTATCTGCCGAACTGAAGCCCCAACACAGCAGTACCAGGGGGTTGGCAAGTCCAACAGTACTGCCACGCCCCCCAAGCATCCCCCTTACTCCCCGCCTCGCGTTCTAGTACTTTCTGCCCCTCCCCTCCCCTGCCCCGCTCACCCTCCATGACGTTGCCCTGCATCACGCGCACCGTGCCCTCCTGCATCAGCCCCGGCGACGCCCTGCCGATGGCCTCCACGCTGCGCCCCGCCAGCGGCCCCACCACCTCCACGCCCAGCACCACGCCCCCGGGCCGCACCATGAGGCCCATCACGGCGGTCAGGTAGCCGCTGCCTGGCAGGAGGGGGGAGGGGAAGGACCGAGGGGGTACGGGATAATTGGGGTAAAGCGGGTTGAAAGCGTTGTGAGCTGCCTGCGGATAGCGGTGAGTCAACAATTGGCTTTACGTTTGCAGGCGGAAGAAGGCGGGGCGGGTGGGCTAGGGCGGGGGTACGAGGGGCGCCGGTGCGTCACGTGTAATGGCAAGGACGGTGTACTGGTGGCGGTCGCAGAGGGAAGGGTCTAGAACGGCACAAATTGGGTGCGAGTGTGATATCCTGAGAGACCGTTGCGGTGCGCAAGAGTGTTCCACATGTTTGGTGTTGAACAGAGGTGCTGGCAGTGAGCCCCGCATATACGGTTGGGCAACACGGAAGCACACCGTGTGATAGGCTGGAGGAGGTGGGTCAGGTATCGCTTTTGTGTGTGGGTGCAGCGGCATGTACCCGACGCCGTATACTGCACCATCGTGCGAGGACATGCACACACGGCCCAGTGCGCACGGTGGAGTCATGCGCCCACCTGACCCCACGTCCAGCACGCGGGCTCCGGGCTTGAGCTGGTTCCGGAGGAGCTCCAGGGCAGTGGCGTGCTGGGGGGTGGGAGGGCGGGTGGGAGGCACGACGACGAGGGCCGAGGGGTCAGCTAGTCACGAGTGTAGCGGAAGGACACGCTTTGTTCGGAAGGTTCGGAAGACTATTCGTTAGGCTAAAACACGAAGCCGTGCCGTTGTGCCGAGCGCCCAAAGCAGCGTGCAGAAGGGGGCAGGTATGGTGGTGGGGCTGCACAAGCGAGGACATCATTTTGGCTGGCCGTGGCTTCCATGGCAACGGGGGAGGGGGCCGCAGAGCCCGTTAGGCATGTTGCAAGGTCGACCGACAGCCCTGCATGCAACCCATGCCGTACATGCAACCCTGCCCACGGCCCCGCGCCAATGCGTACTACCATCCTCACCCTGCCACTTACGGCTAGGACTGACTCGGCTGTCAGTCTGCCAGTGCTGACAGCACTCAGCCACCCACCATGTGAGGTGCACTGATGGTCTGCCTGTAGCCGATGGGTAGCGGGTGGTCCTGCGGAAAAGGAGGCAGCAGCAAGGTACATCACTGCATCTACGAAAACGTGGTTGCGCACTAGAAAGCAGTGCTGGACACACCGGGTATCGGGTAAGCCTGCGGACCTCCTGTGCACTCCCCTTCCCTCCGGCCCCCACCCGCCACCCCACCTCGTACGCCTCCTCCACGTCTCCCTCCATCACCTCCAGGAAGGTGCGCCGGTCCACCTGTGAAACAGCGACAGAACAAGCCGCACCGGGTGATACCGGTACTGATCATGCGGCAAAGGGAAAGCCCCATCACGACATGACACGTATCCAGCGCTCACCGCCGTTGCATACCTTCGGTGTCATTCGCCATGCTTACCCCCTCTCCCACTACCCTTCCTCAACCACCCTCGCACCGGCCTCACTCCATGCCTGCTTAGCTTGCACAAACAACACGTGCCCGTAGCTCCGTGCCGACGACCGAGCGTCTCCGGCCCTCCCTGGCCCCCGCTTCCACCTGCCCCCACACCTACCCCCTCCTTGCCTCCGTCCCCACCTGACCCCTCCCACACCTGCCCCTGTTCCCACCCCCGCCCCTTACCTGCGACATGGCCTCCGCCACCTCGGGTGAGCGCAGCACCCCCCGGTCAATCAGGTGTCCCAGCAGCTGCACCATGCCGGGGGAGGGGAGGCTGCGCGGCTGCACCAGCGCCTCGCCACCAGCACCCTGCTGCCCCTCCGCCTGCTCCTGCTGCTGCTGTCCCTGCTGCTGCTGGGCGCTACCCGCACCCGGGTCCTGATCCCGGCCCTGCGAGCGGTCCTGCTGCTGCTGCTGGTCAGTGTGCAGCTCCGCCTTGCGCTGGGTGAAGGTGTGGGGCTGCTGCTGCTGCTGCTGCTGCTGGGTGGGTGTTACGGTGGTGTCGGTGTCGGTGTCGGCCATGGCGATCGGCTCAGCTCCAGCGGGTCGTTGGCGGTTGGAGGTGGAGTCGGCAGCGGGCAGGTCGGGTCCGCTGCTGCTGGTCTTGAAGCACCGCGCGACCGCTGGTGGTACTGGCGTAAAGTGGTGCGGCAGGCAGGAGCTTGCGGCGGTCGCGGCGACAAGCGCCGCGGTGAGGGCCACGCGCGCGAGGGCCGGGCCGCAACAGTGCGCCGCGGTGGCCGGCGGGGCGTGACGGAAGGCGCTGGAGCTGGAGGTGAAGACGCGAGAGCTGTGAGAAGGCTGGGCGCTGGCACGGCTGCCGCCTCCGAGGAGCCGGAGCAGCATTCAATTTCGTCGCGCGGGGTTCCGGAGATGTCTCGTAAAGTGCAGGGATAGCCCAGTGAAGATTGGATGATAGTTACAAGAGTGTAAAGTTTGGCTAGATATTGCTCGTCGTCTTGTAGCGCAGTCTAGAAGAGCATGCGGTGGCCGCGTAAGCGTCCGACTCATCCTCGGTTGGGCGACCTATGGGTCTCCTAGTACGACTGGCGCCGATACGCACCTCGCGCAACAGCCCAAAACACATACTGCAAACAGCTATCTACTGTAGGATGAATATGCCTGAGGAGCAGGGCGTGTGCCGGAACACATTCTGTGCAGTGCCGCCCTGTGCTAGCCTCTCGCAGCGATGGGCTGTGCTGTGGCCGTCGCCCTCTCTCGCACGGCCGCACCCCTTCACCGCCGTCCGGCCCCTTTCCCTCCTGCCTCCCCTCCCTCAACCGACAGCTCGTTCTTGTACAGGTGTTCTCCGAGATCGTCACACAACGACAGCAGATCTGGGGGCAAGGCGAAAGGGGTGCAGGACATTCACAGCAGGCCGTCTACAGTGGACATAGCCTTGAGGCAGGAAGATGGGCCAATGGTGCACAAGGACCACCACCACAGCCGACAATGCATGGGCCTAATAGAGCGCGGCCACACAGGCCTGCTGCGCTGCCATGCTCAGGCACTACAGGCACTGGTAAGCACAGCTGTTTGCAGGGCTCTGTCAGCCCGTCCCGCACCAGCCCACTCACCCTTGGCCTGTTCCCGCAGCATCTCGTCCAGCAGGAAGTCCGTGAGGTCCTCCATGATCTGTGGGCGTGGGTCATATGGGTGAGACAGGAGCTATGGGGAGCACACATGTCTCCTCACCCATTGGGTCGAAGAGGGAGAAGAGGTGAGTGGGCATGGATGCACAGCAATACCGGTACGGTATAACCAGGATAGTGTGAGCAGGCCAGCGCGGCAGAGTGTGTACCGGACCGCCTTGTTTGCAACAGGTGGCGAACATCAGGCCCCGTCCTGCGGTGCGGTCGGATGGGCCTAGCATGCAGGCACTTCGAACGCGCAGCAGCCACTCCCATTCCATCCATCATTCTACCCATCGCCATACCGTACCCATGCCCTTGCACCTCCACGGGGCTAACCTCGTGGTCGCCATGTCATGCAGACCAGATACGAAGCATAACGGCAATATGATCGAAGCCATATCCAGTCAAGATCCCACGGTACCGAGGCCCAATGCATAGCAGGCTTTGCACCCCACCTGGACATCCACCACCATACCCACAACACGCCTTCGCACCTGCACGGGGCTGACCCGTGGGTCGCTGGCCGCCATCAGCTCCCCGTCAGCCAGCTGCTGCGCCCGCAGGAAGCGCCGCCGCCCGCGCAGCACGCTCTCCAGCACCCCGTCGCTGATGGGGTCCCCGTGCCGCTCCGCCAGCGCCTCAGACGCAGTGCCGTCGCACGCCTGGACGCTCCCACCCCCACCCCCACCCCCACCCCCAGCTGCCCTGCCCTTGCCTTGGTCCAGCGCGGCAAACCCGGGCCTGGCCGCCCTTGCTGCTGCGCCAGTCCAGCATGGGTGCTGCGTGGCCGTTGTGGCGACTGCTGCCTCGGCGAGGTTGTCCTCTGTGGGCTGCACGGGCGGGAAGTGCCACAGGGTGGCGGGGTCGCGCCGCCGGACGGAGCCCGGGGCGGGCCGCGGGTGGGCGTGGGCGCCGGCGTGCTGCTGGCCCATGGGTCGGTGTGGGGTGGTGTAAGGGGCGTGGGCGCCGGCGGCGGGTGGAATGGTGCCCATCACGCCGTCTGCCACGATGATGGGCTGCGGGCCGGGGCCGAGGCGGCCGGATGGGGCACAGGGGTCGCGGAACCACTTGCGCCTGCGGAGGAGGGGAGAGCCAGGCGGGATGGATGATCCAAAGCCCCTGATCAATTGAAGACCGACACGCAGAACGAGTACGGACTGCCACCTTAAGTGCAACAAGTGCATGAGCGCACGATGTATCTTGTCTTGCATGATCAGGTACTGCACGCGCGGCACGCAGCTTACCTGACCTCCTGCTCCTTGCTCTCCATGCGGTTGATCTGGATGAGCATCCGCTGCAGCTCCAGCACCGACAGCCCTGCACTGCGGGGGCTAGCCACAAGCCCCGCAGACCCTTCCCCAGCCCCTGCGCCTGCCCCCGCGGCCCCTGCCCCGCCCCCGCCCGCGGCTGCACCCCATGCGCCCGACGCCAGCAGTCCAGCAGCCTGCAGCTGGACCACCTGCATATAACCAAAACGAATAGAAGATTGTCACGGAAATAAAAGCCATGAGTGTGTTGCGACGCGCAGAAGTCCTTTGCCCGCACGGACGTGGGCGTTGGCAACAGCGCGGCTAAGCGGCGTGAGCAGCAACGGTTGACACGAGCGTGAAGCACACACCGTGTAGGGTTGCACACTGCTGGAGCAGTTGACATTTGATGGAACACAGCCAATGAACCGCGGCGTCGAAGCGAAGTGGTTCATGTGTTATGCGCGCATGCAGGCGGTGGGCGGGCACACCTGATCGGGGGTGAGCTGCTGCTGCGGAGGGTGCTGGCCGTGCAAGCCCGCCCCGGAACCCGCGTTGAGAGCCACGGGCGCCAGCGCGTTCGCCAGCCTGCCCTCCACCCTGTCCACCATGGTCAGCAGCCGCCGCTCCAACAGGTCGAGCTTGCTCAGCCTGGGAAGCGGCAGAGGTGGGCGGGAGGGCGGGGAATAAGGGTGGGACCGGGTCTGTGGGATGCGGCGAATGCATCAGTAGGGGCTAGGTGCAGTGCAGCGTACGCGCGGTCTGGAACGATGCTTGCATAATGGCGGATATGTGCCGAAGGGACACGTGCTGCTGTTCGGATGCATGAGGTGTTCTGCGATGTAGTAGTGGCAGGGGGTATGCTCGGACTATGTCCTCGTGGAAGTTAGGCGTACTTTGCAGTTAAGAGCGAGGTACCATTGGTGCGCGGGTAGAAGAAAGGACTATGAGTAGGGCCCAGCGCATTGCTACACCTGTGGACGCCGCACGGAGCCAACGCATGCATGCTAGCATGTGGGCAGCCCACGGTACAGGTGCTTAAGGTTCATTGAGCACGTTAAAGCGCCAGTTGGCAGCTCGATATGCATAGCAAACACTCTCGCTCCACGCGCCACGTCCGTCACCGCTTGCCAGCGCCTTATCAGCCCCACTGCCCCGCTCACCGCTCCATCTCGGCGAAGGCCTGCGCGTCCCGGCTCACGATGGCAGCCACCTGGTCCTCCAGGGTCTCAACCATGCCGCTGCCGCCACCCCCGAAGCCGGTGCCGGTGACAGCCAGGAAGGCGGCTGCACCGCCGCCACCCCCAGCAGCAGGCAGCCCCTGCACACCTCCACCAGCAGCTGCAACTTCTCCATCGACAGGACCGCCAGCATCTGCATCGCCCCCGTGTGTGTCCGCAGCTGCGTCTTCCCCGGAGCCGGCTGAGGCCGCGCTTCGTTCACGTCCGGGCGGCCCTCCGTCGCTTCCTGGCCCCGACCCCGACCCCGACCCAGATCCCAGGCGCGAGTGCGAGCGGGAGGCGGGCAAAGAAGCAGGTGGCTGAGACGCGGTGCCAAGGCTCTTGCGTGAGGCGCCGGACGCTGCGGGGCAGGGTCGGCGAAATCAAGCGTGGTAAGTGGAAGGCAGGTGCCGCAGGTGTGCAGTGCTTATTGACAGGCGGTCCTACCATCGAACTTGCATGCATATACATGGTGGCAAGCAAGAGTTGAGCGCTCGTACCCTTGGCGCGCAACTACCGTACCCTTTCAACGGACACGCGGGCACGCACCTTGCCTTGACGCAGCACGCGAGGTGCGGCCCGACCCGCCGGCTCCCGCTGCGCCTGCACCCTGCTGCCGGTTCTCCTGGTCCTCCTCCTGCTGCTGTCGGTCCGACTGCGCCCCCCGCGATGGCTGCCTTGATGGGACACACGACGCAGCCCGTGGCGCTGCTGCCCCGGACCCCGGCCCCACCACCCCACCGCCACTACCAACCCCCTTGCCGCCTGGCTCACCATCCCCCTCCTCGCCTCCTATGTCCTCGGCTGCACGCCCGAGCCCGCCCTTGCCCCTCGCCTTGACAAGAGCCAGGATTCCAGCCACCAGCTGCTCCGCGTTGGCCATGCTGCTGCCCCTGCCCTCCCCTTTCGTGCCCCCTCGCGGCCCCAACACCTGCTTCAGCAGGGCTTTGAGAGCGTCCTTGCGCGCGCTGCGGTCGCGCTCCTTGGCGGTAGAGGGTGCGGACGGCGGCTGCGGGCTGGTGGACCGGCGTGCGAAGCTGGTGGTGGTGTGCTGCTGTCGGTGCGCCGTCAGGGCGTGGCCGGGCAGGAGCGCAGCTAGCGCGGCGGGGCTCCCCGGAGCAGGGTGCCCCGCCGCCACGCCCGTTCCTCCGTCCTCACCCTCGCGGTGACCCACCACCGTAGATTGCAGCAGCACCTGGGAACCAGCAACGTACGTGCCTTAGTTGCAAGGCCCATGACTGCATAAACGCACCGGACCGGTGCGTCACACGGTGCCCAAGATCGATAGGCCGCACTACCGGACCCATATGCCGCCATAGCCCACCTGCTGCTGCGCCAGCTGCGCGCTGTTCTCCTGAACCGCCCGCGTGAGCAGCTCGTTCTGCTGCGCCAGCTGGTGTGCCACGCGCAGCACGTGCTCGTACTGTGCCGCCTGCAGCGCCGCCGACGTGGCTGCGGCGGGGCTGACGCCGTACAGCGCCTGGGCACGTGCCTCGTCGGGGTCCAGCCCCGCCGCCAGCGTCTGGCGGGCGATGGCGGAGGACAGCGCCAGGCGCCGCTCGCGCTCGGCAGCGGCCTGTGTAGGGCAGGAGCAATACGGGCACAAGCGCTAGGCCGCGCACCAGACTTCCCAACCGGCTTGACATGCTTGCAGAGTCTTCGCAGGCAGGAGTGCATTTGTCCTGATACGACCCATCAACAACGGCCGACTTGATACGCAGGTAGGAGGCACGGCAAGGGGCACGATTCCGCGCTCAGCATACTTGCAGGTGTGGCACGGCCGACGAGGCTCCCTTGAGCGCCGCCTGCAGGCTAGCGGCGTTCACCCAGTCCGGCCGCCGGGCCGCAAGGGGCGTGCGCTTGGGCCGGGCCTGCAGACACGGAACACGCAGGAAGGCTGCTCCTGACACACCCCGGAGGCCGAGGCGTGGACTGTACAAAAGCGTCGGTCAATTGCTGCTTCTAACAACGGCACTGCTTTTATTTGGGCTAGTCCAACATGCTTGTATTCCAAGAAGTCACATGCCGCCTGGGCAAAACGCGGTTGCATTCCACGTACCTCTGGGTGCACGTAGGCCTCTGGCCGCGTGCTGAACAGCCCCGGCTCCACGGCCGTGTACAGCTTGCTGACGGGGCGTTGCGGCGAGATGGTGGGGCCGCGGACGGTGATGCCCGTACTGCTGGTGCTGGCCGCGTGGTGCAGAGCCGCGGGCACGCGTTTGGCCGGGCTCTGGGGTGGTGCGCTGGCGGAGCGAGGGGGCGTCACCAGCGTCACACGCTTCTGCTTACGAGCCCCTGTATCCTGCACGCACGCGGTGGTAAGGGGCAGGACGGAGCGTCACGGCATACCCCCGGGCACTGCACGCTAGCAGACCGTGCGCCGTATACTGCATGGAGACAGCTCTAGAGCACCCGAGGCGCCCCAGATACCCCCAAATGCACAATGTCCACGTGCATGCTGGCCGGTGCGCGGCCTACCTTGGCGTGCACAGTACGCGCAGTGGTGCCTGCCGTTGCTGCAGCCGGGCCCCATATGGCAGCAGCAAGGGCTGGAGAGCTGCTGCTTGTGCCTTCTCCACGGATGAACCAGGCTCCTTCTGGCCGAGCAGCACCGCCGGGCGTGGGGTAGAGGGGAACGGGAGCTGCTGGGACCGACTGGGGTTGCCTCCTGCAGGCCAGTTGTCCACACGGTAAGGCAAATTGGTGCCAGAACTACGTGGGTCAACACGCTTGGAGGGTGTCCACGCACCTTGAGAAGTACAGCTGCGGAGGCGCCGGTGCAGCTGGGTCCGCCGCAACATTTGCGTCGGGTAGCTGCGAGGAGGCCTCTTGCAGGGCCTGGCTGTCCGGTGCTGAAGCCGTGTCAACAGCACCGTGTTCACTTGCGCTCTCCTGAGACACAACACTGTCCCCTGCGGGGAGTGACCCGGCAGCCAGCTCCGCTGCTGCTTCTCTCAAGCGCTGTCTCACCCATGCTGCGTAGTCCACCCCAGCTGTGGAAGCAGGAACCGCACGGTGGTTGGTAGCGGACGGGGTAAGGAGCTGTAACGTGCAAGGCAGGCAACGTGCATGAGACGAAGCATGTACGACTCGCTTACCTCCTGATGCCTTAAGCAGCTCATACTCCCGAGAAAGCCGCTCCAAAAGGTCCTTGTTAGCGACGAAAGTCTCAAGGTCCATGTTGCCCGGTCAACACTGATTGTACCTAGTACCCTGTAACAACAGCATGCAGCAGCGCTGCTGAACTCCTTTCTAGTATTTGCCTCGACTCCAAGGAAGGCCGGTAAAAGCGCAAGCATCCATCCTCATTGTTGACGGGCTGTTAGGGGCGATACGAGGCTGGCTCATTGAGCTTTTTCTTCTCTGCAAGGCTGTATGATTAGCTGACATCTTCAGAGGAGTTCCAGCTGTCGAATTCGCATTGAGCTAACCACCACAACGGTGCTGACATGGACGGACTTTATATCGGGAAAGCCACTTGGATGGCATACCATAGAAACATAACGAGTTCGACACAGCTTCGCTCTACACAAGAACAGGCAGGTATCTTTCTGCAAGCGGAAAGCGATCTGGTGGTGGTGTAGACTCCGATACTGAACGCAGCGGCTGACGTGCTCAACCTTACAGCAGTGTTAGCGTCACTTGAGTCCACCTGTCTGTGCCGCTGCGCAGATTCGCAGGGTTGACCCTTCCTAACTTCCGGAACTCGCTGCACAATGGCTCCCGCCGTCCTGAAGGTCGTTGCGCAGCAACAGACATGCAAGGCAAGTGCCATGGCAACTGACCGTCAACTTTACAATGGCGGAAAGGACAGCGCTAGCCACGCTTGCATCGCTTTTTCGGTACCTTTATGCAGCCCCGATGGTCGAATCAGGACAAAACTTTCTGAAGCAATATGTTCTTTGTGGTTTTCCTTGCTGCGCAGGTGTCGCCGGTGGTCCCGCCCGCTTGCCCCCGGCGCAGTGCCCTAGCCGTGCTGCTTGCCCCGGTGGCAGCTGCCCTGGTGGCCGCCACACCCCAAGCGCAGGCCGCAGGCAAGAAGGAGCTGTCGAGGTCGCAGCTGCTTGCTCAGCAGTAAGTTGTCTGGCATGACACATGGGCCTCGTGCAGCACTGTGGAGGGTCTCCCCCACGCACCTGCTTGCGTGCATTGGGTCGGCCCGTTGGCCAGTTTGGCGAGTGCCCGCGCAAACCACACAGTCCTATTATGAGTGCACGATCGTATGGGAGACAGTGTGTCGGGGCGCTTACGCGGACAAAAGCATGCACCTTCACACCAGGGAGTTATGACCACATCGCGTGTTGTATGTCTCCCTTCCGCCCCCCGTCAACCCTCCTCCCCCCTGGTGCAGGCGGGCTGAGCGCAAGGAGGCCATGCGTGAGAAGACTGCCAAGGTCCGTTCCGGGGAGGTCAAGCCTTCGTTCTAGATTTATATCGGAAGTACGACTGCACTGCCAATGAAGACACACAGCCTTGGCAAGCGGCGAACGAGCACATGTACGAACTGATTACGGTACACTGGTGGAGTTGAGGAAAATTGTGGGTTAATTGTAGCTGGCTGTAGTCATCCATGCACCACGCGCACAGTGTGCTTGGATAGAGCGTTGGTGAACGGTACCTCAGCAACCAATGTACGGTGCATGACGATATATGTATGGTTTGTGACTGGTTTTAGAACTTCCACGGCATGGCAGGGCAAGTCATATTGTAACATGTCCGCCGAGTGAAGGCTGGAATGCCACGGTAGACGTTCTATGCCGGACAGGTTCTGTTGGTGATGTGCGTATCACCGTCAGCGAGGAACCCTGGGGAGGCTTGTCCCTTGGTCCCTTGTGGAGAAGGGGAGGATACCACATCTGGATAATTGCTTGTAACACGTATTGGAGTGGCTGATTACTTGCTGATTGACTTCGTAGTCTGCTTGCCAGCCGTTGCTGTTCCGTGTCCGGGAAAGCAATGTTACCGCTATGCCGGTAGGCACAGGTAGGAGAGGCTGAAGGCCTGGCACAGTGCCTCTAGCTGCACCGCTCGCGACATGTGTGCCGGTACATGCAGGGGAGTGCCGCTAAACCCAGGGCGGTGCCGCTGCATGCATGCTCCCCTGGTTCCAAGCTGCAGAAGCGCTTGGGCGATCGTTGTTGCCCCTACAAATGCACTCCCCAGTCAACCACAGCTTTGGCCCCCCAGGTCTTCCTTGTGCATGCTGTACTGGGAGGCAGCCTCGTGACGGCCGCATGGGTGGTTCCCACACGCTGGGGCGCCACCGCGGCGGTTAGCGGGAAGGGGCGCCTTCCGGGCGTGGGGCGAAGGCAGCTGCTGCAGCGCGCGGCGCACCACCCTGCACCACCCCAGAGGTGGCCCTTCAGCGCAGCTGCAGGCAATGCTTGCACCCTGCGCTCTGCAACGGGCAGTCCGCCGCCAGCCGGCGTGCCCGCTCCCTTGTTTGCGCGCCGTCTGCTGCGCCAGTGTGTGTGGCGTATTGGCGTCGCTCGCTCAAAGCTAAGCTGTCGGCCATGCAGCCAGCCTACACCTGTTACCGGACACGTGAACAGCACGCTCAGGTTTCAGGGTGGTCACTTGCGCTGGCAGGTTTACAATACCGGTAACCTATTGCGTACGGCCCAGGCGCCCAGCACGAGATCCACTGCTGGCGGGCCCCCGTCAGCCTGGTCAGCCTTATGGAAGAGGCGCTGACCTCGCTCGTGCGGCAGCTTTACCTGCAGCGCGGCCGAAGGGCATCGACCGCGCGCTCTGCCATAGCTGCGTGCCCCAGATGGCGAGACAGAGCGAGGCACAGGTTTTCGTCCGGGGCTCCCCGCTTGCGACACGTGGGGGCTGGTGGGGGTTGCGGGGGTGGCAGTCCAGGCCATCAGCCCCCAAACAGGGCAGCCCCCCGCCCCCGACCACTCCCGCTGTCAGTAATGAACCACACAGTGCCGGCATCAAGGTTGCACAGAGCAACGTCAGGCACGGTCAGAAGTCCACAGGAAGCATCTGATCCTGGATCCTGAGTGATCAGTATCAGTACGGGCCTGGGGGTGCCTGCCGTACCGGTAGCGCCGTGCCCTCCTCGCCACCTGGCCCCTCCCGGAGGCGACAACCGTTGCTGACCTCTGCAGTGGGATAGGGCGATAGGCTGCTTGGAGTGCTGCATGCCACAAGAAAGTTATCGCGTAACCTCGAACTTTGAATTTTTGTCTTGGTCGTCAACGTCTGTTTTACGACAAGATACCCTCTGAACAACAACATCATTGCATTTGAATCAATGTATGTCATGACATCATAATAGCCCGCTAGCTCCCGTTGCAGACCCGACACAGCCGAGCACAATGGCACAGCAAAAGGGCAAGGAGAGGGAGAGCAAGCAGCTGATGGCAGCCAAGCAAGCCGAAGAACAGTCCACTGCAGAGCTCCTGGCCTTCTACAAGGCTCGCGTCGGTGAGCCAACTACTGCACATGGAGACGGACCTTGACAGCGCGCACGCAGATGCCAGCGCGCAGATAACGCAATTTCATGGACCACCACAGATGCCTTTGAGTTGGAGAGGGCGGAGTTGTTGCAGCGCCTCGACCAGTGCACCATCGCAGCGGCTGACGTGCACAGGCTGGAGTGGGAGAACCGCAAACGAAGCGAGGAAATTCGGGAGCTGCAGAAGGTAGGAGGGTACGCGACGCCGCGCTCCACCGCGTGGCCTGGTCTTGCATATGCGACAGGACAGCACGCTCCTCATGGGCTGTCTGGGTGGTGCGTGGGTGGGCGGCACCCTCCTGATGGGTGTAATGTCACCGGTGGTGCGCATGTGGGCAGTGTCCAAGCACTTCAGTAAAGCGCGAAGGGGGTAGGCTTGTATGGCAGCATGTGCGTTGGATGTATCATGTGCGAACGCGGAAGTTGAACACATGGTTCGCCTTCCAAGCGAACCCTTCCAATCGAATTCGCTACTCCTGCGCCCCTTCCACCACTGCCTGAACATTTTTACAACAAACCCTACCGCACAGGCCCTGAGCGATGCACACAATTTCCTGTTCGACGAGCGGCAGCGGTTGCTGGCCCTGCAAGCCGAAAATGACGAGCTGCGGCTGCAAGAGATTCAGGACAGGAAGAACATGCATCAGCTGCTGCAGGGCGGTCCTGGGGCCCCGGGCCGTCCAGGCCAGCCCGCCCAGATGCCTGGCCCCAACGTCGATCACCTGCTGCTGCAGATTGAGTCCCTGCACGCGCAGCTGAACGAGCAGGTGCGGCCCGCCTGCTTATGTGCGCACCACCCCAAACCTTTCTGCCCGGCCTGCAGCTTCTGACCGTTTTACCAGCTGCTGCTCGTAAATTTACCAGCCTATCACACGCCTGGTCTCTTACATGTTCCGCGTGCTCCACGCCGAGCCCACCATCCCCATAGCTTTGCCAATTCTTCCCATGAACATCCTCCCGTACCCTCGTTACCCACAGAAGCAGCTGGCCTCCGAGCGCATTTCTGCGCTGCTGGAGGACCGGCGCATCCGTGAGCAGGAGGAGGACGCGCACCGCCTGGGGCTCAGCCGGCAGCTGGAGGCAGCCAGCGACAAGCTGCAGCGCATAGAGGAGACGCTGAGGCAGACCACAAAGGACTACATCCTAGGTGCGCCCCGTTGCAACCAGAAATAGATCACGAACCGTTCAGCCCAGACGGCGCCGCCAGACGCATGCAGGTCACAGACTGCTTTCCCAGGTACCAGCGTACCACCCCTGCAGCCCCTCCACTGCCCTCACAAGCCCCAGTATCCATATGCGGATAGGCATGTACGGACAGTGTACCCAAACCTCATCCCGTGTTATCGTATGGACGCTCCACGTTCTGCCCCCCCTCCCCTTGCAGCTCGCCGCGAGCGGCAGGCTGCGGATGAGCGCGCCCTGGAGGCGCAGGCGGCCCTGGCCCGCGAGCGGCAGGCGGCCGTGGAGCAGGCGGAGCAGACGCGGCGAGCGGCAGCAGCGGAGCTGGCGGCGACGCGGCAGGAGGCGGAGGAGAAGCTGGACGACCTAGGGGGCAACCTCAGGAGCCAGGTGGGCTTGGGACATGACGCGTGGTGTGGGGTGCCGCCCCTGTCGAACGCCCGTGTGGCACGAAACCTGCCTGTGTGACAGGCGGCAGTCTCCAAGCAAGCCGCTCTCTTGCGTTACAAATGTAGATGGATGGAAGGCAAGTTTGTCTCTGCACTCGTGCCGCGCGCCAGCCGCAGGAGTTGTGGTAGCCTTACATAGCATGAGCCCTCCCTGACCCCGCACAACCCCGCCGCATGCTGCTCCTATTCCCATCCCCTCCCCGCAGCTCAAGTCCAAGGAGGAGGAGCTCATCAACCTGTCCAGCGTGCACACCGCCCTCACCGCGCAGTACGACAGGCGCGTGGCGGAGCTGGAGCTGCGCGTGCAGCGCCTCACGGAGGCCAACAAGTGCGTGGGCTGTGTGGGCGAGAAAAGCAAGGAAAGGACTGTAGTGCGGTCGGAAAGGCGGGGCAGGATGACGGAGGCGTCGGGGATCTGCAACCGTGTTCGCTTGCATTGCAGAACAGCTGCCGCCTTGCTCATCTCCTACTGTGCGCCTCCGTCGGGCAGACAGTGACAAATCTCTGTCAATGCGTGTCGTGCGCTCGCGTGCACGGCTGTGGTCCGGACGGCGTTGTGCAGTGCAGGGGGACCCACGCTGCATTACAGTCACCTCGCACACAACACGGTGCATGATCCTTGACCCTCAACCCCCAGGCAGCTGGAGTTGCGGCGGCACCTTGACGCCGAGGGCTGGACTGCTGACGTGACTGCGCTGCGCCGCACCCTCAACGCCGTGGACCGCAAGCTGCTGGAGATGAGGCTGATGGAGAGGTGGGGAGCGCCGCGGGAGGGGGTGTGAAGGGGCATGCATTGTGTGTACCGCTGAGGTGCCCTTGTCCGTCAGGCAAGCGATCCTTGCGCCGTGGCTACCTCAGCGCGGGGACGGACACAGCATGAAGCCAGCCGCAGCGACTACCACTCGCCTCGGCGCACACCCTTGCCAAAGACCGTTGCCCCGGTAGCACCTACCTGTTGCAAGCTGGACCAGCACAGTACTCTATCAGCAACTGTACCCGCAAGCGACAGAGCGCTTCCCTCCCGCGCCGTGCTCGCTTTGTACGGGTGTCCCCCCTGTCTGCGTGCACCACCGGCACCTCCCGTGCTCCCGATCAAGCCTATTCCCCAGTCCCTCAGCGTCAAGTCGGTCCGCCTCGCCTAACCACCACCCCATATCCATCTAAACACTGCGTCTGCCTTCCTGTCTTCCTGCCGCCAAACCCTATCCCTCCACACCTCCCCTCCACACCCAGGCTGGAGGACGACGACCGGCTGGACGCCATCCTGGCCCACCTGCGCAAGAAGACGCCGCACGCTGCACTGCCGGGAAAGCCAGGGGCAGCGGGGGCGCGGGCAGGCGGCGGGGGCGGGGGCAGCGAGGCCCAGAGCGTCAAGAGCGCCCTTGCAGAGGGGCTGCAGGAGGTGCGGGGGCGGGTGAGGGACCTGGAGGAGCGGCTGGCGGAGCGGCGCAGGAGCGCCAGCGCGGGGAGAGCGGTGCAGCAGGTGGCAGGCGGGAAGGGGGGAGGAGGGGGGAGGGCGGGAGGGGCAGCGAGGCCGCCGGGGAGGCGGTGAGGGACGTGGGTGTGGTGGTTGGTGATGGGGTAGGGTGTTGTGGTGGGAAGAGGGCTGAAGCTGGACTGCATTGTCCGGCTGTGCGCGCGGCATATGGTCACACACTGCGGGGCATAGGTAGTCTGTGGCATGTGTGCAGGGCTTGAAGGGCCTTGAACGATGAAATCATGCCGACTTGTGATGGCCAAGGGCGCTGGCAGAGGCCTCGTAGCAACTGGTGGCACAAGACACTTGGGCGGTGGTCGCTGGACACCAGCGTGTGGTGCCCATGTTGGCACGCGGCTTAGCCTTAAAAGCCCAGCACCAGGGTATGCAGGGTTCAAGTGTCCCACTTGCCGTGACTTTCAGGCACGTGCCACATGTCCAGGAACAGGGATCCAGGAATCGACTTGACTAGTCTATCGTGTTCCTTGGTAGAGACCTCCCCTGACCTGTGCTTTCTGGGCCCACCTGTGCTTGTTAACTCCTCTAGTGTTAGCCACTACACAACAACAACCCACGCGTATTTGAAAGCAGGCCGCAACCGAGTGCTTCTGCTGATGAGTTGGCCGTACGGCAGGGAGGGCAGGGGCATCGTGTTTGGTCCCAGAATGTCCTGACCGAGGATGACGCAATTGCCCCTCGGCTGTAGTTATGATACGTTACACAAATTCGGTATGGAGTCATTTGCTAGCCGCTTACCAAACGGGCCCCAAAACCCAGCCCTTCGCAACACGACGAGTCGCGAAATGCGTCGCTGCGCAGCTGCTTTGGGAAAGGCTGTACACAAACGCGCTCAATCACAATGCACTGCTTCATTACACCAGACCGCTCTTTCCACCTCTCGAGTAGTCCTCCCTAGCAGCGTCCCGGCATCTTCCTGCTTCCGTCTGCCCAAGTCGGCCGGGCCAAACGGGCATTTTCCCGGGGGCAGCCATGCGCAAAAGATTTCTCGTGCTCGATTCTCTGTATACACACCATCCACTAGTCTCGACGACGAGGAGACAGGCGCGGGCGATGGCGGGTCGCTGGAGCCAAAGTCAGCCGAGGAGCGGGCGGCACGGGCCCAGAAACGGCTGGAGCAAGTACGGCGTGGTCTGGAGCAGTCAACACTAGGATTCGGGTTTTCTGCAGGTGGGGGCCTCCAGCTGGTGGGGTTGTCCCAGTCAGCTTTCCGGGGGTAACGGCTGGCGGGAAACGCTTGCACCTGCTCAGCCTAGGGCAACGAGGACTGTGGGCCGCCGACCCATGGCAATGTCCGTTGCACCACATATGTGCAGCAGCGCTTTGTTCTAAAAGGCAACATGCATGCAGAAGCACCCAGACCTGTTCTGGCTTGCATCAGCAAGAACGAAGCATGCCTGTACCAGTGGCACATGCACAGTGGCACATACACGTGGCCTGCACCAGTGCGCCACCCATGGCTAACGTGGCTTCTGGACCGTGCTTGACCAGAATATTTCGATTTCATCGGAACAGGTGGCTTCCTGTATCCCTACCACCTCGGCGTCCTGTGGGTGAGTGACAAGCTAACAGTTAAGCTGGAGTGAAGCTGCAGGCGGTGTGACTCAGCTGACAGGCGGGCACGCAAGTGCCGCCCCTGCGCGCGGCGTGTCCACCCGTGGCCCCTGAACCAGACCGTCGCCTTGCAATTCCTGTACGTGACCTGGTCGGACGGGCCGGTTCCACCCCTGACGTGCTCACTGCTGTCCTTGCTGTTGTGCACGCCCTCAATCTCCACGCAGGAGCTGCATGAGCTCAACATCCTCAAAGACTACAAGGTAAGGACTGAAGAGGGTGGTGGTGCACATAAGACTAGATGCTGTGGCACGGCGCAGCGCGCCGGCGGGGCGCTGGCCTGCCTGCTGCCGCTGCGGCCGCCCACGCCTGTGCCTCCGGTGAAGGTACCGGCACTGGTGCATACTGCCAATACCCGCATGACACCGAACGAGGGGCGCTGGGCTATACTTTATTATTGCCGCACTCACAGGACGCAGCAAGTCCAGCATTTCGCCCATGCCAACATACGTGGCTGCCGTGCGGGCGCTCATGCATCCCGGGCATGCAGCCCAAGTGCAGTGTCCACCGCTCATGCACCTATTCGCAACCTGCAGCTCCGCGGCACGTGACGTGCCGCCAACTTGCGTGCCGTACTTTGCCGTAACCCCAGGTCCAGATGGCGGGCGCCTCCGCGGGCTCCCTGGCGGTGGCCACCTACAACTGCGGGCTGGACGTGGGGGCAGCCACGCAGGCGCTGCACGAGTTCGCGGCGGACTGCAGGGCCAACGGCACGCGGTACCGCCTCGGTGCGTGCGTCGGAAACGCGGTGTGTCGAGTGTGTGGAGCCAAGGGGGTTCCAGTTCAGGCAGACAGCGTCCACGTGTGCTGCGATGATAGGGCTGCATGAGGGAATGTTGGTGTTGTCGTGCACTGGTGGCGCGCCCTGGATCTGCACATTCCCCTTCAGTGGCCGTCGGGATCAAGTGCTGCCCCGCTCCCTTGGCAGCGTTTTCTTGCAGCATGATTCCTTGCACACGTGTCTGGCCCGCGAAGCACACAAGTCCGACGTCTGAGATGCCATCGCTAATGCACATGTCCATGTGCCGCGACTGACCACCTGCCTCCCCAGGCAGCCTGCTGCGCGACTTCCTGCACGCCTACTTCCCCAGCGACGCGCACGAGCGCTGCCGCGGCAACACACACGTGGCCATCACGCGGCTGTTCCCCGTGGTGCGGTCAGAGGTGAGGCCGCACATGGGTCTTGGGAGGGTCGGGTGCTGCGGCACTGAGCATGCTGGGGCCCAGGCAGCGATGGACGGCTGGTCCCAGCTGTGCGGCCAGCCAGTCAAAGATGCATGCGGTGTCAAGCTTGGAGCGTGGAGCCTGTCACGTGTTGCACATGCTGGGTACGATTGACGCGCGTGGCAGAGGTCTTGGTCGGCTCAAGAGAGGATTGTCACCAAGCTTGGAGGACGCGCCTGCCTAGTGCTAGCACGTCTTGTGTTCTGCCACCGCCCCCCTCCCCCTTCAACATGCCCGCCCCCTCTACCGGTGCCCTTCGTGCCCCGTTCCCTCTCTCATTTCCCACACCTTGCGGCCCCCTCAAGTTTGCCCTTGCTTTCCCTTTCCCCGCCCCGTGCAGCTGGTGAGCAAGTGGGACAGCAAGGACGACTTCATCAACTGCCTGCTGACCAGCTGCCACATACCCTTCTACTTCAACGGCTCGTGGATGACGGAGTACCGCGGCAGGTGGGGCGGACCTGGTACACGCATGCGCGAAAGGGAGCAGGACTGGTAACAGCACTTTGCCAGCGGTGCCCTGCAGAGCAGGCACACCCATGCACTGCAGCCGTGCCCAACTGGTTTCGTGTGCAGCCCGCTGCCGAGCTCCCTTAGTCTAGCTTCCTGCTCCCCCCTCCCCTCCCCCCTTAGGTTCTACATGGACGGCGGCGTGGCTGCCTTCATCCCGCGGCCGCCCACGGAGTACGCCGTCAAGGTGTGCTGCTTCCCCGTCAATGAGGTGCTGGCCACGGTGCAGGTGAGAGTGGAATGGTGGCCGCACCTGCCGCTCGCGCACTGCTTAAGAGCGCCGAGACAGCCTCACCTGCCCTGCCCTGCCCTGCCCTGGGTTACTTCCCTCCCACCTTGCCTACTGCACCACCTGCCCCCTGCCCCACCACCTCAATCCTGCGCTGCAGTGCATACACAATGGCATGCCAATCCTACGTGTATATGTCCTCCACCCATGTATCCTCTAACCGCGTCCTAAATGCCCAGCACCACGCATGCATCATGCCCCATCCCCCGTGAGCCCTCCCCGCCCTCCCCCGCTCCTTCCCCAGGACCGTGTTGCGCAGTACGAGCGGGTAGCCTCCCTCCTGGACGTGGCCATATCCCCAGACGCGTACGAGGAGTGGCCGTACAACTACCCGCAGGTGGGGAGACGGTAGGGAGAGGGGGTGGCGGAACGGTGGCAGCCGGCAGAGGGATGACTAGATTTGCAACGGCTGCAGAAGGTCACGGCCCACACTGCCGGACCAGTGCTCTAGTGCGTTAGGTGTTATGGCGTGGGGGCAGTTACTGCTGGTGATTGCAGCCCGCGGCCTTCGGACAAGTAGCAATACTTAGCGCTATCGTGCCGGCAAACGTGGCACACCGTAGTACTAGCCCCTGTCTTGGTCCCAGCCCTGCTTTACCCCTTGCACGTCCACTACTGCCATCCGAATGTCGCGGGACAGTGATAACCTTACCGCCCTGCGTGCCAAGAGGCGGTTGCCTGGCGCTGGTGCCCGCCGGTGACGACATGCTGCACCACCTCATCAGCATGCCGCTGTGCAATCCTGCCGTGTCCATGTGTATTGAATGCCTTGCCTCCTGTGTATTACCAGATGGTGACCTGGGCGCTGGTACCCGCCGGCGACGACATGCTGCGCCTCCTCATCGGCAAGGGCCGCAAGGACGCGCGGGCGTGGGCGCAGCGCATGCTGCTGGTGCCGCAGGACGCCGAGGAGGCGGCCACCCAGCAGCAGCAGCAGCAGGCGGGCGGGGGTGTGGTGTACGGGGCCGCAGGTGGGGCAGGTGAGGACAGCCTGGCCAGGGCGGTGGAGCGGGTGGAGCGTGAGGCGCGGGAGCGGGTGCTGGCGGAGGGGCAGGAGGGGGCGGAGAGGGCGGCCAGGACGGGGAGGACTGATGGGGACGGGGACGGGGCAGGAAATGGCGATGGGAAGGGGAATGGGAGTGCGGATGCGAAAGGGACGGCAGGCAAGCAGGAGGAGGCAGTGGGGGCGCGGAGGGCTGGTCGGGATGGGTGAGGGTCGGGGTTGGGGGTTGGGAACTGGGGGATGGGTGTGGGAGTGGGGGTATAGCGGGGCATGACGGGTTACCAGGTTGTACTGTAACGTAGATGGACTCTGAGCGGGCTGCTAGGTTAGCGTTGGCCGTGTACCTTGCGGATTTGGTCATGTATGAGTAGAGGGGGTGCAACATACAACGAAAGGTGGCCCACTTACAACGGTGGTGGTGAACGATGCCCTTCCATGCTTGTGTCGCGGGTGCTGTGGGTTGAGGGTGCCGGCATGTGGTGCGGGCATAACGTGTACACAGAGGCGGTGACCGGTGAGTGGCAACAGCATTGGTTACAACTAATCGTAATTGTTGCATGACCAAGGCCTACTGTACTCTACCCTATTTGGGAGCTGATGTATCTGGCCCGGAGGGCCGGCCGTATGGATCAGGAGGTGTGGCCGTTTGTACGTACAGTACTGCATATGCATCGCTGCAGCCCCGACTGTCAAGCATGCCTGGAGTAGCACAATAAGAGCGGGTGTGCAGGGCCGTGCGGCTCGTTCAGGTTTGGTTATACTGCGTACCTGAAGACGTGTACCCTATTGGTGGGACAAACTGGTGCGGCGCCGTAGCACTGGTGCTGTACCACTTTGCGCTGCAGCCTGTACCCGGCCTGTACACTGCCGCAGAATGGTCGGGTCGAACTGGGCGTTCTGTTCACCCTCCCTTGTGCTGCCTAGGAATGCCCCAAGCGCGGCATTCCGCATAGGGTACTGCATCGGTGTTGGGCCAGGCGGTAAGGTTGCACCGCATGTTGCTACCACGCTGGTGACGTGATAGGCCGTGCGCTCTTGGACCGCCGTCTGCCCCACGCTGGGGTGTAGCTATGGATGGGTGGGTGAGGAATCACCCGTTATTGCACCTATACATGTAAGCCCTATGCAAAGGTTTGACGGCAGGGCCGTGGTCGTACGGGCACTGCCAGGCAGCTCCGGAACCAGCAACACGGCAACGGCCTCATTCTTCTGCTGCTGCCTCGTGCACAATCCTGTTGCCCAGCGTCGTGCTACATGCTCAGACCCAAGCGTCTGGCCCACACTGCCCTTGCTCTTCCACGACGCATATCCCCGCACTCCAACGCCTTTCCGCGGGCTGCTTCTGCGACAGCTGCAACCCGCGCCGAACGCTGTCTGGGCAATGCGATGGACACGGACAGACAGAGAGCTTTATGGTGTGAAATAGTTGAGCAAATACAGGATGCGGAGCTATACGCTGATAGCAAGCATGCCGTCGACCTGGCCGCTTTGACGCCGTGGCCGAAGCTCGCCGCGGCATGGAAACAATGGAAAAACGCAGAGCGCAGCAAGGAAGACCTCGCCAGCTTTGTGGACGCCCATTTTGGTCCTCCGGGAAGGTGCTCACACACTGCCCGCACGCCGCAGTCCTGTCCTTTGCCGGAACACTTCAGCGCCCAGTCCGCCCCCGGCTCTGCACCCTAAACTCACCCTAATACAGGCACACCCCAACCACGGCTCTTGCTTTCTGCAGCGACCTGGAGCCTGTCCTCCCGCCTGGATGGAGCGAGGCGCCTCCCGCGTGGCTCAAGGGGCCGGGCTTTGCAGCCGAGCCGGAGCTGCGAGGCCTGGGGGTAGCCGTGTACGGACTGTGGAAGGCGCTGTGCAGGAGGGTACGTATAAGCTGACACGTGCGGATACCACATGTGTGTCACGCCTGCTTTGCTGCACAGTATCGGGGGCCAACCCGGGGTGGTCCTTGAGTTTGCTTATCTGCGACCCTGCGTTTGCCATCGCTCCACAGCTGGAGGACCAGGGCCGGCGTGTTGGCGAGACCTCCTGTGGCCTCTGTGTCCCCTGCCCCTGGCGCTCCCTCACGCTGTGTGGATGGACCACTGCCCACTGCCGCTCCCCACCTGCCCTGGAACCGGCTGTTACACCATTCAACTACTTCCTTACGCTGTGGCATGGTCAGACGATTGCCCCCGACCCTGACCCGGCCCCTGCAGGTCAGCCCCTCGGTGCCGCAGCGCCCCGGCTGCCACACGCTGCTGCCGCTGCCGCACCCCTTCATCGTGCCAGGGGACCGCTTCCGGGAGTGCTACAAGTGAGGCGGTGCACAACGTGACCGTTAGGGAGGGCATACCGTGGGGCCAAGGGCGGCGGCCGCACCGTCGTGCTGCACATATGCCACATAATTCGCGAGTGAGCACATCCCCCTGCACACCCTTTCCACGCGTACGCCTCTCTAGATGTCCTTTAGCCACTTTGTCCCCCGTACAGTACTTGCCCAAACCGCACAGGTGCTGCACTGCCCAACCTGTCAGTAGACCACACGCAGCACGCCCTACGGATGCCCTCCCCTACATAACCCCCACTTTTCCTGCGGCCCCGCAGCTGGGACAGCTACTGGATAGTGCGCGGGCTATTGGCGTGCGGCCTGGGCTCCGCAGCCCGGCTGCTGGTGGGCAACGTGCTGGGGCTGGCACGCAGGTGGGGGGAGGGGTGGACTGGAGTATGGGGCATGGGATGTGCGTCGGAGGGGTGACCGCAGGGCGGCAGTATGTAGTGGGCATGCATTGCACATTACCTGCAGGGCATGGGAGTCACCGCAGAGCGACGACGGGGCGTGGTACTGGGAATGGCACCCAGCGACGGGAATACAACAAAGTTCTATGAAACGCAGAGCAGACAACGTTAATGGCTTGGTGGCCGCCTTCTCAGTACGGTTGGCTGGGCCGTGTAGCTACTGCGACCGCTGCTCCGTGACGGGCCTGTACCCGGTTGGTGCGGCTGGCGGCCCTGGCCCGCAGGTGGGGCTTCGTGCCCAACGGCGCGCGCACCTACTACACCAACCGCAGCCAACCGCCGCTGCTCAGCGCCATGGTGCTGGCGGTGTGGGAGCACATGCAGCAGCAGCAGCAGGGGGAGCAGGAGCAGCAGCAGCAGGCTGACCCACATGAACAATCTTGTTGTGACCAGCCGCAGGGGCATCACGCAGGAGGACATCGCTCATCCGACGGGCCGGGGGCCGGGGCTTGCGTACGGTTGATGGGCGAAGGGTCTCCGGGGCAGGGGCAGGGGGAGAACGTGGGGCTGGGAGACGGGGTTAAGACCAAGGGGGACACAGAGGAAGGCCCTTGCGCCGACCCTGACGCGTTCCTGCATGAGGCGCTGCCCTCCCTCCTGCTGCAGCACCGCTATTGGACCACAGGGCCCAGGGCTGTGCGGCTGACGGTGGGCAAAAGGGGTGCGGAGGGGTTGGGGGCAGATGGGTTTGGAGGGAATGGGGCAGGAGCAAATGGGTCGGGGGCGAAAGGGTCGGGGGCAGGTGGGGCGGGGGCAGGGGCGGAGGCGTGTGATGGTGTTGGGAAGGAGGAGGGGCGTGGGGTGCAGGGGCGGGCGGGCTTGCAGGGGGGTGGACAGCAGGGAGGCGTGGTCGGCGGCGGGGAGGTGTTCGAGCTCAGCAGGTACTACGCCGGCCTTGATGGCCCGCGGCCTGAAAGCTTCAGGTGAGGGCGGGGCCCGGGGGTCACAGAGTGTTGTGGGGGCGTATCGGTAGTGCTCTGGCACATGCGGCGGCAGTGCAACAGCCGTACCTAATTACAACGGCCCCCCTTTCGCGCTTCTAGTTGCCACCTCTTCCCGAGTGCATTCGCCCCTCACGTTGTGATTCATGCAAGTATTCAACCTTGACTGGCCAACCATTCGACTCCTTCCGTTTTGGAAACGGAACTCACTACGTACCCTCCCTATCATGACGGCAACGTTGCAACCCCCCTGTCTTCCTCTCCCGCTCGCAGGGAGGATGTCCGGCTGGTGGCGGAGGCGGGGCTGCAGGGGCCGGCCGCCGCCGCGCTGTACCGTGACGTGGCCAGCGCCGCGGAGTCGGGGTGGGGTGAGTGCCACCGTGCCAGTCGGTGGTCTGCGGCACGTGCCATGGGACGCCCGTTTGAGCGCTGGTAATAAGCACCTGACCACCGTATGTCTCTTTGCTGACGCCCCCTACCCACCTTTGGTTCCTTCGTCCCGGTCCCGCCCCCTTCTGGCCCTTCCACCTCCAGACTTCAGCAGCCGCTGGTACGTGGGTGGCGACACGCTAAGACACACGCGCACCACGCAGGTGGGCTAGGAGGGGTGGCCCGGGGACGATGTTCAGGCCAGGTGGCGTGTACTACTCACTCCTGAGTCGAGGAGAGGCGCGGACGCCTTTCCTCGACTTCGAGGGTGCGGACGGCGGGTGCTTGCCGTCCTGCTATATCGACTTTCATCGCGCTGCCTTGGCGGTCCGCTTGATATGCTACAACATGTGCACAAAGTGGAAGCCATGATAGTCGGTCTTGCTTTTGGCGCTTCTCGGTCCCGCCGCGCATGCACCACGCCCGCCATGTGCACCCACACTCGCACTCACACTCATCCCCTTCCCGTGTCGGTCGTTGCCTTGCTGCAGGTGGTGCCTGCCGACCTCAACGCCTGGCTGTACCGCATGGAGCAGGTGGGGCGGCGGGGGAGGGGGCGAAGCAGCGACACAGCAAAGCGTATGTAGCAGCAGTATAATGCAGCCGAGTGGGCGGATACCGACAACCCACACGGCGATGTTCCGCCGGTATGGCTGCAACTTCATGTGTGTGTGGCCGCAAGCTGACCGACGCGCTAGCTCCTGAAAAGTGCGGCGTACTTTTATGTGGCTCCTTCGGCCATGGGGTTCAAAAACGGGGGGCGTAATTGCTCCGCTGGCGTTCGGATGGGGCTCCGGCTGGACTCTGGCGTTCCAGTCTCGGGCGTCGGCGACAGCATAGCTGCCCTTTACCCGGTGCCAACTGTTGGCAGAAGGGACTGTGCACCACCACACAGGGTCGTTAATGTGTGCCTATGAGCATTTGCAGCCGCCCACCTGCGTAACAAACACATACAGCCTCTTGCAGCGATGGCGCCTCTGAGCTGCCCCTTGACCCTCCACCCCTATCCATTCCCCTTCCGCCACCCAACGACAGTTTTCCGTTACCCCGCCGTTGTGTGGTCAACGCCGCCCCGCCCCCTCCCACAGGACATCGCCTTCATCGCCCGCCGCCTGAGCCAACCCCAACCACAGCTGGCGGAGGAGTTTGAGGCCCGCGCCGCCGCCCGCCTCCGCGCGTTGAACTCCGCCATGTGGTCGGACGAGGACGCCTGCTGGCACGACCTGCTGCTGCTGGCGCCACGGCACAGCGCAGCAGCAGCGGGGTCGGACGGGCAGCAACAGCAGCAGCAGCAGGACGCACCTGCGCCCGCTGCGGGCGGCGCACCGCACGTGGCACGGCCACGTGCCAGCAGCGCCACGGCGCCGGGCGGCCCTGCCGTACAGCAGCTCACCCACGTGGGTCCGGACGGCCTTGCGGGTGGGCCGTCATCAGGGCACGTGCCCGGTGAGCCTGCCGCAGCTGCCCCCACCACCAACACGGCCAGCAGCAGCAGCGAGGACAACCACCCCTCATCCGCTCTCCTGCGCCCCGACACCCTCCTGGGCCCCGTGCAGCCGCTGGACCTCCCATGCAGCACCAACCTGCGACTGAAGGATGACACCGGTACTGCCGCCGCTGCACGCACCCACAGCGCCCAAACCCATGGCCACGGCCTCACCACCACGCCTGACTGTGATGAGCTGCTTGTGTACTACGCTACACAGCGGCGAGGCACCTACGCGTCCAGCTGGGTGCCGCTGTGGTGTGGCGTCGCGTCGCGGGGCAGCTCCCAGGCAGCTGCCGCGGTGGCGGGGCTGCGGCGGTCGGGGCTACTGGCGCCTGGAGGTGTGTTAACGTCCCTGGTGCGCAGCGGGCAGCAGTGGGACGCACCCAACGCCTGGCCCCCGCTGGTGCATATGGTGGTGGAAGGGGTGGAGGGGGCCGGTGTGGAGGGCTGTGGGGAGCTGGCCAGGGAGGTGGCGGAGGGGTGGGTTAGGGCGACGCTGGCGGCGTGGGTTAAGAGCGGGGTGATGCACGAGAAGCTGGACGCGGAGGTGGTGGGGGGTGTGGGGGGCGGG
>VFQN01002270.1_pt1 | contig 30170 bp, 14 predicted proteins | sample 3512371 | NCBI WGS metagenome assembly VFQN01 (sample SAMN10412370, study PRJNA504923) | tailings metagenome | isolation source: Replicate 2 from Balatoc abandoned mine | place: Philippines: Itogon, Benguet | collected 2017-08-28 | reverse complement strand
GCTGGATCTGGCAAAAGTGGAAGCCGGTCGGATCAATGTTTCGCCGGAATGGTTCGACATGGTCGACCTGTTTGCGGCGCTGCGAGGCATGTTCAAACCGCTTGTTACCAATGAGCAGGTCGTCCTGATCTTTGAAGAACTGGGAGATCTGCCACGATTATTCACTGACGATCAGAAACTCTCCCAGATTTTGCGGAACTTTATTTCCAATGCCCTGAAGTTTACGCGAGCGGGCGAGATCCGGATTTCTGCCCGGGCGATTGATGCCGGCCAGGTCACCTTTTCCGTGTCCGATACAGGCATCGGCATCCCGGAAGAGTTTCTACCGATGTTATTCAAGGACTACGTCCAGGTCGATTCCCCGGTCCAGAAGAAACTGCGCGGGACCGGGCTGGGACTGGCGCTGAGTAAAAAACTGGCCAACCTGCTGGGAGGTGACGTTAGCGCTGAAAGTACCGTCGGCTGCGGGTCCACGTTTTCGGTCACCATTCCTGTGCGATTGCCGGGGTTTACAGAACCTCCGGATCTGTCCGTCGCTGCGGGAATTACTGGAATTCATTAACATGGGAAGTGAAACTCCCTATTCGATCCTGACCGTTGATGACAATGAAGCCACTCGCTATTCCACGAGTCGGGTGCTGAAAGGGGCAGGGTTTCGAGTCATTGAGGCAGCGGACGGCACCGAAGCCCTGAAACAGGCTCACCAGAATCCGGATCTGATCATTCTGGATGTGAATCTTCCGGATCTGAACGGTTTCGATGTCTGCCGGGAGCTGCGCAAGCGGCCGGAAATGGCCCGCACTCCGGTCATTTATCTGTCAGCTGCCTACGTCTCGATGGCCCACAAGGTGGAGGGCCTCGAGGCGGGAGCCGACGGCTATCTCATTCATCCGGTTGAGCCGCCGGTATTGATCGCCACGGTCAATGCCTTCCTGCGAGCGCGCAAGGCCGAGGATGCCATGCGGCGCAGTGAGGCCCGCTTCCGGACCATCTTTGAACAGGTACGGCATGGCATGGCCCTGATGACTCCGGACCTGCAATTCGTCGAGGTAAATCCTGCGTTATGCCATGCGTTGCAGTGCCCCCGCGAGCAGTTGATGGGGGCATCGCTCAGCCGGTTCATCAATCCCGGTGCTCCCCTCTCAATTGAGAAGATGCAGGAGAGCATGCTGTCTGCCGGAACCTACTCCGGGACGTTTCCGCTGACAGGCGCTGCCGGACAATCCCTGCAGATGGAGTGGAATATCACGACGCTCTCGGATTCCGAGGCCTGGCTGGCAACTGTGATCGATGTGACGGAACGGCTGAAGATCGAGGAGGAACGTGAGCGGTCTCTGGAGCGGGAAAAGGCAGCGCGGAGTTCTGCGGAACTCGCGAATCGCATCAAGGATGATTTCCTCGCCACGTTGTCTCACGAACTGCGGACGCCGCTGAGTTCGATCCTGGGCTGGGGGCAGTTACTGGCCCTCGGCAAATGCACACCGGTGGAAATCGCGGCGGGTGCGGAAGTGATCCAGCGAAATGCCAAGATTCAGTCGCAACTCATCGCCGATCTACTGGATGTCTCGCGGATCGCTGCCGGCAAGATGCAACTGGATCTGGAATTGCTGCATCCGGGCGAAGTGGTGACTGCTGCCTTGGAAAGCGTGAACGCCGCTGCCATTGCCAAAGACATCGAAATCGTCTGCAACTTCGAGCCGGACACCGGTCTGGCACTGGCAGATCCGGCCCGCTTGCAACAGGTAATCTGGAATCTGATTACCAACGCCGTCAAATTCACTCCGCGAAACGGCCGGATCGAGCTCTCCATTCGTCAGGCCGGAGACCAGATCGAGATTGAGGTCAGCGATACGGGGCAGGGCATCAGCCCTGATTTTCTGCCGTTCATTTTCGACCGTTTCCGGCAGGAAGACTCGCGGGCTGCCCGCAGCCACGGCGGACTGGGACTCGGGCTGGCCATCGTCCGACAACTGATTGAACTCCATGGCGGTAATGTCTCGGCTACCAGTGAGGGGTTGGGGCGCGGCGCGACTTTTCTCGTGACTTTGCCGGTTTCTGCACGTTCGACAGCGGTGCCGGTGAACGAGACCGATCCGGTTGAACCGCTTCGTGAAACCGCCAGCGGGAACTGGCGCCGGGTGGATCTGCGGCAGTCAAAAATCCTGGTCGTGGATGACGATCAGGACGTCAGGACCATCGTCATTCGCATCCTGCGTGAGTGCGGTGCCGACACTGCCGAAGCCGGCAGCGCTGCCGAGGCTCTCCTGCTCGCAGAATCCTGGCAACCTGAATTACTGGTGAGTGACATCGGCATGCCCCGCGAGGACGGGTATGACCTGATTCGCGAACTGCGCGTACGAGGCTTCGACGAACAGAAACTGCCGGCCATCGCCCTGACAGCCTTCGCCCGTGCCGTCGACAGGGACCGCGCCCTGTACGCCGGCTACCAGCGACATCTACAGAAACCCGTCGATCCGCTGGAACTTGTCAGTCGGATTGCCGAACTTCTGGGGCGGCCAGGGCATTGAGCCAGAACAGCAGTCTCGCGAAAAAATTTCTCGGTAGCCGTTCGGCGATGCGGATCTCACACGGATTCGCGAGCAGATTTCGATACCGAGTATGTGGTGACCGGGAACAGTTGTGTTCTCCAGCTCAGTTCCCTATTGCGCTTTCAGGAACGCAATCAGATCGGCCAGCTCCTGCGGCGAGATCGTCTTCTCCAGCCCGACGGGCATCAGTGACTGGCCGGTGTTCTGGATCTCGTCGATGTCGTCTCGCAGGATGGAAATTTCTTTCTTGTCTGCCCCGCGGAGGGTGATGTTGGTCGTGGTTTCCGAGACGACAACCCCCGTCTGTGCGAGGCCGTCTTCGGTCGTGACGACATAGGTGAGATAGTTCGGCGAGATCTCGCGGTTCGGGTCCAGAATACTGACCACCAGTTCGCCGATGCCGCGATTGCGGACGGTCGAGAGATGCGGGCCGACTTCATAGCCTTCCGCTCCCACGCGATGGCAGTTCGCGCAGTTCTTCTGATACACCGCGCGGCCGCGAACGGCGTCTACGGCGATTGGCAAGGACTGCAGGTACTTCTCGACGACTGGCCCGCGCGGGCTGGACTTCTGGCTGGCAAACAACCGTTCGGCCTGCTCGCGCAGTTTGACATTCGGGCTCTTGAGATAGATTTCCTGACGCACCCCCGGCACACGGTTGGCTGCCACCTGGCCGGCTTCCATGGCCGCGAACAACTTCGTCAGCCAGTTTGTTCGCAACAGCAGGCGGTCGACGATCAGTTGCTGCTGAGCCGGCGACAGGCTGCGGTACTGCTCCAGCAGCAGATCTGCCACCCGGTCATCCGGGAACGTGGTCAAGGTGCTGATGGCAGCGACCTGCAGAGGCACCGGCACACGCGGATTCACGAACGGAGCGAGTGTTTCCAGGGCGGTGGGAAAAACGACGAACTCCAGCAGCGGAATCACTGAAAGTCGTTCTGCTGGAGCGGCGTTGCTGTCAGAAACCGTGGCAACGATCTGATCGACAGACCGCTCCACCATTTGAATGCCTTTGCCGGACGACTTGCCCTGGAACGAGGTTAGATTCAAACCCTGTCGTTTCAGGCCACGCCCCAGCGCCGGCAGTAACAGAGCCCGCAGAGAGTTCCCTGCAGTCGTGTCGAACTGTGACTCTGCCAGTCGGTCCAGCAGGGGCTCAATTTCTGCGACGGGGTGACTGGCCGCGACCGTTTGCAGAATCTCCTGTGTGAGCGCCCGACCAACGTCCGACGTAGCGAAGGCGGGATCTTCCAGCAGTTCGCGCAGCAACGGCAGCTCCTGCCCGCCCAGAGAAGACAGCGCTGCGGCCCGCAGCCAGGCATCAGCTCCGTTCTGCCGCAGCAGGTCGGCGAGCGTCTGTGTCACACCCTCAGACGGGGCTTCCCCCAGCGAGAGGGCAACCTGAAATCGCAGAGGCATTGAATCACTGGCTGCCAGTTTCTGCACGGTCTTCAGGATGGCTGCGTCCTGTTTCAGGAACGGTTCCGCCAACTGCACCGCATGCGTTTGCACGCGCGGATCGCTGTCGTGCAGGCCGCGCAGAACATCCGCATTCGTCAGGGCATTCAGCCCCTGCAAGGACCACAGGGCGTGCATCCGGGCCAATGGAGAGGGACTGTCCGTCAGCAATTTGTGCAGGAGCGGCACAGCGGCAGTGTCCTGTCGTTCATAAATCAGCCGATGAGCCGTATCCCGCCACCAGCCGTTCGGATTGGCGAGCAAATCAACCAGTTCCGCAATGGTCGCTGAACCCAGTTGCGGCTTCGGCGGCGGAACGAAGTCTTTGGCGAATTCCGGCGGTAACAGGCGATAGATGCGTCCCCGATCGCGGCCTTCGGTCAGATCCAGCCGCTCCTGCAGATCGTCTGGCAGCGACCAGGGATGTTCGATCGTTTGCCGGTACATGTCCAGCACGTGCAGTGTGCCGTCCGGGGCATTCGCGAAGTTGACCCCGCGGAACCAGTTGTCGGTCGATGCCAGAAAGTCGACTTTGTCGTACGGACGGTGAGCGGTGAAGGTGACGCCGTCCGGTTGCAACACATAGCGAATTGCCAGGTTGCCAGCCACTTCACCCACGAACGCATTCCCGGCGAACTCCGGCGGATAGGCAGCGCCACGATAAATCGTCACGCCGCTGGATGAGGTGACATAGCCGGTGGCCTGGGTGGCATCATACATCGTCTTTTCCGACGAATTCGCCTGTCGTTCTGCATTGAGCACCCGCCACGGTTCCGGCGGACTGGTGCGATAGACGGCGACCGCATCACCGGCCGCTGCGGCATCGTGCAGGGACGATGGCAGCAGCAATGAGCGGTTCCGCTGCTGGTAGTAAGCGGGGAACAACACCTGCTGCACCGGGTTGCGGATGTTGCACAGGAACCGGTGACCCCAGTCATCGAACGAGTTGCCGAACCGGGCGCCGCCGGCGACCACTTCAAATTTTTCATCGACCGGATTAAATCGGTAGTCGTTGCGACCCAGCATGACCTGTTCGTGGTCGCCAGCCGCTTCCGGATCACCACTCACAATCGTGCCACCGTTGCTGGAGCCGGCAGCATAGATGCGATGATCGAGCCCCCATTCGAGGTTATTCATCACCGCCTGCACGTTGTACTTGCGGAACCCCTTGAAGACGACGCGGCGAATATCGGCCTTGCGATCGCCGTCGGTGTCCTTCAGATACAGCACGTCCGGCGTGGCCGCGACATACACGCCGCCCTTCCAGCAGGCGATGCCCGCCGGCCACGACAGCCCCTCCGCAAGAATGTCCGAGCGATCATAGACGCCGTCGCCGTTGGTGTCTTCCAGCACCCGCACGCGACCGATCGGCTTCGACGTCTGTTCTTCCCAGGGACGATCGTCCGCCGGATCGACATACGGGTAGTCGGTCATCTCTGCTACATACGCGAGGCCATTCTCGTCGTAGGCAATATCGACGGGATCAGTCACCAGCGGTTCTGCCGCGATCAACTCGGCCCGGAACCCGTCCTGCAGAATGATCGTCGCGGCCGCAGTCCCCGGTTCCGTCGCCGGCACCATCTGAAACGGCTCCGGCTTACCCGGCTCGGCCGTGTATGCGAAAAATGGTCCGCCAGAGAGGCCAACAATCAGCGGCAGATACACAAATCTCATCACGGTCTTCATGGCGATTCACTGACAAATGGGATGAGGACTAAAAATCAGAAAGGCGGTTGTTGGCCGCAAAAAAGCACAAAAGCCACAAAAAGGGGCAGGATTTAATTTCTTTTTTTGTGGCTTTTGTGATTTTTTGCGGCCAATTCTCGCATTTATTCATCCAGCAGCCGGCGGGCGTTTTCATAGGTGATCAGGCGTGTGATGCGGTCGCCTGGCTGGCTTTCCTGCAGTCTCAGTGTGGCGGCTTCAAAGTAGAAGAACGGCAGGTGCGAGCCGAATAACATGCGTTCCGGCGGGACTTGCTGCAGATATTTCTCCAGGCCACCGGTGCCTTCGATCATCCCGATCTCGAAATAGATCTGGCCGACGGTGGCGAATTGAGCGGCAACAGCGGCGGGCACGTCGCGGCCGGGATTGATCAGGACGACTTTCAGTGCCGGATGGTTTTTCAGGATGTCCGGCAGCGGTTTCAGTCCCACGGCTTGCGACGTGAAATTCGGATGCTCGGTGCGGGAGTCTTCCAGTCGCAGCACAATCTGCAACAGCAGGTGTTCGGCTTCGCAGCGGGCACAGAGGTCTGCGAATCGGGGATCGTCCAGCGAGATGTCATGATAGCCCGGCCAGAGGCGCACTCCGCGCACGGACGGTGTCTGCGCACAGTAGGCGACGTCGGCTTCCCAGTTCGGCAGACTGAGGTTAACCGCTCCCACAGGCGTCAGGATTTCTTGTCCGAATTGCTCGCATTCAGCCACCAGTCGACGGTTTGCCGCTGCCAGATCCAGATGCAGTAAGCCGTCGAAAGTGGATGCCAGGGCTCGCTCGACTCCGTGAGCGTGCAACTTCGCCACCAGCCGCTGCGGCTCATCTTCCGGCAGTCGCCGGAACGGCCAGCGGGACAGGTTGACGTGGACATCAATGATCGGCGACATGGGATACCTCAGAGGCGAGCGGGGGACGTCAGTCCCCTGTATCTTGACTGCGGGTGCGTTTCGATCCGCTGAAGCAGGAAACAGGAGACTGATGTCCCCCGCTCGCCTGATGGATTCAGGATGGCAGGCCTTTGGCTTGCAGGATCGGCGTGAGTAACCGGCGGATGTTCTCGCCGAGAATCTTTGACTGGTCAGCTGCGGAAATGTCCGCGCCCAGGATCTTCGCCAGCTGTGTGGCATAGCTGCGGCCGCCGGCGTCGCTGCCGTAGATCACGCGATCCGCTCCCAGCGTTTCGACCGTGCGTTCGGTAATCCCTGCCGTCGGATCGGCTCCGGCAATCTCGAACATGACGGTCGGGGCCTGTTCGATGATTCGCAGTCCCAGTTCCCAGGTGCCACCGGAATGGCCGCAGATCAGTTTCGCAGCAGGATGCCGGCGAGCCAGTTCCACCAGATCCGACGGCGTCGATTCTCCCGGCAGGTTCCCCGTGGTCTTGATCCAGGTGTGCTGGTAGATCACCGCCTGCAGTTCTGTCGCCAGTGCGATGATCGGATCGAGCGTCGCCTGCGAACAGCGTTCCGCCACCCACAGTTTCAGGCCGACCATCGGGCCATCGACGACGCAGCGGCGGATTTCTGCCAGGCTGCCGGGACCGTCGGCCGGATTGACGTACACATAGCCGAGTAACCGTCGGGGATCGACCTTGAGCCCCGCCAGTACCTGATCGTTCTGCTCACGAATCTGCTCCGGCGTCGGCGTGTACAAAAACGGCCAGCCCATGAACAGGATCAGTTTCGAGATGCCCATGCGATCGGCAAACAGCAACGCCTGTTCCGCCCGGGCTTCCGGCGTGGTTCCTGCAAATCCGTTGAGATGGACGTGGCTGTCCCAGATATGGAAACCTGGCTCCACCGGCGCTGCACTCGCAGTCGACGAATCCTGACCCTGGCCGTTGCGGCAGACCGCAGCCAGCGCCGCGGCAGAGGTTGTCTGCAGCCAGGCTCGTCGAGTCTGTCGCCACTCTGCGAGAGATTGATTGAGTGCGTGCGGTTGATCAGGTGTTTTTGACCAATCGTCCATGCCGCGTCCCCACCGTTGTCCGGCCAGCTGCTGATTCAAGGGGTGAGCGCCTCTGGACAGTACCATTGCCCTGATCCCCGGTCAAACGAGGCCGCTGGCATGCAGGGAACTCAGCCAGGTTTGCGCCGGGGGACGGAGCGGTGACACCCGCTGCGAGGATTTGAGCGGCAGACGCGATCGGCGCGCAAACTGCGGCTCAAACCACCGGAGGCCAGTTGTCATGCGATTGCGGGTTCAGGGCATCACTGCGGAGGGAGTGGTCTTCAGGTGTCGGGCCAGATCCGGGACGGCTGCGGGTAACTGGTCTGCTACCAGCTTCGCCATGGCCAGCGCTCCCTTGCGAGAAAAGTGCGATCGATCGGTTTGCGAGGGACTGTAGTCGGCACTTCCCTCGTCGCCGAGTTCATCGAACAGGGCCAGGCTGGTTCGGGTCAGATCGATCAGCGGAGTTTTTGTCTCCGCCGCGACGGCGCGCACGGCGTCATCATAGGGCGCGGCGGTGTTCTTGATGCGGCCGATCTCAAAGATCCGGCGGGCGACCGGTGTGACCAGCACCGGTTGGATGCCGTGATCGCGAGCGTCCTGAAGGTACGCTTTCAGGTGGTCGCGAAACTCTGTGTTCGGATCGGTGGTACGATCACCCTTGCCCGGCTGGTCGTTGTGTCCGAACTGAATGAACAGATAGTCGGCAGGTTGAGCCAAAGCCTTGTCCCAGGCTCCGGACGCGCGATAGCTTTTCGTGCTCGCTCCGGAAATGGCCCGGTTGTTCACGGTGATCGTGTCGTCAAAGAACTCGCCGAACACCTGTCCCCAGCCGGTGAGATCGGGGCGATCAGCCGGCGGCTTCGCGTAGGATGCCATCGTGGAGTCGCCGATCATCAGAATCCGCGTTCCGGGCCGCAGGTGACGATCGAAGAAAGCGATCACCAGCGGTCGCAGGTCTTTCTGCTTCGGCTGCAGATGAAAGGTATGCGGCGCGCCTTCGATGATTTCGAGTTGATGTTCGACTCCGGCTTTGGTGAGTGCTTCGTCAAAGATGCGGGACTGTTCTACGTCCACGATGGTGTCGGCAGTACCGTGCAGGATCAGAAACGGCGGATCTTTCGCATCCAGATGCGTGAGCACCGAAAACTGCCGGTACAGTTCAGGAGCTTCGGCCGGTTGCTTGCCGATCGCCGAAATGTACTTGTTCCGGCGGACCAGATCGACCGGGCCATACATATTGACGGCACATTGCACCTGGCACGACTGCTCCCCATACGGGCTCGCGGGGTCCAGACCGCATTCCGGTCCGGTGACGGCGAGCATCGAGGCCAGATGCCCGCCCGCCGAACCGCCAATCGCGCCAATATGGTCGACATCCAGTTGCAGACGTTCGGCATTCGCTCGCAGCCAGCGCACCGCCGTCTTGCAGTCATGCAGGTTCTGCGGCCAGGCTGGTTTTACCCCCATTGGGTCCGCGAACTGATAATCGATACTCAGGCAGACATATCCCTGCGCTGCCAGTGTGGTGCCGATATTGAGCTCCCGCGCCGCATTCCGTTTGCCACCCGACCAGCCGCCGCCGTGGATGATCACAATCCCCGGATGCAGCCGACCATCGTCCCGCGGCAGATACAAATCGGCCTGCTCCGTGCGTCCCTCGGGCAGATACTGCACATTCTTTTCGATGCGAACGGCAGGCGACTCCGTCTCCTGGGCGAAGAGCAGACTGGCACCGGCCAGAAACCATCCGGCAATCAGACAGCGGAACATGGCAGACTCGCATGAACGGACATTGATGTTGATGAGTTCGGTCAGGTTACTGCGGGTGGCGAACCGACACCAGCAACAGGCAGGGTCTGGTCAAGAATTCCTCGTGTCCCGCCACACTCAATGTCACCACTTGACCGGCAGCGATTCCATCCCGCGTGTGCCCGGCTGGCGCGACCAGCGAACTTCGTCTTCCGGTACTGCGAGGGAAAGCTGCGGGAAGTGCGTGAACAGGCGGCGGAAGGCGATTTCTGTTTCCGCCACCGCGAGTTTCATTCCCAGGCAAACGTGAATGCCGGCTCCGAAGGCCAGGTGGGGATTCGGGGCGCGGCGCAGGTTCAGGGACAGCGGGTTCTCGAACTTCTGCGGATCGACGTTCGCTGAAGCAAGGCAGGCCAGAATGCGTTCGCCGCGTCGGAAGCGGTGACCCTGCCACTCCAGATCGCGGGCGACCAGCATCGGCTTGGACGTCTGCACTGGCGACAGATATCGCAACAGTTCATTCACCGCGGTTTCACCGTTCGACCAGTCGGCCTGCAGATCCGCCAGCGCTTCCGGATGCTGCAACAGTGTGTGGACGCCGCCGCCGATCAGGTGCACGGTCGTCACATGACCGGCCATCAGGATCAGAATCACCATTGCCAGGAGTTCGTCATCTGTGATGCGGGCGCCGTCATGTTCCGCGGCCAGCAGGGCCGAAATCAGTCCCTCGCGTGGTTCCCGGCGACATTGATCGATCTGGCCGCGAAGGTAGCGCGACAAGCCTTTCATCGCCTGCACAATCCTCCAGAGCTGTAGCAGTGAGAGGCGGTCTGTGAAGGTCTGCGCATAGTGTGTGAACTGCATGCGATCGGCCTGCGGTAGCCCCAGCAACTCAGAGATCACAGCCAGTGGGAACGGCCGCGCGAGTCGCGCGACCAGATCGACCGGCTGACCGTTGGCAGAGTGCTCCCGCTCCATCCCATCGAGCAGTTCGTCGACCAGCGTTTCAAAACGCGGCCGCAGCTGTTCGATGTTCCGTCGCTGGAAGGCCTGATCGACCAGACTGCGCAGCCGCCGGTGATCCGGTTCATCGCGATTGATCATGCTCTCTGCGAGCGGCTGCATGGAGCGCGGAAACCACCAGGGCAGATTCGCCCGCCGTCGCTGGCCCGCCGAATGCGGTTCGCGGACGAAGGTCTGTCGGTCGCGCAGCAATTCACTGGCAGCTGGCCAGGTGGTGGCCATCCAGAATCGGCCGATCAGTGGATACCGGAAAGGGACGATCGGTCCGTCGGCCAGCAGGCGCTCCAGGGTGGGGTAAGGATTTCGCTTGTACCCGGGCGAAGCGAGGTCATAGGGCTTTCGCGACATGGCTTTGCGTCCTCGAACTGATTCGCTTCTGACCGTCTTCGGGAGTGCAACGCTGGAGACGCACCACTGTCGGAGAGAAAACGAAGTGTGATCTCTGGAATTCACCGTCAGGCTCCACGAAAATCTACCCGGCTTCCGTAGAATGGCCAGTCGAGACTCCTTCCGGCGACCCGTGAGCTCAAAGTCTTTACGAAGGTGTGTGCGCGATTTTAAGGCACTGGCGACGAAAAATGAGCAGATTGGTGATTTCTCGATGGTTTCCCAGAGGTCGGCCTGTGTGATGGCTCGCAACGTAAAGTTCTATGGGATAAATTGTTAATCGCGTTTGCCTTCCAGGTGGTCTCTGCCTGGTCAAAATTGACGCACGCTGTTTGCTAAGTGATCAGGCGGAATGATTGCGCATGGTGTGCGCAATCATTCAACATCGGTGCTGCCATTCGACCTTTTCCGGGCCGTTTCCGGTTCCTCAGGGTCACCCCCGTACGTTGGACGATTGATTTCTTTATGACGATTCGAGTTGCGCTCCACCACCGGACGTCCTACACCTACGATCGCCTCGTGAATCTGGGACCGCAGGTCATCCGCTTGCGGCCGGCCCCGCATTGTCGGACTCCGGTTCGCAGCTATTCCCTGAAAGTCGAGCCCAGTCAGCAGTTCTGCAACTGGCAGCAGGATCCACACGGGAATTATCTGGCCCGGTACGTGTTTCCGCAGCCGACCCGCAAGTTCACGATCGACGTGGATTTGATTGCCGATCTGACGGTGGTGAATCCGTTCGACTTCTTCGTGGAAAGCTATGCCGAAACCTTCCCCTTTGAGTACGAGAGCTGGCTGGCCCGCGAGCTGAAACCGTTTCTGGAGACGGAACCGACCGGCCCCCGCTTTCATGCGTTTCTGGCGGAACTCGATCGCAGCGAGTGCCGGACGATCGACTTCCTGGTGAATCTCAATCAGCGGTTGAGCCAGGAAGTGAAGTATCTGATCCGGATGGAACCGGGCGTGCAGACGCCGGAAGAGACGCTGGCGTTGTCCTCTGGTTCCTGCCGGGACTCGGCCTGGCTGCTGGTGCAGATATTCCGGCATCTGGGGCTGGCAGCGCGGTTCGTTTCGGGATACCTGATCCAGCTGGCTCCGGATCTCAAATCGCTCGATGGTCCGTCGGGGACGGATCGCGACTTCACCGACCTGCATGCCTGGTGCGAAGTCTATCTGCCCGGCGCCGGCTGGATCGGGCTGGATGCCACATCCGGTCTGCTCTGCGGCGAAGGGCATCTTCCGGTGGCGTGTACTCCGGACCCGGTCAGCGCGGCTCCGATCACCGGGTCACTGGCAACCGGAACCGAGGACAAAGCCGAGGTCGAATTTGAGTTCTCAATGTCGGTCTCGCGGATTCACGAAGACCCGCGGGTGACGAAGCCGTACACCGAAGACCAGTGGCGGACGATTGAGAAGCTGGGGCATGAAGTCGACGTCCGGCTCAAGCAGGGCGACGTGCGGTTGACGATGGGCGGTGAGCCGACGTTCGTTTCGATCGACGACATGGAAGGCGACGAGTGGAACACGGCCGCTACCGGTCCGACGAAGCGGCAGCGGTCGGACATTCTGATTCGCAAGCTGCGGGAACGATTCGGTCCTGGTGGCGTACTGCACTACGGCCAGGGAAAATGGTATCCCGGCGAGTCGTTGCCGCGCTGGGCTTTCACCTGCTACTGGCGTCAGGACGGTGTGCCGCTATGGCACGACGAACGGCTGATGGCGGATGAAGCGACGAACTACAATTTCGGTTATGAAGAAGCGGAGCAATTCACGCTGGCGCTGGCAGAGCGGCTGGAAGTCGATCCGCGCTGGGTCGTCTCTGCCTATGAAGATGCCGTGGAATATGCGTTGAAGGAACGCCGGCTGCCGGTCGACCTGCAGTCAATCCGTCGTGACCTGAAGAACAAGGAAGAACGCGAGCGTCTCGCACGCATCCTGGAACAGGGACTGGGTGACCCCGTGGGGTGCGTGCTGCCGCTCAGGCGACAATGGTGGCAGGCCCAGGCCCGCTGGGTCAGCGGACCGTGGCCGGTCCGGCGTGAGCAAATGTTTCTGCTGCCCGGTGATTCGCCGATGGGCCTGCGGCTGCCACTCGATTCGCTCCCGCTGGCGACAACCAGCGGACCCCTGGGACAGTTCTATGAGGCCGATCCGACGCTCAAGCGACCGCCGTTGCCGAAGCCTGCGCGTCGCTTCAAGCAACCGCAGGTGGCCGGTGCGCCGTCCACAGGTGCCGGCGGAACCGGAGCCCAGATGCAGCACGAGCAGCCAGCGCCCTCAAAGAAGGACCGCGTCCGCGATCCCAACTCTCCGCTGGATGGTTACGCCGTCCGTACCGCCCTGTGTGTGGAACCGCGTAACGGCCGGTTGTATCTGTTCCTGCCGCCGCTGGAATCGGCGGACGACTTCATTGAACTGGTAACGGCGATTGAGGACGTGGCTGCCGATCTGAATCTGCCGATCGCTCTGGAAGGCTACACACCGCCGTTCGATCCGCGTTTGCAGCAGATCAAGGTGACGCCCGACCCCGGAGTGATCGAGGTCAATGTTCATCCGACCTCGACCTGGGAAGGTCTCGTCGACGTCGTGACCGATGTCTATGAGGATGCCCGGCAGTCGCGACTGGGCACCGAAAAGTTCATGCTGGACGGGCGGCATTCGGGCACCGGCGGCGGCAACCATCTGGTGCTGGGCGGCATCACGCCGGCCGACAGTCCATTTCTGCGGCGGCCGGATTTGCTCAAGAGTCTGATAGGCTACTGGAACAATCACCCGGCGCTGTCGTACCTCTTCTCGGGTCTGTTCATCGGGCCGACCAGTCAGTCGCCGCGGGTGGATGAAGGCCGTCGCGATGCAATCTACGAACTGCAGATTGCGTTCGATCAGGTGCCCCATCGCGGAAATTGCCCGCCGTGGCTGGTGGACCGGATCTTCCGCCATCTGCTGGTCGACAGCACGGGGAACACGCACCGGGCAGAGTTCTGTATCGACAAGCTCTATTCCCCGGACAGCAGCACCGGCCGGCTCGGTCTGGTGGAGTTCCGCGCGTTCGAGATGCCGCCGCATGCCCGCATGAGTCTGACCCAGCAGCTGCTGGTCCGGGCGCTGGTCTGCCGGTTCTGGGAACAACCGTATCAGGAACCGCTGGTCGAGTGGGGCACGTCCCTGCATGATCGCTTCATGCTGCCGCACTTCATTGCCGACGACTTCCGCATCGTGATCGAAGAGCTGCGCCGGTTCGGTCTGCCGTTCGAGCATGACTGGTTCTCGGCCCACTTTGAATTCCGTTGCCCGAAGATCGGCGACTTCACCCTGGACAACACGCACGTCGAACTACGGACAGCCCTGGAACCGTGGTATGTGCTCGGCGAAGAGCCTGCCGGTGGCGGAACGGCGCGCTACGTGGACTCTTCGGTGGAGCGGCTGCAAGTGAAAGTGCAGGGCATGACGTCAGGCCGGCATGTGCTTACCTGCAATGGCCGCCGGATTCCGCTGCATCCCACAGGCACGGAAGGCGAATTTGTCGCGGGCGTGCGATATCGGGCCTGGCAGCCCCCGTCGTGCCTGCATCCGACGATTGGCGTGCATTCCCCCCTCGTGTTCGACCTGCTGGATACCTGGCTCGAACGGTCGCTGGGTGGTTGCACCTATCACGTTTCGCATCCTGGCGGGCGGAGTTATGTCACCTTTCCGGTGAACGCCTATGAAGCCGAAAGCCGCCGGGCGGCCCGGTTCTTCAAAATGGGCTACACGCCGGGGCGCTTCCATGTTCCCGGAGTTGAGCCGAATCGGGATTTCCCGTTCACACTGGATATGCGGCGCGGTCGATGAATCCGCCAGGGAAGGATTTGGTGATCCTGCCTGTGGATTCAGGATGGCAGGGCAAACTATGCCTTGCTGAAGGCTTCGTCAGAAAAATTCCGGAGAATGCGCGGGGCACGCCCCTCAGAAATTCAGAGCCAGTCACATTTTTCCGGAAGATTTCCGTCCGGTCGGATTTCTGTCCCTTAGCCCTTAGCCCTTAGCCCTTAGCCATAACCTTTACGCTTCGCCCGGCGTCGCGCGACGAACTCATTGCGATACGATCATGGCGCTCAGTGCAGACCCTTTCACCGACTCGCTCCTGGCGGATTACCTGCCGAAAGACGGAGCGTACGACGAATATTTTGTGGCAGCGTGGAATGCCCATGCTGCGACGCACCGCTTTATTCAGGAACTGCACGGCTGGGATCGGCAGGAACTGGAACGTCGTCGGGAATCGGCCTGGCGGCAGATCGACGAAAACAGCGTCACCTACAGTTCTACAGGCGATTCCGAAACCACCAACCGACCGTGGTTGTTCGACCCGCTGCCGTTAATCATTGGCCCGCAGGAATGGCAGACCATTTCCGCTGGCCTGACCCAGCGGGCCCGCCTGCTGAATGTGCTGCTGCAGGATTTGTATGGAGCCCAGCGAACGCTGCAGCGCGGACTGTTGCCCGCCGCATTGATCTTCAATCATCCCGGCTATCTGCGGACGTTTCACGGCATCCGGGTTCCGGACGATATTTTCCTGCATCTGTATGCGGCAGACCTTGCGCGGTCACCGGACGGCCAGTGGCGGGTGCAATCCGATCGGACGGAAGCGCCGTCCGGCATGGGTTACACGCTGGAAAACCGGCTGGTTTCTTCGAGCATGTTCCCGGAGAGTTTCCGGGCCAATCAGGTAGATCGCCTGGCACCGTTCTTCATTGCCCTGCGCGAGTTGATGCAACGACTGGCCCCGCGACATCGCGATAATCCGCGGATCGTGCTGTTGAGCCAGGGACCATCGAACCCCAATTTCTACGAAGATTCGTATCTGTCGCGCTACCTGGGTTACAGCCTGGTGGAAGGCGAGGATCTGGCCGTTCGCAGCGACGTGGTGATGCTGAAGACCCTCGGCGGACTGCTGCCGGTCGATGCCATCCTGCGGCGGGTGGATGAAGCCGATTGCGATCCTCTGGAGCTGCGCGGCGATTCCCCCTATGGAGTGACCGGACTGCTGCAGTCGGTGCGGGCGGGTGAGGTCGCGGTAGTGAACCCGCTGGGCAGCGGGTTGCCGGAAAGTCCTGCTCTGGCTGCCTTTCTGCCCAGCCTGTGTCGCGAACTGCTGGACGAAGAACTGATGCTGCCCTCGGTGGCCAGCTGGTGGTGCGGTCAGCCCGAGGCCCTGCAGTATGTGCTGGACCATCTGCCCGCGCTCAACATCCGGCATACCTGGCAGGACGGCCGGGAACCGGTGATTCGTGGCGATGCTCTGTCAGCGCGGCAGCTGGAAGAACTGAAAGCCCGAATCCAGGCCCGACCGGGCGACTACGTGGGTCAGGAGCAGGTCGACCGCTCGACCGCGCCGGTGTGGGTTGAGGACCAGCCGGCTCCCTGGAGCGTGGCCCTCAGAACCTATCTGGTCTCCTCCGGCCGTTCGTATCTGTGTCTGCCTGGCGGACTCGGCCGCGTCTCTCCGCAATCGGCCACCCTGGACTATTCGATCTCGCGTGGTGAAGGCAGCAAGGATTTGTGGGTACTGGCTGCGGGCCCGGTGCAGCCGATCTCGCTGCTCAAGCCCCCGGGCTACATCCAGGAGCTGAAACGCAGCGGTGCCGAACTGCCGAGCCGGGTGGCAGATAATCTGTTCTGGCTGGGCCGCCATGTCGAACGGGCTGACGGAGCCGCCCGCCTGTTGCGAACATTCGTGAGCCGTCTGCTGGGTGAAGCGGGTGCCTCGCCGGAACATGCCTTGCTGGTGCGCTCGCTGGCGGAACTCGGACAGATCGAACCCGGGTATGCCGTCGAAGACATCAGCCCGCAGTTGCCGCCGATCGAGGAAGCCCTCCCGAAAATGGTGTTCGATCCGACCGAGACGTTCGGGTTGCGAGCCACCATTCACCGGCTGAACCGCACGGCCTCGCTGGTGCGGGAACGACTGTCGCTCGACAGCTGGCGACTGATCAACCAGGTATTCCACGAATTTGAACCGACAGGACCGATCGAGGAATTTGAACTGCCGCAGCTGCAGTTGCGGCTGAATGTCCTGATTTCGGATCTGAGCGCTTTCAGCGGACTCGTCGCCGAGAGCATGACGCGCACGCTGGGCTGGCGGTTTCTGGAACTGGGCCGACGACTGGAACGCTCGGTGCATACCGTTTTCGCCGTGCATAACCTGCTGCTGCCCGATCGAGCCGAGGAACTTCCGGCTCTGGACGCGGCCCTGGAATTCGGCGACTGCGTGCTGACCTATCGATCGCGCTATCTGACGACCTTGCAGCTCGCGCCGGTGCTGGATCTGTTGATCACCGATGAAACGAACCCGCGGTCGCTGGTCTTTCAACTGGCCCGGATTGTCGAGCATCTGGAGCAACTGCCCCGCGATTCCCGGGCAGCCTTGCGCAGTCCGGAACTGCGGCTGGGTATGGCAGCTCTGCATGCGGTGCGGATGCTCTCCGAGGACGATCTCGTCAGCGCCCATACCCACAGTGAACGACGCAATCTGGACCGGTTGCTGTCACGCGTCTCGGCCATGTTGCCCAAGCTCGCGGATGCGGTTTCCCACAAGTATCTGATCCATGCCGGGTTGCCGAAACAGCTGACGGAAATCACCACCCGGGACCGGCGGAAATAATCGATTCGCAACTGATGCTGGATTTCGTACGGCAGACGCTCAGCCATGCGCTACAAGATCACACACACCACGACCTACACCTACACCGATCTGGTGCCGATTTGCCATAACGTCGTGCATCTGACGCCGCGCGATGCGCGCCGTCAGAACTGCCTGAGTCACCGGATCGCCATCACGCCCAAACCCGCCACCTTCGAGCGGCGGAGCGACTACTTCGGTAATCCGCTGTATCACTTCTCGATCGTGGAGGGCCACAAGCGTCTGTCCGTCCGGGCTGTCAGCCGCGTGGACGTGAAACCGGTGTCCTTGCCTGACCACGCCCGGACGTTATCCTGGGAACACATCCGCGGTTCGGTTCTGGAAACGAGTTCGCCGCTGATGCTCGACGCGCTGCAATACACTTTCCCCTCGCCCTCGGTCTCCATTCCGGCTGCTGTTCGCGACTATGCCCTCGCCTCGTTCACATCGGGAAGACCGGTGCTGGCAGCCGTCGCAGATTTAACGTCCCGCATTCATCGCGACTTCACCTACGATCCCCGCGCCACGACGGTCAGCACACCGGTGGAGGAAGTGTTCGATCTGAAACGCGGCGTCTGCCAGGACTTCGCCCACTTCCAGATCTCCGCACTCCGCTCGATTGGCATCCCCGCCCGCTACGTCAGCGGCTACCTGCGCACCATTCCCGCTCCCGGCAGGCCGCGACTGGTCGGAGCCGATGCTTCCCATGCCTGGTTGTCGGTCTATTGCGGCGAAGCCGGCTGGATCGACGTCGATCCGACCAACGACTGCGTGGTCAACACCGACCATATCACCGTCGCCTGGGGCCGCGACTACAACGACGTCTGCCCCATCAAAGGTGTCTTCATCGGCGGCGGCACCCACCGCATGGGCGTCTCCGTTGACGTCATGCCGCTGGAACCGGTGCCGGAAGCGGTTTGAGCGATCGTCTCGCAGGTCCCCGTGAACACCGCCGCCGCTGCAAGGCAAGATCAATGACCCGTCAGGAAGACGGCCACCGGCAATTGCCCAAGTGCTGTTGCCACGGAAATCCTGGCAGGCTCTGAATCCGTCCCGGTTTCCAGCGTGAACAGGTTCCGGAAGTCCGTCGCCTGCCAGCCTTCAGGCAAGGTGACGGCGGTGTCATTCCAGACCTGGCCGAGGGGGGCAGGGCCTGCGAGGCCGACGAGGCGCACCGTCAATCGGGGGACGATGACAATGGCCCGTTGCTGGCCGTGCTGGCGGGCGAAGGCGATAACGGACTCTGCGGCAGTCCCGGTGACTTCGAGCGGGATGTACTCTCCGGAGGTAAACAACTGGCCGGCATAGCGACGGGCCTGCAGGCCGAGCAGGGTGAGATACAGCTTGATGCGACCGTCCTGCCGGGTCGCGATCAGATCCTGGAGGAAGTCATCGGGCTTCGACAGCGCGGGCTGTTGGCCGAAAGCCGCCTGCAGCCAGTGAGTGAGAGCGTTGTCAGCAGTGGTTCCGGCTTCCAGGTTCTCCGTCATGCGGGTCGTCAGTTGATCCAGCAGGCTTTCGAGACGCGCGTAATCGACCGGTTGGCGGTTGTCCGGGTCGACCAGAGTCAGATTCCAGGTTTCTGTTCCCTGGTAGAAATCGGCGACGCCTGGCGATGTCAGTTTCAGCACGAGTTGCGACAGTGAATTCCAGCGGCCATGTTCGGCAACCTGCGTGGCGAACTGATGCAATTCTTCGAGGAACGGCTGACGACGTTCGTCGTAAAACAGATCCTCGACGAACTTTCGCAACGCGGTTTCATACGGCTCGTCCGGACTGATCCAGCTGGTGTGCGTCTTGGCTTCCCGGACCACTTTCAGCATGTATTGCTGCACGCGATCCACGAAGATGCGGCGGGCGTCGCCGGTCGGAATTTCATCCGGCCAGATGCCGATCAGCGTCTGATACAGCAGATATTCGGCGTTGGAGTCCGGCGCATCGCTCCCATCGACAAACGTCTTCAGGCGTCGATGGGCTTTCGCCCACTTTTGCAGGTGTTCGCGCCATTCTTTCGGAACCTCTGTCAGCACGCTGATGCGAGCCCGTACGTCCTCGCTGCGCTTGGTGTCGTGCGTGGACGAGGCATTCATGGCATGGGACTGCCACGGCAGCCGCGCGAGGTTGAAACGATGGAAATCTGCCAGCGACGTACCAAAGTGGGATGGCTCGCCGCCAACTTCATTCAGCGCGATCAGCCGGTTGAAGCGATAGAAGGCCGTATCTTCCACTGCCTTCGCCATGATTGGCCCGGTGACCTGCTGGAACTTGCCGACAAACTGTTCGACGGCGGCTCGTTCCTCGTCATCGGCATTGTCCTGGAACCGGAGCAGCAGGACGTCGCGGACGAAGTCGAACACGGAATCGTTCATGGCGGGATTACGGCGTTTGGCGAGGGCAACCGCCTGTTTGATGTATTGCCGGTCGCGTTCCTGCACCTGATCGGGCCGCACATACGTGCGATAGATGGCGAAGCCGGCAACCACTTCCTGCAGGGCCCGAGTCTGGCTCGCGAGCGTGAAGTCGCGCGTCCAGCGGTTGCGTTCGGAGATCCGGTCGAGCTTGTGGCCCAGCACATTGATTTCGCTGGCCATGCTCATCCGCACGATCAGCCGCTTGCAGGCGTAGGCCAGTTGATCGAAGTTCTGCGCTTCGCCGGTGAACCGGGCAAAGGTGCTGGTGATCGCTTTCTCGGCGGCCGGATCGACGAACAGGCCGTTGACGGCATTCAGGAATTCATAGCCGACGGTGCCATGCACCGGCCAGTCGTGCGGCAGTTCTTCCCCGTTCGCCAGAATCTTCTCTGCGACGAGATACAGCGGTCGAGACAGCGGTGAACCGGGAATCCGTGCGGCAGCGTGCCAGAGTTCCATCAGCCGGGTTTCAAGCTGTTCTTCGGTGACGTCGGCTGCCTGACTCCACAGATTGCGTTTCCCTACGATTACCTGGCGACAGCGCTGGCGGTAGAACTGCTCCTGCAGGTGATAGAGATAGCCGTGCGGATCGTACAAACCATCCGGATGATCGATCCGCAGGCCGGTGATCGTATTCTCGTCCAGCAGTTCGAGGATGAGCGCGTGGGTTTCTGCGAACACTTCCGGATGTTCGGTGCAAATCGCCGCCAGTTCGTTGATATCGAAGAAGCGGCGATAGTTGATCTCGTCTGTGGCAGTTCGCCAGTAGGAGAGCCGATAGGCCTGGGCATCCAGCAGTTCATCGAGCAGTTCGAAGCGATCGGTCTCAGTGGTCTGACCGTTGACGAGCTGGAGGTTGTTTTCCAGATGCCGGGCGATGTCCGGCGAGCGTGACGCCAGATCATTCAGCCGGCGCTTGATGACTTCCTTTTCACGGCGACGTTCGACCAGGCGTTCCGGCTCGGTCTCGGTACGTTCCGGCAGGTTGCGGATTGCCGTCAGGATGCTGAGCAATTCCAGCAGGTCCGGCGATTCCTCGCCGAGCGTTTCTTCCAGGGCTTCCACTCCTGGTGACAAAATGAGGGCATAGGAACGGGGAGAGAGCGGGAAGCGGTGTTCAAAGTATTCCAGCCAGAAGGCACCTTCGCCGTAGCGGACAATCAGGTGACCGTCTTCCAGCACCTTGCCGTACTGATCGCCGAGGACCGGCAGCAGCACCTTGTGCGCCAGATCCGGCTTGAGCGGCATCCAGTCGATATCGAAATAGCTGGCATAAACCGAGCTGGGGCCGTTCTCCAGCACGTCCTGCCACCAGGCATTCAGGATCGGCGAGGCACACATGTGATTGGGGACGACGTCCGCAATCAGCCCCAGTTCGTGCGCCTTCAGTGATGCACTCAGGGCCTGCAACTCATCGCGCGTACCGATTTCCTGGTTGATCCGGCTGTGATCGACAATGTCATAGCCATGCACACTGCCCGGTCGGGCCTGCAGGAATGGCGAAGCATACAGATCGCTGATTCCCAGTTTGGCCAGATAGGGCACGACCCGCTCGATTTCGCGAAACTGGCAGCCGGAGTTGAACTGCACCCGATAAGTGGACCACGGCAGCCGCGGCATCGATTCCGGAGTCACGTACGGCAACAGGGCATCGACCGCCAGGGCCAGGGCATCGGACTCCACCGGCTCCGGTTCACGGGATTCTGCGAGTTCTTGCGGGTCTTCCGGGGTCATGGTCATGGGAGAATTGTCCCGTGAGAGAGTCACGTGATTCGGGGTTCGAGTCCGCATGCCGGGCTCCGCGTGATTCAGGAGCTGACGATGTGCCGATGGCAGGCACCCTGTCAGCCGGTATTTCAGGAATACTGGTACTCAGGAATACTGCGGGCCGACTGCAACCGTCATGCCATACAGGGGGGCTGAACTGAGATCAGACAGCGGCTGGTACCGCAGCCCCCATTGTTCCCTCACATCAGCGCACCGTACACCCGAAACTCGAACGGAGACCAGTCTTTGCCGAAATCATTCGCGGAACGACTCCCGCCATACTGCGTCGCTTCCGAACCAAGCCACACCGGTCTGTCCGCCAGATCCGGTTCGTCCACGCGGGCAGGAGTCTCCCCCAGATGAAACGCGATCCGGACCTGCTCGTCCGCAGAATTCAGCGGTCCCCGCGTCAGGATCAGCAGCGGTGTGCCGGCCGAAGTTTGCCGCAGGACAGCGTGGCGATGCGCGTAATCATGAAAGGCTGTCCGCTCGCGGCGCAACTCCAGCAGGTCATGATACAGGTTTCGCAATCCGGCCTGAGGGGTGCCGGCCGGCCAGGACCATGACAGCACTGCGGCATCGCGGGTTGCGCGGATAGTGGGATCAGGAATGTCGTGATCCCAGTCGAAGGCAGCGAATTCCTTGCGGCGGCCCTGCCGGACCGCTTCCCGCAGGTTGGCGTCTCCGAAGTCGCAAAAGAACGGAAAAGGCCGCTGCTCGCCGTATTCCTCGCCCATGAACAGCATGGGGATGAACGGAGCCGTCAGTAACAGGCCGGCCGCCAGGCGTTGTTGCGGTGACGTAACCAGTTGATGTAACCGTTCGCCCAGGCCGCGATTGCCGACCTGATCGTGCGTCTGGATCGCAATTACAAAATGAGTTCCCGCATAGCCGGCGGTATCGGTCCCGTGATTGCGTCCGCGCACGACGCTGAATTCGTTGTTGAAGATGTACGCGCGATTCAGCACTTTTGCCAGTTGATTCACCGGGTCGTTGTAGTCGCGGTAGTAGCCGTTCTGTTCTCCGGTGAGGAGGGTATGCACGCAGTGATGGAAGTCGTCGTTCCAGGTGGCATCGATCCCGTAACCGTCCTGATCGCGCGGCGTCACGATCCGGACGTCGCTCTGGTCAGTTTCCGCGATGACGTGGACAGGAACGCCGCGGCGGGCAGCTTCTTCCTCAGCCACCCGGGAGATGTCTGCCAGCAAGTGTGTCCGGCTGTCGTCGTAGATTTCCTGTACGGCATCGAGTCGCAGGCCGTCGACGTGGAAGTCACGAATCCACAACCGCACGTTGTTCAACACGAAATCTCGCACACCGGCATTGCCGTCGTGATCGTAGTTCACCGCAGCACCCCAGGGCGTGCCATGTGATTCGGTGAAATACGGACCGAACAGGGAGAGATAGTTCCCTTCGGGGCCGAGGTGGTTGTAGATCACATCCAGGATCACTGCGAGACCGGCGACATGGCAGGCATCGACGAGTCGTTGCAGCCCGTCCGGTCCGCCATACGACTGTTGCACGGCATACCAGTACGCGCCGTCATACCCCCAGCCGTACTCGCCGGGAAACTGGCCGACCGGCATGATCTCGATCGCCGTGATGCCCAGTTCCCGGAGCGATTGCAGCCGGGGAATCACCGCCTCGAAAGTACCTTCCGGTGTGAACGTGCCGACGTGCAGTTCGTAGATGACGAGGTCCGCCAGGGCAATGCCCTGCCAGTCGTGGTCCTGCCACTGGTACTCCGCGGCGGACCAGACCGCCGATGGGGCATGCACTCCGTCCGGCTGCCAGCGTGAGGCAGGATCGGGCCGCGGATCTGCACCGTCCAGCGAATACAGATAACGCTGGCCATTCGGGATGTTGTCGAGTGTCAGCGAGAAATAACCATCGGCTTCCGGAACCATCAGGTGACGGACGGGCGATGAGTTCGCGTCCTGAGTCAATAACAACTCGACCTGTCGGGTTCCGGGCGCCCAGACTCGCCACCGACATTTCTGCGACTGCTCGAACCAGGCTCCTGCATGCGGCATGCCGACACGCGTCTCCTCTCCAGACTGAAAATTGCGACGTCGCGCTATTCTGACGTCTGTGTTTCAGATCGCAACCCGGTTTCCAGGGGGAATTCCGGGCACACTCCCTGAATTGCAGTGCGGAACATATGACTCGACCAGGACATATGACTCAACTAGGGTGCTGCCAACATAGGGACGGTCTACCACGCCGGAAATCAGGAGATCCCTGAGGGAATTTCAGTCGGTCGGCCGCATGTCAGCAGAAAACCTGAATTTCCAGTCAACACCGGAATCCCGAACACCTGAATCCCGCAGGAGTGGATTCCGGGCCGCAGGCTGACCACGATATTTTCGTGATCCGCTTCCGGGCTCCTGTCGTTTCCCTGGTGACAGCGACGACGATCCCACCTGTGTATCGAGGTCTCATGTCGACATCCAGCAACCTGTCATCAGAGCCGGAATTCACCCCATCCACTGGATTCACCCCGTCCACTGTCGCAGCGACGTTTCTTCCGCCCGAACATCCGGCACCGGTCTCGATCCCTGCGACGCCGCGTTCCCGTCAGCGAACGCAGCAATATCGCACTCTGCAGGCCGCCTGCATTGTGCAGACGGCGGAACAACTTTCCGCCCGCGTCAGCGAGCGATTTCCCCAGGCAGGATTGCGCACCGTTGCCGACGAACTGCAGATGGTGGCCGAAGAAGCGATCCGCACCTGCCACCGCATTCGCCGTCCGCTCTACACGGCCCGGGTGCTGGGACTGAGCCTGCTGGCGGGTCTGGTGGCTGCCCTGATTGCAATTGGCCTGCAAGTCCGCTGGCTGGCGAACCAGGATCTGTTTGAGGCCGAACACTTTGTCACCACACTGGAAGCCGGCCTGGGAGCCACCTTCTTCCTCGGTGCCATCATGGTGTTCCTGATCTCGCTCGAACGTCGGGCGAAGCGGGAAAGGCTGCTGGTCGCGATGCGTGAACTGCGGGCTCTCGCGCATATCGTCGACATGCACCAGTTAACGAAAGATCCGGAATCGATTCATCGTCATGTGCCGACGAAGTCGTCTCCCCGACGCAGCCTGACCACGTTCCTGCTGGGGCGCTATCTCGACTATTGCAGCGAGATGCTCTCGCTGATCAGCAAGATCGGCGCCTTGTACGTGCAGGAGTTCCCGGACCCCGTCGCACTCGATGCGGCCGATCAACTCTTTACGCTCACCAACGGTCTGTCACGCCGCATCTGGCAGAAAATCATGATTCTCGATCAAGCGGTGAACGATCCCGCCGGCCAGCCAGGCGAGTTGAAGACGGTGCTGTCTCCAGGCGAGCGGGGGACATGAGTCCCCTGTTTCCCGCACGTCAAACACAGGGAACTCACTTCCCCCGCTCGCCCTGATGGGGTCACGGAATGCTGCCACGCGGACAGCTCGACATCACGCCGGGGTCACTGCTCTCGACATTCGCGCGCAGCCTGGTCGTGAATGAATCGCCGGAGGGCATGACTCCGCGGGTTGAGGAACTTTGGTCGAAAGCGGGCTTGTCGACCTCAACTGAAACTGCAGCTGCCGTGGTGGCGCTGTCAGTACGTTCGGGACTGGATGCCGTTCTGAAATCCGTGGGCTGGCCCGCGGGTTCGGAAATACTGATGTCCGCGATCACCCTGCCGCAGATGGCGGCGCTCGTCCGCGAACATGGCTACAGGCCCGTTCCCGTTGATGTCTCGCCTGACACCCTTGCTCCCGATCCCCGACAGATGGCTGATCGCCTCAGTCCCCGGACGCGGGCGATGCTGGTTGCTCATCTGTTCGGCAGTCGCCTGGACGTTGCTCCTCTGGCAGCCATCGCCAGCTCTCGTGGGATTGAATTGTGGGAAGATCTGGCCCAGGCGTTTCAGGGTCTGCCGCAACCGGGACCAGTCACCAGTGACCTGCGGTTTTATAGCTTCGGCACGATCAAACGGGTCACCGCGCTCGGGGGAGGTCTGCTGGAGTTTCGTGATCCCCGGCGGGCTGCTGCTTGCAGACAGGTGCTGGCGAACTGGCCGGTGCAGTCGTCGTCCCGATGGCAGCGACGGGTGCGGCTGGCGCTGCTGCTGAGGTTGGCCAGTCTGCATGGTCCCTATACCGTGCTGACCCGGCTGGCAGACCTGTGCGGTATCGAACTGGATCAAAGACTCAGTCAGGCAGTGCGCGGTTTCTCTCCGGATCGCTGGCTCAACGAGATTCGCCAGCGTCCCTGCGGACCACTGTTGCGATTACTGGAACAGCGTCTGAGGACATTCCAGCCGGAGCGCGACAATACCTGGCGCGTGCGACTGGGCCGCTGGTATCGCACATGGCTGCCGGAATCGGTGAAAATCGGACGTCTGGCCGACATTCCGGTGCCGTGGGTGCTGCCGGTTCGCAGTCGCGATCCGTCCGCACTGCGTGCCCGACTGTGGCGGGCCGGATTTGACGCCACCGTGCTGGGCTCGCAGATCAAGGTGATCCCGCCCTCGGACTCCCGCCCGGAATGGACGACGCCTCTTGCATCCGAGTGGCTGCAACAACTGATTTACCTGCCGCTGCATCCCGCGGTGACGGAACACCACGTCCGGACGATGGCGGGCATCGTGCGGGAGTGCGAACTGTGAACAGCCTGCATCAGGCATGCCGCATTTCTGTTGTCTCAGAACGATCTGGTTGCCGGAACCGGCAGATTCCGGGCAGGCGTTTGGTCCCGGGATGGATTACGATAGCGTCCTTATTCTTGCTGATCCTCTTTCCTGCTGAACAGTAGGCGTGACGGCGGCCTACCGCCTGGTGAACGCCGGCGAGAATCGTACAGGGCATTTCATGGAAATCTTCTGCGCATTCGTGGGAACGGCACTGATCGTATTCGGCCTGCCGATTTTTCTGCTGTCGCAGATCTTCACGGTCAAGCACCAGCAGGAAGAAGAGTTTGCCCATCTCAAGACAGAACTTGGCGAACTGAAGCGGGAACTGCAGAAGCTCGTACGGGCCACGGCGGCACCGCGTGAACCACTTCCAGCGCCGCTGGCTGCCGCGACTTCAAAAGCAGAGACGCCGCCACCAGCACCCACTCCCGCGCCGATTCCCGTCTCGCCGCCCCTGACAGCACCGCATGAGACCCGGCCGGCAGCACCGCCCGTCGTGGAAACTCCGACGCAGCCGATCTTTGACGACCTTGAGGAGCCGGAGGATAACGAAGCTGCGATCCCGGTTCCGCATGCAGAGCGGGAGGCCAGCTTTCCCGTGCCCCCGCTGGTCACTGCCGCCCGATCAACCCCTCGGCCAGGGGCCAGATCCGCCACTGTGCCTGGGGCTGGTCCGGCAATAGCTCAGCCGATACCGCCTCATGTGCCGGGACGCTTTGAAGCCGCCGCCCGGGAGACACTGGGCAAGATCTGGAACTGGATCATCGTCGGTGAGGAACACATTCCGGCCGGCGTCTCGATGGAGTATGCCGTTGCCAGCCAGTGGCTGTTGCGACTGGGCATCCTGATTCTGGTCATCGGCGTCGGCTTCTTCCTCAAGTACTCGTTCGATCGCAACCTGATCGCGCCAGTTGCTCGCGTTGCGATGGCTGCCAGCGCGGGCCTGGTCTTGATGATCGGCGGCACCCGCCTGCTCGGCGGGCGCTATCACATCTTTGGCCAGGGACTGATGGGGGGCGGACTGGCGATGCTGTATTTCAGCGTGTTCGCGGCTGCCAACTTCTATCAGCTGATCGATGCCACGACGGCCTTCGCCCTGATGGGAGCCGTGACGGTGCTGGCTGGCGGGGTCTCGGTCCGGTTCCGGTCAATGCTGACCGCGGTGCTGGGCATTCTGGGTGGCTACGGGACACCGCTGATGCTGGCGAGCGGCGGCGTCGATTTCGTGGGGCTGTTCGCCTACATGCTGATTCTGGGAATTGGCGTTCTGGGAATGTGTTACTGGCGGAACTGGCCGCTGGTCAACTTGCTGAGCTTCGTTTGCACCTATGCCATGTACTTCGCGGTCATTCAGCAGTATCGCGTTGAAAATTTTTGGGAAGTCCTGCCGTTCCTGACCGGCTTCTTCGTGCTGTTCTCGACCATGACCTTCCTGTACAAGCTGGTCAACGGCGACCGGGCCAACCTGCTGGATCTGACAGCGCTGTTTATCAACGCCTTCGTCTACTTCGGGGAAAGCTACCGCCTCGTCAATGAGGCTTACGGGAAAGAATGGGCTGCCGCAGTGACGTTGGGCCTGGCCCTGTTCTACACGCTGCACGTCTATTACCTGCTGATGCGACGATTGATCAGCCGGGAATTGCTGGTCAGCTTCCTCGGGCTGGCATCGTTCTTCGTCATTATCACCGTGCCGCTGGTGCTCTCAAAACAGTGGCTCACGCTGAGCTGGTCGCTGCAGGCCCTGGTCTTGCTGGCGATCGCCCGTCAGCTTGGTTCGCATACGCTGCGGTATATCAGCTTTATTCTGTACGGAATTGTGCTGCTGCGATTCGGCCTCATCGATCTGCCACTGCAGTTTCAGGGGCCTGTCCAGGCTGGTCTGCTGTGGCAGGATTACTGGCCGCGCCTGGTCGAGCGACTGATGATGTTCGGCGTTCCCGTGCTCTCGCTGCTGGCGGCCCAGCGTTTGACGCGAAACTGGCCGGAAGACACGTCGTCCGCGGCAGGCAAGAGCGACCTCCCCGAGGTGTTGCCGGACAACTGGATTCCGCGGGCGCTGATCGGCAGTGCGGCCCTCATGCTGTTTATTTACACGCATCTGGAGCTGAACCGTTCGATGGGTTATGCGTATGCGCCAGCGCGATTGCCGGTGCTGTCGCTCGTCTGGCTCGTTCTGCTGGGCGTGCTGTTGTGGGATGTGCTGGCCCGCCGCAACCAGATCATGACGATGTTGCTAACGGCCGTGATGGCGGTGGTGGTCGTCAAACTGGTCGCGGTGGACATCGATTCCTGGGGGCTCACGACCAGCCTGTATTATGCCGGCAGCTATTCGTTCCATGACGCGGCGTTGCGGCTGCTGGATTTCGGGGCGATCTTCGGCATGTTCGCCCTGACGGCAACGCTGCTGACGCGGCGGTCTCACGCGCCGGAGATTGCTACCGGTTTCGGAATTGCGTCCCAGGGCGTGCTGTTACTGTTTCTGACGCTGGAACTGAATACGTTCCTGCACATCTACGTGGACGGATTGCGGGCAGGCGGGATCTCGATCCTGTGGGCGATCTTCGCGTTTGCCTGGCTGCTGCGGGGCATCTGGAAACACCAGCGCGGCTTGCGTTACGCCGGTCTGGCGCTGTTCGCGATCGTCATCGGGAAAGTCTTCATGCGGGATCTGGCAGAACTGGATGCCTTCTACCGGATCATCGCCTTTATCATCCTGGGAGTGCTGGTGCTGGCCGGCTCCTTCGTGTACCTGCGTTATCGCGAGACCTTTGCAGTCGAGGAACAGGAACCGCTGCCACCGGATCAGGATCAGCCTGGCTCGGGTTCGAGCGGTTCAGGGTCGGGCGGGGTCCACTGGAACTACTGAGCCGGAATGGCAGTTCGGCAGCAGTTTCACAAGTCATGGTGCCAGTTTTTCACGGCTGATCGCGAGACAGGAATTCGCTATGCCCTCCCGAATTATTTCCGTGTGTTGCCTGTTGGCTGTCTGTCTGACTTGCCTGGGGCCGGACGCGAGGATCTCCGCTGCGGATGAACCCGCGACCTTCCGCTGGTCACGGACGGTGACTTTCCCGGCGGTGAGCGAGACCACGCCGGTCACGGTGCCGCTCGACGCCGCTTTCTTCAAGGCCACGCGCGACGGCTGGCCGGATGTGCGAGTGCTGGACCAGAACGCCCAGCCTCTCGCCTTTCTGATTCGACCGGTCGTCACTACGGTGACTTCAACCCAGAAGACCTTCTGGGCTGCTGAGCAGACGGTGGCCCGCGTTCAGCCAGAGCAGGGACTGCAGATCGAATTTCAGTTGCGTGAGAAAGATCCCCGACCGGACGGGATTCAGATCATTACGCCCTTGCGGGACTTTGAACACCAGATCCGGATCGAGGTGCCCGGAGAGGGCGAAACGTGGCAACCGCTGGGTGAGCCCATGCTGCTGTTTGACTATTCCAGATATGTCGACGCCCGCAATGTGATCGTCTCGTTCGATGCTGGTCCGTATCGAAAATTCCGCTGCATCATCGCCGACATCACCGCCGAGCAGGAGTCGCAGTTGCTGTCGTTGCAACGTCGCCTGAGCGGTGCTGAGGAACTGGAACGGATCGAGCGAACCGTAGTGAATCGTCGTCCGTTTCGAGTTGACCGGATCGAGTTTTACCGCAACGTCGAAGTCGTGAAGACCAGAGAGGCGCAGACGCGGGATTACCCGGTCGCAGATCTCCGCACCACAATCGACGACAAGCAGGGAACCAGCGTCGTGACCTTCACCAGTGACCGGGCGCCGGTGAGTTCGGTCTCCCTGCTCACCGGTTCCGAGAACTTCAGTCGGCCGGTAACCG
>VFQN01002269.1_pt1 | contig 30183 bp, 34 predicted proteins | sample 3512371 | NCBI WGS metagenome assembly VFQN01 (sample SAMN10412370, study PRJNA504923) | tailings metagenome | isolation source: Replicate 2 from Balatoc abandoned mine | place: Philippines: Itogon, Benguet | collected 2017-08-28 | reverse complement strand
ACGTCGGTTGCGGCTGGCAAGGTCGTGGCGGCGTCTGTCATCGCATTACTCCGGTTCGGCGCTGGCGCTTGCTTGACTTGAGGACGTTGCCGAAGGAAACCCCTAGCCGCAATTTTCGTTGCGGAGACCTTCAGCACAATGACCGCTGCCATGCGCGAGCTTCTCGACATACTCGACCTCGAAATGCTGGAGCACAATCTGTTTCGTGGTCGCAGCCCGCAGGTCGGCTGGCAGCGCGTATTTGGCGGACAGGTCATCAGCCAGGCGCTGATTTCGGCGCAGCGGACGGTCGCGCCCGGCCGGCACGTGCACTCGCTGCACTGTTATTTCATGCTGGCGGGCGACCCCTCCGTGCCGATCGTCTATCAGGTCGACCGGCTGCGCGACGGCGGCTCGTTCACGACCCGGCGGGTGACGGCGATCCAGCACGGAAACGCGATCTTTTCGCTGGAGTGTTCCTTCCAGGTCGACGAGCAGGGTCTCGAGCACCAGATGCCGATGCCGCTCGACGTCCCGCCGCCCGAGAGCCTCAAGACGCAATTCGAGCTGATCGAGGAAAGCGGCCACGAGATGCCGGAAAACATCCGTCGCTTCTGGGCGCGCGAGCGACCGCTGGAGATCAAGCCGGTTCAGGTCGAGCACTACGTCACCCGCAACCGGCTGGAGCCCAAGCAGCAGCTGTGGGTGCGCATGACCGGCGACGTGCCTGACGACCGCCGGCTGCAGGCTGCCATCCTCGCCTACCTCTCCGACATGACGCTGCTCGACACATCCACCTTCGCGCATGGCCGCTCAGGCTTCGACCGCGACATCCAGATGGCAAGCCTCGACCATGCGATGTGGTTCCACCGTGGGCACGCGCTCAACGACTGGCTGCTCTACACGCAGGACAGCCCGACGACGATCGGCTCGCGGGGATTTTCTCGTGGGTTCCTCTATGCCCGCGACGGTCGCCTGATCGCGTCGACGGCCCAGGAAGGCCTCGTTCGAGTGCGCACCAAATAGGCACATTGCCATATCTGCCTAGTATATAAACAATTACCCTGCGCTGCGCTGGACAAATCCGGGTCGGTGGCGCCCCAATTCCGCCTGAATCTGGGAGGTCTCGCCCCAATCGGGCGAACTGGCACGCATATTGAATAGCCCTTCGTGATCGCCGGCCAGTGCCGGGGAGGTCGTCAACGCGGAGCTTCCGCAGAGCGAGGGGTAAAACTTGATGAAAATAGTGATGGCAGTCATCAAGCCGTTCAAGCTGGACGAGGTGCGCGAAGCGCTGACCTCGATCGGCATCCAGGGCCTGACCGTCACCGAAGTCAAAGGCTACGGACGGCAGAAGGGTCACACGGAAATCTACCGCGGCGCAGAATACGCGGTGAGCTTCCTCCCCAAGATCAAGATCGAAGTCGCCGTTCCCGGCGAACTCGCCGACAAGGTCGTCGAAAGCATCACCGCCGCGGCCAAGACCGGCCAGATCGGTGACGGCAAGATCTTTGTCTACAGCCTCGACCAGGCGGTGCGCATCCGCACCGGTGAGACCGATTCCGACGCGCTCTAGGCGCCGGTCGCGTGATGGAGACCCTCATGTATCTCAAGACGTCTATTTCCCGCGCGTCCGCCCTTGCCGGCGGTCTCGCGCTTTCCGCTTTCGCGGCTCTGCCCGCCTGGGCTCAGGACGCTGCCACGGAGGCTGCCGAAGGAGCTGCCGAGGCGGCGCCCGAATTCGCCACCGTTGCCGACACGGCGTTCATCTTCAACACGCTGCTCTTCCTGCTCGGCGGCTTCCTCGTCATGTGGATGGCCGCGGGCTTCGCTATGCTGGAAGCCGGCATGGTGCGCACGAAGAACGTGTCGATGCAGCTCACCAAGAACATCGCGCTCTATTCGATCGCGGGGATCATGTACTGGGCCCTCGGCTACGGCATCATGTATACCGACGTGACCGGCTATTTCGGCACGCCCGGACCCTACAGCTGGCCAACAGCTGGTGAAGCCAACGAGGGCGACTATTCCGTTGCCTCGGACTGGTTCTTCCAGATGGTGTTCGTCGCCACCGCAGCGTCCATCGTGTCCGGCACGCTGGCCGAACGCATGAAGCTGTGGCCCTTCCTGATCTTCGTCGTCGTGCTGACCGGCATCCTCTACCCGATCACGGGTGCGTGGACCTGGGGCGGCGGCTGGCTCTCCGAGATGGGCTTTTCCGACTTCGCCGGTTCGACGATCGTGCATTCGGTCGGCGGCTGGGCTGCTCTCGCCGGTGCCATCCTGCTCGGCGCACGTATCGGCAAGTACGGCCCGAATGGCCAGGTCATCCCGATCCCGGGCTCCAACATGGCGCTTGCCACGCTCGGCACGTTCATCCTGTGGCTTGGCTGGTTTGGCTTCAACGGCGCATCGCAGCTGGCCATGGGTTCGAACGCCGACGTGTCGGACATCTCGCGCATCTTCGCCAACACCAATCTTGCTGCCGCTGGCGGTGTGGTTGCGGCGCTGATCCTGACGCAAGTGCTCTACAAGAAGGTCGATATCACGATGGTCCTGAACGGCGCGCTTGCCGGTCTCGTCTCCATCACGGCCGAGCCCCTGCAGCCCGGTCCGCTTGCCGCGATCCTGATCGGTGCGGTCGGTGGCGTGATCGTCGTCTTCGCGGTGCCGCTCCTCGACAAGCTCAAGATCGACGACGTGGTCGGCGCAATCCCGGTCCACCTGATCGCGGGCATCTGGGGTACGCTGGTCGTTCCGCTGTCGAACGCAGAGGCGAGCTTCGCGACGCAGATCATCGGCATCGTGGCGATGGGCCTGTTCTCCTTCGTGACGGCCTTCATCGTGTTCTTTATTCTGAAGGTCACGATCGGCCTGCGCGCGAGCCAGGAAGACGAAATGAAGGGTCTGGACCTCGCCGAGATCGGCGTGGAAGCCTACCCGGAATTCTCGACCGGCAGCCGCTGAGGCTGATCTTTCGGAGGCGCGGCGGCGACGCCGCGTCTCTGATCCGGCGGTAAGACATCCGCCGATTTTGCTTGAACTTTAGGCAAATTGAACGCCCCTGCCGCACTTTTCAGCGAAATCAAGGCTGCTTCTCCGTTAGCTGCCGCTGATTAAAGCGCTTTGCCGGCCATTTGAGCCATTGCGGCGCCTCTCCCAAAATCTGGCACGGCTTTTGAATCCACCCGGTCAGCGCAGGTCGTTTTGACCCAATGCGCGTTCGCGGAGACCCCGCAGAGCGAAGGGTGATTCCAGATGAAGATCGTGATGGCGGTAATAAAGCCGTTCAAGCTGGATGAGGTGCGCGAGGCGCTCACCTCCATCGGCATCCAGGGCCTGACCGTAACCGAGGTGAAGGGTTACGGCCGACAGAAAGGCCACACCGAAATCTACCGCGGCGCCGAATACGCCGTGAGCTTCCTCCCCAAGATCAAGATCGAAGTCGGCGTGCCGGCCGAACTCGTCGACAAGACGGTGGAGGCGATCGCCAACGCTGCCCGCACGGGCCAGATCGGCGACGGCAAGATCTTCGTCTACGGCATCGACCAGGCCGTGCGCATCCGCACCGGCGAAACAGATTCGGACGCTCTCTAAGGGGCCGCGAGAGGGATACTGAAACATGACAATGCGTGACTATCTTTCCGCAGCGCGCACGGCCCTTGCCGGGCTCGCGCTGTCTTCACTGACGCTCGCGCCGGCCTGGGCGCAGGACGCGGCCGCCGATGCAACCGAAGCGGCCGCCACCACCATGGACAAGGGCGACACCGCCTTCATGATCCTGTCGACCATCCTGGTCCTGTTCATGATCCTGCCGGGCCTCGCGCTTTTCTACGGCGGCCTCGTACGCACCAAGAACATGCTCTCGGTGCTGATGCAGTGCATGATGATCACCTCGGTCGTGATCGTGATCTGGGTGATCTACGGCTACTCCTTCGCCTTTGGCGGCTCGACCAGCCCGTACTGGGGCGGTCTCGGCAAGCTCTTCCTGGCCGGCGTTTCCGCCGACAGCGAGGCTGCAACCTTCACCGACGGCGTCGTGATCCCGGAATACGTCTTCATCTGCTTCCAGATGACGTTCGCCTGCATCACGCCCGCGCTGATCGTCGGCGCGTTCGCCGAGCGCATCAAGTTCTCGGCCGTCGTGCTGTTCGTCATCCTGTGGGTGACGGTCGTCTACTTCCCGATTGCGCACATGGTGTGGGACGCCAACGGCCTGATCTTCAACGGCCTGCATGCAGGCGGCGTCGCCGCGCTCGACTTTGCGGGCGGCACCGTGGTGCACATCAATGCGGGCATCGCCGGCCTCGTCGGCGCGATGCTCGTCGGCAAGCGCCACGGCTATGGTCGCGACAACATGGCGCCGCACTCGATGACGCTGACCATGGTCGGCGCCTCGATGCTCTGGGTCGGCTGGTTCGGCTTCAATGCCGGCTCCAACCTCGAAGCGACCGGCGGTGCAGGCCTTGCAATGATCAATACCTTCACGGCAACCGCCGGCGCGGTCATCGCCTGGGCGATCATCGAAGCCTTCGCACGCGGCAAGGCTTCGATGCTGGGTGCGGCGTCGGGCGTGATCGCAGGCCTCGTCGCCGTCACGCCGGCAGCGGGCCTGATCGGGCCGATCGGCGCCATCGCTCTCGGCGCGATCGCCAGCGTGGTCTGCTACTGGTTCGTCGCAGTGGTGAAGATCAAGGCTGGCTATGACGACACGGCTGACGTCTTCGGCATCCACGGCATCGGCGGTATCGTCGGAGCCATCGGCACGGGCATCTTCGTGTCGGCCGATCTCGGCGGCATCGGCTATGGCGATGGCGTGACGATGGGAGCGCAGGTCTATTCGCAGATCGTCGCCGTCGGCATCACGATCCTGTGGGGCGGCATCGTTTCGGCGATCCTCTACAAGCTCGTCGACGTGCTTGTCGGCCTGCGCCCGAGCGTCGAAGCCGAGCAGCAGGGTCTCGACCTCACCTCACATGGCGAGGCGGCCTACCACTCGTAAGCTCAGGATCCTCCCAGATCCCGTCGCGGCGCAATCGCGCCGCTACTCGGGGCCCGGTTCGCCGGGCCCCTTTTTCATGGGCGTCATGCAGCCTTCATGAAAGGCCGCTATTTCGAAATCAGTCGCAGTTGACCGCGGATGTAACGGCAGCGCGCGGCGACACGGGAAGGTCGGGTCCGATACCCGGCCTTTTTGCGTTTCCCGGGCTGATGTTCCCCATGGTAAGCGCGCCGATGCGAAACCCTGTAAACCTGCAACCCGTAGCTGCATTTCGTCTGACCGAGGTGCAAGCGTGCAGAAGCAGTACAGGTATGAGTGCGTCGTCGACATTTTCGACGGATGGATGGTGTGGGATCTGAAGCTCGACGTGCCGGCCGAACATGCCGGCGCCGTGCTTGTCGGGCTGACCGAGACGGAGGCCGAGGCGTTCTGCCAACTGCTCAACATGGCCCGCGCGGCGTGAGGACGGGCGTCCGTCACCTCTCGTAAGCGCAGCCGACCTTTTCGGCGCGGGCGCAGTGTGCGACGAAGCGGCATGACGCCTTCGCAACTGCACACGACACCTGCCGCGCGGCACAGCTGGCGCGACAATCTCCAGGGTCAGGTCTTCGGCATCGTGATGACCGCGTTCGGCGTCTCGATCCTGCGGGCCGCCGGCCTCGTGACGGGGCAGACCGCCGGGCTGTCGCTGCTTGTCTCCTATGCGAGTGGGATCAGCTTCGGCGTCGCCTTCTTCCTCATCAACCTGCCGTTCTTCGCCTTTGCGTGGCAGCGCCTTGGCTGGCGGTTTGCGGCGCGGTCGGTCGTCTCGACGGTCGCGATCTCGCTGCTGGTCGATCTTGCGCCATACCTTATCCGCTATGCGCATCTCGATCTGGTGACGGCAGCCGTGCTCGGCGGGGCAGCCTCGGGTTTCGGGCTGATCGCGCTCTTCCGGCACGGGGCCAGCGCCGGCGGGCTCGGTATTCTCGCCGTCTACCTGCAGGACAGAACCGGCTTTCGCGCCGGCTGGACGCAGCTCATCGTCGATAGCGCCATCTTTGCGGCGAGCTTCCTCGTGCTCGACTGGCGCGCGGTGATCGTCTCCTTCCTTGGAGCGATCGTGCTCAATGTGATGATCGCCTTCAACCACCGGCGCGACTGGTACGTCGCGCACTAGGCTTTGCGGTCAGAAGCCGCGCTGAGTGGCCTCGTCGGCGAGGTTCTGGCGCGGGCGCGGGCCGATCTGCTGGATCACGAGCCCGGCGGCGAGCGAGCCGAGTGCGCCGCACTCCGCGAGCGGACGGCCCTTCGTGTAGCCGTGCAGGAAGCCGGCTGCATAGAGATCGCCGGCGCCCGTCGTGTCGACCAGTTCGTGGATGGCGAGCGGTTCGATCGGGACCGTCTCGCTGCCGCGCACGGCGACCGAGCCCTTTTCGGACCGGGTGATGGCGGCGACCTTGCAATCCTTGCGGATCGCGTCGAGCCCGGCCTCGAAGGACGAGGTCTGGTAGAGCGACTTCAGCTCGCTCTCATTGGCGAAGACGATGTCGACCGTGCCTGAGCGCATCAGCTCCAGGAACTCTTCCCGGTAGCGGTCGACGCAGAAGGGGTCGGAGAGCGTCATCGAGACTTCTCGCCCGGCCGCGTGCGCGATTGCGGCTGTGCGGCGGATCGCTTCCTTGGCGCGGGGTGGGTCCCAGAGATAGCCCTCGAAATAGGTCACGCGCGCACCACGCGCCTTGTCCTCCTCGACATCCTCCGGCCCAAGTTCGACGCAGGCGCCGAGATAGGTGTTCATCGAGCGCTCGCCATCCGGCGTCACGAAGATCATCGAGCGCGCGGTCGGTACGCCGCCGGTCAGCGGCGCGGTGTCGAAGGCAACGCCCTGCGCGCGGATATCGTGCGTGTAGAGCCGGCCGAGATGATCAGCCGAGACCTTGCCGAAGAAGGCCGCGCGGCCTCCGAAACTCGCAACGCCTGCTGCCGTATTGCCTGCGCTGCCGCCGGACGCCTCGATCGCCGGGCCCATGCGATCGTAGAGCAGCTCGGCCCGCTCGGCGTCGATCAGGTTCATGGCGCCCTTGATGATCCCGTTGCCGACGATGAAATCGTCCTCGCAGCGGGCGATGATGTCGACGATGGCGTTGCCGATGCACAGCACGTCGTATTCGGCCATCAATGTCTCCGGGAGGCTTTCGTTGGACGGGACTGCCGGTTTAGCGGCTGACGCGGCAAATGCAATGCGGCGGCTTGTGCCGCCCGGCGGCCGCGCCTACCTGCGCAGGCGCAAGGAGTGCCTGCCGATGATACCCGCTGCCGCTTCGTCCGCCTTGTCGGATCTGTTTCGTCCCGAATTCCGCAGCGCGCTGTGGAAGACGCTGGGGCTGACCATCGCGGCGCTGATCGGCCTGTGGTTTGCCATCTCGTGGGGCTTTGCGACGCTCGCTTTGCCTGTGCTGGAAGCGTGGATACCCGACTTGCCCGAGTGGACTGCCTGGCTCGGCACGTTCTCCGGCGTGCTTGCCGGCATCGCGCTTGCCGCCGGCCTCGCCTTCCTGATTGCGCCGGTCTCGGCAGTCATCGCCGGGCTCTTCCTCGACGACGTGGCGGATGCCGTCGAGAAGACGCACTACCCGAACGAGGCGCCGGGGCGCGCCATGGCCATCGTGCCGGCTGTCGTCCACTCGCTGAAATTCCTCGGCATCGTCGTCCTCGGCAACCTCTTCGCGCTGATGCTGCTCCTCATCCCCGGCATCAACCTCATCGCCTTCTTCGTGGTGAACGGCTATCTGCTGGGGCGCGAATATTTCGAGTTCGCGGCCATGCGCATCCTCGGCGAGGCGGATGGCAAAGAGTTGCGGCGCAGCCATGCGGGCACGGTTTTTGCCGCCGGCATGATCCTCGCCCTGTTCCTCGCGATCCCGTTCCTCAACCTCCTGACCCCGCTCTTCGCAGCGGCCATGATGGTGCATCTGGCGCGTGCGATCACGCGTCGGGCAGGCCGTCAGCCGGTGCGGCAGGCAGTGTGACGAGCGGCGCGGGAACGCTCGTCGTCTTTTCCTTCGACTTGCAGATGTCGGCGATCACGCAGGCCGGACAGTCGGGCTTGCGCGCCTTGCAGACATAGCGACCGTGCAGGATCAGCCAGTGATGCGCGTGGCGCATGTAGTGGTCGGGGATGACGGCCACGAGCGCCGCTTCGACCTGGTCGGGCGTTTTGCCCGGCGCGAGGCCGATTCGGTTGCCGATGCGAAAAATATGCGTGTCGACCGCCATCGTCTTCTGGCCGAACGCCATGTTGAGGACGACGTTCGCCGTCTTGCGGCCGACGCCGGGCAGCTTCGTCAGGAGACCGCGGTCGGCAGGCACCTCGCCTCCATGCTCATCGATCAGCGCCTGCGAGAGCGCGATGACGTTCTTCGCCTTGTTGCGCCAGAGGCCGATCGTGCGGATCTTCTCGCCAACCTTTTCCTCGCCAAGCGCCAGCATCTTCTGCGGCGTGTCGGCGAGCGGGAATAGGCCGCGCGTCGCCTTGTTGACGCCGGCGTCGGTCGCCTGTGCCGAGAGGACTACTGCGACGAGGAGCGTGAACGGGTTCACATGTTCCAGTTCGCCCTCGGGCTCCGGCCGCTGGACCTCGAAGCGGCGGAAGATCTCCTCGATCTCCGCCTTCGTGTAGACCGTGAGCGCGCGGCGCGGCCGGGGCCGCGGCTTTACGCCGGGCTTCACTTTCGTGAGCGGCCGACCCTCGCTGTCAGTCACGATTGCGGCCTTTTGGCCCTTCAGTTTTTCCATGCGCTTCCTATACTTTGCGTGCATGACGCTGGCAAAAGCCGACGAGCCCTTTTTCGATGCGACGCTGACCCCGCACCGTTCGCTGGGGCAGACCGGATTCAAGGTGCTGATGGCCATCCTCCTCGTCTTCTGGCTGGTGCTTGGCGGGGCCTTCCTGTCGATCGGCGCGTGGCCGATCTTCGGCTTTCTGGGCCTCGACATCGTCGCGATCTGGGCGGCGTTCTACTGGAACTATCGCGCCGCGCGGGCGCGCGAACTGGTGTCGGTGTCGCGGACGAAGCTCGCGATCCGCAAAATAGCGCCTTCGGGCAAGTCCGAGGATCACGGCTTCAACCCGTTCTGGGCGCGGCTCAAGGTAGACCGGCATGAGGAAATCGGCGTGACGGCGATCGCCGTGACGGGGGAGGGGCGGACCGTGGGCATCGGCTCATTCCTCAATCCGGATGACCGCGAAAGCTTCGCCAAGGAGTTCGGTCGGGCCCTCGCTACGGCCCGCGCGGGCTGATCCGGAATCGGGTGGCAGACGCCGGCTTTCGGCGCGATAACGGGCCGAACGAAATTGCCGAGCACCGTCATGAACGCCCCATCGCCGACCCTTCACCGCGACATCACGCCTTCAGGGAGCGACTACGAGATCGTGCGCCGGACGATCGAGACAATCAGCCTCGACTATCGCGACCAGCCATCGCTCGACCGGCTGGCCGAAGCCGTCGGCGAGACGCCGGCAGGGCTGCAGCGGCTTTTCACGCGCTGGTGCGGGCTGTCGCCCAAGGCCTTCCTGCAGGCAGTCACGCTCGACCATGCGCGCCGGCTGCTCGATGGCGGGCTGCCGCTGCTCGATGCGAGCCTGGAAGTCGGCATGTCCGGGCCGGGGCGACTCCACGATCTCTTCGTGACGCATGAGGCTATGTCGCCCGGCGTCTACAAGGAGCGGGGAAGGGGGGTGGAGCTTCGCTATGGCTGGCATGCCTCACCCTTCGGCAAGGCGCTCGCGATCGTCACCGACCGCGGCCTCGCCGGCCTCGCCTTCTGCGATGCGGGCGAAGAGGATACGACGTTCGAAGACATGCGCCGCCGCTGGCCGAATGCGACCTATGTCGAGGATGTCGAGGCGACAGCGCCCTATGCACGCCGCATCTTCGAGCCGTCCCGCTGGGCGGACGACCAGCCGCTACGCGTCGTCCTCATCGGCTCGGACTTCCAGGTGCGCGTCTGGGAAGCGCTGTTGCGCGTGCCGTTCGGCAAGGCCTGCACCTATTCCGATCTCGCCGACGGCATCGGTGCGCCAAAGGCAGCGCGTGCGGTCGGCGCGGCGGTCGGCGCGAACCCGATCTCTTTCGTCATCCCGTGCCACCGGGCGCTCGGCAAGTCCGGTGCGCTCACCGGCTATCACTGGGGGCTGACGCGGAAGCGGGCGATGCTCGGCTGGGAGGCCGGCCGGCTCGGCAGCGCGGGAAAGGTTTCTTAAGGCCTTGCTGATCTAGTCGAAGCATGGAGCAACATCCGTGCGCGACCTGCCGTGACAATTGCTGTGCACCGCTTCGCGGCCTGAAGGTTACGAGAGCGGAGTTCGACCGCGTCTTCTCCGACAAGGTCGACCGCCTCTCGATCATCGACAACGGAGACTGGCTTCAGGTCTCTTCCACGAATGGCGCCTGTCCCAATCTTCGCGAAGGTCTCTGCCAGGTCTATGATGATCGGCCGATGGAGTGCCGGCTTTTCCCCTACACGATCGAGACCATCACGCCGCGCGACCAGGTGGTGCAGGTCTACGTTCACGGATCCACGCACTGTCCTGCCCGTGAGCAACTGAAGCCGGCCGTTACCACGGCGCATGCCATGGTGTCGGATTTCTGCGCGGAAGCGTTTCCGCATCTGTCGGCCGACATCACGATCATCGATCGTCCAAACCCGGTGGTTCTGCGCGTTTCCCGCGCTGCCCGAAGGTTTCGGTTGGCGACGACGCTCTAGGTCGGTATCGAAGCTTTCAAGGCGGTCCCTCTCTGGTCTGCCAGTGGAGGCCCTGCAGTGATCATCGTCGTCGGTTCCATCAATCTCGACCTCATCGCCACCGTAGACCGTCTGCCCGGTCGCGGGGAAACAGTGCCGGGCGATGCGTTCAAGACCTCGCCGGGAGGCAAGGGTGCAAACCAGGCGCTGGCTGCCAGGCGCGCCGGCGCCGAGGTGTCGATGGTCGGTGCCGTCGGGCGCGATCCGTTCGCCGACACGGCGCTCGCCTGCCTGCGCGAAGGACTGGTCGACGTCTCGGCCGTGCGCGAGGCTCATGCCTCGACGGGCACGGCACTCATCCTCGTCGAGCTTGGCGGGGGCGACAACGTCATCGCGGTCGTGCCGGGCGCGAACGCGACGGTCAAGCCTGCCGATTTCCGCACGATCGAGTTTTCGCCGGAAGACGTCCTCCTTGTGCAGAACGAGATACCTCCTGCGACCATCAAATCGGCGCTGGAGGCGGCGCGCGGAGCAGGCGCAAAGTCTATCTACAACGTCGCACCGTTTCGCGAAGACACGGTCGACTGCGTGCCGCTCGCCGACTATCTCGTCGCCAACGAAACCGAGTTCGACCTCTATGCAAAGCTGCTCGGCCTCTCGGGGGCCGACCGGCGCGCGCAGATGCAGGCCTATGCGAAGCAGACCGGCAATACGGTGATCGTGACGCTTGGCCCCGACGGCGCGATGGCAGCCATGCCGGAGGGCATCTTCCAGGTGCCGGCGCCGAAGATCGAAGCCGTCGATACGGTTGGCGCCGGTGATACGTTCTGCGGCTATCTGGCGGCCGGGCTCGAGGCCGGGCTCGGCCTCGAGGATGCCATGCGGCGGGCAACGCGGGCGGGCGCGCTCGCCTGTCTCAAGCCGGGCGCCCAGCCATCGATCCCGCATGCGCGGGACGTGGATGCGTTTGCGGGCTAATTCAGCCGCGCGAGACGCTCGGTCAGGAGCGCGAAGAAGCCGTCGCTGTCGATCTCGCGCATGACCAGCGCGTTCTTCGGCTTCTCGACGATGCCCCACCAGTCGACGACGGTGGCGCCGAGCGTCAGCTCGGACTTTGTCTCCACCTCGACATAGCATTCGCGGCCGGTAAAGAGTTCCGGCTTCAGGAGCCAGGCGATGACGCAGGGGTCGTGCAGCGGGCCGCCGTCGGAGCCGTATTTCTCGACGTCGTAGCGCTCGAAGAAGTCGAGCATCTCGGCGGTCGCCTTGCCGACCTTGTTGCCGAGCGCGCGGATCGCCTCGACGCGGGCACGCGTGGTGAGCGCCTTGTGGGTGACGTCGAGCGGCATCATCGTGATCGGGACGCCCGAGCGGAAGACGACGTCGGCGGCGTGCGGGTCGACATAGATGTTGAATTCAGCGGACGGCGTGACGTTGCCCTGTTCGAAATAGCCGCCGCCCATCAAGACGATGCGCTCGATGCGCGACGCGATCGCCGGCTCGCGCACCAGTGCCAGCGCGATGTTCGTCAGTGGCCCGAGCGGGCAGAGCGTGACGGTGCCCAGCGCTTGCGCCATCAGCGTGGCGACGATGAAGTCGACCGCGTTCTCGTCCTCGAGCCGCATTGTCGGTTCGGGCAGTTCCGGACCGTCGAGGCCGGTCTTGCCGTGGACGTGTTCGGCCGTCACCAGCGGACGGACCAGCGGTCGCGGCGCGCCGGCATAGACCTTCGTCTCGGGCTTTCCGGCCAGCTCGCAAATCTTCAGCGCGTTCTTCTGCGTCAGCGGCAGCGGCACGTTGCCTGCGACGGCCGTGATGCCGAGCACGTCGAGCTCGGGGCTCGCGAGCGCGAGCAGAATCGCGACCGCGTCGTCCTGGCCGGGGTCGGTATCGATGATGATCTTGCGTGCCGCCATTGGGGTCGAGTGCTCCTTGATTCCCTGATTGCGGCGGACCATATCAGCAGGGCAGGCGGAAATGCCATTCGGGTTTTCGCCTCGAACGTCGCTCGAAGAGGACATTCACGATGACGCGCATGACGCCTTTTTCGAACCCGCTGCTGCTCGGGTTCGACACGATGGAAAAGACGCTCGAGCGCGTCGCAAAGTCCGGCGACAGCTATCCGCCCTACAACATCGAACGCCTGAAGCTGAACGGCGTCGCGGGTGACCGCCTGCGGATCACGCTCGCGGTTGCGGGCTTCACCGACGCCGACCTTGAAGTCACAACGGAAGAAAACCAGCTCATCGTCCGCGGCAAGCAGACCGAAGATGGCGAGCGCGAATTTCTCCACCGCGGGATCGCTTCGCGCCAGTTCCAGCGGGTCTTCGTGCTCGCCGACGGCATGCGGGTGGGCCAGGCGGAATTAAAAAACGGACTGCTTTCGATCGACGTCGATCGACCCGAGCCCGAGCGACTGGTGCGACGCATCTCGATCGCAGTGAAGGACTGACGGCGCAGCGGAACGAACGGCACTTTGACGGGTTGGTCATCAGACGGCCCGGCACACAGGAGGCTTGACCATGAATCCGACCCACGACCAGACCACCCTGACCGAGACCGAACTCGCCCATCTCGGCGAAGGCATGATCGCCTATCTGCGCGAGATCGATGCCTCGGAGCTTGCCGACAAGTTCCCGGGGGCGCCGAAGATCGCGCCGGGCACGCGCCTGTGGGCGCTGTTTGCGGCGGACGGCAGCCCGATCCTGCTCTCGGACGAGCGCGAGCGCGCGCTTGCCGGCGCTCTCGAGCACGAGCTCACGCCAGTCAGCATCCACTGATCTGAAAAGAGTTCGAGCCGGGCGGTTGTCCGGCTCAGGCTGCGTTGGAGGCCGGCGCTTCAGAGAGAAGCGCATGAATGGCCGACGCATCCTTGGTGCCGCGGATCTTTGCGACCGTGTCGGCATCGCGCAGCACGCGGGCGATCCGAGAAAGCGCTTTCAGATGATCGGCGCCGGCGCTTTCGGGCGCCAGCAACAGGAAGACGAGGTCAACCGGCTCGTCGTCGATCGCTTCGAAATCGATCGGCTGTTCCAGCCTGGCGAACACGCCCGTGATCCGCTTCACGCCCGGCAGCTTGCCGTGCGGGATCGCAATTCCGTTGCCGACGCCGGTCGAGCCGAGGCGCTCGCGCTGCAGGACGGTGTCGAAGACCTCGCGTTCCGGGATGCCCGTTATCTGGGCGGCTTTTTCGGAGACGAGCTGCAGAAGCTGCTTCTTGGAATTCGCACGCAGCGCCGGCATTACCGCCGATACGTCGATCAGATCGCTCAGATCCATTCCCAAATCCCTCTTGCCCTCGGCGCGCGTCTTGCGGCTGCGTCCGATGTGCTGGCCAGCGCGCTGTTCATCAGCGCGCGGCGGATGCCGACATTGGGTCGATCCAGCCGATGTTGCCGTCGGCCCGGCGGTAGACGATGTTGACCCGCTCGTCGCCGGCGTTGCGGAAGACGAAGACGGGGCTGTCCTTGGTGTCGAGTTCGATCACCGCGGAGGCAACCGACATGGTCTTCAGCGAGAGCGCGGTCTCGGCGACGATTGCCGGCGCGTACTCCTCGGAGACCTCTTCGTCTTCGTCGGCAACGGCCGCGACGACGCGGTAGTCGATCATTTCCTCGGCTATGCCGTTGTTGTTGCCCGAAGGATGGGCCTTGAGGCGGCGCTTGTAGCGACGCAGGCGCTTGTCTAGGCGCTCGGCAGCTGCGTCAAAAGCCGCCTGCGGCTCCTGCGCCTGGCCGGTCGCCTGCAGGCTCATGCCGGAATCGAGCCGCAGCAGGCAATCTGCCGAATAGCGCGAGCCGCTCTTCTCCACCGTCACGTGGCCCGAATAGCCGCCGTCGAAATACTTCTCGATCGCCTCGCCGACACGGTCGGAAATGCGCGTGCGGAAGGCTTCGCCGATGTCCATCTGCTTGCCGGAGATTCTCAGGCTCATGATCGAAACTGCCCTCGGTTTCTTGTGCAGGCCCAGTGTGCCCAGTCTATACCCGTGACGCCCGCGCACAAGCCGAAGCGGTGTGGACAATCGCATTCCGGTGTCCGCCGCACGCTGCCGCCGCGCCAGCGCGTGGCAACGGAACGCGGCCGGCTTTGGCCGGGTTCCTCATGCGGCCGGGCTTCTAGAGACTTGGCCCCCCGATGTCAACGAAGGCACCTGAAACGCGAGGTCAGCCGTTGATTGCTGCGAGGGCGCGCTTTTCACGGCGACGCTGGACGGAAGAGGGAATGGCCATCGATTCCCGATACTTGGCGACCGTGCGTCGCGCGATGTCCACGCCGGCTTTCTTCAAAAGGTCGACGATGGTGTCATCCGACAGGACATCCTGCGGCGCTTCCTTTTCGATCATCTCGCGGATGCGGCGGCGCACGGCTTCCGACGAATGCGCATCGCCGCCTTCCGACGAGGCGATGGCTACGGAAAAGAAATAGCGGAGTTCGAACACGCCGCGCGGGGTCATCATGAACTTGCCGGCGGTAACGCGGCTCACCGTCGATTCGTGCATACCGATGGCATCGGCCACGGTGCGCAGGTTCATCGGGCGCAATTCGCCGACACCGGACGTCATGAAGCGGTCCTGCTGGCGGACGATCTCGGAGGCAACCTTGAGTATGGTGCGCGCGCGCTGGTCGAGCGAGCGCGACAGCCAGTTGGCGGTCTGCAGGCAGCCGGACAGGAACTCGCGCTCCTGCGCATCGGACGTCACGCGCGCGACGCGATGGTAGTAGGTCTGGTCGACCAGCACCTTGGGCAGCGTCGTCGGGTTCAGCTCCACGGCCCAGCTGCCGTCCGGAGCGGCCTTCACGATCACGTCAGGTACGATCGGATCGGCAACACCTGCGCTGAAGGCCGAGCCCGGACGCGGATCAAGCGCGCGCAGTTCGGCCATCATGTCGACGAGGTCCTCGTCGTCGACGCCGCAGATGCGGCGCAGCTGTGCGAAATCGCGGCGGGCGACGAGTTCGAGATTGTCGACCATGGCGCGCATGGCCGGATCGAGCCGGTCGCGGGCGATGAGCTGGAGACGCAGGCAGTCGGCGAGGCCGAGCGCGAACAGGCCGGCAGGCTCGAAACTGCGGCAACGTTCGAGCACACGCTCGACGGTGCGCACTGAGACGCCCAGCCGCTCGGCCGTCTCGATCGGGCAGCCGCGAAAATAGCCGGCCTCGTCCAATTGGTCGGCAAGGTCGGCGGCAACCATGCGTTCGCGCGCGCCGTGGAAGGCGAAGGCGGCCTGCTCGGCAACGTGCTCCCGAAGCGTCAACTCCGGACCGGCCATGTTCTCGAAGCCGGACAGGTCGCCGCTGCCGGACGCCGTCGCGCCGGGCGCCGACTTCCAGTTCATCGCGAGTTCCGGGCCGACATTCTCGCTGCGGCCAGGGTCGTCAGGGAAAAGGTTTTCGAGCGAGGTGTCGAAGCGATCGGCGATCATCCCGGCATCGGGGATCGAGGTTTCGTCCCAGCTGTCTTCGGCCTCAGCGCGCGGTTCCGGTCGGTCGTCATCGATCGGCGCCTCGGCGCCGGCGCGCTCGACCAGCGGGTTGCGCTCGATCTCGTCGTCGATGAAGCGTTCGAGTTCGAGATGGCTGAACTGCAGAAGGCGGATCGACTGCAGCAGCTGGGGTGTCATCACCAGCGATTGCGACTGACGCAGCTGAAGTTTCGCACCCAACGCCATGACTACGCCGACACCCCCTGCCCATTGTGTGGGCACCGGACGCAATCAAACTGGCCCGCTCCTTGCCTGTCAAGGCGCCTGTAAATGATGGAAGAGGATGCCGGAGCGGGTGCGACGCTCTGGCGCGCTAGAGGCTGAAGCCTTCGCCAAGATACAGCCGGCGAACATCGGCGTCGCGCACGATTTCGTCCGGCGTGCCGTGGGTCAGGACCTGGCCGGCATGGATGATGTAGGCGCGCTCGACGAGGCCGAGCGTCTCGCGGACATTGTGGTCGGTAATCAGGACGCCGATGCCGCGGGCGGTCAGGTGCCGGACGAGCTGCTGGATGTCGCTGACGGCGATCGGGTCGACGCCGGCGAAAGGCTCGTCAAGGAGCATGAAGGCGGGATTGCTGGCAAGGGCCCGCGCAATCTCCAGGCGTCTGCGTTCGCCACCCGACAGCGAGATCGCGGGAGATTTCCGCAGATGCGCGATGTGAAACTCTTCAAGGAGTTCGTCGAGCCGCTCCGCGCGCACGCTGCGCTTCTTCTCGGTGACTTCGAGAATGGCGCGGATGTTGTCCTCGACCGACAGGCCGCGGAAAATCGAGGCTTCCTGCGGCAGGTAGCCGATGCCGAGGCGCGCGCGCCGGTACATCGGCAGGTGCGTCACGTCGTGGCCGTCAATCTCGATCGTGCCGGCATCGACGGGCACCAGGCCGGTGACCATGTAAAAGCAGGTCGTCTTGCCGGCGCCGTTGGGGCCGAGCAGGCCGACAGCCTCGCCCGCGCGCACGGCGAACGAGGCGCCCGAGACGACCTTGCGGCCTTTGTAGCTCTTGGTCAGCCCGTTGGCGACGAGCGTGCCTTCATGATGCTCGTGGTCCATGCCGGCGGTGGCGTGCGTGTCGGGTGCGCGCATCAGCGGTTGGCTGATCCGGGCTGGAGAAGCATGCGCACGCGGCCGGAACCCTGCTGGTTGCCGCCGCAGCCATCGAGCTTGGCGAGGCCGGAGCTCATCTGCACGGTGAGCCTGCAGCCGATGATGACGTTGCTGCCTTCGGTCAGCACGACTTCTCGTCCCGAGACGACGAGCACTTCGCTGCGAAGATCGAAATCGGCACGATCGCCGGTAGCGACCTGGGCGGCAGTCGAGACGTGGACGCCGCCGGTGACTTCGATGCGGTCGATGTCGGAGGAACCTGCGCCACCGGTGCTTGCCCCGTCGGCGGAATAGAAGACGGTCATCGCGCCCGCACGCATGCGGGTCGCGCCCTGAACGACGGAGACGTTGCCGTCGAAGACCGCCTTGCGCTCGGCGTCGCGGACCTCGAGGCGATCGCTTTCGATCTCGATCGGCTGGTCCGAGGTGAGCCGCATCTCGGTGCGACGGTCGGACTGGGCCTGGGCGGTCGCAGCGCCGAACAGCAGCAAAGCTGTGCAGGCAAGGATCACACTAGTCTTCAACGGTCTCTCCCGTCATGTTCTGCGGCTGGCGGACCGAGGCCGGATCGATCTTCATGCGGACGCGGTTTTCAAAGACGAGCACCGCGCCGCGCTCGCGTACGCTGAACGAATCCGCCGTGATGGACGAGCCGTCAAGCTCGATCGCGACGGGGTCGTTGGTGGACAGGCTGCCGTCCTCGACGCCGACATCCGCGCTGGCAAAGGTCGCCTTGATGCCGTTGTCGGTCGTGATCGTCATGCCGCCAGTGATCAGGAGCGTGTTCGCCTCGCGGTCGAATGTGCCGGCCGCTGCCTCGACCTGCGCGATGTTGGACACGTCGAAGGGGAGGCTTGCCGATATGCCTTCGAGATCGATGCGGGCGGCGTTGCCGATATCCTGGACGGCCCGGTCGGCGACCATGGAATAGGGGCGGTTGTCGCCGGTGAAGCCGTCGAGCTTTGGATTGGCCATGACGAGACGGCCGTCCTCGACGCCCGAAGACGCAAGATCGACCGATACGCCTTCAGGTATCGCCATCCAGGCGCGCGCGCCGAAGGCTGCGATCATCGCGACCGCTGCAAGAGGCAGCGCGATCTTCAGCAGGCGCACGAAGCCGGAATGGCGGCGCGCGCTCGCGATCGCCGCCTGCGAGCGTGGCCGAGGCGGTGTCGCCCTTCCGGCCCGCCCGATATCGCCTGCTGTCCGATCCGCCATCTTAAACCCTAACAGCGCCGCGACAGCCTCGTGCCGTCCGCTTGCCGCCTGCTTCGATCCTGTGCGTCCAAAATCCGGCGCGACGAGGAATTGTGCAGTGCTCAGCGCTGGTTACACCGCAATATGGTTATTTTTGGCTGAATGCCAACTGCCCCGCCGCAACCGTCGGCCATCTTCCCATGACGATCAAGCTCGACTAGACAGAAGCGCCCATCGAGGAGACTGCCGCCATGGCTTCCAAGGCCGACGAGATGATCGATCGCAGGCGCCTGCGGCGCAAGCTGACCTTCTGGCGCGTCGTCGCCTTTCTGGTGCTGGCCGGCGTGATCGCTGGCTCGGCCTACTGGATGGCAGGCGACCGTGCCGGCTCGGCGCTTCCCCATATTGCGCGGGTCGAGATCTCCGGGACTATCACCGACGACAAGGAGTTGCAGGAGCGTCTCGAACGCATTCGCGAGTCCGCGGCCGTGCAGGGCGTCATCATTGCCGTCAATTCGCCGGGCGGCACGACCACCGGAGGGGAAGCCATCTTCGAGGCGGTGCGCAAGCTCGCCGAGGAAAAGCCCGTCGTCGCCCAGGTTAGCACACTTGCTGCATCGGCCGGCTACATGATCGCCACGGCTGCCGACCACATCGTCGCGCGCCAGTCCTCCATCGTCGGCTCGATCGGCGTGCTGGTGCAGTATCCCGACGTCACGGGCCTGATGGAAAAGATCGGCGTACAGCTCGAAGGCGTGAAGTCCTCGCCGCTCAAGGCCGAGCCTTCGCCCTTCTCGCCCACGACCGAGGAAGAGCGCGCGATGCTGCGCCGCCTCGTGATGGATTCCTATGACTGGTTCGTCGATCTCGTCGACGAACGCCGTCCGATGACGCGGGCGCAGGTGCTGGCGGTGGCCGACGGCTCGATCTTCACCGGCCGGCAGGCGCTGGAGCGCCAGATGGTCGATGCGCTCGGCGGGGAAGAGGTCGTGCGGGCGTGGCTCGAGGAGCGCGGTGTCGCCGAAGACCTTGAGATCGTCGACTGGAGGTCGCGCTCGTCGCGCGCGAGCCTTCTGGGCTTCAACTCATGGACCGGCCTTGCGGCGCGGCTGCTCGGCCTGCCCGACGACGACCTGCTGCGCACCATCGGCGCCGACCGCATGTTTCTTGACGGGCTACAATCGGTCTGGCAACCTAATCTGAACGTCGGGCGCGACTAAGAATAACAAGAAAATCAGGAAGCTAGCTTGCGCCATTCGGCGCGTTGCGGGGAAGCATCGAATGATCAAGTCCGAACTCGTGCAGACGATTGCCAATCGCAATCCGCATCTCTTCCTTCGAGACGTCGAGAACATCGTCAACGCCGTGCTCGACGAGATCACCGATGCGCTGGCCGACGGCAATCGCGTGGAATTGCGCGGCTTCGGAGCCTTTTCGGTCAAGAATCGTCCCGCCCGCGTCGGACGCAACCCGCGCACCGGTGAAGCCGTTGAGGTCGAGGAGAAATGGGTGCCCTTCTTCAAGACCGGCAAGGAGCTGCGCGAGCGGCTTAACGGCGGAGACACGGCCCCGCGCAAATAGGGCCTTTTGCATATGAACCGTATCGTTGCCGTCGTGATCATCGTTCCGCTCGCCATCATCCTGATCGCGCTGGCAGTCGCCAACCGCGCACCCGTGGCGCTGACCTTCGACCCGTTCAATCCCGGCAATCCCGCGCTGACGATCCAGGCGCCGCTCTTCATCGTCGTCATCTTCATGGTTGCGATCGGCATGCTGATCGGCAGCCTCGTGACGTGGCTGAAGCACGCCCACTATCGCAAGAAGGCTCGTGAGGCGGTCAACTCGACCGCGGTCGCGCGGCCTCGGGCGTGAGGTTCGTCTCGGCCGCCGAGGTCGATGCAGCGCTTACCTTCACCGGTCTGATCGATACGCTGCGCGACGCCTTCGTGAAGGGCGCCGTCCAGCCGGTGCGCCATCACCACACGGTCGAACGGCCGTGCGCATCCGACACGACACTTCTGCTGATGCCAGCCTGGAGCGACTTCACGCAATCCGGCGACGGCTTCATGGGCGTCAAGATCGTCACCGTCTCCCCCGACAACAACAGCCTCGGCAAGCCCGCCGTCATGGGCGTCTACCTGCTTCTCGACGGTGCGACGGGTGAGCCGCTCGCGCTGATCGACGGGCAGCGGCTGACGCTGTGGCGGACAGCTTGTGCCTCCGCGCTTGCCGCCGACTATCTGGCACGACCCGATGCGCGCCGGTTGACTGTTATCGGAGCAGGCGCGCTGTCATCATTCCTTGCTCAGGCCCATGCTGCGATCAGGCCGATCGACCACGTCACGATCTGGAATCGCACGCCGGAGAATGCAGAGAAGGTCGCGGCGGGCCTGCGCGCCAAGGGGCTCGAAGCTTCCGTTGCGACCGATCTCGACGCGGCGGTTTCGGGCGCTGACATCGTCTCCTGCGCGACACTCTCCTCCGTGCCGCTGGTGCGCGGCGCGGCGCTCAAGGCAGGCACGCATGTCGATCTCGTCGGCGCGTTTTCGCCGTCCATGCGGGAGAGTGACGACGCGGCGATCGCCAAGGCGCGTGTCTATGTCGACACGATCGGCGGTGCGACGAAGGAAGCGGGCGACATCGTCCAGGCGATGGCCAGCGGGGCGCTGACACGGGAGGGGATCGTCGGCGACCTCTACGATCTAACGCGCGGGAAAGTCTCGGGTCGAGGATCGGCGGACGAGATCACGCTGTTCAAGTCGGTGGGTGCTGCGATCGAGGATCTGGCTGCGGGGATCGCGGTTTATCGGCGCGTTACGGGGTCGGCTCGTCGCTGACGTCTGCGCGTGGGAACCCCCACCCTGTATCCCTCCCCTCAAGGGGGAGGGGACGTTTAGCGTCCTGCTTCATCTTCGACGGTCGAGCCAGGCGAGCGTCTGCCCTCCCCCTTGAGGGGAGGGATAGAGGGTGGGGGTGCAATCGAAGGGCGCGAGCGTGGGACCGCCCGAGATTGCCCGGCCGCGCGGATCGTGCAAAAAGCGCGGCCAGCCCGGAGTTGGACCCGTTTGAGACCGAACCCCAGCAAGAAGCAGCACAAGGCACAGCCGCCGAAGCCTCGGCCGCAGGCGGACGCGCCCGTGCGCGTGGCGGCGCCAGTGAGGCGGCGCGAGGGCGCGTTGCCGGCCGAGACGCTGCCAGTCGTCCTGACCGTCGAGCCCAATGCCGACTACGCGCTGGTCGATAGCGGCAATGGGCGAAAACTAGAGCGCTACGGGCCCTATCTGATCGATCGCCCGGAAGGCCAGGCGCTCTGGCAGCCGGCGCTGGCCGAGAAAGACTGGGCGAAGGCCGATGCGGTCTTCACCGGCGACACGGACGAGGAGGGTCTCGGCCGCTGGCGCTTTCCACGCGAGCCGCTCGGCGAGACATGGCCGATGCGCCATGACGGCATAGACTATCTCGGGCGGTTCACCTCGTTTCGCCATGTCGGCGTCTTTCCCGAGCAGGCGACCCACTGGGCGCATATGGAAGGGCTGATCAAGTCGGCTGGACGGCCGGTGCGCGTGCTCAACCTCTTCGGGTATACCGGCCTCGCCTCGCTCGTTGCGGCACGCGCGGGTGCCGAGGTCACGCATGTCGACGCCTCCAAGAAGGCGATCGGCTGGGCGCGCGAGAACCAGGAGCGGGCGCGGCTGACCGACAAGCCGATCCGCTGGATATGCGAGGACGCGGTGCGCTTCGCCGAGCGCGAGGAGCGCCGCGGTAGCCGGTACGATATCGTGCTTCTCGATCCACCGGCCTTCGGGCGCGGGCCGAAGGGCGAGGTCTGGCAGCTCTTCGAACACCTGCCGGGCATGATCGAACTCTGCCGCTCGATCCTGACACCGACGCCGCTGGCGCTCGTGCTGACGGCCTATTCCATCCGCGCCTCCTTCTTTGCCATGCACGCTTTGATGCGCGACACGATGATCGGCATGGACGGGCGCGTGGAATCCGGCGAACTCGTCATCCGCGAGCAGACGGCGGGACGGCAGCTTTCGACCTCGCTCTTTTCCCGATGGGTGTCCAAATGAACGCCGGTGAGCGCCGCGTGGGGCAGGTGAAGGAGATCACCAGCCTCGCCAACGACATCATCAAGGACATCCGTTCGCTTCAACTGAAGAAGTTTCGCGATCGGGACGGGACGTTCCTTACCGAGGGCCTGAAGCTGGTGCTCGATGCGTTCGATGCCGGATGGGCGATCAAGACGCTGGTATACACCAAGGCGGGCAAGGGGAACGCGCTCGTCGAGAAGGCCGCGGCGCGCACGGTGGCGGCTGGCGGGCTGGTCATCGAGACGTCGGAGAAGGTGATGGGCGCCATCACCCGCCGCGACAACCCGCAGACCGTCATCGGCGTCTTCTCGCAGAAGACGACCGCGCTCGAGACCGTGAAGCCTGACGGTGACGCCGTCTGGATCGCACTCGACCGCGTGCGCGATCCGGGCAATCTCGGTACCATCATCCGAACGGCCGATGCCGTCGGCGCCGCTGGCGTCATTCTTGTCGGCGAGACAACCGATCCGTTCTCACTCGAAACGGTGCGCGCGACCATGGGCTCGCTCTTCGCGCTGCCGATCGTCAGGTCCTCGGTACCGGCCTTCAAGGCGTGGGCTGCAACCTCGGGCGCGCTTGTCGTCGGTACGCATCTGGCAGGCGCGGTCGACTATCGCAGCGTCGACTATGCCAGCCGTCCCGTCGTACTCCTGATGGGCAACGAGCAGCAGGGGCTGCCGGCCGACCTCGTCCAGGCCTGCGGCAAGCTCGTGCGCATCCCGCAGGCAGGCAAGGCGGATTCGCTCAATCTCGCAGTGGCGACCGGCGTGATGCTCTACGAGATCCGCCGCGACGCGCTGACCCTCCAAAGCCCCGGCAGGTCCTCATGAAGTCGCTCATCGTCTACGCCCTCATCGTCATTGCCGGCGTCGGGCTCGACCAGTGGATCAAGTACCTCGTCGAGACCGGCCTCGACATGCACACGATGATCGACGTGCTGCCGTTCCTGGCACTCTACCGTACGCACAATACGGGCATCGCGTTCTCGCTTTTGTCGGGGATGGGGAGCCCTGTGCTCGTGGCGCTGACGCTCGGCGTGACGCTTCTCGTCGGCTGGCTCGCGATCAAGTCGTCGCCAGAGCAGGTTTTCGCGCGACTTGGTTTCGCGCTGATCATCGCCGGCGCGATCGGCAACTTGATTGACCGCGTCTGGCTCGGCTACGTGGTCGACTACGTGCTCTTCCATCTGCCGAACTGGTCGTTCGCGATCTTCAATCTGGCTGACGCCTTCATAACGGTTGGCGCGGTGATGGTGGTGCTGGACGAATTCCTGACGTGGCGGCGCGAGAAGCGCGCAAAGGCGCAAGCACAACAATAACAATCCAAGGCGAGGAAACGGATGGCCAACAGCTTCAAGGCACTGCTCGTCAGCCGCGACGAGGCGAAGGTGCAGTCGGTAAACCGCGTCGAGATGACCGAGGACGAGCTGATGGACGGCGACGTCACCGTTGCGGTCGAAGCCTCCACGGTCAACTACAAGGACGGGCTCGCCATCACCGGCAAGGCGCCTGTCGTGCGCCGCTGGCCGATGATCCCCGGCATCGACTTTGCCGGGACCGTCGTCTCCTCCAGCCATCCGGACTGGACGGCTGGCGACAAGGTGATCCTCAACGGGTGGGGCACGGGCGAAACGCATTACGGCGCCTATGCCGGCCGCAGCCGCGTCAAGGGCGATTGGCTCGTCTCGCTGCCGCCTTCCATGAGCACGCGGCAGGCCATGGCGGTCGGCACGGCCGGCTACACGGCGATGCTTTCGGTGATGGCACTGGAGCGGCAAGGCATCACGCCAGACAGGGGGCCGGTCGTGGTCACTGGCGCGGCAGGTGGCGTCGGCTCCGTGTCGATCGCGATCCTCGCCAAGCTCGGCTACCACGTCATTGCCTCGACCGGCCGGCCCGAAGAGGAAGACTATCTTAAGGGGCTGGGCGCCGCCGAGATCATCGCGCGCGACGAGCTGTCCCAGCCGGCAAAGGCGCTCGGCCGGGAGCGCTGGGCAGGCGGCATCGATTCCGTTGGCAGCCAGACGCTCGCCAACCTCCTTTCGATGACGTCCTATGGCGGCGCGATCGCGGCCTGCGGGCTTGCCGGGGGCATGGACCTGCCGTCGAGCGTGGCGCCCTTTATCCTGCGCGGCGTGTCGCTTCTCGGCATCGATTCCGTGATGGCGCCGAGGGCGCTGCGCGTCGAGGCCTGGCAGCGGATAGCCCGCGATCTCGACGCCGCGAAGCTCGCTGCGCTCTCGAACGAGATCGGGTTCGACCAGATCGAGGAGATCGCGCGCGCCATCGTCGAGGGCAAGGTTCGCGGCCGCGTCGTCGTGAAAATGTGAAGGAATTTGCCGATCGTTAAAATTGCGAAGATCGGTCCCAGCCTTCCCTAAGCCTTCTCCTCTATGCTCCGCCGACGATGGTGGAGACGCGCAACAAATCCGACTGGCCGCAGGAGGCGGTGGCAGGGCAGCCTGCCGCTGACGTCCGGCGTCTGACGGTCGAACCGCCGCCGCTGGCTCCCTCGCTTGGCCAGCGCGATCCCGGCTGGGCGCTCTCGATCTTCGGTTTCGGACTGATCGTGCTTGCTGGCCTGGCTCACCTCGCCGAGGTGCCGCTGGTGATCTCAGGCGCAGTCGCGGTGCTCGGTATAGGGGCTCTTGCCGCGCGCATCCTTGCCGCGCGCGACGAGCGACAGCTTCGGAAGCTGCAGGCCAGCCGCAACCTGACGATCCGCGAAGAGTTCGATGTGCTCGCCGACCGGTTGTGGGAAGTGCAGGAGAGCGAAGAGCGCTTTCGGGGGCTGATCGACGCCGTCGGCGACATCGTCGTTCATCGCGACGCGGCGGGACGGATCACCTATGCCAATACGGTGCTGGGTGGGCTCACCGGCGATGCGGCTCGGTCCTTTCACGGGCGAACCCTGAGCGAGATCGGTATCGACGTGCCTGTGCCGGTGGTGGATGGCGATACGGACGCGCCGCAGCTTTCCTTCGTCGACGTTGCGATCCGCACGCCCGGCGGCCAGCGCTGGTATGCCTGGACGGAGCTTTCTGGCCGCGACAGTTCGACCGGTGCGATCATCCACCGCGCGATCGCCCGCGACATTACCGGCCGCAAGACGGCGGAGGCCGCGCTCCTCAAAGCGCGCGAGCGGGCGGAGTTTGCCAGCAACGCGAAGTCGCGCTTTCTGGCTACTGTCAGCCACGAGATCCGCACGCCCATGAACGGCATCATCGGCATGGCCAAGCTTCTCGCCGATACGCCGTTGTCGCCGGAGCAGCAGACCTACGTCAGCGCCGTCTCCACGTCGGCCCATGCCCTGCTTGCGCTGATGGAGGACGTGCTCGACTTCTCCAAGATCGAGGCCGGGCGGATCGACATCGACCTGCAGCCGACATCGGTGCGCGAGCTTGCTGAAAACGTCGTCGAGCTTCTGTCGGTGCGCGCGTTCGCCAAGGGGCTGGGCATTGCGAGCACGGTCGCACCCGACGTGCCGGCCACCATCGAGGCCGATCCGGACCGGCTGCGCCAGGTGCTGATGAATCTCGTCGGCAATGCGGTGAAATTCACCGAGCAGGGTGGCGTGCTGGTAGCGATCGCGCTCGCCGAGCAAGACGGGGCGACGACGCTTCGCCTTTCGGTCAGCGACACCGGCCCCGGCCTGACTGACGCCGACGCGGCGCGCATCTTCGGCGAGTTCGAACAGGCGCAGCCGACGAACCGTCATGCAGGTGCCGGCCTTGGCCTCGCCATCTCTCAGCGGATCATGGAGGCGATGGGAGGCACGCTTTCCGTCCAGTCGGAAGTCGGCAAGGGCGCGACCTTCACTGCGAGCATGCCGGTCTCGGCTAAGGGACATCTCGAGCCGCAGGCGCTGCTCGGCTGGCGCGTCCTCGTCCTGTCGCGCAGCCCGATGGAAGCTGAGGCCTTGCGGCGAACCATCGTTGCAGAAGGCGGGCTTGTGCGCGTTGCCCAGGATGCCTTGTCGGCGCCAGCCGTGTGGGACCTGCCCGGCGCACCGACCGCCGTCCTTGTCGATGCCGGGCTCGAGATCCTGGAGGGGGAGCAACTCGAGACGCTCGCAAGCCTCGGGCTGAAGCCGGATCGGGCCGTCACGATGATCGCGCCATCCGACCGCGCGCGGCTGTCGCGCTACCGCGCGGCAGGGTTCAGCGCCTTTCTTGCACGGCCGATCCGCAGCCGGACCCTGGTTCGCTTTCTGGCGGCGGACGACGCGGGTAGCCCGCGAACGTCTAACCTGTCCTCCGAGCCGGTCGGCAAGGCGGCCAACGGTCTGTCGGTGCTGGTCGCCGAAGACAATGCGATCAACGCGATGCTTGCCCGTGCGGCTCTCGAAAAGGCGGGACACGCCGTCCGGATCGTTGCGAACGGGCGCGAGGCGATCGAATCACTCGAAGGCGCAGGTCGTGCGCATTTCGACGTGATGCTTCTCGATATGCACATGCCGGTGATGGACGGCCTCGAAACCGTCTCGCGCGTGCGCCGGATCGAGGACGAACAGTCGCTCGCCCCAATCCCGATCATCATCCTGTCGGCCGACGGGCAGGAAAGCGCACGGCAGGCGGCACTTGCGCATGGAGCGGATGGGTTCCTGCTCAAGCCGGTCGATCCCGACCGACTGGTCGAAACGATCGTCGCGAAGGCATCGGGACTATAGGGCGCACCCTGCGGCGGTGACTTTGGCGGCCTGTCACGCTATTGTTGCGAGACAAGCGTAATCCCCCGCCCAGACCGGGGTCGAGGAGAATCGCCGTGTCCCACCAGATGCTTACAGAACACAGTGCAGGCCTTGTTGCGGCGCAGGCCGTCGGTTCCGGCCAGTCGGATCCGGCGCTTCTCGGTCGGATCGGGACGCTCGATGTGCGGCTTGCCGAGAGCGATCGAGAAGTCGCTGCCGCGCAAGCGCTGCGCGCACGGGTCTTCTGCGAGACCATGGGGTGGAAGAACGCCGGCCGTGAGCGGTGCGATGCCGATCGCTTCGATCCGGTGTGCGATCATCTGCTTGTCATCGACCGTGCCGCAGGTGATGCGATCGTGGGCACCTACCGGCTGCTTCGGCAGGACATGGCCTCTGCCGCCGGCGGGTTCTATTCGCAGGACGAATTCGAGATCGGGGCACTGTCGGCACGACACCCGACGCTGCGCTTCCTAGAACTCGGCCGATCCTGCGTGCTCGAACCCTACCGCACCAAGCGCACGATCGAGCTTCTCTGGCAGGGGATCTGGGCCTATGTGCGCCGCCACGACATCGGCGCGATGACAGGCTGTGCATCGTTCACCGGCACAATCCCTGCGGCGCATGCGGCTGCGCTGTCCTTCCTGCATCACAATTGCCGCGCGACGGGCGATTGGCTGGTCCCCGCTGTTGCGCATCGTCGCGTCGAGATGGACCTGATGCCGGTCGAGGCCGTGGATGTGCGCACCGCGCTCGCCTCGATGCCGCCGCTCATCAAGGGCTATCTGCGGCTTGGTGCCAAGGTTGGTGATGGCTGCGTCATCGACGACGAGTTCGGGACCACGGACGTCTTCATCGTGCTGCCGGTCTCTGCGATCTCGGAACGCTATGTGAACTATTACGGCGCCGACGCCACGCGCTTCGCGGCCTGAGCGTTCACTTCTCCCAGTCGGTGCCGATCGGCTCGTCGTCGCGCTTGTCGGCTTCTTCGACCAGTTCCTCGGCGCGCTCGATGTCGTCGCCATTGGCCTGTTCCGGTTCGGAATGGGCCTTCTCGCGCGGCGTCAGCAGCATGTCGAAGAGCACTGGGAAGTGGTCCGAGCCGCAAGGCTTCAGGCGGCGCATGGCGCGCAGACGGAACTCTGCCGAGTGGAAGAGATGGTCGAGCGGCCAGCGGATCAGCGGGTAGCGCGCATCGAAGGTGGAAAAAACCATGCGCCCGATGCGTGGGTCGAGCAGGCCGGAGACGCGGCGGAAGCGGCGCGTCGTGCCCGACCAGGCGACGTCGTTGAGGTCGCCCGACACGAGCACGGGCAACGTCTCTTCGCGCACGCGCAGCGCCACCAGAGACGTCTCGCCATCGCGCCCCTCGGTGCCGCGATGCGGAACGGGCGGCTCGGGGTGAATGCAGTAGAGCCTGAAACGGCCGCCTTTCGGCATCTCGACGGTTGTGATGATGGACGGAACGCCCTCAGTGAGGAGATAGCCGGCTTCGGTGTCGGAGAGCGCGAACTTCGAGGCGAGGATCATGCCGTAGGAGTTCTCCAGCGCCATGTCGACGACGCTGTCATAGTCCTTCAGGAACGGCGTAAGCGCGTCGGCCCATGCGCGGTCGACTTCCATCAGGATTATGAGGTCGGGGTCTTCCTCCTCAAGCTCGGCGAGCAACCCGGCATAGTTCCGGTTCGACATCTTCACGTTGCAGGCGACGAGCCGCAGCGGCTCGCCAGCTTCGCCGTCCACGGCCTCGACCGTCTGCTTGCGGACCAGGGGCGTGAAGGGCACGATGTGCCAGGCCTGCACTACGCAGACGAAGAGAAGGATGACGGCAAGCGAGAGCCAGCCGGACGTCCAGGGCGCCAGCGCCAGGATCAGCGCGAGCATTGCGGCGGAGATGCTCAGCACCTGCTGGCGGGGAAAATCGCCGACGCGCACGATGCCATGTGCGACCGGCAGGAAGGGCAGCAACGTCGATACGGCGAAGAACGCCGTCAGCACAGCCGCTGCACCGAAGAGCATCTGCATATCCTCTAATGTTCAACCGACCCGCGCCTTAACGCGCGAGCCGGCCGATGGCTCCCTGTCAGGAGCCGGCACTGTAGGCGGCGATCGCGGCCATGTTCACGATGTCGGAATCCTTGGCGTTGAGCGAGACGATCTGCACGGGCTTGTTGAGCCCGACCAGAAGCGGACCGATGACCATCGACCCGCCGAGCTCCTGCAGCATCTTGGTCGAGATCGAGGCCGAGTGGAACGCGGGCATTACGAGCACGTTAGCCGGCCCCGAGAGGCGGCAGAACGGATATTGCTGCATCAGGCGCGAATTCAGCGCCACATCGGCGGCCATCTCGCCATCATATTCGAAGTCGACGCGGCGGCGGTCGAGGATCTTCACCGCCTCCTGCACGCGCTCCGACCGCTCGCCGGCCGGATGACCGAAGGTCGAATAGGCGAGCATGGCGACCCGCGGCTCGTAGCCCATGCGCCGCGCCATGCCAGCCGCCTCCTCGGCGATGTCGGCCAGTTCCTCGGCATTCGGCATGTCGTGGACGGCGGTGTCGGCGACGATGACCGTGCGCCCGCGGCAGAGCGCGATCGACACGCCGATGACGCGGTGGCCGGGCTTGGCGTCGATGACTCTGCGGACATCGTCGAGCACCGTCGAATAGTTGCGCGTCACGCCGGTGACGACCGCATCCGCATCGCCGAGCGCCACCATGCAGGATGCGAAATGATTGCGGTCGTTGTTGATGAGGCGCTGGCAGTCGCGGAAGAGAAAGCCCTTCCGTTGCATGCGTTCGTAGAGATAGTCGGCATAGACGCCGTTGCGGCGCGACAGCCTCGCATTGATGATCTCGATGCCTGCCTTCGACAGGTCGACGCCGGCGTTCTTCGCCGTCT